>JAABUL010000270.1_pt1 | contig 112166 bp, 112 predicted proteins | sample 5559151 | NCBI WGS metagenome assembly JAABUL01 (sample SAMN10711876, study PRJNA513368) | rock metagenome | isolation source: Antarctica rocks | place: Antarctica: Victoria Land, Pudding Butte sud | reverse complement strand
CCCACCAAAACCCCCAGTAGTACTCACACTCCCCTCACTCCCCGGACGTCCCTGATCTGCCCTCATAAGCCCTCTCACCCCGCCTGCCTTCCTTGCTGGTAGCTCTCCCTCTCCTGCACTCGCGACATAAACCAACAACCCCAAATTCGCCATCGTCTGCCTCACATCCAACACCCTCACCCCAAACCCCCTCTCCAGCAAAACCTGCACATCCTTATTCAGCAAAAACACCCCATACTCGAACCGAAACCTCGGCACACCCCTGCTATACAACGGGTACGTGCGCAGCCGGACTTCGTCGTCATACTTATGCGTAGTAGAAGCGTTGGTTGGGAGTTTAGAAATGGTGTCGAGGATGGTGCTTGAGCTTGCTCTCGGCGTGACGGGGTAGGGTAAAGGGGAGCGGAGGTAGAAGGACAGCAGTTGGAGGAGGTGCGCGACATAGCCTAGTGCGGCGGCGATGGTATCGGGGGTTGTGGTCGGGTCGGCAGGGGAGGAGGAGTCGAGCGCGTCGGAGTCGGGGAGGTGGAGGGACCGGATTGCGAATTGCAGGGTGTGTTCGCCTGGGAGGGGGTTGATGGGGTACATGGTCTGGAGCGTTGTTGTGATGCGTCGGCGTTGGCCTTGGATTGCCGTTGAAAGGGTCGTGTGGTCCGTGCGCAAGGCTGGGAGGTCGGAGCGGGAGGTTCGCATTTCTTCGAGGGAGTGGTTACGGGCGGAGATGTCTTGGCGCATGAGTTTGCGGCGTTGGGCGAGGGAGGAGCGTTTTTCGGTGATTTGGGTAAGGGCTTTGTCGACTTGTTTTTGGACGAGCGATTTGGCGTAGTCGATTGTTTTGAGGCGGTCGAGGGTTTCGGCGACTTTGTCTCGTTCTTCGAGTATTTGGCGGTTGCATTCGAGGAGGTTCTCGAGGTCGGAGGCGAGTTTGTTGCGGGTGGCGAGGGCGTCTTGGATGCTGTCGTCTAGCTTTGCGAGTCGGAGGAGTGCGTCGAAGGAGGATGTTGACAAGGTTCGACTGCTCACTGAACGTGTTGGCTGTGGCGATGCGTTGGTATGTGGTGGTCGGAGGGCTGTTAGGCTTGTTGGAGGCATGTAGACGCCATCGGTCATGTGGAAGAGAACAGCATTTTGGTGCAGAGGCTTTTCCAGAGCGTCGAGCTAGCACACGGATGTATTATCAGCGTCTCGAAATTACCATGCATGTCGGCGAACCTTACGTTCTTGCCCAAACACTGTAGTCCCCCCAGCCGCACATCCATCTCAACCAACAGCCTCCACCCCTTAATCTTCTCCCCCCCCACCCACACCTTCACCACAACCCTATCCGACCGCATAATCCCCGGCCCGCACGCCTCAAGATCCAGCCGTCGAAACGTAGCATTCATCGTCCTCGCAACCGTCTCGCTCACATAAATCGGCTCTGCCACCGATCAGCCTTCCCTCCCCACTCATCCCCCCTCCACTGAAAGTTCAAAGAAAGGCATTCATACCATACCTTCAACACCATCCCCATGCAAGCTAAAAAACACAACCACCATCCGCTCCTCCAGCGCCCGCTCCAACCGTTCCTGCCGTCGTTGCGGTGTCGAATGAGCCCACTCGAGGGTGCTTCGCCTTCGCATCCGGCCTGGCATTCGTGGACGGGTTTCGCGACTCTCCCGCCGCTTGCCTTTGCCTTTTAGCGGACTCCCGTTCTCTAGCCCTCCGATCCCTTCGCCGTCCTCCTCTACAACGGCATTCTCGGCCCGTAAATCGGTTGAACTACGTGAATGCTCCAATTCCCCCCGCTCCCTCAACGCCACAAGCTTCGCCGGCGATTGCAGGGTGTGAGGTAGAGCGTCATCGTCGATCGTCTTACCTCGTCTTCGGGTATTTAGTGGAGAAGAGGAGGGGATCTCGAGGGTGATGTTGCGAAGGGAGAGGCTGGTGAGGTTGCGGAGTTTGCTGTTGGAGCGGTCATGGTGGGTGGGGTGGGGGGAGGCCATGCATGGCGGTTACCCTACACATGTAAGGTGCGGGGGGCCCAATGGGTGGTGGTGTGTTGATGTATGCCTAGGGTAAAGTGAAGTTGGCCGCGGGGGTGCTCATCGGAGGTTCGGGCTTCCGTAGTGGTATACCTCGATTCATCAATGCTATTCAAAAGCTCCGATGAGCACGTGAGAGTGATGAACCATTGCGGATGCTATTGACGATGATACGATAACACCCACCCACCCACCCCCTCTTGCCACCACCGACGACGACACGATGCGGCGCGCCGCCCTCCTACCCAACCGGCCCTCGCGCCGCCTGCTGGGCCATGGCTCCAACATCTACGCCTACTGCAACGTCCGCACCCGACAGGTCTTGTACTCTCTAACTCGCTCATTAGACGTACGCCCCACTCCCCCAACAGCCCTACAAACCACGTGCTAATAAAGATGATTAATCCAGTCCTACCAATCCCTCAAACAACTCCCCCCCCTCGGCCCCAACACCGTGCCCCCCAAACTCCGCAAAGATCTCTGGAAACCCCTCTACACCGTCACCATCCCCCGGGTCCCGAATGCCTTCCCTGCTCTATCCGCAGGTGGGAGCGAGGCCACGCCGTTACAGAACGCGCAAGGGTTAGATGCGTTCTCTAAGCTGCGGGAGTATAGACGACTGCACGAACTGTACTGGGAACCGACCGAGGAGCTGTCAAGGAAGTATAGCAAAGCTGAGATTGAGAAGCTTGATGAGGCGTATGAGAAGCGTGGGGGGAGTAAGAAGGAGTCAGTGTATGATATTATTAAGAGAGAGAAGAAGAAGTTGAGGCGGGGGATTGTGATGGATCAGAAAGCTAATTCGGTGGCGGATCTTGCTACCGTGCTTCTGACGCAAGAACGGGATGGGGAGGTCCGGTACGAAAGGCAGCTGGAAGAGCGGAGGGACGGTCGGCGGAGGGAGGTCGTCAAAATGCTACGTTACGCCCGCGAGGTCGAAGACAACGGGCTGGAATTTCTGGACGGCGAGATCGAAGAACGGAACATGGTGATTACGAAGATGAAGGGTGACAAAGCCGCCGAGCAGGACGGGCCGAGCAGAACACAGATGAAGCAGGAATTACACGTCATGAGAAAGAGGCGGCAGGCTATGGCGTGGGCGTCCGAGGAGGTTAAGAGGGTGCTTAAGCGGCTTGCGGCGAGTCACGCCTATGTGCGACGGATGCGGGAGGAGGAAGGGTTATTGGTGTTGCCGGCGGATCGGGGGGACATGGTTGCGGAGGCGGAGGCGATGTTCCGGGCGCTGGAGTCGAGGTGGCCGTCGCTGGAGCAATATCGGGAGAGCGCTGAAGAGCTTGACCGGGAAGCTGAAGGAATATCGGCGGAAACGAGTCCGGGGGAGAATCATAGTGAATTGGTCGGGTCCATGGAGAGAGCCGCCAGTCGTCGTGTGGAGATACAGGTCGCGGACAAAGAGATCGGGGTGCTGGATGCTTCTGCGGAACAAATTTCGAGAACGAGGAAGATGTATGCTCGTCTCGAGGCAGAGCTGCGCAAGAAGAGACGGGAGATGAAGGATTCCGAGACGCGGTCGAACCGAGACGCGCACGACTGGGCACTGTTGCGGCAGATGAAGATGTTGAGGCTGAAGCTTGAGGCGCTGGAGCATCTGTTCACGACGAGAGGGGTGGGGCCGCAGGCACATCCTTTGCTGCATATACGGCGGGGGTTGGGGAAGGCGTCAGAGGTCGGCGTAGCGCAAAAAGGTGACGTGGAGGCCACGACTGATGCCGCCACAACTTCCTCCGAGCCCGCCGAGTCTCTACGAGATCTCGAGGACACAGACCCAGACGCCTCCCCCCTATCCCCCTTCCCCGCCTTCCACGAACTCCTCCGGTCCTTCCCACACCCCACCACCGATTCCCACACCCTCCTCCGCCACGACAAACTGCGGCACAAACTCCGCTGGCTCAACGCCCCGGTCTTCAGGATGGAGGGGGTGAAAGTGCAATGGGCGAACATCCTCGACGCCGAGTTCGCTCAAGAGTGGCCGGAGGGCGTGGAGCACGAGTACATGGGTCTTACGCGACATACGGCGAAGCATCCGAAGTACAAGGCTAAGATGACGGTGTTGGAGACGAAGCCGTGGCTTGAGGAGCGGGCGATCGCGAGGGGTGAAATCGAGGTCGAGGAGGTTGATGAAGACGAGGCGGATGTGGAGGTGGGGAAGGCTGATGCGGAGGCTGTAGCGCTGGCGAAGCGGGAGGGGAGGAAGGCGAAGAAGGCGCTAGAGGCGGAGGAGAGGAAGAAGGTTGTGGAGGGTTTGGCGCTGCAGATGGTGGGGAAGTTGCAGGAGCCTGAGATGAGGGTGTTTAAGACGAGGGATGAGGTGAGGAGGAGGAGGAAGCAGGATCGGGATAGGAGGGCTACCATGCAGGCGAGGGCGGTTGCGGAGGAGGAGGGTAGGGGTGACGATGCTGGGATGGATCTGTAGGGGGTGGTTTGATGGGGTTGTGCATGGAAGGGTTGGGCTTGGGGCGTTACATGTATGCATATGTATCACGGCGTTGAGACCGGAGGGCTCTTGAGCGTGTGTATGGTACTACTATGTGGTGGTGTGACTGTATAACTTGTAGAAGGAACCGTGTATAGAATGAGTCTCGATTGCAGTGTGCACTCACTCCTCCCTGGCCGAATTTCTATTGGTGGCAACGCCCTCCTCGGTAAGCTTAGAAGAAGTTAAGGTAGTGTTGGTGCTTCCTCCCATCGGCTTAAAACACCAGTCTCGCGGACACTTGGCATATCAAAGTGTCTCCGTCGTCACGAATAACCATTTGCGCGTTCCAGTCGTAGACCTCATCGGCCCGCACAGCCAGCTAGCATAGCGATTCGCTTGGGCGCGATATGTGGTTGAGACCGTCATTGCCGACGAAGCGTAGATCGGTCCATATGTTACATGCCTCTTCCATCTTTACAACAGCTCATCCGACTTTGGCCACCAGCATCCACATCCGTTGATAATCTGCGCCGGTATTGTACACGTCCTACCATCCTGACTCGATGCGCATCTTTTGTGGTGACCTTTCTCCATCTGATGCGAACGCCTCCAGCAACATGCTCTGCCGTTATCTTACAACTCAATCCACATATTGCCCCCTTCTAGAATAACCCACCACCTCCACTACCCGCGCCCGCCCCTCCAGCCCCCCTCTTCACATGCCCCAAGTACTGCCCGGACACCGTGTTCCACGATTGCATGTACTTCTCCATGCAGAGCGTAAAGCAGGTTGTCTCTGATGAGGAGAGCGAGCTGCCGGGTTTGGGGACGCAACGTTCGAAGCAGTGTTCGTTGAGTTTCTACCATGATCATACGAGGTTAGTGGCCGAATTGAGTGAGGCATGGATGTGATGGGCATACGTCTACGAGTAACCGGGCATTTGAGAGAGCGGCTTGTTGTCGGACTTGCTCCATAATCTGCTGTTTGGGGTCGGCCATGTTGATTGTCGGAGGTCTGGAGTGTACCTAGTTGTCGTCAATGTCGGGAGATTGACGACTTGTCAAGCGAAGACTATAAGAGAAGATGATAAGACGTCCATGCTCGGGGGTGCTGCGGCGAACTGCTTGAGCTTCTTGGCTTCCTGTTCTTTCAACTCCTCCAACCCTCACAGCACTCGCGCTCGCGGTTAACATGCCATCAACGACGACCTCCTCAAACGCTCTTCGTTCAGCTCGCAGTGGTGCCCAGTCTTCGAGAATGCTTGAACGCAACATCCAGTTGCAAAGGAACTAGCACGTCGATGAAGCGTCGACGGCTGCGGCTGAAGCAGTCGCAAAATGGCACCAAGCTGCGAAGGCCTCCATCAACTTATCTGTACGGCCGACACTTGGTGATGCCTTTGCGAGCAAACGCTGTATCTAAAATACTCGCAAATGACTTCGCGTTCATACTACGACGTATACATGTATAAGAGACCTCCCAGGTAACGAACATGGCACTATCCCATCATCCAATCCACTTCACTTTTTTCATTGATTTATCACCGTCACCTCTCCTACGGTGTTCAAGCCTGCCCATCAGTCTACTCGTCACCGCACCAACATGAAGTCCTCCACCGTTCTCTCCGCCGTGGCCCTGGCCCTACTCCCTGGCTTCGACCCTATCGCATCAGTAGCAGCACAACCGTCATCTGCACCCGACACCCCCTGCCCGTGGACAGCGACATCCCGCGTCTCCACCGACCAGATCGTCGCCAATTGGGAGCAGCTCTGGGCCGGCGACCTCGACATCCTCGATCAGGTCGCCACGCCCGACATCAAGATCTGGCAAGACCGCTTCTCCATGGGCAACACCTCCGTACCCTTCAACATCTTCAACAGCACCGGGCTTCTGGGTTTCGTCCAAGGCGCTCGTCAAGGCTACGCGGACTACGGGTTCATCCACCACTTCTACTTCGATGCTGCGGACGGCGATGCCATTGTCTACAGGTGGGAGCTGAATGCTACGCTCGGGGAGATGCCTGGATCGTCGAAGCCACCGGGGACTCATATTGCGTATAATGGCACCGGTAAGAGCGTGAACATTGTTGTTGTGATGTGAGGATGCGCTGACCATTGTTTTGCATCCAGATATCCTCATGCGCGATCACTGCTCTGGTCTTATCAACGAGGTCTTCAGCGCGCAGGACTTCATCACTTACTACCATGAGCTTGGCTACAAGAGCATTGCTGTTTGAACGAACTTGTCGACTGGTGCATCATGGCTCTGTCCAACTCACACATTCGGTACCTGTTCAGGTTTCGCTTCGTTCGCTTACGACGTTTCCTCTATCTGGAAGCAGTTGAGCATTTTATTTTCGCTATACGACCGTAATACAAGGATATCTGCGCATGCTACAGCACGATTATTTCACCAACAGGCCGCTCTGACCTTGCAGGCGGACGGCGGGACAGATTTCCGAAGATGAACAGCACCGATAGCAGCTTATTATTGAAGATTCTTCTCTTCCACGAAGCCACTGTGCATCTGATCACGAAGCACTCGAGATGCCGAGGCCCGTTTCGAACTCTCATCTCACACGCGCCGTGGCGCGTGATAAGCGCGAAACTATCCCACCACCTCCGCCTTGATCCTGGCTCCTCCTTCACTTCAACCTGGCGGCTCTCCGAACAGGGAGAGCACGCGGGCTCGAGACGGGTCGAAGGGGGTCCGAAACACTGAACATCCCCAGCTTCCCCACATCACCTAGTCCAATCGCGGGCTCGACACCTCCCCTATTCTATACACACTTCCTCTAACAACACCTTCTAACTGCAAACAGTAGAACCGCCGGAGGGTAGTATTTGTGTGCTTTCAGTATGTCCAGAACGCCGAGGCAAGTAGATGAGCACAAACGTCTTCAAGACGACCACCCCTCGCCGTGGGCGAAGAGAGCCTCTCATATCCCTTTCGCTTTTCAACCTTTTCGTTACTATGATGCATTCTGTCCTTTCGCTTCTGTTCGTTTCCGCAACACTCGCTTCGCCGATCGTCGAGAGAGCTACCGCGCCATCTGTGAAGATCAAGAATGGCATTGTGATCGGATCTACCTTGGCTGGCATCGACTCCTTCAAGGGCATCCCATTCGCACAACCTCCCGTGGGTGAACTTCGTCTGAAACCACCGCAGCCCATCACATCACCCTTCGGCACAATCACAGCCACGGGGACCCCTACGTCTTGCCCTCAATTTCTGACACAGGTCGACACATCAAACATTCCTCAAGATGCCCTCGGGTACTTGGGAGACCTACCACTTGTGCAGACGGTCACGAATGCCGGCGAGGACTGCTTGACGTTGAATGTACAGCGACCGTCAACGGCGAAGAAGTCATCGAAGCTGCCGGTTGTTTACTGGATATTTGGTGGTGAGTTTGAGGTTGGCTCGACGCAGATGTATGATGGCACAAATTTTATTCAGAAGAGTGTTAGTTTGGGGGAGCCGGTGATTTATGTGGCTGTCAACTACAGGTAAGAGGTGTGCTTGTCCACGATATGCCTTTCCCGATTGCTGACAGCCGTTACAGAGTTGGAGGCTTCGGATTCCTGGCGGGGAAGGAACTCGCTGGGGAAGGATCGACCAATCTGGGTTTGCGAGATCAGAGGCTCGGTCTACAATGGGTGCAGGAGAACATTGCAGCTTTCGGTGGCGATCCTGAGAAAGTGACTATGTGAGTTTTTGTAACGGCATGGAGCTGAGACCACTCTGACCTCGTTTCTAGTTGGGGCGAGAGCGCTGGCAGCATTTCAGTCTACGATCAAACAATCATCAACGGTGGTGACAACACCTACAAGGGCAAGCCGATGTTCCGCGGGGCCATCATGAACTCAGGGGCTGTCACGCCCGCTGATCCCGTCACGGCACCGCAAGCTCAAACCATCTACGATACCGTGGTCGAAAACGCCGGCTGCAGTGGTGCGGCCGACACTCTCGAATGCCTGCGCAGCAAGGACTACACAACATTCTTGAACGCCGCCAACTCAGTCCCGGGGATCTTTAGCTATCGTTCGCTTGACCTCTCCTACCTGCCTCGTCCGGACCCGGGAGACAACTTCTTCTCACAGTCACCAGAGGTTTCCTTGAGCAACGGCAAGTTCACCAAGGTCCCAATCATTATCGGCGACCAGGAGGACGAAGGCACGCTCTTCTCGCTCGTGCAGTCGAACATTACCACGAATGCTGAACTGATCACATACCTGGCATCCTACTTCCCAAATAGCCCCAACGCGGTCCAAGTAGTCACCGGACTGGTAGCGAACTACCCAGATCAAGCTCTCGCGGGTCAACCTGCTGGCAGTCCATTCGGTACCGGCGCTCTGTACAACATCTACCCCCAGTTCAAACGTCTCGCTGCCATCCTCGGCGACATCACATTCACCCTCGCACGTCGAAACTACCTCAACGTGGTCAGCAGCCAGGTCAAAAGCTGGTCTTACCTCAACTCCTACCTCCAAGGTCTACCCGTCCTCGGCACACTCCATGGGTCAGACATTCTGTACGACTACGGGACACTAGGCGAGCTTCAAGAGCCTACTCAGACGACGCAGACGTATTATATCAACTTCATCAACCATCTCGATCCGAATGGCCAGTCGGGTGGCACGTCGTCGTTGATCAACTGGCCACAGTACACGACTGCATCGCCGAGTCTGGTGAACTTTCGGAAGGCGACGAATGTGATTATTCAGGATACTTTTCGGTTGAAGGCGTCGAAGTACTTGGGTACTAAGGGATCGCAGTTGAGGGTTTAGGTGGACGGATCACGGTTGAATGAACAGATCCTGTGTGGCGGCGTAGTATTGGAGGTTTGACCTGAGACAGACCTCACGAGTGTCCCGTAGCGATCAAATACCTCATTGCTCCCGGATTTCCTCGCTTTCCTTATCACATGTGCTCGAGATTCACTTCGTTAGCGTCTCGGTCTTACTTCGGGACTATAAGCCAAGCCATCATAGACGCACACCAAAATCAGGCTCCCAGATCCTGCCGGGGTAGCTCAATCGGTAGAGTAAGATGACTCTCTCCGCCGTTATCGAGCTCCCGCTGACAACTCGTTCAGGCGTGTGGCTCTTATTCATTAAGAGATTTACCTCAAGGTCGCGGGTTCGAGGTAAGAATCACTTACCCCACATGAAATCTCTACAATGTGCTAACGAAATCTGCAGCCCCGCCTTCGGCTATTCCTATCCTGAGATTCAATCTCAATCAAAGGCAGCAAGGCTCGTGTGACCATCTTTTTTTTCTTTCCGTCCCATTCAACTTTAAATCGATATTTGGGAGTCTGATACTTTTTGACCGTCCTAATACTCATATGTTCAAGGGTGAAAATGCTTTGACGAAAGCGAAAGCAAAGAAATTCTGCATGTCCCTGAGGTAAGATTATGTTATTTTCGTCCCTCTCGACCACTGCCTTTACATTGATTGAGGATGTCGATCATCAGTTGAAGCTCACCTTCACTTTTGGCACCGGCGGGATCATCTTCAACTTCGCCAGGTCATCGAAGACCTCCAAGAACGACTCCGATGAATCGACAAACCCGTGCCATCCCAATTTCCTACATTTATCCATAGAGAAGTTCAGCGGCGAGTGTCTGCACAGCGTACCATCAAGGAAACCAAACACCCGATCCACATCCACCAACTCCTTCTGCGTCAGGCCATGCTCCTGCGCCAACTCGCTCCACGCCTTCTGGACTTCGTCCTTCTTCGCCCAGCTCGCCATCGTGAACTTCCGTCTCGTGACACCCTTTGGACCGTATCCGCGTGGAATAAATCGGGTCTCCGTTGCGGAGCACTCTTCGTCCGGTTGCGGACCAGTCCAGTCGACGCCGTACCAGCCGGCGATACGAGGCCAGCATTTCTCCCATGCGAACGCACTACTGTCACATGTGTTGTACTTTTGGTCCGCAGGTCCGAGAAGCACGGCCCATTCCTCCATGTAAGCGTTCATCATCGAGCTGCTCATCGATTGCTGCGCCTGCCATGAGACGATGTCGCCTGGGAACTCTAATGGTTGGCCCAGCTTTCTAGTCACTGCTGCGTAAACGGCGAGAGGATACGCGGCGTTCATGGCTGCATCGGGTACAGCTCCTAAGATCGGTCCTGGCATGCATATGTTCCAGCCGCAGCTATTCTGCTTGCAATACTCCCAGATGAGGTCCTCTTGAGGATAGTAGAAGTTCGGCTCGAATTCGACGCGAGGGTCGCTCTCTTCCTGAGGCAGCTTGCTGGGCCCAAGATGCACGCCGTAGTTCTTTGCCTGGAATGGTGTGAGCGGAATACTAGAGACATGGCACGGCGCAACATCAACGACATACCCCTGTCTGCAGCATGAACCGCTTGGGCGTGATGGATGCCGACTTCAGTGCTTCCAAGAAGTTCTTCAGTAGCTCCGAATTGACCCTCGCCGTCTCCTCTGCATCGGACCACAGACCTTTGCCAGGTAAGGGCGGAGGCTGAATGTACGAGAAGAAGAAGACGTGGTCAGCTGTGACGTTACGTTCTTTTAAAACGGTGGCAATTTCCTTGGGCTCCTTCAGGAAGTCCAGCGGGATATGCTCAACATGGTCGGGCAGGCCGCCAGGGATGAGAGGAGGCCGTCTGGATAGGCAACAGATCTTCTTCCATCGCTTAGGGTCTTGCGCGAGGACGCGGTACATGTAATAGCCAGATATGCCTGCTCACAACGTGACAGGATTAGCGATTGTCTCAACCCCGAGCAAAGTGTTCTCGCAATCCAACGAACCATTTGCACCAGTTATGATGGCCGTCAAGCCCGTTTGGTCAGAGCCGTAGACCGGTAGGCCATGGTAGATGCCTACCGACTGCACTTGCTGACTTGCCATGACGCGGGAGGGTTCATGAATAGCGAGATGTAGTAATAGACTGTAAACTAACTTACTGAGCAGATGATTGTCGCCATACTGCTGAATACAACTCTATCGAGCATCATAAGTGTCAGGTGGGGTTACTTGCAAATGCCTACCTGTAGCTTGATGAGAGGAGAGCCTCGGGCAAGACGCAGAGGTGTCCTCGTCTCGTATAATTCTCCAGGCCGGCGGAGTCCAGCTTCACGTTATGACACGCCTCGTGAGGCGGACACCTTCGACTTTGAACCACCGCCGCGCCCGCTACTTGTGTACGTGCGAGAAGGCCGTGAGAAGGGGCTATCTATATCACCGACGCTGACGCTGACGCAACGCGAGACGCAGTTCAACACCCGGCATCGGCCATTGATAGGGGACCGAGTCCTGACGACGTCTCATTCGTCAAGCCACCCGTCCTGTCGGTCTCAAAGCGGTAACTGCCACGTTTGCACCCACGCCTTGCTCCCGCAAAGTCCGAGCCAGGCCGGGAGACAAGGATTTTGGCAGGGCGTAGCGGCTCGTCATTGGACGTGGTTGGCGTGCTCGGCGATAAAGCTACGACTCATTCGTGATTAGAAGGATAGTGTGATCCGATAGCACCGATGGTGGAGTGATTGCGTGAGCATATAAGGATGTCGTGATGCCACCTTGGTCATGATGATCTAGAACGTACCTACATGATAACGATCACAGCCAACAATAAGACAGCAGAGACATATACAACACTGAACAACCATCCGAACGCTCAACTACAACCACGACACCAACAAATCTATACGTCTCAGCAAGATGGGATTCAGAAACAGCCGCAAATCTTCCGCCAGCAGCAGCTTCAGTTCCAACTCCTCCAGCGATCCTTTCGTTCAAAAGTTCATCCAGATGACGCATCCCATCGGACCCCGCGAGGACAACTTCAATATGGATGAGAAGACAAGACAGCAACGCATCCTCGCTATGTGCCGGAAGGCGAGGGAGCCATGGAGGAGCGCAAAGCCACTCCACAACGAGCGTTAAGTGGAGATGGCAGATGGTGTAGCACCGAAGCTCGCCAGGAATTTGTAGACAACCAAAAGTTGCGAGCAAGACGCTGCAGGGCGAGCAACCGTTACATCAGAAAGACAGCGACTGCTACATGGACCCACTCAACCTTGTCGTTGTTAAAGCATGGCGAAACATGATCGGAATCTGTCTATCAGCTCGGCATATCAGAAGTTGGGACGTCACCTAGTCGGAGGATGAGAGTCCATAGGCTTTACGGCAAGTCTCTCGGAAGACAAGAGCATTTGGGGGCAGCTTGCTCCGCGGTGTGCAAGTCGTCGTGCGCACGTGTATTGGGGAGTCTGCATTGAGGAAGCAGGCTGTGGCAGGCTGGTGCCGGGAAGCGGACAATGACGATAGCAAAGTAACATCGTTTTCCAAACAACAAAGTTCGTTGAAGCTATCAAGTCTAATTAGTTCCCACGTCTTCCTCGTTCGTGATATGGAGAACATTGAACTCATATTGCCAAGCACTACCGCTAGCCCCGCTGTCGATCGTCTCACCTTGCATTGTTCTCACACGTCCCAAACAACAACCTGACTCACTTCATGGCTATCTGACGTTGTTGACGCGCTCGGAAAGCTCTTTATCACCTCCGACCTCTCCACCACCCTCCACACTGCCATCATGTCGGGCGCACCCATCAGCCTCAGCGACATAGCCCACCAGATACCCTCCAACGATGCCGACTTCCATCAACAAACAGTCGCCGACCTTCTTGGTCGGCGTAGTCTAGGCTTTCCAGGCGCGCAACCGGTCTCCTTCTCGCGACATCACCTTCTCGAACTTCGGAACACCGACTACTTTATGTGTGAGAAGACGGATGGCATCAGATGCCTCATGTTCCTGACCGAGATCGCCGGAGCTGAAGCACAGTTTCTCATCGACCGGAAGAACGACTACTACTACGTTCTCACCGATTCGCTTCACCTGCCAGTACCAGGGAATGTTGGTGGGCACCATCTGGGAACTTTGTTGGACGGAGAGCTGGTCCGGCAGAGCTGGAAAGACAAGCAGGGCAACCCGCACACGCGACTCGCATACCTCATCTTCGATCTCCTGGCTATAGATGGCGAAAACATCACCCAGAAGCAGTTCGACAAGCGATTAGCTCGTCTCCAGGAGCGAGTGGTGAAGCCTTTCAAGGAATTCAAGGCCAGATACCCGGAGGATGTCGCTGCTCAACCATTCCAAGTCGAGATGAAGAGGATGGAGTTCCCTTACGGCTTCGAGCAGATGTTCAGGCAGACCTTACCTAGTCTACCGCACGGGAACGATGGTTTGATCTTCACGAGTCGAGAGGATCCGTACACCTTCGGCACGGATCAGAAGATATTGAAGTGGAAGCCGCCACTCGAGAATACTATCGACTTTCGTCTCCTGCTTGGTGCATTTCCGATGCTCACGGACGATGAGGGGGCTTTTGAGGACTGGGATGCGATGCCGGAGATGGAGCTGCACGTTAACCACGGTGGCGGGCAAAGCGGATACAGATACTTCGCCAACCTCACGCTCAATGACGACGAATGGGAGGCTCTGAAGCGTTCTGGTAAGCAGATTGATGGTCGCGTTATCGAGTGCTATGGCGACCCGGCGATGAATGGCGATGTGTGGCGGCCGAAACTGGACGACGGGATGCCAAGATTCAGAGACGACAAGAAGGATGCTAATCACATCTCCACCGTCGAGAGCGTTCTGGAATCTATCAAGGGGGCTGTGACCGAAGAAGACTTGATTGCGGAATCGGGTAACATTCGAACCCCCTTCAAGGCCAGACAGAAGGCTCGCGAGGATGCAGAGAAGCGACGAGTTGAGGAGGAGCGTCGGAAGGTGGCGGAGGTGCCGAGGCGGAGGGAGTCAACTTCAACCGCCACTGCGAGAGCGGAGGATGACGACGTAGGGCCAGTGTACACGGACGAGTAGCTTATGGTGCGCAGTCTCCGAGGAGAACTGAAGGGTGGCGCCAATACAGTTGATGTGTTGACCAGGATGAATTTGTTGCGATTTTGGAGAAGCGTGGAGTTATGAGATGGGATGGCTATGATACCCCTAGTGCTTTTTAGCTTGTCGAACTACGTTCTCACGAACAATGAGATACCCTTCAGACCTTGATCACTGACTGTAGTGCCCTCATCATGGAGCTGGTCTTGGAGAAGGGGCGCAATGGATGCGCAGCCATCCTTCGTTCTCCTCGAGCAGTTTCCAGAAGCCGCAACCACAGTCGCCGCCAAACCCCACGCTGTTGCATGTCGACTTGTGAGACCGACGACATTCCCCAAGCTGTGTCTTAACGTGAAAGTGCAATATCTTCTCCATACACATACATACATAGACATCCATATCCTCACTCCACTCACCAAACGAGAAACTTCAACGCAGACTACCGTCTACTACTAGCCATCTCACCATACCGTCCACGCTCGCGCGTAGTATCATAAGCCTGCAACACTCTCGCCTGACTCTCATCCGTCTGCGAGAACGCATACCCGCGCTGCTTCCGCATGCGCTGGACTTGGCGCACCTTGCGGATGGCTTTCTGGAATTGCTCCATCCTACACCACACTCGTTAGCAACAGCCCTACAACTGGATTCCGGAGAAGGGGTAACATACCTAGGCCTGTAGTCCTGAATATTATACTTCTGAATCTCCTGCACATGATGATACGCCTGCGGAAAATACATCCGCTTCGCGTACTTCCACGCGAAATCCCGCAACAAACACAACACCGGCACCACGACCGCCATCAACCAGAAACTCGGGTCCGTAAACAGCACTGGCAAGACGTTCTTGTACTCGGTGGAGAAGTTTAGCGCTGGCAAGGGCGTCACGGTCGCGTAGACAGATATCCAAATGAACCAGAATAGTAACGAGCCAGGGATGGCGATGACAGTGTACTTGGTCCAGAGATTCGTAATCAGCGCCGCTTTCCCTAGCACAGTCACCAGACCAGCGGTGTAGAGTGCGGTGCCCCAAACCCAGTGGCCCGCGATCTTGCCGTTGGGGAGCACGTGGTCGTCCCAGTAGAGGAGCTCGGAGACGAAGTAGAGGATGAGGGAGTGGTAGAAGCCATTACCGACCCAGGACCAGAAATTGTGCATGCGGAAAAAGACGCCTTTCTGGCTGAGTTGATAGAGCTGCGGGTACCGGTCCAGAAGGCGGGCGTTGACGAACTGGTCGAAGATGCCGATGACGAAGGGCGGCATGGCGGTGAAGATGACGTTGAAGAAGGAGAGGGTCCAGGACTCGTAGATGACTTGGCCGGAGAAGGCGTTCTGGAAGGAATACCAGAACTGTGTGATGAAGAGGGCGGTATTCTTGTAATAGAAGTAGAGGATCACTTTGCTGATTCGCTGGTAGCTCCAGGCGCCGTGGACGAGGAGGAGTTTGCGGAGGAAGCGGAATTGGGCGATGCTGACGTCGGCGCTGCGTGCGGCTTGCAGGCCTTCAACGCCGGAGATGCCGATGCCGATGTGTGCGGCTTGGATCATGGAGACGTCGTTGGCGCCGTCGCCGATGGCGAGGAGGATGGCCTTGAGGTGGCGCTTCACGAGCTTGACCACGAGCGCTTTTTGCAGCGGCGAGACGCGGCAGCAGATGACGGCTTTACATTTGACGGCGAGGTCAAGGAGGAGAACCTCCATGTCCTTCTCGAGCGCGAAGGTCAGCGACTTGCCGTCGATGACGAGGGCGAGAGTCTCCATTTCGGCGCTGCCGGCGTTCTGCGAGTTGATAGCATCCAATTTCTTCTGTATATTTGACCTTGTCGCTTCGGAATTCTCCTCGTTCACAATGAGAAGCGTCATGTCTTCCGAGATGAGCTTGCAACTCATGCCGATGTTGATGGCCGTCTCCTGTCGATCACCAGTAAGCACCCAAACTTTGATGCCAGCCGTTTGGAGGGTGTGGATAGTATCCGGTACGCCATCCTGCAGCTTGTCCTCAATAGCCGTCGCTCCAAGCAGCGTGAAGTCGTGCTCAATCAGCTCAGCAGCTTTGTCCAGCTCGTCTGCCCGATTACCAGAGACGTTCGTCTGTGCAGTATTGAACACACTCTGCCACTCCCTGAACTCACTCTCGGGTACCTCGCGCATAGACAGGCACAGGGTCCGCAGACCGTCCGCCGCATACTCTTCCAGATGCAGTAGTGTCTTCTCAACAATTTCATCTCTGTAAGCCAGACGTTCGAGGATCACGGTGTCGGCGCCCTTGCAGAAACACCTGATCTTGCCATCTGGACATCGAAAGATACAGCTCATACGCTTCCGCGTGGAGTTGAACTCGCACACAGCAAGCAGCTCAAACTCGTGCTCCTGTCCGTCAGAGACAATCGTCACCAACTTCGGCTTGCGCGCAACGAACTTGTATCCGAGCTGCACGGCGCCATCGACAAGCGCGCCCTCATCAGGAGAGGCGGCTTGGTACTTGATCACACCTGGCTTCTCGGAATTCGTCTCGGGGATGACGGTATGGCAGGTACTCAGCAGTTGCAAGAAGAGCTTGATCTGCTCAGCGTTGCCCATTCGTCCAGTCGTGCGATGCTGCTCCAAAGCCTTGAAGTCAAAGATGCCAGTTCCGATGTCGTCTTCAGAGCCTACTCTCCGGTCTTCGGGCACATCATTGGAGTACTGGAACCCACCAATGCTCGCCTGCCGGAACTCCATCATATTACATGTCAGTGTTCCGGTCTTGTCAGAGAAGATGTACTCGACCTGGCCCAGCTCTTCAACCAGCGAAGAAGTGCGGCAGTTGCTCGGCGTATCAGTCGGAGCGTAGTAGATGTCCAGATCCGAGCCAATGAGGTAGGCCTGCCAGTACTTGATGATTTCCACAGTCACAAACAGTGATATGGGCACCAAGTTGGAGTACAGGATCCAGTATGTGAACAGATCTGAGAAGAACAGCCTGGCAGCATTCGTGTCCGGGAAGTCCAAGTAGAAGAAATTGCGGCCGATCGTCAGACGTACTGCCAGATCTCCCACGGAGGAGATGATGCTCAAAACGACGAGGACAACCCCAAGCAGCAGGATCTGAGTGTTGACGCGATGCTCGACATTGGTCCGCTTGATAGGCGTCGCGGTCGCGTTACGCATCAGCTTCGTTTCGTGACCTGTAAAGACTACTACGCCGTGGATCCAGGGTGTGTTACGAAGTGTCGCACCACGCAGTAGCAGCTGATCCGGCGCGAGAGGGAGTTCTTTCTCTCCACCACCGCTTTGCATCGTCAGCGTAGCTTCGTAGGTGTAGAGGCTCGAGTTGGGCTGTTCACTGCGGATCCGGCCCCCGAGTCTTGCTAGTTCGGCCGGCGAGACCAACTCGCACGTCTCAGGAATGCCTTGCTTGATCTTCAAGTTCGTCTCGCCATCCAAATTCGCGGTCTCAATATAGCATAAGCCTTCGGGCTCCGAGCTCGCCAACAGTACAACGTCCGCCGGAAAGGGCTCTTCGGAATCGATCCGGACGATGTCACCGACTTGAACGTCGATCCAGCTGGCGTCTTCGAATCTCGTGCCTCGAAGTACTCGTGTTGCGCTCTTATTGAGCTGTCGATCTTGACTCCGTCGTCGGTTGTCTTCGATGGCTTCTTTGATGGCAGAGACTATCATCACGAGGCCCAAAGGTACGATGGTGGTGTATCTGTTGGTCGGGCTGATGCCTGGGATCTGCTGTAATATCGCAGTGAACAAGAAGAATATATTGGCGTATTTGCTGAACTGCTCAAAGAGGAATTTCGGGAGGAAGGTGGCGGCATTGTACTTGGTCGTGCTGACGTGGTTGTCCACGTACTTGCTCGTAGCATTCGCGGGTGGGTTGTTGAGATGGATTATTCGAGGTCCAAGAGTAGCAGGGTCGATTTTGTTCCGACCAGGTATGCCAAACTTGAAACTACTCCCGGGTGTTTTCCGCTTCTTGGGTGCAGCTTGGTCTGCCGCTGTGCTGTCGGAGTCTGCGCGGTGAACTCCTTGTTCGGTGAGAGGTAGATCCATCTCACTATAGTCCGGTCCCATGCCGAGCGCATGCTTCATTCGACCTGTGATGCCTCCACCTAGACTCAGAATGCTATTCCGACTCCGGTGTTTCGCCTTATTATTCAGCGGAAGCCCAGGGACGTTGTCCTCGTCGATTCCACCTCCTGCCGCATAGTATCCTGCTCCTCCGGCCTCCGAATACGTATCGTTATCCATGTCGGAATAGCGCTGGTAGTTGCCCAATCCACTTGTCTGACTGTAGTTCCTGCCCGGATCGCCAAATGGAGGAGCTAGAAACGCCGCCGCACCACCGCCAGGCGTTGTCACAGATACCCCGGGTCCACCAGGCAGCCCAGCAGTAGGTTGTGAGCTCCCCACAAAGTCATCATGCGAAGTGCTTATGCGGCCCCGCCCTGCTGCCTCCGTGTCGTAGTCGTGAAGCATCTGCTCGTTGGTGACCGTCGCCCGCTGCCCGCTGCTGTAGTAGGGTCCCTCATTGTCGTCTTCGAGATTCAGTAGGTCGTCGTGGGTCTGATATCCCGGCCTGTTTGCCATGGTGGAGGCAGGCAGGCCGCGCAGTAGATGTGCTTGGCCTGCCTGCTATAGTCGGTCTCGCGGTTCCAGCATCGAAGTCTTCAATCGCCAGGCGTCAAGATGCGCCAACGTGTTTCGCCCGTGTTTCTCGTTGTTCTATCCCAGCGGCTACGATATTGACCTTCCTCGTATTGGCTTTGTAAGGGTACTCTGCACGGTCCGCGGTGGATGGGTCGTCAGGAAGTTGTCGGTGGTGTTGTGGAAATGTCGCTGTCGCTGTACGACCACAAATATCACACGCTTCTGTCCTTCGCGTTCCGTGCGAGCTGCAGAGTCGTGGTACTGCGCCTCAATGCACTGCTGCTGACACGTCGTACCTCCGTACGGTAGGAAGCACTTGGCCCTCATCTCCGGCTCGGCTCCCGCGCCGGTGGCTTTCAGGCACATGCACGTGGGGCAAGGCGTGCATCTCCATGTCTCACTTCCATTTATGCATATCGACACGACATCTGTATATACATCATCCCATCTCTACCAGATCACGCAGCAACAATGTCATCCATACAACGGAGGAAAGGCTTTAATGCTCTGCCCAGGATACAGCACCGGACGTTCCTGGGCCTGCAACGTCCGCCTCCACCAAAACCGCAGATGATGGGCTATCTCGTTGCTCAAGGTCTGGCGATCGTACTCCTGGCGGATCTGGGATTTGCTACTCTTACGAGCGAACCGACTACTGTCCGGAAAGTATGTCAAGCCGTGGGGCTATGGAATGACGCTCCAGCATTCGAGCGCATGCATCACGGCGGTGGCAAAGAGGATAGCCAGGGCTGATGCGAGGGATGAATGCGACCTGGATGCGAATAACGCGAGAGTCGTACACCAAAACCAAAACCTGAACCATTCAGCCTGGACGCCTGTGGCAGCCGTCTTATGGAACATCCCACCGCGGTGGCGTAGAGGACTACGAGGCTGCTATGAGATCTTGTTCTACGACAACTGAATGCTCACACCTATCTCGGAGAACACGAGTTCGTTCCCAGTTTCCATACCTCAGGCAGTGGGACCGTGGCCTTGGTGACACACATGAGAGGACGTCGCCTGCACCAGGAACGGTTACATGGCCTCAATTCCAGTGCTCACAATGAAACCATCGGGCTGTCTGGTCTAGCCCACGAAGGACACTACGCTTTCTCAGCAATCACAACCTGGTTCGGGTACTCCTCAAGCAACTCCCTCCACCACTCCTCGCTCTTCCCCTCAACGACTCCTTTGACCTCCTCTCCCGCTTTCACATACCGCAACTTCGCCATCCCTGCCCTCTCCGCTTTAATCTCCAGTACCTCCTTCTTGATCACAAACGTGTCAAACTCCACCTTCGGCGTGGAGTCGAATTCGATATGCATACTCCACCCATCGCCGTTCTCCAGCTCGGCCACATTGGTCTCTCGCGCACCATACTTTGCCATCTTATTCTTCATGCTCTCCGGCTGCACGACATCCCGGTTCTGGACTATCCCCACGAAGACGCCCTTACCAGGCTTAAGGAAGGCGAAGATGTTTTGCCACATCCCGCGCATTCCCTCCCGGTCCTCTGGATAGTTGAGTAACCACATCCCGAGCACCAGATCGAAGCCGCCTTCTTCGAGACCTAGGTGGGCCATATCCTTGGAACAATCCGCATGGTGCAGATCGAAACTCTCACTACCCGGTTGTGCTTCGCGCAACCCCGAGCATTTCGCTGGAGATGTCGACCCCAATGAGTTTGCTCGCCCCAAGCTGTTTGAGCAGGCGCAGGCCGATGCCGGTACCGCAGGCCATGTCGAGGACTGCTTTGTCTTGCCACGGGCCCAGATCTTGGAGGGTGTTGGTCAGGAGCGGAAGAAGGATCTTTACTGCTGGAATCGACCAGATTACATCGTACGATGAAGCTACTGCGTCGTATATCTGGCCGCTGGGTGGGGCGGTGGATGCCATTGTGAGATGGCTCGGTCAGCCGGAAGATGGAAGACTATGCTGGCTTTTTACTTTTTAAGATGGAGAACTGGACTGGAGAATGCTCTTTCGCTGATAGGAGGCAGTAATTGAAAGAGAAGAGGTAGCATGTACTTTTACTGCTGTATCGTAAGGTAGCTCCCCCCCCCACCGAGCATGCATTGTTGCAGCTTGTATGAGCTGCAGTAGCGAGATCTGGGAGAGCTGGCTCACTGGCTGTGTCTTGAAGCGTTACAATTAAGCGACTTGAGAATGGTTCTGGGTTGTTTGGTGACTGCCAACGAGCTGTAATATATCCCCCGGTCCCACCATGCATACTCATATCGTCCACGTTCTCCAACGAAGATCAAGGTGAAGATGAAATGTACGGAGTACGTAGAAGACAACCGCGCGAGCCACGCTACTGCGAGATTGAGTTCGAGCGGGCCGACGTGCAGCCAGATCTCCCGTCTGCAAAGTCATGACGACTTGAGATCAAGTACCTCCTACGACAACAACTATTCCACCTTCTCCTCCTTGCCATTCGTGTACATACTTTACTACACTTCCGCCATGGCTTCCAACACAATATGCACGCCTTGCCTGCGCGCACTACGCCTTCACCTCCGATCACAACCCCAATGGCTCCAACGATCACAAGAAACTCTCCCATCATCAATCACCACAACCCGCGCCTTCTCCACCACCCTCAACCAACGCAACCAACAAGCACCGCAACCCGCCGCCTCAAAACCGTCTCTTACCTCCGCCCCCATTCAAAACCTCGCTTCCACGATCCGCTCGAACAAAGCCCTCCGCGGCACAACCGAACCCTACGTCGCCTACGGCAGCACCGAAGACCTCTACCTCCTCTGCAGCGCCCCCGTCGCCTACACCATCCCCTCCCGCAACACCTCCCCCACCGAGCCCGCACCCACCAGCGCCTCCGGCCAAGACCTCGGCGTCCCAGAAAACGCAGACTCGATATGGTACCGACCAAAAGCCGCAGGCGGATTAGAGCTGGACGTCACGTTCGCGACGTGGTCGCAAATAGTCTTCCTGCACATGTACCTCCTCACAGTACGGTTACGCACATTCCCAGCCGAGCACGCGAAGATATGGCATCAGCAGCTGCTGGACCATTTCTTTTATGCTGCCGAGGACCGGATGGCTGTGTGGCATAACATCTCTGCGCGGTCAGTGCGGAATAAGTATTTGAAGGATATGTGGCAGCAGTGGAGAGGGGTGATATTCTCTTATGACGAGGGGTTGGTAAAGGGGGATGCGGTGCTTGCGGGCGCGCTGTGGAGGAATTTGTACAAGGGGAATCTGGAGACGGATGTGAAGGATTTGGCACTGGTGACGGCGTGGATGAGACGGGAGTTGAAGGGCTTGGATGAGTTGAGCGATGAGGCGCTTTCGAAGGCGAAGGTGCAGTTTGGGGATCCGGGGGAGGTGGAGGTGGGGAGGGTGTTGGAGAGGAAGAGTGGGTGGATGGCGAGGCCGTTTGAGAAGGAGCAATTAAAGGGTGGTGTTGGGCCGGAGGTTGTGAAGGCGTAGGTGGGCTTCCTGCGAGAGTTTTGTGCTGATAGGGAACTGTATGATATTGTACAATGGTCTCGAGTACGATTTGCCCGGCGGAGCTTGTGATTGGACGGATTCTCATTCACTTCGTTCCTAGCACGTGCTATCACGTGCGTTGCTTGGTTACTCCGCCACCTTTGATGTTTGCGTTTCACCGAAGCTGGTTAGACTCATCACCGTAGAAAAAACCTTGTCGGGTCGACTTTAGAAGTAGTTAGTACAACATGGCGACGCCGGATCCCACGCCTCCAGACCGTCGTCTTCAGACGGACGGCGAAGCCCATCAAGGCGGCGATGAACACCACCGAGGCGAAGAACACCAGGACGTTGCTTCACCTTCTGATCAGCAGCACCCAGGTGAAGCATCTCCATCTCAATACACTCCGGCAGCTCCCTCTCCACTGTCGAACGGTCGTAGCTGGACATCCAAGATTCACGAGTTCTTCACCGCGAAGGGCAGACCGGCCTTGAACACGAACGGGTACATTCTGAGCATAACCTATGTGGAGATGGGAGAATTGAAGTTGTCGAGGAGTCGTCAAAGAACGCTCCTGCCGAATATAGATCTCTTGGCAACGTCTTTACTAGCGTGCCACCCTGCATCTGTACCCTGCGTTCTGGCTCCCATCTGCAATTCATCAAACCACATCCAATTGAAAATGCCATGCGACGGGTAGTAGTCACAGGCTTGGGCGCCATAACACCACTAGGAGCAGGAATCAAAACGACATGGCAGCGCCTACTAAAATCATCATCCGGACTCGTCTCAACCACAAGCAGAGGCCCGGCATTTCAAGGTCTACCGAGTACAGTCGCTGGTCTGGTACCTCTAGGACGACGTGAAGATGGCGCATGGCAAGCCAAAGACTGGCTCGCCGCCAAATCGGAGCGCCAAATGGCATTATTCGCGCAATACGCTGTTGCCGCCGCCGATGAAGCTCTCGAAGACGCCGGCTGGCACCCGACTTTGCAAGACGATCTGGAAGCTACCGGCGTGACTATCGGATCTGGCATTGGAAACCTGGACGAAGCCTACAACACTTCTGTTGCGTTTCACGAAGGAGGCTATCGCAAGGTTTCGCCACTCTTTGTGCCGAAACTACTGATCAATCTGGCGGCCGGCCATGTCTCGATCAGGCACGGTTTCCAAGGACCTAACCATGCTGCCACTACAGCGTGTACTACTGGTCTACATGCTATCGGTGACGCTTCACGACTTATCGCATTTGGAGACGCAAATGTTATGGTCGCGGGAGGTGCCGAATCATGTATCCATCCCCTGGCGATTGCTGGCTTTGCTCGAGCTAGGAGTCTAGCAATCGATTGGAACGACAACCCTACTGCAGCTTCCAGACCATTTGATAGTCGACGCGCTGGATTCGTTATAGGTGAAGGCGCAGGGGTGGTGGTCCTTGAGGTGAATACGCCCGTCTCTTTACGAGTCTGTCTAACGTCGTATAGGAGCTGGAGCATGCTAAAGCCCGCAAAGCCAATATCTACGCAGAAGTCAGAGGCTACGGACTGTCCTCCGATGCATACCATATGACTGCTCCTCAAGAGAACGGTCAAGGCGCTTTCCTGGCAATGAAGCAAGCTCTCAAGCATGCCGGTCTGAAGCCGGAGGCTGTCGATTATGTCAATGCACATGCAACGTCTACTGTTCTGGGAGACGCTGCCGAAAATCGGGCCATCAAGCGTCTGCTGCTCGGTCCAGAAGGTAGAGCCAACCCATCTGATCTGAATGTCAGTAGTACGAAAGGGGCAGTTGGTCACCTGCTTGGCGCAGCTGGCGCAGTCGAAGCTATCTTCACTATGCTTGCAGTCCACCATGTACGTACCCCTCTATTACTTTGTAATATTGGTACTGATATGTATTTTGCAGGACATTCTTCCACCAACACTGAATCTCGGTCAGCCAGGTAATCCTGCTGACGAGTTTGATTGTAATTACGTCCCGAACACAGCCCAGAAGCACACAGTCAACGCAGCGCTCACGAATAGCTTTGGATTCGGCGGGACGAATGCGAGCCTTTGTCTTGCAAAATACCCATGAGGTGCGAAGATAAATGTTTCTATGGTATTCTGCTCAAACCCCCACGACTCGCGCCCCACTCCGAATCTTTGCCGGGTCGGCGAGGCGACTAGCTTCCTGTCGTGCTCTAGATAGCGCAATGAAGCTTCTGGTTTCTGTTCGACAGTCGACACACACTTCATCCAAGTTCGACACAGGCGGCCATGGAGTCGAGAGCGCAGGTAGAATGGGCACAGCCTCGCCGGAAGACTATCTCGGCCAAGATCAGGTCCAAGGCTGAGTACTACCATGAGCGAACGCCATTCTTCAGAAAGCTCCCCGGTTCGGCAATAGCAATCATCCTGCTACTTGTGGCTGTCAACATTCTGGTATGGATTGCCTGTGGAGTGGTCCTCGCCTTTCACCGAGGCCTCGTAACAACGGCGGTACTATCATACACCCTCGGCCTGCGACATGCTCTCGATGCCGACCATATCACAGCAATCGACCTGATGACCCGTCGGCTTGTCGCTTCCGGGCAGCGTCCTGTGACGGTCGGGACCTTCTTCTCGCTAGGCCATTCGACGGTCGTAATAGTGACCTCTATTGTCGTGGCCGCAAGCACCGCTGCAATATCTGATCGATTCGGCTCTTTCTCTGAAATTGGCTCGATCATCGGCTCCTCGATCTCGGCGGCTTTTATGATCCTCCTGGGCATCATGAACGCCTACATCTTGTATCGATTGTACCTGCAGCTCCAGGCGGCCGTCGCCTCCCCCATCGGTCACGAGAACCTGGACTTCAATTTCGAGGGCGCTGGTTGCATGATGCTGATCCTCCGCAAAATGTTCAAGCTTGTGGATAGACCGTGGAAGATGTACCCCCTTGGCATCCTCTTCGGCCTTGGCTTGGACACATCCTCAGAGATCGCACTTCTGGGCATCGCATCTATCCAGGCGACGCAGGGCACGTCCATCTGGCTGATCCTCATCTTCCCTATCCTCTTCACCGCTGGCATGTGTCTGCTCGACACCTTCGACGGCGCGGCAATGATGAGCCTCTATACATCAGCACGATTAGCGAAAGACGCAATCGCTGTGCTGTATTACCAATGCGTTTTGACGGCTGTGACTGTCGTCGTCGCTATTATAATCGGCGTCATACAACTGCTCAACATCATCGTAAACGTCAAGCCGAACCTCAAGGGCCCGTTCTGGCGTGGGGTCGAGGTTGCCGGAGATCACTACGACATTATTGGCGGAAGCATCTGCGGGTCATTCATTCTGTTTGGCACACTTTCTGTACTGCTGTACAAGCCGTGGCGGAGACGCATTGACAAGAAAAGGATGTTGCCTCCGCCAATTGAGTACCATGATGTTGGTTTGGACGAAGCAGGCGCAGAGGATGATGGTCGGTCAGACACCCGGCCGGCTGTCGGTAAGTATCCTGCTGCTGGTCCGATGGAAGCCGGAAATTACGGCCAGGTGGACAGCGTGACGAAGGGCGGGACGAGGGTACACGAAAGCAGCCCGTGATCATGACGATATATTCAGGACTCTGTACAGAGTCCCGCGTATGATTAGAGACATAGATATTCTATCTGTCAGGGCTGACACTTGCGCCCTGATCCTCGGGTATTGATACGGTGTTCTGGTTCCACCGAGCCACTTCTGTAAAACTTTTGTTATCGCCAAAAACGCCGTCTATGCCCATGCAGTCTGGTGAGAAAGCAAATAAAACGCCGGTTCTTGAGCTCTGAATTGCCAGTCTGTCCCCACAGAATAGTCATCATACTCAACGATCGCATGGCGATGCCTGCATCGCCTCATGACTGAACAATTTCTTCAAGCTGCCAGAGGCAGTTTCGCTGCGCCGTTGCCTTCTGCTCTGCCTGGCAAAGTCGATTTCGTCCGTTCCCGAGGGTTTCGTCGCTGTCAGAGTGCTCACGCTGCTGTTCATGCTTGCCTGATCTGGACTTGCAGAAGCGGGAGCCGAAAACATCGGGATCACAAGGTCGGTGGATTTGGTGTGGCGATGGCCGGTCAGTGGATCATGGCGTGGTGGTAGAGGTCGGTATCCATAGGATGATTGGGATCCTGCGGTACCGTAAGATGAGCTGGGCGTATTAATGAGCGAAGGAATGCTAGAGCTTTCTGTTGCGGTAGAGGTGCGGTTGGGTCGCGGCTTTGGGCGCGAGGGTTGATCTATAGAGTAGTCGTGTGAGTGGAACTGGGACAGGAACCGTAGTGCTTCGCTGGGATATCCACTGGAGTGGTCGCCTTGCATATACTCATAGTCCGACAGCGAGAGATCGGAAGAGAGGGAAAGAGGTCGGGCCATGGTAGGCGAGCGCTGTGGAACAATGTCCATGGGCGGCGGGTCAAAATATGATGCTGCTGTAGGTAATATGGACGGCGAGTGGAGTTCCTGTATTGGCTGTGCTCGGGAGACATCGTTTCGTCGGCATCTGTGGATCGTCAGCACGACCGCTTGATGCTCAACGTGATCAAGTGACATACGCTGCTGAACAATACAGTATCGAACTTCCAGGAGTGACGATCTGCTTCTCGCACGTAGCACTAACTCACGTCAGCCTCGCATGACCTCAAGCTGAATAAGATGCGTGTACCAGAATTGGAGAAAGCTCGCCATCCCAGTCTCCTCGTCGTCTTGACTTAGGACCTCAGTGGCTGCCTTCCTGTTCGGTCCAAGTGCTGGCTTGCCACTCGACGATACTGCATTGCCTTGAGGGAGAGCATTGTTGTAGCTCTGCTGCCTTTTGTGCAAGTGCGCTGGCCTCGAAGGTTTCGTCTGAGTCGGCTGGAGCTGGAGCTTACGTCCATGGGAATCCGACCGAGTGTGGTGCTTCTTCTCCATTGGACAGAATGGCTAAAGGCGCAAGCGGTACGCTGTAGCCGGCATCAATCACTGCAGTAGCAAGAGTCGGTCAAGATGGCGGTGACCTGCTGGCAGGCAAGATTGTTTGTGTGAGAACCAAGTGGCACTGCTGCAGGACTAAAACCCCGGGTCCAGAACTTGGACGCGCAGCGATAGTGGGAGGTTATCTTTCATCAGTGTGGTCGTGTGGCTATCGTGATCCCCAGCTTTGGTAAACGAATGATAAGAGTTGGCCAGCAGCTCTCCGAGCAGCGCGTGGGTTGATCAAGGCGGGAGTGGGAGTTAGTAGAGGAAGTTGAGAGAAAGGACAAGGTCGAAGGATAGAAAATTGCTTGGACAAAGAGAGTCAGTCATAGCACCACCTTAATGGCGCGAGAAACGAAGTTGATAGCGGCATTTCGCCATGAGAGTGGGCCGCATTCCGAGGGCGGGTACGGTGCGACTGCTGAGTCCGTAGTGGAGCAGCAACACGAATCTTTAGTAACGCTCTGGTGGATAATAAGCTCGTTTGTGCTGCAGACCTCAAGACCGCGGTGGAAGGTTGCTGTAAGTGGTTGCGGGTAAGACCGAGTCGCGTTGATGCGCTGATCGTTCCTTCCAGCCCTCGCAGACTCTTTCGTCTCACCTAACCTCAGCCAAGAATTCTCCACGCACTAAACACTCGCACATTCTCATTGGCGCTCGTTAGAGGACTGGAAACGTGCTCAGGAGGACCATTGTTCTTTGTAGGAGCTCGGCTTATAGCTTTGAAAAGCCTCTGAACCGAGCTCGAGGCGATTGGCAGTTTGTACACGTGTCGGTACGATGGAAAAACTCTTGGGGCCACTGGGAGACGAGTACCATCACACGGACCAATTCGGAAGGCTACGAGAGCTCGACATTATCATAGCTGTCGACCTCAGTCTGCTAATATCGAGGCGCGGAAGCTGCGAAAAGCTCTTTAGCAATTTCATCAGACATTACCATACCCGGACCGCGAATACTGGACTGGCTCAACCGGCAGCAAACACGCTCTGCCCTTGGACACCACCGAACGATATGAAGGGTTTGTTGTTCCTGTACAGCTGCAACCGTGCCGGAGGCCACAGTACCCGCGAAGTTGAGACTAACTGGGACTGGTACTGAATCTTCTCAGGTTTCGGGATGCTTTGCATAAGCTCATGAGTCGCTGGCCATTGTTTGCTACTGTACTGCAAGTAGCACCAAACTTCGGCGTTAACCTGGAAGAGTACACTAATGCCGGAGAGGACCAACACGGTTGCCGATATGAGACAGTCCAACTCCCGCTCCTTTCCACTCCCATCGACGAGTCGAAGCACCTATTCTGTCGCTGCGTCGGAAAGCGAGACACTGTCGACCGCAACTTCCCAGAACCCGTTCACCGTGGTTGCTCGTGGGCACAGCATCTCAAGCTTGAGCTTCCCACTGGACTGTGCAGGGCTGAACGATTGCGTCCGCATAGTCCATTCGCCCTCTTCCACCATAGGGATATCCCAAACGTCGATGACTTATTGGTCCAGGGTGACTGTGAAGGTGCAGCCAACGTGTCGGTTCAGCTCGATCCGATAGTAGTAGCTCAATTGTAGAGCCGTGGAAGGCAGGCCCGCAAGATTCTGACTGACGGAGCCGCGAGTGTCTGGCGGCCACTGCTGAAGAAGACAACCTGCTTCCTGCCATCTTGCGTTTGAGGTATGTCAAATGGGTAGACTCTGTTGAAAATGGCGCGGTTCCGTACCAGCCAACCTCCACTTCGTACGTTCATCTCGAACGAGCCCGCAACCCGGTCGGGCACCAACTCGAAGCTGCCGTCGAAGATGTAGTCTGCGGTATGTCGCTTCGCTAAGCCAGGCACAGCGAGAGAGAGAGAGAGAGAGATGGCGACGCCAGAACCAGAAAGAGGAGTCCCCGGAAACCAGCCATGGTGTATTCAGTTCGTTTCAGCACGAAGCAGAGAATAGGGAGTTGATTGCACCGATTGTGATATTATGGTTGCCTTCTTTCCAGATCTACGATCAAGAGGAAGGAAGGAATTTCTTTCGTTTTATGTTGCTTCAGGAGCACGCCCGCTGTTTGGACAAGGGCCAGCTTCGCTCGTATTTTACACTTGGTATCACAAAACATCTCAAAGGGGGCTGACCGGGTATATTTTAGATTGGTGGCGGTGTTGGTTGATTGTGGCTTGCTAGCAAAGCACCGGGTGCAGTTGTATACAACCACAGCAAGCGAACCGTGAACGCCATTGACCTGTCCTTCGTTGTCAGGACTCGTCGCGCTCTCAGTCGACAGACGACAAACCAATATCGTTCGCGATGGCAGTTTCGAAGATGTCCCACGCCAGTCACTCTACATAGACAACGCGAGAGCCGGCGGATGGCGCCTCAAAGACGAAGTTCTACGTCTACGCCACGAGATGAGGGAAGAAGAGCATCACATCAATCAGTTGATCGTGCATTTCTTGTTTCGCGCCATGGCTAGATGCTAACTCATCCATCCACAGAACACCACATGCGTAGCCCGACGCCCACATAAAAACTCCATCCAAGCGCCACGCTCGAGAACCCATCAGACAGCATCATCGCACATACATCTCCATAGCCATGCAGCAAGTGACATGTAGCAAGCAACCGTATGCCGCCGTAGCAAAATACACATTGGTTGAACATCGCACTAAATACGGCCTCTCGCTTCAATCGCTGTCGCTGGGGGAGTCCATGATGTCCTTCTCCGTCTCCTTGGCCGCTCTCGTCGCTCTTGCCGGCCGAGTCGTAGCCTTCGCCGCTACAGAATCCTTCTTCGCGACCTTCGTCGCGGCTTTGCGTGGCGTAGTAGCTTTCCCCTTAGCATCCGTCACCCGTCTCACTCTCTTCTCCGTGACCTCGTCCTCCGGCTCAGGTTCAGGGGCAGCAGGAAGCGGATCACTAGTCGGCGGCGTCGACTCCCCCACATTCTCCTTGTTCGCCTCCTCGTCCACGCTCGCATCGTCCACGCTCGCATCGTCCATCCTCACATCATCACCCGCGTCGTCATCCTCGGCACCCTCTCGAGCGTCTTCTTGCCACTGCTTCATCTCCTCGTCGGCTTCAGAATCGCTCTCCTCCGCATAGCTCTTGGCCCCAGACTGCCTGGTGCTCTTCCTGCGCTCGGAACTCGGTAGCGCGTCCACAAACTTCCTCTTCGGCGTCTTCGCGGTCTTCGCTTTAGGTGCCTCGCGAACAGGCAACTTCTTCTCCTTGGGCTCAGCCTTCACAGCAGACTTCTGCTTCTTCACCGCTTGCGTCGACGAGCCGTCTGCCTTCCGCTTCTTACTCTTACTTTTCAGCAGATTCTTGACCAGATCCTCCAGCTCTTCAGCCAGCTCATCAGGCAAATACCTCTTCTCCGCGATCTCCTGAGCAACGGCATGACTCGGCAGCTTGCCAAACAGTCCGGTCGGGAGTCCCACCCTACCACTCATCACCTGCAGCGACCAGCCCTGGACCTCCTGGAAAACCCGAACAACCGCCTCCGCCAGGTCAGAGACAATGTAGAGATCCTCACTCTTCGCCGGATCTATGCCATCCTGCACCGTCTTCAACCGCTGCGCAAAGTGGTAGATCAAGCCGAGGTTCGATTCACTCGCAACGCACTTCAGGTAGAAGACAATGTACTCAACGAGATCTTCAAGCTCTTCCACGCCCTTGCCGAAGTCCTGATGGTGCGCGAGCAAGGACATGAAGCGTGGGAAAACAGCTTCGATCACGTTGTCCTTCATCCTGGACGACATTGAGGCACGGGACTTGAGCCATGTCACTGTTTGCTCCTTGATCGATTTGTCTGGCTCGAAGGCGTACAGGAACACAAGACCGTAGAACCGATTGCTCAGGAGGCCGGCTTGAAGGTACTTCTTTAGGGCTGCGACGAAGCCGGCACGGACGTGTGCGTTCGGGTCCTGGGAGACTTTGGCGAGTTCGTTGAAGTCGTTCGGGGTCAGAAGTGCATCGAAGTTGCGGTTGGTATTGCAGGAGAGTTTAAGCAGTTGAATAGCGGCTGCAAGGCGTAGGTGCGCTCTCTGGGAAGCTGGGGTCGACGAGGTTTTGGAGAGCTCGCCATCTTTCTGCACGAGCGTGTTGAGAAGTTTGTAAACGGGATCTGCAGCCTCTTTGAGGGCTGTCTCTGGGTCTTCCGATAGACTGGGGTTGAATCCGCGGAGGCCGTTAACAAGGATGCGTAGAGCCCATAGCTTTGCGGAGAGATCATCGTCGATTTCTTCGGCCCACTCGGGTTCTTCAGGCTCTGCTGCTACGCGGACTTGTCCCAGAACTTGGCCGATGGCGATCTCCATGATAGACTCGGTGGAATCTTCGCACTCCTGGTTCGCCAGTAGTCGCAGCTGACTGATACTGGCGAGCTTCGACAAGAAGCCGTCCTCACCGTACGTGAAGCTCTTGACACATGCTTTCTGGATGTCCTTGATGTACATCTCCTTCTTATCAGCCGAAGAAGTGATGACAGTGACGGCGTGTTTGGCTGCTTTAGATGGTGTCCCTCGTACAGCGTACTGCACCATAGCCTTGTAGAAGTCCCGGTCCTTGGGCATGCCTTCCGGAAATCGTCGTGCAAAGCCAGCACAGGCCTTGAGAGTATCCACCACCGGCTCATCGACTTCGACATCGCCTGTTGGCGTCTGCCGCTTAAGCGTCTCGCAGAGCTCATGAACGTGAACCTTGAAGACATCTGGCGCTCGCATCGATATCTCCTTCAGCACCTCGTGAGCAGCGGGACCTAGCCCTTTCGCATCGGTTCTCGCAATCTCCACAATCGCAGGCACGTGGCTCTTGTTGTACACCAGAACTGCCGCAGAGCGCACAAGTGGGACGAGCGTGTCAAGCACAGCTGCCACTCCAGTGGGGGCCTCCTCCATCCGCTTCGTGAGCTCTTTCATCGCCTTGAAGATTTTCCGGTAGTCACTCTCAGCAGAATAACAGAAACGGATGAGCTGGTAGCTCCTGCGATCGTGGTGCTTCGCAAACTTCTTGAGATGCTCAGCGGCCGACGTGGGATCTGCAATGATGTCGAACGGCCGCACGATCGCGTCCGCAAGCTTGTCGAGCTTCTTCTTCGCCTCCTTTACGCCGTCCCCTGCGATGTTAGACGCGTCTTCACACAACTTGAGAAACGCATCAAGATAGCCTTCGTAGTTCGAGCGCTTGGCTTGCCGGCTGAAGAACACTCCCTTCGCTCTCTCGTCGAGGTCTCGCACAAGCACCAGGATGCGCTCCGCTCGGATAGCATCCGGATCCGGTTGACCACTCGTCGCACCTTGACTATCGGTCACTCGCTGAGAATCACCAGCACTTTGCTGTCTAGGCTTGATTGGTGGATAAGTCACTGGCAGTAGAGAGTCGTACAGTACACGGTGCACAAGCGCGTGGATCTCGTGGTCGTTGACGTACCAAGCATCCAGAATCTTCGACGGGATCGCGCCGACCAGATTGTGAATCCTTTCGTTGCCCTCAGCGATAGCGCCAGCGGCAACGCCCCAGATCTTGGCCAGGAGTTCAGTCGCCGCGTTTCGGACTGTGGTCTTGCGATCCTTAATCCTGTCTGCGAGATGGGAAAACACAGAGCCCGGTGTCGCTACGCTGCCAGATTTGCCGATCTTCTGGATCAAAGAGAAAAAGTCGAATTGTGCCACAGCATTGATAGCAGCCAGTCGCACCTTTTCATCTGCGTCGGCAAGCGCATTCGAGAAGTGGTAAAGAAGGATCTTCTCTTGCTCATCGTCCAGGCCCTTTCCGCCGCCCGAAGTCACAATGATCCGACCCGCTTCAGTCGCCCAAGCACTTCTCACCGTAGGCGCTTTGTCCTTGATTCGGCTCATGAACGCCTGGTACGCGCTCGGGTAGACCGACGAGAATGCGTGCGGCGCATTCGGCATCAGCAGCGGGTTCTGCTGAAACTGGCCTGGAGTAACGTCTTCCAGGCTTTGCGATGGGTACGCAGCTGGCTCTAGTACAGCACCTGGCGGTGGTCCAGCAGCGCCAATGCCCGAGATCATATCGCCTAAAGTCTGCACAGCCATGGTTCGAATCCATGCCGTCTCAGCCTGCAGCTCGATCTCAATTTGCGGGACAATGTTCTGGATGACATCCGGACATGATCGCCACAGCTCGCGCAGAAGTCGATGTGCTTTCTCGACCTCGTGGATATCGCTCTCCGCCGGTGGCGTCATGAGTCCATCGTCGGACTCGTCCTCGTCCTCGCTTTCAGCATGCGTCCGCTTCTTGCCTCTGCCTTTGCCATCTTTCGCGCTCTCGATTTCGGACAAGTTGATGAGCACAGAGTTGAAGTATTGGCCAATTGCTCGTTCGAGTTTTCCAGAGCATGTGTTGCATACAGCGCGAGCCATGTTGTAGGCAGGCGGCGGCTCCGGAATCACTGCCGCAGCGTCTCCCTTTCTTTGGCCAGACGAGAGTGCGTTCGGATCTGCTCTCAGGAACTGCGCCAGAATGATATCGACAACTCCCGATGGTAGCACTTCAGACTCGTCCACGAGTGTAGACAGCATAGTTGTCATGTGATACTCCAGATTCTTCGGCAGCTTCTCACCAACGCCATTCTTTCCGCCTCCAGCCAGCACATCGAAGCAATTCGTGAACAGATTCAGCAGTATGGGGTCTGATCCTGCAATATCCGTCACCAGCACGACACTCTTCACCGTCGTCAGACTCGCCAAGATCATATCATGCTGCTGATTGTAAGGGTCACCCGGATTCGCCAGCGCAGGCACAATCGTCGATGTGAACAGCATGAAGATTTCCTTGAGCTGCCCGCCCTTGTATGGCGCATCCGGCGCAAGTAGCCTAAACATATCCACGATGCAAAGCATGGTGAACGCCTTGACACCCTTATCTTTGTGGTGGAGCAACTGAGGGCTCGCGAGTTCTTGGGCTTTCGGCGCCAGTATCTCTCGATCTCGATCCCCATCTTCTTGTTCCCGCCTGGCGAGGTCCTCGGAGAGCGCCTTTAGTCGGCGCAAGAGTTCAGTGACCACTATAGGCTTCCCAGGTTGCCATGTGAGCGGTGCATTCAGCGCACTGGCCTCGTCCACCTCCATGTCCTGCACGCCTTCCGCCTGAGCTGGTTCCTCCACAGGAGCTTTATTCCGCGCGCGTGGCATATTGGCGATATGCGGGATTGACTATCGCGGTGTGAAGTTGATGTCGTCGTAGAACATGACCATGTGATTCGTGAAGGGTCACAGCGAAGGTGGTCGTGATTCGGTCGGTTGACGTTGCTCAAAGGTGGGATATTTACATCAGGTCGAGGTCTCGAGGTTCTGTGACACGCGAGAAGAACACGCTAGCGGAACTCAAAATTCACGTGTACAGCACCAGTATGAATGTGATCGATCTACCCTTAGCCTCTCAAGCAAACTGCCAAAGTAATACAACCAGGAAAAAATGAACGTTTCCATGCCAATCAATGATGACCGCGAGAACAATGCTCAATGCTCACCACAGCCTCACCTATCCCTCACGCTCTTGATCGATGCCGACGCAGGAGACTACTGGTAGTTCTCCGGCTTCGAAACAGGTGTCAAGATACCCATTCGAGCGATCCTATTATAAGTGACACCGCTATTACCTTGAATAATGTGAGGTCGAAAATTGGCCGCAAGGCGCGTTCTCGACAGCAGCTTCCCTCAAGCCACATGAACAGAGCCCCCTATCCGAGCATCGACACAGCTGCCTGTATAGGGACTGTCTGTAACCGCGCTTTATGCCTGGACGTATCTGTTGCCTGCGCATCACCGGTTCACTGCTGTGAATGCTCCCCCATCCCTGCTAGCGCTTCGGGGTGCTTCGTGTCGCTGCTCACTCTCCACATTAGCATGTTCTGCTAATGTCGAAGGAATGATCTTTCTATCACCATCTGCATTCTCGGCCATAGCCGGCCCTCCACTGAGCGCTTCAGCACGATTTGTGGGCATATCATGGCCATTAGCACCACCGAGAGGACCTCCCTTCATCCGAGAACCTGACGGAGGTGGTCCGTACGGACTAGCCGGGATCTGAGCGATTGGTTGCGCGCCATAGTGTGGTCCTGGCGGTGGCGCAGACGGCGTATGTTGCTCGTACGCAGGTGGGTAGCTGTAGTTACCGTACTCTCCAGGTCTCGGCATCATCATCGGTGTTCCGCCGACTTCCGGCTGGGATGGCACGCGTGGGACCGAGGGAGGCCCGTAGGGAGCAGGCTGGTGTGCATGTGGGTTGGCGGAGGGCTGCGGGCCTGGTGGTACGGGCGGAGGGCGGCGTGTCCGCTTGTCACGGTGTGGTCGGTCTGTGGGTGGCTGCTGCGCAAGTCAGCAAGAGTCTACGAGGCGAGCAGTGCAAACGTACCTCGTTCATTCCTTCGTCACCACTGCCCTCACTCCCATCAACATTAGATGTGTGTTCCATCATCTTCCTGAGGTGATCAAGAAGGTATGCCCGCTGTAGCCGCATCTTCAGTATTCCCCGGTCCTGCCTCGTCCGTCGGACCTTGAGCTCATCGTTGGCGGCCTCGACCTCGTTCAGGCGACGCTTGAGTTCGATGCATTTGCGGTAGTATGCTTTCTCCACGCTGGGTGGGAGCGGTGTGTTGGTCGTTGAGTTGGCTGATAAGATAAGGCAGTCAGCGCACATTCATGTGACCTGCTTTTTGGTCTTGAGGGGCGTATACGTGGAAGTTCACCACTGCCATACGGAATTCCGCTGGCCATGTCGGAGTCGTGAGCTGCTGCTTGAGATCGATGAACTCGAGTATAGTCGAGATATAGAAGTGGAGATGAAGTGTGTGCTATCGTGGAGGCGAAGTGTGTGTGGAATATGCTGTGCAGCTCAGATGTTGTGGTGGAGGTATGAACTCACCGGAGGGCGGCATTACTATTGCTAAGATAGAGATTGGTCGCACGCGCTGTCGTGGCTTCCGCAGGTGCTACGCCGGCAAGTACGAGTGAGGTGCGATGTTGTGATCAACGAAGTTAGAAGCACGTGAAGTTCATATGGCTGTGCTGGCTTGAGGTATGCGATTGCGCTTTGGGGAGGTGAGGAAGGAACACCTTGACGCTCGAGCCAACGGATGGGTCCATACCATTTCTAGTACGGAGGAGTAGACCAAAAGTCCTTGGGTGGCCTATGCGCGGAGGGCGGCGGCAGTGGCGGTCGCATATGTTAGTGCTCCCGATCCTAATCAATTCGACAGCTATATATCAAAGGAGTTGACTAGACAACTATCCTAACTTTGAACCGGGTCAACTACAGCCTTTAATCATATTTTAAAGGCTATATCGACGCTATAAAGTAGCTCCCGTTCACCTGCGCACGGTTCGCCCAAAGACTTTTGGTTGTGAGCTCCGTACATCTTCACCCAACGTGACTGGAGACCAGCGGGCCACAACACGTGGTAATATGGATGAGAGCGTGACCAAGGGCAAGTGAGATTACTCGAGTACGCTCGCACTCTTCACTGATCAATTTTGTTGGCTACAGACTACCTATCCTACAACTGTTTCCCAGCCACTCAGATACCCAAACAATGCTCAGTCCTCGCACAGTAGCCTCTCGACGGAGGGCAACTACCGAAGTTGCTGTCCACTTCCCGAGTCCCATGCAAGCCAACTCCAGCTCAGCTAGTGTCACAAAGTGATGTCCAAGGATCTGGTATTAGTGCTCCCAAATATTCCAAGCAAACCAACACATCAATCGCCAAATGCTCAAACAACCTCCTCCTCCGCCCATCCCTGCAATCCCTCACCACCATTGCTCATCCCTAGACCCAACCCACTGAGTCCAGACCCAAGTCCCGCAAACCCGTGCGTCAGCTGCTGCATCTGCTGTGCCTGCTGTGCCGCCTGCAACGAAAACGCTGGCAGCGAGGCCGCACGGTTATGAGCACTGCTTCGAGCATTCTGGGCCGAGTTGCTGTTGCTGAACGAATTCATTCCTAGGCTTCCGTTGGTCAGATTCATGTTCATGCTCTGATGACTGCCGTGCCCGAAGCCGTGGTTCTGTGGCGGTGGTTCGAGGCCACCAGCGGACCGGGTCTCGTTCGGGGAGCTATAGAACGCTGCCTGGGTTGTGGAGATGCCAGTGGAGGGTTGATGCGAGTGGGTGTATGAGTGTTGAGTCGGGTACGAGAGCGGGCTCAGCTCGTCACGCTGCTGCTGCTGCTGTTGTTGCTGCTGCTCGGCGGCGGCCTGGTGGGCGTTGGCAAGGTAGAGAGTAAGCGGGTTGTTGGTGCCGGTGTTGAAGACAGTGGAGGCTGTTGGACCGTGCAGAGGGTTGTAGCCGTTCGGACCTTGGCCGGACGAGGCGGGAGAGATCGAGTTTTGGGTACGGCTGGGTTGCAAGCCATTGATGGGCGACGGGGACGAGACGCTGTTGTCGGACCCTTGCGGCTGTTGTTGCTGGTGCTGTTGTTGATGTTGCTCCTGATTGCGTTGCATCTGCATCTGCTGGCGCGGCGGGTTGCCACACCTGTCTTTGCCGAAATTGACCTTGAAGCGCTTGTACTCTTCCTTGCCTCGAACGGCCTCGATGGCCTTGATGGCATTCGCGATATTGGTGAAGTTGACGAACGCGCAACTCTTCTCACGCAAAGTATTGACAAGCTCAATCTCGCCGTACTCCTGGAAGTCCTGCTTCAGACGTTCTTCGGTCCACGACTCGTCAAGGTTGCCAATGTACACATTGCGCGAAGCACCTCCAGAAACAGCGAGCGCGATCGCGGGCGGCAAAGCTCCAGAATGCTTGCCCCATCCGATCTTCAAGCGGCGATTGTGGATCATCAGGCCTTGCAGGTTGCTGAGCGCGTAGAAGGAAGCCGCTGACGTTGGGTCGATGAACGTGACGAAGCAGATGTGCTTGTCCGGAATGTAGCGAATGTGGTGCAGCAGACCTCCGCGTACCACATTGCAGATCTCCTCGATCGTCGTCTCCGGGTGGATATTACCAAGGTACACCGTTCGATTGCCCAAATTATTGACACCTCCAGCAGTGGTCGCTACCGCAGCTGCGGCGACAGACTGTTGTGCAAGTGCATTGGTGATCAGATCTCGGTCTGCGCCGTTGAGAACGTGGGCATATCCTGGAGCAATGCCTAGGTACTGCGCAGCATTCTGCTGCTGTGTCTTCGAGACATAGGCACATCTGTCCTTACCATAGTACACTCTGCGCGGTGCCTGCCATTTGGGGTCCTGCGGCAGCTGTGTGACAGCCTTGATAGCATTGCCAATGGACAAGAAATGCACGAAGCCGATAGCCTTCTCGCGCACAATCTTGACGGTATCAACGGGGCCAAATTTGCTCAAGTCTTCGCGCAGCTCATCCTCCGTCGTCTCCTCTGGGAGGTTACCAAGATACACGTTGCGAGACGCACCCGACTGTTGGACGGCAAGTGCGACCGACGTCGGTACTGACGATGGCTTGCCCCAGCCGATCTTGATGTCCTGACCCTTGATGGCCAACTTCTTGAGGATAGCATCAGAGTGAAAATGGGTGGCCGAGCTCCCATCGAGAAAAGAGATGAACGCGCAATTCTTGTCCGGCAGGAGACGAGCTGACTCGATCTGACCACTTCTGACATGGCTAAGAATCTCTTCTGCAGACGTGTCCGGAGGGATGTTACCAAGATACACGGTTCGGCTGGTGCCAGAAACGAGACCTGGGGCAAGCTGCATCTGTGGCCCGTATCCACCCATGCTAGCCGCGCCTAGGGCATTGAAGCCGGCGGTAGGCGACTGCATCGTGCCGAAATAAGATGGACCACCAATTGGCGAGCCAATGGTCTGGTAAGCGACGGGTGACATCGCACCCTGCTGCTGTTGGAAGCCGTTCATGTTCATGTTCATGCTCATGCTGTTGTTGCGAGCTCCATTAGTCTGCTGTGGGAAGTTTGCGAAGCTCTGGAATTGAGGCGACTGGAAGGTCGAAGGAGATCCGGGCTGGAACGGGCTACCCATGAGAAGACCCGACGGCAACAGAGGGGTGAAGTTCATGTCAAAGCCGGTCTGAGGGGTTTGCATGTCGGTGCCGTTGGTGTTGTAGTTGCTTGACGGCATCTGTTGTCTGATTGTGTTGATAGGCTGGACATTGCTCTCCCTGTGAAAGTGTCCTCGCCCCTGACCACCAACAGATGGTTGAGAAGAGTGAAAGCCACCCTGCGAGAAGGCGGCGTTCTCGTTGCTCATCGTCGATTTCAGGGCAAATGATTGTGATGGACGATGGCCGAAGGTAGGCGCGCTAGGCACCGAGTCGTTGGACTGCATTCCGAGCATATGCGGCGGCAGCGAAATGCTGTCCCGCGGGTTTGCTGAAAGTACGGCCGTGGTGGCTAATGTGATGTCCAGTTCAAGACTGACCGGACGCTATGCTATAGGAATGGCGTATATGACAATATTGTCAGATTCAACGTCGATGAATCACTAAGACTGCGTTAGTCTAGTCCAAACAGTTGCTGTAAATACCCAGAATCTATGGCTTACGAGCAGAGCTCTCGTAGACAGGTACCAATTCACGCAGTGCCTGTCGAGGCTTGTAACCGTCTCCTGAAGGACTACCGACCAAGAATCTTCGAACTTCTGCTGAATTCGTAGTACATGTACACCTCCTCTTTCTTGAAGCCGCCGAAGAGCACAAGTTGATGATCTCCAAAGAAGGTACTGCGGCTCGGTAGGAATAAGGAGGAGGTCGAATGCTGTATCGTCTGATCCAATGGCTCGAAACTTTGTTGTACGAATGAAATAGGGAGAAGCGAATCAATGCAGATCTCTCAAGAATAAGGTATCAAAACACGAGACGAAACAGAAACGACAATGAGAATGACAACAGCGAGCAGTAGCAACGCTTGAAGGAGAGAGAGAGGTACGTTACCGACGAAGAGTAGTATTATGTGGTCCATGCCACACTTGAAAGGAGCGACGGGAGATTGCCTCCAATTCGACGACCGAAAAGGGATGATCTTCTGTACGCCTTCTCGAACATTGCCTGCTCCGGTTTAGCGTCTATATTTGTACATCGACGTCCCAGGCATCGGTATCTGCCTGTGGAGGCTCTCGGGCACAGATGTACGAGGATGAAGTGTCGTGGTGGGTAGGGTGGAGTTCTCTCGTGGAAGGCTTCTGTTAGGTGCCTGAATCAAAATATACGCTAGAAGCTCTTCTAGCCAAGGAAATGTGCTCTCGTGCTGTTCGGTACGTGGCCGTCCAACGGGAAAGCATTCGCATGGGGGTGTCTCCTGTCATCACTTGGTCCGTGGCGTCAAAACAACCAAAGTTCATCATCGGACGGTCATATCATCTCCGTTACACAAATACTCCTGCTTTGAGCACATCAATGCTCCTGTGCTTCGTTGGGACGCGGTGCGCTTGCCCGTGGAAGCTCGTCCAGTCTCGAGTCCTCTGGATGGTGGCGATGCGGCCGATATACCGACAGAGTCGTTCGTGTAACATTGGACGGAAGCATCTTGGTAGCTCCCGCGAAGGCAATGCCTGTGGGCGAGGGGAGCAGCATCGCGCATCTGGTCCGGGTTCTCGCACAACGGTTTCCGTCCAAGTTTGACCAGACTGTGGGACAAAGCACGTACAACAGACCAGAAACGTGAGAAGCGTGGGACTCGCTGCAATACCAGGCAGTTCTTGTTGATGAGAAATCGTAGAGCTTGCAATTGCCCCGCCCTGCAACGAGGCCAACCTGAGCTTGCTAATCTGGAAGGTAATCGCTACTCGAGCAACAATGGGAATAAGACACCTCGAGCAAGAGAGACTAGCGATGCCGGCTATAATATCCGGTCTGTATATGTCGGTATTTCCTTTCTGGTCACCATGTTTCAGTATATCTTCCACAATCGCCTTCCGTTTCTCTTGTAAGAAAGTTCTAACACATCATTCGCGATGGAGTACGACGCCTTCACCATCGAAGGTTATGCCCCGGGAGAAGCTAAAAATTTCCCTCATAAGAGCATTCCTGGTAGCAAGGACGCAGGTCTTTTACGATATGGCGGTCCTGGAGTCGATGTCAGTCCATTGAAGGAGCAATTGACCTTCGGATTCTCCGGACGGACGGCAAAGAATAGGTTCCTAAAGGCTCCTATGACCGAACGGCTATGTAAATGGAATAAGGAGGGCGAGGATATCAGTGCTCGTGGTTACCCTTCGGAGGAGTATAAGCGTTTGTAAGATTGAGACCTTGCAACGCAGAACAACAATGTGTCGATGTGTTAGACTAACCTCAATCAGATACCAGAAATGGGGTGAGGGTGAGATTGGAGTTATAGTTGCAGGCAACTTGATGCTCAAATATGTAAGCGTTGCGACAAATTCGTGGCTGCTGGAATGACGGCGTAATACTGTGCTAACAGGGATCCATGTGTAGGATGCTGTAGAAGCATTCGGGTACGTGTGGTGAACACACTGCCCAAAACTCGTGGAGCTTCCGCAGATCCTCTTACTTACCTCTCCGCAGTAATCCTATCCTATGCGACGACCACGACAACCGCATTGAGGCCTTCAGCGAGGTTTCGAAGCTCGCGAAGGCCCATGGTTCCCTCTTCATTGCCCAGCTCTCGCACCCAGGTCGACAAGGTGGCGCTGCACTCAATCCTAACCCCGTCAGCGCCAGCGACGTCCAGCTCAAGATCGAGTGGGCGGGCAACAAGTTCAACCAGCCGCGTGCTCTCACGATTCCAGAGATCAAGGATCTCGTAAAGCACTGGGGCGAGGTTGCATATCTGTGCTACCAGGCTGGTTTTGATGGTGTGCAGATACATTGCGGTATTCCATCCAGGTCAGCTCATGCAATCGGACGATAGCTAAATGACGATAGCACACGGCTACCTCCTAGCCCAATTCCTCTCCTTGACCACCAATAAACGTACCGACGAGTACGGAGGCGACCTCGACAACCGCAGCCGTATCATCTTCGAAATCATCTCCGAGATCCAGACCCGCGTCAACGACCCCAGTTTCATCATTTGTGTCAAAATCAACTCCGTCGAGTTCCAGCCCGGCGGTCAGACCCCAGAGGATTGCATGAAGCTCTGCATCAAAATGGAACAAGCCAAAGTCGACTTCGTAGACCTCTCCGGCGGCACCTTCGAAGGGCGAGCCTTCGAGCACAAGAAGGAGAGCACTAAGAAGCGGGAGAGCTACTTCATCGAGTTCGCGGAGATGATCCGGCCGCACTTGAAGAAGACGAAGGTGTATGTGACGGGTGGATTTAGGACCGCGAGCGGGATGGTGCAGGCGGTGGAAGGAGGGTCGTGTGATGGGGTGGGCATCGGAAGACCCTTGGGCGCGGAGCCGTACCTGTGCAAGGAGATTTTGGAGGGAAAAGTCACAGGTAAGTGCTTGTCATGTCGGAGGAACGTGAGCGGGTTACTGACATACCACTTTTGCGATGTTGTAGGCTCGATTGAGAACTATATCGTACGATCCCCACCACCCACGTTGGACTCGAGTATACTGACACGATTCTAGCCCATGCCGCAGAACACCCAAGCAACGGGGACACAGATCCATCAGATCGGGAAGGGGGAGGCCCTCGTCAGCGACTGGAGCGATGGCGAGGAGGTCAGGCGATTCATCAAAGCGCTAGAGGCTGAGACTGAGCGTAAGATGGCGGTCTTGCCAAAAGTCGACAGCTCTGGATACCCGCCGTTCAAGGCCGAGGTTGGGTTTGCCTATGCGAGATGAATAGACTCGGGGTATACAGCCGTGGAACGGAGAACGTTCGCGTAGACGTCGATGTTTGATCAACGTAAGCATTAGCAGCCTGCTCTTCGATGGTCGAAAACGCTATCAAATAAGTCTGCAATGATCAAGCCACCCAGCATATAGCCAGCCAGGATCCATCGCTAGCCTCGCTATGCATATGCTCGCAGCACCATTAAGAAAAGCCGTTCAGAACGAGCAGCATCCACTCCAAGCTACTTCGAAATCCATGCAAGGGTATCATCTCCATCTCAAGCAAGTCTTCCCACAGAAACACCGTGCAATGGCCAAGCAACTCTTTCCTCCGACACCACAGTCACATCCTACACGCTTCGTGTCGTCGCCTCGTAAAAGGTCGCAATCCCAGCATATCACTGAGCGGCCTTGCTTCGCGAGCGTGTCTCCTAGACACCCTGCCTCGTGACCGGCTTCCCGTGCCTGTTGAGAATGACCGCGACGCCCTTCTGCCTCGTTACTGCTTTGATCTTCATCTTGGGCTTGGCGGGCTCCGAGTGAACGTGGCCGAACTTCTCGAAGGCCATGCCGTTCGTCCACTTCAAGCACCTCTCCCTTGATGCCGACAGCTCCTCGTGCGTCTTATGCCGCGTCGAGATCCTGCTGACCTGCTCCTCATCGGCCTCGACCTTCTTCGCAGCCTCGTCATCCTTGAACTTCTTGTGCACTTCCATGTACTGCACAATCGTGTCGCGCCAGTCCCAGAGCTCACGGCGCAGCTTCTTCTCGCGCTCGCCTCGGTCGTCTAACCAGCTGATCAGGTTGTCGAGACGGACAGGGTCGTCGTAGAAGCCCCATTCGTTCGCAGACCGGAGGAACGTCTTGCCTTCTTCCAGCTTGCGGCGGTCTGGGACCGTGAGGCCGAACGTCTTCTCATACGCTTTCTGGTCCTCAGGTGTGCGATCGATGAAACCTTCACGCTCCATCTCGTCCGGACCTTGCACCCAGATGCGTCCGTTGGCATACCCGTAGACCGAGGTGTTCGATCGTGCAAGACCACCGAACGGCTGGCCGTTACGCTCGAACCAGTAGTAGCGATTGCAGAATCTGTCCTTACCCAACACCTTCGTACGCTGGACGTTAGCCTCGCGTAGGTCGGAGTCGCACTCGCTAATATTCGCCTCGTGCTCAGCAACACGGGCCTTGAGTTCGTCGATGTCCACCAAAAGCTTCTTGAACTCCTTCGACTGCTTGGGTTGCTGCTTGGCGAGCTCAGCCTTCTTCTTCTCCTCGGCGGCACGCTGCATCTCCTCGTCACGCTTGCGCTTTCGATCGTTGTGGCGGCGTAGAGAGCGACCTTTCGATGGTGCGTCGTCGTCTGCGTCAGAACTATTGGCCATAGACACGTCAACAACATCGTCGGTATCGCCGTTAGCGGAGACGGCTGGGGTCAAGATCTCCTCTTCAGGTGAGTCTGGCAGCATGTTGTCCGGTAACAGGATCTTCCTTTCTCGGTCTTTGATGGCAAGCTCTTCCAAGGCTGCTTTCCTCTCTCTTTGATGCTCGATCTTTTTCTTCCTGACATCTGTCATGTCATCGCTGCAGTTCTCCAGGAAGTCTTTCATGACTGGTGTGGCGATGGACAGTATGGTAATCATCTGCAAAGCGGATATGCGGAGATTGATGTCCATCGAGGCGAACTGGTGCAGTGCCGTCTCCTGCGCTGGTTCCAGATTCGTGGGAGCAAGCCACGCCAAGATATCATCGCAGCGCGCTTTGTACCGGGCGGACTGCGAGAGGTGATGGAGTACGCCAGCCAGAGCTACCTGCCATCCTCCTTCCACGAAGTCGCGAGCTCCAACGCGGGACTTCCAGTCGCGGCTCCCAAGCATCTCGGGCACACGATGGAGCTTTTCGACCAGGCCAGATGGGCTCTTCAGCGGGTCGACGTGGCTGAGCCTGCTTCGTGTTGACCGCGCGGGTGCATCTGGTAGTGGCGTCGACAGCTCGCTCTCGTCTTGAGGATCTTCCGACTCCTCTTCCTCGGACTCCACGATCATCTCCGGTAGCGCGCCTTTCGATAATACAATATCTCCCTTCTCGTTGACAAGCACCTTCAGTACTGCGCAATACACTTCCTCCAGCAGCTCGCACTTCGTCTCCAGTGACCGGAATCTCATCGCATCAACGAAGTCGTCGAATGTAAAGCTGTCCAGGACATAAACCTCGCACTGCACGTTCAACGTGTTCCACGCTTCCAGCAGCATTCCCATCGAGTCCATTTCGATGTCGTCAAAGGTGACATTACGGCCGTTCTTGACGTAATCCTCCATCTCATCGGTGAAGAATCCCAATTCTGGCCGTACGACACCATTGCGCTTCGGAGGAACATCCAGGTCCTCCATAGGATATCTTGGAGGCGGTGGGGCTGGCGGCTTCGCCTCAGCGCGGGACGCAACAGCAGGGTTGAAGTTCGCTCCGTTCTGTCGACCATTCTGCGGACCTCTCGCGTGCTTTTTAGGTGCTTTAGCCGACTGCTCATTGCTGCTACCTCTTAGGTGACTTACTTCTTGCATCTGCATGTACTGCATTTCTTCGTGTCTCATTCGATTGTATTCGTCCTGCGAGAAGTTCTTGGTTCGCTTTCGGGGTGGTTTGACCTGAAGCATTTGTTGCTGCAAGATGGCGTTAGCCAAGTCGGGGAAGTGGTGTTGCAGATACGAGATGAAAGACGAATATTTCCTTACTTTGTTGGCGAGAAGGCGCGACTCCTGGAGCAGATGAACCGGGATGTCCATGGGTAGACGATACTTGATGGCGAAGTGCTCCCGAACAAGCCAAGGTGCACCGATCCAAGGCTCGCGGAACAGAGTGTGCTTCAGGAACGCTCTCAGGTTTTGCTTGTTGAAGATTTTGCGATCGCGGCGAATGTGCTTGTCGTCCGCAATGTACTCCTCGGGTGAGTTGTCAAGCTGGATGAAGTATCTCGAGAATGCTTCGCGCTGAACTTCACCGTTCGGTCCACGGATCATCGGAAATTTGGCCTTCTCGCGGATGGTACCCATTTTCTGCTCGCCAGCGTCCTCCAGCAAGACAATGATATGCTCCTTTGGGAAGAAGTCGCGCTTGAACTCATCATAAACGGCGTTGACTGTCGGAGTTAGCAGGACTTGATACCATGTTCTCAAAAACAGGCCGAACTTACCCAAGTCGTCGATGCGTGAGATGGTCGAGAATTGTACTTTGCGCAGTATTGGATCACGGAGTACCTCAGGGAACACAGTCTCGATCGCTGATGTGCTTTTGCTCTGCAGACACGTTAGTGGCGGGTTTCTGCAAAAGTGTCATGTGATTACGAACCTCAGACTCTAACGCGTCGAAGTACGTGAGGCCAGATTTGCCGTTGACGGAGTCGACGAACTTTTTCTGTATCGGAGTCAGCCCGTGTCCCATGACAGCTTGCTGGAGGTCACATGCCTGAATGAGGTAGTCATATCTGTGAAATGTTAGTATACAGCTTTTGTGGACTTCACGTATATCAATCATACCGCTTCAAGTATTTCTCGTAGTCTGTGAACACCTCATTGGTGCCTCTCATTACAAACACCTGGGTGCGCACGTGTCAGATCCAAGTTCTGAGATTTTCAAGGTCGGGACGGGCATACCTCAGCATTGTCGGATATGTTCTCCGGGGGTGGGAGGAGAGAGAAGGGCTTGCGTTTGAACAGCACCTGGCTGATGATCAGTGTTGTTTCCATGCTGTTACTCGTGGTGTGGCCAAGTACCATCCTGAGTCTTTGCTCAACCCGAGCTGGGGTGGTATCTTTCGAGGTATGTGCCGATCTCAATACATCAATCCTGATGCTTGATATATCACTTGGTTGTTGTCGTTGATGGCGCCAATGGAGGAGGATCTCTAGACAGCTAGGCAGACAGCGTCGCGTGGCAGGTGGTGGAAGTCAGCGCGGGTCCGGCAAGGGAGTTGGTCGGCTAGCGGAGGTGACGATGCAGGAACAGAGCCTCCTACGCGTGCTGGAGCTCGTTTCGGTGGTCCGTCCGATGGAGTGGAGTCGAAGTCGATGGAGTGGAGGATGGTGGAACAAGTTGGTGGATGAGACGAGGAAGGAAGTGAGAGCAGCAAGCAAATTCTTGGAGACGCCATCCTGTGGGGTCCTCTGAGCGTTTGGTCTGCATCGCGCACTGGCGTGCATCCGCTTGACAGAGATGCGGCAAGGCCCTAGGCGAAACTCTATTCTCACTAGCCTCTCCGAAACGCTCCTCCTGTGCTTTTCGCCTGCCCAGCTGCAAAGCTCAACCTTCACGATGCGATATCAAGTCCACTGAACACCACCATGCAGACATGTTTGGACTCGTTAAACTCCTAAGAAAATGCAGAATCGGCAGCACAAGTCGACGGAATTATCATAAAATCTACTAGAGCTGGAGAATCCTGAGATGTCAACTCGTGTACCAGTCCTACACTTGAACCCTGACCATGCGGCATTCCGAAGACATGCCGACTTGGAAAGGACTCACAACCGTGACGTTGGTGTACATTCACCAGACAAGACCTCAAACACCTCCAAGATACCTCAAAACATCGAGTGTGATGTCGACGCCCCCTAACGCGTGAGAGGCATCGCAATATTCAAGTATTCTGATGACGCGGATCGGTATGGTCAGATGATTAAGCTCCTACTTCATCCCCCCTGTTATCTACGGAGTTGGCAATCAAGGTCTGTTTAACCAGCTACCCGTATAACGACATCAAGATCTTCCGTTGTTTCTCGAAACGGTGACTCCCAAGCTCATGTTGCCTTCCGCCGGCTCAAAGGAAAGTGACCGCGTCGAAGAAACACTCGAGCCATATCTCCGGTCACCCAGCCATCTCGTCGAACTAGCACCGTCAATCCCACACCAACTGCTCACCACGGGCACCCCGGAGGCGCCTCCCCCGGATCACGGCAGCTTCGATTAGCTATCCTCCGAACGACCTGACCTTGTGGGCACCTGCTCAACGGAGCCCATGTCTAGTGACCGGATCGCCGGTGAGCGCTTGAAGTTCTTGTATAATGGGTAGAGAGAGCCTTGCTCTGCTGGCGTCGGCTCCCGCTCAGCTCGCGTCCGAGCCAGGCGTGTGTGCGCCACCCATGTCTCATGCGCAAGCTCCACGAGGAAGGTCTTCAACATCGTTTGCCACCGCTCTCGAACACTCTCTTTGCTCGAAAAGATGTTCTCGATATCCAGTACTGTGCTCTCGTGGCGCAGCATAAGCTTGTGGTCATGGGAGCTTTGTCGAATTGCCGGGCGAGGAAGTTTCCTGCGCCGGTATGGCGTGGCAGCGGTCCACGCGGGAACTCCGCCGCTAAGTTGCACGAGCGTCCTCATGTTGGTCCGCATATACGAGAGCGTCTGGTTCTGGACGTTGACGTGATATTTGGCGAGGAAGACCGTGTTTTCGTTACGGTTGCTTGTATTCATCTCTGGCCTCTCCTTCAAGCACTCTTTGATGAGGGCGTTGGTGAGGGAGCCCCAGCGAGCAACATAGACCGTTGCCAAACGCTTGATTTCATCGTCGCTGTGTCTTCCGCTTAAATTCCGTGTCTTAAGATGTGTGTCTCTCGCGAAGTTGAGGGGGAGGAGCTCTTGCTCTGCGCATGTGATCGTATTCTCCTCTTGCTCCTGTTGGATTGCTTGCAAGGCTGCTGCAGATGTCTGATGCTTGTCGAGGAAGATGCGGTTCTCGTTCGTGTTGCTGGTGTTCAAGTCGGACTTCTTTTTGAGCATCTCACGGATGAGTCTGTTGGTGAGAAAGCCCCATCGGACGATCTAGACTGCCGTGATACGCTTCGTCTCATCACCACTGTGGCGACCAGCGTGGTTGCGTGTCCGCAAGTGCGTCTCACCAGCGAAGATAAGGGGATGCACCCATTCTTCGTGTAGTAGCACGTTCTCACCTTCGTCCTGGATTGCAGCCTGTAGTGCCGTCGCGAATTCTTCTGCTGCAAGGATGTCAGAAGGTTTTCATCAGACAGATCAGGCCGGGGAGCATGCCGGTCCACTCGTTCTCGTTTTGGGTGCTTTGTTCCAACCGCGAACCCATACGACAGATGTGGGCTGATTGGGTCCACCAATGTCGTCGTGATCACGGGTTGGACCGTTGTTGAGTTGAACTACGACGATACCGAAGACCTGCCGCCATGGCTCTGCGAACCGCCGCAACAAGTCCGTGTTGGTAGTCTGTGAGGTGTTGTTGCCTTCAGTGGCAGTGGAGACACCTTGAGACTCGGTGATTGACATTGTCACTGACCTCGTGACCACGAGCTTCTATCGCTCAATCACGCCAATGGAAAGGGCTGCGAGAAACAAGTGAAGGTTTCTTGTACTACAGGTTTCGCAATAGTTGCATGCAAAGGCCCGCGAAGGCCATGATCACAACCACTTCTGCTGTGGACAGTAAAAACACTGAGCGTGACAGACATCGGTATCTATGTTTTGTAGCCAGAAGACAGATCAAAGTATCGCAACGCAGGGTTAACGATGTCTGACAGGTGTTTAGCCGGCCTCACTTGCCGTAGGATTCCGTGTGAATGTCGAAGGGGAAACGTACTGTTCGTACAGGATGTCCGATTTTGTGACGCGAAGTATAGCCGGGCGGCAGTACGAATGCTTTAACTCGTCTATACCATCAGCAGTCTCGCTATCGGGTTTCACTCACTCGGTGAAGAACACAACAAGGAAGCCAACCCAACTACCCACCACCCCAATGGCCGAGTACGAACTGGTAAACATCAACGGCAAGAACTCGTACTTCACCCCAAACACCATCTGATGGACCAGAGAGCAGTACGCAATCAGCGGAATCGCTACCGCGATATACAGCAACGAGAATCGGTCCAGCAGGAACACTCTCGGCTTCTCAGACCTGTCATATGGTCAGCTCAGTCGCCATAGCACAGCATCTGCTCGAGTTAGGTAGATACTCACGCAGGCACCACCCGATCAAAAACCAACATCATTACCACCAACCAAAATATAGTATAAACAACTTTCACCGGAAATTCCATCGCGGTAAATAGCAGCGGGAACAAACTCACGTGCCCCGCGACTGCCAATGGACGGAACGCGCCCAGGTAGCGCCGGTCTTTGAGGGCGAGGAGCGAAAAGGGGATGATGACCAGGAGGATAGCTTTTTCATGGACGTGCCAGCCGAAGAGGAAGGAGGCGTAGCCGCAGAGCGTGAGGGTCGAGACGAAGGTGTGCCAGGTCGGGGTGAGGAAAAGTTTGATTAGGGCGGGCTGAGAGAGATTAGTTTGCGACCCAGATGAGGAGGGGTTAGGTTGAGGCCTACGATTTGAGCGGCTAGGGTGAGGAAGAAGGTTGCGCGGGGCGTGATGTTAGGGAGGACGGCGAAGGAGGTGTCGCCGACGAGGCCGCGGGTTACGCTGGTGACGGCTGCGGTATCAAGCGGGAGGCGGAGGTAGGGTGCCACTACAGCAAGTCAGCTAGCGTACCTTTGATGTGCTGAAAAGATGGAAACCATACCCATGATGAGTATCCGATCTGTGAACGAGTACATAGCCCACACGTTCGGAGCCCAATAAGCATGACATAGACCTCTCGAGAACGGGAAGAGCCGGCTCAGGACTTGCGGGATCTGTCCATAGTACACGAAAGGTCCGAACGCCAGGGCGAAGACTACACCAAGTCCCAGGCCAAGCTTGACGCAATTGAGGAATTTGATGTCGTATATCGATCGTGGACCCAGACAGTAAGCACGGAGAAGGTATACGAAGTATGCTGGTGCCAGGTAGAGGTAGATGTGCTTTAGGCAGAGTAGCGCGGCGAACAGGATCCCACTCGCCAGTATCCTAGACTTTGAGCGAGCCAGGACGACAGAGAGTATCAAGATGCCGTATAGGAAGCCATTGTACTGGAAGTGGATGTGGTCGATGATCAGTAGGCCCGGGGAAAGCAGGATGGAGGTTGCAGCTGCGTGGGACTGGATCTTTGACGTTGTTGGCGAGGACTTGACGAATCTGACAAGGATTAGTGAGTAGTTACAACCGTGGCGAGGAACTTGGCGGCCTTACAGGTAGAGAGCATAAAGCAACACGAGCTCAGACACAATGACAGTTGCTCGCTGATAGTAAATCGTCTCCCAGCTGTTGTAACCTAGGTGCTTGAGATGGAGCATCGATGCGTCGGAATACTTGGCACCCTGTGACAGTAGCCATTCGAAGTAGGCGAAGAAGGGTGGATAGTCGAGCGTCCATTCTGATGTGTTCTGTTCAAGGTCAATGCTGGGTCTTCGGAAAACGACCGGGTGAAGGCTACCTCAAAGTACCATTCCTTGAGTGGCAAAGAGTGTGTGATGGCGAGCCAGTTCCGGTGTACCTCGAAGTCGGTCGAGTGGCTGTAGACTGTCAGTGATATGGCCTCCCTTTAAAGATATGGTGAACGTACTAGGCGGGCCACAGAAGCACTTTCAATGCTGTCGCTGCTATTGCGCACTGCCCCAAGGTAGGGTATACCTCCGCCATTCTCCCTACGTATTAGCTCGTCCGCATCCTCTCATATTGTTGTAAATGTGCTGTCTTTGGAAAGGGCGAGGAGAGTCATATCCGGTGCCACAACGCTAAACCGATTGGCGGCGGCGGAGGAAATCTATCTTAAAGTGCCGCCATTCTGACTTACGTTCTCTCTCCTCACTCAAGTGTCACCACGCGAGAGAAACGACGGAGTGTATTGTCCCGCGCAGCTCATCTCATACTTATGGGAAGCTCTCCAACAGACCCGATCTCCATGGCTTGCTCGTCCTTCTACTTCGCGCGTCCGTGCAAAGTCGGGTTGGGAAACGCGTCATCCCAGTCCGCGAGAACTCCTTGGACAGGACCTCGTCAAGGTTTGGTAGAGAATGTCTCTTTGCTGCATTAATCGCTCTCTACATGCCTTGAGTCCTTCTTCGCAGCTGCACTGACCTCCACGACCCGATGTCAGCGGTATGCTGCGTCTCCTCCGGCGATGGGTGCTCTTCGTCATCCTCGCCATTGTAGCATTTGCTACCATCACTCATTTGATCTACCAGCCCGCCGGAAGGGCTCATAATTCCAGCACAGTCTCCGCTCTACAGAAAGGATGGTTTACACCTCCGTTCAAATGGGGGGATGTACTGCAACGGCACCCGGTCCAGAATTATACCTCACTTCCTACGGGTCCTCTGGCTAGCATCCCGCGTATCCAGGCACACTTTCCACCAGAGACACATGAAGAGAAGAGCGAACGAGAAGGACGACTTGCTGCCGTGAAGGAAGCATTCGTGCATTCGTGGGAAGGGTACAAGAAGAACGCCTGGCTGCAGGACGAGGTTGCTCCTCTGTCGGGTCTCTCTAGCAATGGCTTCGGGGGTTGGGGTGCTACGCTGGTCGACTCGTTGGACACGTTATGGATCATGGGCTTGGAAAAGGACTTTGACAAGGCGGTCATAGCTGTGAAGAAGATAGACTTCGCGTCAAACGAGCTGGAGACACTCAATGTATTCGAGACGACGATCCGATACCTCGGAGGGCTGCTGAGTGCCTACGATGTCAGTGGACGGCAAAGTACGATTCTGCTGGATAAGGCGGTGGAGCTTGGAGAGATGCTCTACGTGGCCTTCGACACACCCAATCGAATGCCCGTGACAAGATGGGACTGGAAGAATGGCGCAGAAGGTGGAGATCAGGAAGCTGACCACTTCACTTTGCTTGCGGAGATTGGGTCTATGACTTTGGAGTTCACACGACTCTCACAGCTCACCGACAATCCAAAGTGGTACGACGCTGTCGCGCGGATCACCGATTCCTTGCATGAGCAGCAGAACGATACGAGAATCCCAGGACTATGGCCTACGCTGTTGAATGCTAAGACGATGGACTTCCATAAAGGCAACGCTTTCACGCTCGGAGGTATGGCTGATTCACTGTATGAGTATCTCCCAAAGCAACACCTGATGCTGGGAGGCAGGAGCGACCAGTACAGGAACATGTACATCACCGCCCTCGAATCGGCCAAGAAGAATCTGTTCTTCAAGCCGCTGAACCAGAACAACGACGAGATGCTTATTGCCGGCAGCCTCAAACGACATTCTGCGCACAATGTCGAGCTTATTCCAGAAGGCCAGCACCTCAGCTGCTTTGCAGGCGGCATGGTCGCTCTCGCCGCCAAAGTCTTCGATCAGGCTGAGGAGCTCGAAACAGCTCGTCAGCTAGTGGAGGGCTGCCTCTGGGCGTACGAAAGTATGCCTTCTGGTGTGATGCCAGAGATCTTCAGAGCCATTCCTTGCCAAGGCGGTTCTCACCACAAATGCACTTGGAGCGAAGCTGAATGGCACGCCGCTGTCTCAGCCCACATCCACAGATACGATCCGTCCGAGCAATCTGACGAATCTGCACAGCAAATCATTGCGGAGCGCAACCTCCCACCCGGCATCGTCGACATTCCTGACGCTCGGTACAGCCTTCGCCCTGAGGCGATCGAGTCCGTTTTCGTACTCTACCGCATCACAGGCGATAAAACGTTACAGAATCGTGCTTGGAAGATGTTCAAGGCCATCACCAAAGCCGCGAAGACCAAGATCGCCTACGCTTCTGTCGAGGATGTGACAGAGCAGCAGCCACGATTACTTGATAGTATGGAGAGCTTCTGGACTGCGGAAACGCTCAAGTACTTTTATTTGATCTTTAGCGAGCCGGATGTGATTAGTCTGGAGGAGTATGTGTTTAATACGGAGGCGCATCCATTGCTACGGCCGACGGAGAACGGATAGAGCATAGATATAGAGTTCGTAAAATGATTTTCTGTCGATCTTGCAAGCTTCAACCACATTCTCATTCGTTCGGAAGTGGCATAGATGTGGTTCTTGACCCTGTCACATGAAAGCACCTGAATCCCGGTTTCGGCTTGTTCCGAAAGCTTCGTATTGTGTTACCGCAGAGCCGCGTTAGGAATGACACTTCAACAACGCAACATCAAGTCAACGCAAACGGTCTATCACGACGAAAACTAGGATAAGAAATGTGAAGATTTGACGGCTTGAACAGACGGCCTCAAGAATGGCACGAAAATCAGTCTCCTCATCCGCTGCGAATGGCAATAGCCATCCCCCGAAACCAGAGCCAGAAACAACAGAATCACCAGCGGAACCAGAGCTCATACCAGGCACCAACCGAGAAGACACTGCGGATGAATTTGACTGGGACTCTTCTCTCTACGAAAGGCGGCAAGCTCTTCCCTATGACCCATCACTGCTCCCAACTGGCCGCCGCTCCCTATCCTCCATCGCCCTCCAGTCCTTCTCCCTAGGTCTCACACTCGCCTCCTGCATCCTCGCCACCACATACCTCCTCCTAACCAACAACCCACTCTGGCGCCTCCCAACCTTCTTCGCCTGCCTCAGCCTCTTCCACTTCCTCGAATTCTGGACCACCGCCCGCTTCAACATGCCCGCCGCCCGCGCCTCATCATTCCTCCTCTTCAGCAACGGCGCCGCGTACAACATCGCTCACACCCTCGCCACCGTCGAGGTCCTCACTTCCGCTTTCTTCCCATGGTACCAGAGCCTCTTCGTAAATCCTTTCACCATCACTTCTGGCGTTGTATTAGTCCTCATAGGCCAATCGATCAGGACCCTAGCAATGGCCCAAGCAGGCACGAACTTCAACCACACGCCTGCCAAGACCAAGCAGGAAGGCCATGTGCTCGTTACCGAAGGGATCTATAGGTGGCTACGGCATCCGAGCTACTTTGGATTCTTCTGGTGGGCGATTGGGACGCAGATGTTGGTTGGGAACAAGGTTTGCGTGGTTGGGTATTCGATTGCGCTGTTTAATTTCTTCAATCGAAGGATCAAAGGTGAGTTGGTCGATCGAGTCTATGAGATGTGAGGGACGAACGCGGGCTGACATGGTCAATAGCTGAGGAAATCACGCTGGTGGACTTCTTTGGAGACGATTATCTGGCTTTTAGGCGGCGAACTGGGACTGGGATTCCGTTCATTTATTGAGGTGTTGCTGCATACTCTGCTTCTCGACCGGTTACTCCGACGATCAAGGGCCGTCAGCTCGCTGCTGCGATCAGCCCTGTCAGCAACATATTCTGCTGCAGGGAGCAAGAAGGCCTAGTGTCGCGCCAATGAAATAAGCCACAGAAGTGAAACTCAGGGTATGAACGTATGAATGAGTATGAACACTTTGTTCTCGCCTATCTACAATAGACCATCTCGCGAAGAGGGCCGTGGCCTTCGCTTTGCGAGTCTATCCGCTCAGAAAACAAAAGAGCTAGCCATAGATCGAATCATCTGTCCGTCAATTCAGTCGTAATAATACATCGTGTCCTGTCAAGCCACGAGAATGTACATCATCATACATATTCACAGGTAAAGCAAAAGAAAACCAGGAGTCTGTTGTACGTAGATCGTGATCGTAATTTCGAAGTCCTTTACTCTTCCCGGAGACTCTCGTCTCCAGCCTCGCGCCAATCCTGATTTCGCTCTGCAAGCCTTTTGATGCCTGGTATCCTTGCCGCCCAGAGGGACTCAGCTGGTGTGCGGAAGGTGTAGGCTCGTTGCGAAGAGATGACGCCGATGGCTTGGAGAACGGCTTTTCGCGAGTCGCGAGCGAAAACGGCTGGGTGCGATATCCATTCGAGACTGGCTTCGAGCTCTTTGTCGAGCGCTGCCATGGTCATAGTGTCAATCCCGGCCGCTGGGGTGAAGGGGTTCGCAGGATCGGTGCGAGGTGGTGAAGGGGTTCGTCTGGGTTCTGGGAGAGGGATTTGGGCTTCTGTCGGTGTGCCTCTGAGATCGCCGGTCTTTGGCGTTGGGGGTAGGGCACCGGTGGGTGGTGGAGGGAGAGGAGGGAGGCCGCCTTTGTTGAGGCCACGTAGGATGGATCGGGTCTCGGCGAGGAGGTGGTGGGCTCGTTCGGGCTGGCCTTTGCCAACAAGTGTTAGGGCTCTGGTGAGCATGTCGGAAGTGAGAAGTTCCATGCGTCTTTGTACGATGTGAGGATGAGGTGGGATTGGAGGTGTCCCTGGTCGGGCGTTCTGCGCCTTCTTCGACGGTGTAGGCAGCATGGTGATGGCGAGGAGAGATGGGCGCGGGAGTTGTGCGTGATTTCCATCTCGGAGTATGTCACCCCAGCTTAGGTCCGCTTGGATCAATGGCAGCTCTTCAACGGACAGCGGACGGCCATCGTCAGAGTCTATGGGTCCTCCCAAAGCTTCGAGGCCCGAGATGATGTTCTCCCATGGGTCCGAGGGTAGAGAGTCAGGCGTAGAGGAGTCCGGTGCGATAGCAAGTTGCACAAGTATGTCGCGCTTATCCCCAAAGCGTAAATCGCCTAGACAGGCCTCTGCATCTCGGCCAGTGGCTCGCTTGGTGACCTGCAGGGCGCCGCTTATCTTGAGAAACTTCGCTGGTGAACCTTCTGGTAAGCGAAGCTTCAGCTTGACGTTCTGGTGTGATGTGCTCTGCATTGCACCGATGCAGCCAGCAAGACATTCCCGGAGCATCATCCAGTCTTTGACGAAAGTATAACTGGCTTTCGTCCGGGTAGAGAGCTCGACCATGGTATCCGGCTTGTGGGTTAGTCCCAGACCAAAGGAGTGTATCGCAATCTTGGCCGCTTCGGCTCGCGATATCACGAAGTCAACACTTTCCAGGTCGGAGGTGGCCGAGTCGCTGATCAGGATGATGGTAGAGAGAGGGTTAGTAGACTTGCGTTGCATCAGCAAATCCACAGCGACGTTCGCGCCATCGACGACATCGGCGCGTATGCTCTTCTGGCCACTGGGTCTGATAGAGTCGAGTATCTTCGTCCACCCGCCCCAATGCTTGTTTGTCATGCCCACAAGAGGTACACCGCCGCCGCCGGAACCAAAGGTGACTAGGCCCATGCGGTCTCTCTCGCCCAGTGAAGAAACCATAAAGCGTAGCGTGTCCCTCAGGACGTTGAGCTTGAGACCTTGCATTGACGATGAAACAGGTATGACGACAACGATGTCTAGCGGGACGTGTAACGACGTGCTGCCGAATCGCGACTCGTGCGTTCCAGCTCGGGAGTTAGTATACTCGGTCGGCGCAGTTGCCTGTGATCGATTTGCACCGTACGACGACGAGTGTAGCGACGACACTCTTCTGTCGGCTTTGGAAGATCTTGTTGCGTACTCCTCTTCCTCGGTCCCGGATGTGTCCTGGTCATATTCCGCGACCTGTGGCTCCGGAATGTCCGGACGGTTCAGGTTTAGCAATGCCTTCCGCCACATCTCCAGTTGGGAGTGCTGCATGAACTGTAGATGGAAGTGAGGAAGCTCGGCCACGGAGAGACTGAGAGTGAGGACCTCCGATTCTGTAGATCGCGGTCAGCATGAGTATCGGACTTAGGTGGGTAGCAGTACTCACCTGGCAAAACTTCGACGTGCTTGAGGTGCTTCTTGATCAGAATCGAGCCCTTCAAGGTCACTTTCGACTTCGCCTTAGGACCTTCTTGTCCCTCCCATTGCTGACTAGCAGTCGGCGATATCTTCTTTGCTTTGACACAAATAAGCATCTCTGTGAACAGATAGCATTCTAGCTCCTGCCACGCCTGTCTGTCCTTGCCGACGCGTATCGTGGCATGAAGTATGAGTCTGCCAAATCTTTCGAAGTCCAAGCCGTGCCAATTCTCACATCGCGAGTACAGCTCCTCTTTTACGCGCTCGAGTGCTTGCGAGTCGTCGTGAACGCTATCGATCTGGGGTGCTGGTTCTCGTCTATGTCGTAACTTCGGTTCTGGTTTTGGCTCCTCGTGTTCTTCTGGAATTGTGGCAGGTACTGGCGGTGGACTTCGAAGGTCGTCAGGATTCGGCTGCCACTTCCCGTCAACAACCTCAACGGTTATTAGGCAAGTCAAACTCTGCTGTTGTCGCGACTTGCTCAATGTGGGGAACTCGCTGCGCACGGTGACTGTTGGTGCTGGTATTGGGTTCCTGGTCAGGTGTCTGGGACTGCTTAGACTTGACTCCATGGACTGGACGTCATAGTCATGCCTTCTGACAGGAGTATGATGTGTATCAGCGTAATCCGCAGACGACACCTGTCCAGTGTCTGCGCTCTGATTGCGGCCATGGGTGTTATCGTGTCGGAAGCTGTTCGACCGAGTCTGCTCGGGAAGCAAGTGGTCTCTAGTCTGCCGTTGTGGACGTCGCGGACTGCTTTGATTTGCTTGGACTCCTTGTCGATTCGTGTCAACGTCCCAAGGAGTTGGTGTCATGGGAGGGTCTCTCCTTCTGTCCCCCATATCCGGACTCTGAGCTGATCGGATAACTTTATTCAGTTCGCCAAAGTCAATACCTCCTCCTCTGCTCGTGTCCACACCCAGGGGTGCTTCGCAGGTTGGGCAGCTTTGCGCCTCAAACTCCTTGATGTACTCGTAGAAGCATGCCTCGTGTGCGACATGGCCGCATGATAGTTGCAGTATTCGCTCGTTCCGCAATGTATGCTCCAAAGGTTCCTCGCAGGCGGCGCACACGCTGCCAATGAAGGTCCTCTCCCGCCGTGATTCGCGGTGCTTCGAAGCGAACATGCTGTTCCGATGCTCCTTAAGCTGTGCTAGCGATGATACCCTGCTGTACTGAGGCCTTTGCGGCGGCTGACTCCTGTTCCCCGTGGATGTTGGCTCCTGACTTGGCCTGGTGCTAGGTTCGCCAACCCGACGTGTCTGAGACACCTGTCGCTGCCCGGTACCTAAGACAATCCGCTTCCGTCAGCGAGTCTGGTGGTAAGGACGAACGCAGCCTATCAAGCTGTGAGTCTCGAAGGGATTGTCGTACTGGTTTCCTGGAACACTACAGTCTTGTTTCGGTGTCTCTTGACATTCGGTCTTGGATCTGCGTCAACCAACCCAACAGCTATCAGATTCTCGATCCGTTTCTGGTGGTCCAGTTCCTGGCGAGTGCGCCGTTCCTCCAATGTACGAAGTGGCTGATCAGCGTACATAAGAATGCGGGTCAGCAAGAGGCGGACCCGTGTCAAGAAACAGCGCTGCGACTGTGGATAAAGTAAACTGCTGTGGTGGTTTCAAATTCTAAATTAGAGTCGCAGTGGCCAGCGTACAGACAAAGAGGCCAACCCAGGAGTCGTGCTGCTACAAGTAGCATTGGGTGGAGCATTGACAGGGCATCGAGATGTTACTTTGACCGTGCGAACTCAACAACGCTGCAGCGCGCAGTCCAGTGCGGACTTGCCCATGCGAACAGTGCACAAGCGTTCAGGGTATGCAGCGCAGGAGCCATCATGCCTGCTTGGACGTCAAACTGACTAGCTGTAAGCGATTGATGAATCGAGGCATCTGCAGAAGGCGGAAAGTGGATAAGTCTACGATAGCTCCGAGTAGGAGATTTGGACCGTGCGCGCGACGAGCTCCAATCGCTCCCCATTCGCCAGTGTCGCTCGTGCTTCTTCCAGGGCAGTTGACGGCTTCCCCACCCAGGATGCTCGAGCATGATGCGAGCTCGTCCGTGGCGCTGGGTGTGACTCCAGCTGCAGCTACGATCGGAGCACAAGGAGAGAACTACCGACCTCTCGAAGCCGGGCCTCTGCCACGCGAGTCCCAACTGCCCTGACATGGTGGTTAGCCGCGAGAAGCTAATAAACCTTACCAGCTTCCTGGCGACAGTAGGCAAAAGCCACCATCGGCCGCGTGGGTGCAAGCGCGGTTTAGTTCGCCAAGGGGCACATGGCTGCCGTCCACTGTGTCCCGAAGTTTTGATTTTGCCGGCAACTCACGCTCGGTCCAGATAGCACGACAACGCTATTTCGTGCAGGCGGGAAGTTGTTCTGGGCTCCGCGAGATTCGCAATGTTTTGGCGGTGTTTGTGTGGCAGTCCAGATCGTGGTGTCGCTTAGCATCTGTCGAAACACATTTCGACTTCTGACATGTTTTGACTCCAACGGACATCCTCAGCCCTGCACGCCTTCGTGCAGTAGCCGGCGGGCCGATTTTCAACCCCTGTGCGCCCCCAGCTTTAGCTGCACGAGCTTGGCACCGAGGCACGCTTTCCCGTCAAACACCCACCGGCGGACCATCTCGATATGGTGTTGTTATTCGGAAGCGAAGTGGCGGGCGTACGGAGTCTGCTTGCCCCAGAGGCACACGAGAGATACTCAGAAGACCAGTATTGTCGAACAAGGTGTGCCCTTCATAGTAGTCCAGCTTCAAGGAACACTCCTCCTCCACATCGGATCCAATAGTGAAGGATGATGGGAAAGGATTGCCCTTGATCCTTGGACAAACTCCAGGATGAAGTACCATCTGCGTCATGGAGTAATCAATAATCAGGTGATGGTCTACAATATAATCAAGAGGTGACGTTCACATTGGAGATCGACAAGGCCGCACTTTCCTTCCTTCGCCATTGAAACGATGGCGCCAGAAGCAAACAACCACCCACGACATCGATCGGCAGTACTGTTACCAGGCTTAGGCCAATACACGTGGCAGTAGACTTACCAAGGGCTGGCCCGAATGGTTGGCCACTTTGAGGGCAACAAGCGGGGTTTCGACACTCGGAACACAGAAGGAAGCAGCTGCCTCAAGGACTCAGCAGTAACAACGGCAGCCCAAGTCGGTGATCAGCTTTGCGAGACCAACTCATGAGTGTGGCAAGCTGCCCGACCTGACAGTAGAATTATTGAGCTGCCCTTTGCGTGTGCCTGCACGTGCCGTTGATGTTCCGGCTTCAACCTCATGCATGGTGCTCCACTCCAATGCATAGAAGGTTCTTCCTTTTGTTTCTCTTGCAGACATGTACTAATCGCTGCCGACAGTAGGTTCAAACACTATAAGACGCTGCTGAATGATAACATCGTTAGGGCTGCTACTGGCAGCTATCATCTGATCAAACACTCCACGGAGCACTTGAGGCTCAAACCCGCTATGATTTCGGGTCCAAGAGATGTCCGAGCTACATACGGAGAGATACTGGCTCGACTGGGTATTCTCACAGCAGTCTGCCTCGTCCGTGCTGCGCTCAGCACCTCGATCGCACGAATTCGTGTCATTCGAGATCCTACTACACCACGAAAGGGCGCGGAGCAGAACGGATACTTCGCAAGGCATCGATCGGCCTTTTGCCGGGCGATATCAATCGACGCCATCTCCGCCTTTCGAATGAGCGCACGCACGAGCGGTTCAATCGTGTTCGCCAGATATGAAATGCACTGCTGTTATAGCGGCGACGGCTGAATGCGCAGTGATGCCCGACACCGATGTTCGTGAATCAAGAGAGTTTGCGGTTGTCTCAAGGGACGAGCCGGATTGTCGTCGGTGCTTCGGTCGTTATCCTTTGCATGAATCGAGAGGCAATAATGCATGGCACCTCCTATTGCAGACTAAGCCTGGAGACACATGTAAGTGACCACTGGGTACTCAAAAAAGACCACGGACTTGTGAACGCACTCGTGTCATCATGTTGCGATAGGTGGTCCGCGAACAGCTACACATGTTGAGCTCCCGTCTTTCTGGGGCACCGGCTACGACTAGTGACGAATAGCACTAGCGAAAGCTGCTCCACACAGCACGTGGTCGTAACGCAATGCCATGACTCTCTATTTAAGTTTTGAAAACGTCGAGTAAGCGGCAAGGCGGCTCAAGTGGGCGCTCTTGATGTGGCGCTATACCTTTTTCTGAGTCGTCCGTCCTGTTGGTGGGCAGCCCGAGTTCGCCCAGACAGAATTTCGCCTGCGGAAGAGGCAAACCACCGAGCTTTTGTGGTGGCTAGCGATCCGATCTGACGATTTTGCGCCATACTGATCCTAATGATCCTGCTGACCACATCGGCAGGAATCCTAGTTCAAGGCCTCTTTCTCAAAGTGCATCCACATATTCAGCAACCTTGTCTTCCTTCCACGGTTTCGAGGGCATGCTCCGAACAGCTCCGACAAAACCCCAAAATCACGCTCCTGTCAAAAAACGATGATCGACAAACGTTAGTAGAATGCTAAAAAACGACATTGCAGATCAAGTCTGCAGGAACAAGTACGCTTGTTAGTTAAGCAGCAGCCTTCCTGCAGGATTCATGAAGATCATCACAAAGAAGATTGCGGCCGTCTAATGGACCAATACATTGAGGCACGTGGACGGTGTGGTTCTCTTGCACTACTTTAAGGCTACCAACTTCGATGCTACTGCAAGATCTGACCTCTCCTTCTTCGGAGATGGACACCAGGTCGAGTTCAGATGTCATTGCGGTGGGGGTGGAGCTGCCATGGAAAGCTAAGATAGCAACGGGGGTGGGATACTTGCTCGGCATCCATCCACCTGCATCGTCAACCTTCCGCCCACCGTCCTTCGGGAACCAACATGTCCGAGAAACGGGCGAGGATGTCTGAAGCCTCATTCCTGTCCACGTCGAGCTACACGCCATGATCGAATGCCTCTAGTGATGCATCCGGCACCAATGGTGCAGATCGCGATTGAATCGCTTGAAGAGGTCGAGCGTTGAGCTCGCAGGATACCATTAAAGTTGCTTGCCTGCTTCTGGTTACAGATACGAGGAGTCTCCTCCTGCCCAACTTAGCTCGTGCTAAGCTTTGCGACGACAACGTGATGATGAGCATTTGAAGTCTGCGGAGAATCCTGTAGATGCGAAACAAATGCATGCCTTCCCTCTGCAAGGCTAAAGATCCGTTCCCGGCTTGCGAAGGCAGTTTAGGCGCGTCGGATGTATGCTGCAGATACGCAGGCGCGCACATACGTATAGATGTTCCCTTTGCATTGACATACACCTTAAGCTTTGCGCCAGTAGTCTCTGGCTCTCCAGATGCGTTCTGTCAATGCGCGTGAGGAAACTTAGCAATAGAGCTTGCTCCTGCGTCGTCGATCATCTTCGCAGGATTGTGACTACGTGCCCTAGGCACAGACTCACGAAGCAGGGTCCTCGTAGTCGAAATGCAAACTGGGGTTCACAACGGCGACAGGCAAAAAGGGCCAAAGACTTTGTACCTCACGAGGTGTTGTCGATTCCGTACCCGGCACAGAGGCGCCAGACTGGGAGGAGCACGTTTCGTCATTATTCTCCGCGGTAGCAGTCTATCGTCTCGCGAGCTGCGACAACTATCGCAAGCGCTTTGGTCGCGCGCCCATGCCATGTCGGTATAGCAGTCCTCCATCATGCTCCGCGTAGATATCCCATTTCTGCTGCTCGCAAATCTCCTTCGCGGTCTCGAGCAAGTCCCTGCCAGTGATTCTGTCCCAGAGGTCCCCAGTGGCGTCTCTCATGTAGATTGGAAAAAAGTCCAAGAGTCTGAACCACTTGTCAACGTTGTTGTTTAGTTCTTTACGGACCGCATTGAAGTCATCCGATGCTCCTTTCAAAATCTTCGAGCGCCCAGCCAAGTAGTCCTGACGAACCTTGAGTGCTTCACCAGCGTAGAAGACTTCGCGAATGAGCTCTTTTGCTCTAGCAGGATCATAGACCGGGTTGGAGACCATAGGGACATCAGCAGGTGGCTGTTCCACACGAGCATGATACGCAGCTTCCGTTGGGTAAGGATACCGTGTCGCGCTAAGTCGAATAGCTTTCTTAGGTGCTGCGAAGTCAGACGCAACTTCCTTGGCCAGGTGTATCTCTGCAGCTAACAGGAACGACGGCGCCCATTCGAGGCCCATAGCGATCTCCAGCCACTCTATAGCGAACTTGAATCTTCCTTCAACAGTACTCGGAAATGCTGCAGTCAGGAACATGGCGTCCTTGGGCTCCTCAGGTATCCACTTCTCGTACCCTAGCACAGTGCGAAGCTTCGTTCGTACCGCGGCGATGCTCATGGTCCCACGCTTTGATGGAGGCGGAAACTGGTCAAAAGGGGTCGGCTTGACATGGTCGGGCACTTTATCTTCAAGGTAAGGCCAGGTGTTGGTGAAGTAAAAGTGGCCGAGTTCATGCATAGCTACAGGATACCCCGATGCCGCCGCTTTTGTCACGTGGTATAACCATCCACTGGTTGCAACGAGCGATCCGCCTTGTTTTTTCCGATGATCCAGCGAGGCTTGGTAATGTGATGCTGGGTCATCTTGCTGGCAACCGATCGCGATTGCATGGCGTGCTTCGCGAATGTTGTCGAGGTTGAGGTGTACATTTGCCAGCTCATACCAAGGCCCGAGAAGGTGAGCATTTGATCGGTCCGGGGCTTTACCGTCCCTTTTTAGTGATTCTGAGTACTCCACAGCACCCTCCAGTGCGGCCTCCCACAGCTTGATGGCAGAGTCGTGCCGGCCTTCCTTGTGCAAAATCTTACCAGCCAGCGTATAAGACTGAGACATGATGGGCTGGTTCAGACCACCTTCCTTGACAATCTCCATCAGATGCTGACGTGGTCCATCGAGTTCTGGGTGTCGCAGAACAGTCGGTCGATCCTGGCTCTGGAGGTACGCGTGATTCATGATATGCAAGGTGGCCCCGTGGTTTCCAGCGTTTGATGCGGTGAGCAACAAAGCCCTGCCCATATCTTTAAGCTCCCGAAGCTCGTGCCGGAGCAGCGCTGCAATGGTAGCAGTACAGATGTCGCTCTCGGTGAGTCCATGTTCGTCTCGCAACTCGAGGTATACATCCTTCGGGATGACGAGTCGAGAAGCCCGCGCCCTCTTCCTCACCTGCTGCGCGATTTCCAAGAGATGAGAAAAGCCATCGAAGAACTTCTGAATGTCGTCCGGCGAGGCCTGCAGCTGCCCGGCCTCGTGATAGCGCTGAAGACTCTCGTAGGTGCGCTGGTTGTAGTAGCGATCCTGGCTCTCCTTCTGCTGCTTGACTGCTAGTTCGTGCCCCTTGATTCTCTTGACCTCATCGGGCGTCACCCGTGACCACTCGTAATGCCCGGCTTTTCTTCTCAAGGCTGGTGCTTGTCGCGGCTTGCTGAGCCCTCTGCACTGCTGGACATTCCACTGCGCACGCCATCGCCATATCGGAACGCCGCCGAGAGTTTGTCCAGGTCCAAGAGTGCGTAGAAAGTTGTTGGTAGAAGGGAGCATGGCATGTTGAATTGTTTCGAGCGCGATGGAAGTGTTGTCCTGACGTCGAAAATTGATGATGCCTGAGGCATACAACTTCGACTTACACATATACCTGGAAGAGATGGAGAGAAACATCACCACATCACGATTTATTTGGTCAAACGATGTTACATCTGGTCCCGCTCACACTCAAACGGCCATGGAGGGCAAGAACGAGCTCTTCCAAGTGCTGAAGCGAGACTGTGTAGCACTCGCGCAAACAGCTGCACAATTCAAAAGCGTCCGAGTCGACCAGAGGCATATCATCGAAAGCTTAGAAAAGCTCAAGCACACTCTTTTGTCCGCAACATCTACCAAGGAGAATGCACTCGATGCAAAGCTGGCCGAATATGTGTTCTTCCCTGTTGCCCAGCTTCTCAGGGAGAGTCAAACCCTCTCGATCCGCTGCCTCGAGATATGCCTTCGGTGCATCGCCACACTGGTGGAACATGGCTGGAAACGGGATATACCTCCCAAGTTGGCGGCGCAACTGGTAATCTTATGTTCAAATCTGGGAGAGAAATCGCCAAAAGGACTTTCGTTTCCAGAGACGACCGACGAGCTTCAGTCGTGGAGCTTCTGGTGCCTGTACCACGTGTTCACCGTGAGCGGCGCCAACGACGAGGTCAGAAAGTCACTCACAGACGATGCAGCCTTGCCACAGCTGGGACAAACGATTTCGGTGCTTCTTGATGGAATTCAAGATGGCAAGTCTTTGGAGCCTCAGGATGCTGGCACGATGGCACTGGATGCGCTCGTTGTACATGTAATCGAGGCAGAAATCCAGGCCAATTTTCTGCCAGGCTTAGTGTCACGGTTGACCAAGATACTCACGCCACAGACGAAGCAGAGGCGCAACCACAAGGTTCTCATAGGCTGCCTAAACATCTTTGAGGTATTGTTGAAGAATACGTTGAACGATGAGCAGCCTCGCGAACCCGGGAGTCGAGTCACTGGTCGCTTACGACATGAGAGTATCATCGATGTCCAGTGGAAAGAAGCGGCTGCTTGCCAACTCAAGCCGGCCATTAGCAACATTCTACGCCTCAGATCTCACGCTCGAGACGATGTCAAAGAGTCCGTAGCAAGGCTAAGTGTAACTCTGCTTCGTAACTGCAGGCAGACTTTATCGAACTGTTCTGGCCTTGCTCTCGAGGCGCTCATTACGATTGGATCGGAACAGAACAACAGCACCCTGACCTACCATATACACTCATTGATGCGCGGTGATAAAATAGTTACAAGCTTGCTCCAGACTATGCTATACGATTGGCTCCGAAAACTTCCAACAATCATGCAAGGTTCCGACGAAGAGGCCAAAGCAGCCATCATGGCACGGATTAGAACTGCCTACTCTCTTCTTGCAGATGCTGAAGCCGACATGGCTACGATCGATCGTACGTTAGCGATCGCCTTGCGTGATAGTGCCGTTGTCACGCTCGCACAATCGAATGCGCGACAGCAGCCAACTGTCGCATCATCGCCGATCCAGACTTTGGATTTGAAAGCCCTGAAGCATGGCACGAACGGGTTCCACTCCGGCTCCCAGCTTGCCAAATACAGAGGACAGGAGACCAGTCTGGACAGCCTGAACAGCATTGTAAAGTTGGCAGCATCTTATGCTCACTCGTCAGCGCTTGCGACGCAATTGACGAGAGACCTGCGACACTCCGTTGGCGATGCTCAGATCGCGAACTTTTGGCTGCTTCTATCAAGCACCGAAGCCGCGATACAGAGAGCGCATGGGCTAGACGAGCTCCTTGAGCTTGACGACGATCCTGGTTTCGCGCACAGTGAAGCGTTGGAGGAGCTCTACTCATTCTCTCTGACTACCTTGACCGAGTCTTCGGAAGAGCCAAAGGATACTCGATTGCTTTCGCTGGCCCTCCATACCCTTGCTCTTCGCGCTCGGACAGCTGGTCAAGATTTCAAGTATGAGCTGGTCGATGCTCTATATCCAGTCCTCCACACCCTTGCCACACCGGACGACCAATTACAACGCGATAGCATTTCAACTCTCAACGTCTTCACCTCGGCATGCGGCTACACCTCCACTAAAGATCTGATCGTAGAGAACGTTGACTATCTCACGAATGCTGTCGCCTTGAAGCTGAACGCTTTCGACGTTTCGCCACAAGCACCTCAAGTTTTGCTTATGATGGTTCGTTTGGCTGGTCCTAGCCTCTTGCCTTACCTGGAAGATACTGTCGACAGCATCTTTGCGGCGCTGGAAGATTTCCATGGTTATCCTTTGCTTGTGGAATTGCTGTTTAAGGTTCTTGGTGCTATGGCTGGAGAAGGTGTGAAGGCTCCACAGCTGGCGATTGCAAATGACGACAGCGAGCAGCAAGTGATACCGAACGGTGCCAGATGGCAACCTACGAGCATGAAGGGGCTCATTGCTCTACTGCACCGGGAGCCAGACGAGGAGGCGAGTGGTGTGGTTTCGAGGCAACCACTCGAGCCACACCCTAAGCAGCCGTGGAAAGCCACCCAAGACACCGCGCAGAACGATGAGGCTGAGGATGATGAGATAGATGACCATCAGGAGCAACAAGTCGACGACACCGAGCCACCACCACCGGCACCCAAGACGTACAGCCTTTTGTTCAAGATTACGGAGCTGACGCAGCACTTCTTACCCTCAGCGTCACCGTCACTGAGGACCTCGCTGCTATCCTTGATCAAGACCACGGTACCAGCTATCGCGCGGCACGAAAACTCCTTTCTACCTTTGATCAACACTCTCTGGCCTGAAGTCGTAGCGCGACTTGACGACGAAGAACCGTACGCTGTGGCCTCTGCTATCGATGTCGTCGGAGTGCTGTGCGAACATGCAGGCGATTTCATGCGCACACGCATTGATTATGTCTGGCCCAGGCTAGTCGAACTGCGCCAATCTACAGCGAAAAAGCAGTCATCCGCGCATTTTAGTAAGTCAGAAAACGCCAGCGGCACAAAACAGCACGGTGGCTCGCTGTCCTTGGACCTATCACGCCAGCGTGACACATCAGGCGTTTCCTCCTCACTAGCTCACCACGGAGATACGTCGAGCCGCCTCATGTTGGATGCGCTGGTGCTCACAGTAACACGCATCATACGGTTCGTTCAGATATCCCCGGAAATGTTCGACGAGGCTTTGATTATGCTGGGGCCAGGTTTGGAGCAAGCGGACGTTCGCCAAGCATTGCACGAAAGCAATGCTGATGCTCTTTGGCTTGTTGATTTGAAGCGCGGACAGTTGCAAAGGCCGGAGAGGCCTTCCGTGCCTGCAAATTGCGGGTGGCAGTTTGCGCGGATACCGGGCTGACATCCGGAGGAGACGTTGGGCACATCTTCGAACAAGCAAAGGGGTAGCGGTCCGTCGCGCGGGTTGGCCATGGCTCTCCTGCTGAGTATTTGGATATTCATACGTTGCTGCGTCATGGTTTGGGCTTCGGTCGCCGATAGCACAGCCTGCAACATATGTTTGCCGTTACACAGGGCGAACCGACTCGCGCTGGCATTCATAGTCAGAATCAGACTACTGGTCGGGCTGGATATCGGTATCATTACATCGACAGCATCTTGCCCACTGAGATGAAGCTCTGGCATTTGAAAAAGCTTGCTATCCAGCAAACACGTTACGCAAGCCGCGGTAGTCGACGTTGTTTGCCTACATGTACTTCGCCTCCCACTTCTGACAAACGTCGGGCATATACACGTAGCAGGGAGCCCGTGGAACCGCGGGAATGATGGAGAGGAGAAGATAAGGAGAACATCTCGCCTTTCGAACATTCTTTGAAGTCAGACAATTATTCTGATTTACAGTACCTGTACAAATACCACCTTTTCCCCGGCGGGTACTTTCGCTTGAACCATCGTCTTTCCAGTACACTCGCTACATCCTCCAGGCACTCACTACGTCGAAAATACCCTTCACAACTCTCGCTAGTATCCCCTTCGACATGAAGCCAACCTCAAGCAACACCAAACGCCAGAGACCCGACGAGCAAGGCCACATGACCTTCGAGAAAGCCAACAAGTGTTCGACTTCTGTTCTGATGCATCGGGAATGTGGCGTGACCGTACAAGAGTACCCAGCACGCAAGGGCCCCGGAAGTCCTGGACAGTGTCCGCCCGCACCACCTCCGAGCCCAGCCCCATCAACACCGCCGCCAGAGTCGGGACATCGTCCTGGACCACCCGGCCCGTGTCCGCCTCCGCCTCCGCCAAGCCCTCAGCATCCACCACCACCACCAAAGTTGAGTCGTCGCACCGGACGGCATGCTGCGGCAAATGCCACCGAGCGTTATCGCGTGGCGTTGACAGCTGCTGTCGACTTCGCAAACGGCGTCGATCTAGCCTGACGACACCAGCAACTCAGATCGATCATGCGGCAGGTTCTTTGAAGGCCTACCGCCTACCAGCATTCGGCCAACGACACATACACACTCGCGGACACGGTACATAGATGACAAGTAATGGTGACTCTCGAAGGGCATATGGGAAGGGAGTTGGATGGTGACTTTTCTTAGCGGGTGACGGTAATGATAATGGATGGGCGTGGTGAACGAGGATGACTGGACACAGCACTTTCGGTATTCTGTAATGTTTGTTTAGATGGCTTACCTTCAGCATATAAGGACTTTAATGGATGCCTTCCTTATGTTTCTTGGGACACCTCATCACTACCGATCTCAAACCTTTTCGCGAGTTTCAAAAGCAACAGCAGAACCCACATTGACCTAACAGAAACAGCTCACCTCGAGAAGCGCCGCCGCGATGTGCATCGGTAATATGACACATTATAGCTGTGGACACACGAAAAAGCAGTACATGAACCACATATGTCACTGCGACTCCATCATCATTCGAGACACTTATTCAAAGGACACCTGCTCGAGCACTTGCAAGCCTATACCGGTGCGGCCTCGGCTGTGGGACGAGATGTGGCAGACCAAGGCTGGCGCTGAGCGACATGAGAAGTGAGGTGTTTTACCGCTTGACGAACAAACCATCGATGCAGTCGTGGGACGAGCGGTTGAGCCGCTGACAGGGCAATATGCTGTGGGAGAGGCGGGCGGTGCATGGAGGCGGCTGTGTTGCTAGATGTTTGCTACGTATACCGCAGTTCATGTAGATCGTTGACTATGGATGTATTATAAAGGAAAAACAAAAGTGGACGATAAGATGCAGTCGGAGTTCCAAATCTTGACATTTTCACATGAAAGTGACTTAGTCAGCATTTTGCTGACCTCGCTCGTTTGGCTTCAATTCCAGCATATTCTTTTGAACTGTATCTACAACCCACGAACCTCCTCCCGACTCTCTACAAACCATCACACGATCGCACACCGCCAACTCCACACCACAGCGCACCCCAAACCACCACCAGCCCGCCACCATGTCCCGCCATCACCCGTAAGTCCTCCACCCCAACCTCATACTCACCCACCACTAATCCCCCTCCCAGCGATCTCGTCATGTGCCGCAAAACCGCCGGGATAGCCATCGGCCGGCTCTGCGACAAATGCGACGGCAAGTGCCCCGTCTGCGACTCCTACGTCCGCCCCACCACCCTCGTGCGCATCTGCGACGAGTGCTCCTTCGGCAACTACCAGAACAAGTGTGTCGTGTGCGGTGGGGAGGGGATCTCAGATGCGTTCTACTGCTTCGAGTGTACGAGGTTGGAGAAGGATCGGGATGGATGTCCGAAGATCATCAATTTGGGGAGTTCGAGGACGGATCTGTTTTACCAGAAGAAGAATTTTAGGAATCATTGAGGTGGGTTGGGTCATGGTTATCAGATCATACGTGGACGAGTTGGAGATGGAGAAGGCGTGGAGAGAGAACCTGCGTCCCTCAGATGAGGTCAGAGGGCTGAAGGTTTGAAGGTGCTGCAGTGGCTATCATGCTGCTGTCACGCTTTGCGAGTAGGATTTGGTGAGAGTTGCAGCACGCTCGAAGCAGTCGCTTCGTCAGGTGAATATTATGTGCAGCATATCCCCCGAAACTCAGCTTATCAATCGCAGCACTCCCGCAGTCATCGCTTTCGCAGATGCTTCCGAGTTGCCGCGAAAGCTCTCCAGAAGTCCGTCATCCCTCCGAGACATCTCGACCGCTTCTGGCATTAGATCTAGCTGCAATACGGACCACCTCCCTCTTGCGCCCAGAACACATCAACCTGGTCTCCGTTTGTGAGATCGTGCTGTCACTCATGTTAGCTGGATGTGCGCAAGAAGCAGACTCACAAAGAAGTTTACTCGCCTTCTTCGGAGTTTCGTCCTCGACAATAAGCTCGCCATCCATGAAGAAGCGAACATCGTCACGATCGCGGTGGACCTGCGTCGCGTAGGTGTCCATGAGGTAAGAGAACGGAACTGTGTTGACCATCTTCACCTCCATCTCATAGCCCGTCGGGTCTTTCACTCGGAGACTGACCACTTCGTTCTTCGGCAACATCCACGTGGCCTGCGGTCCGGGCACGACCGCACCGGTTGTCGCTGGGTAGCCACTCTTCGAGCACTTGTTGCACTGCAAGCCCGGAACATTCGAGTAGGCGCGAATTATGGTCGTGGTGTTGTGCAAGAAGTCAGCCTATGCAACGTTAGCATCGTACCCAGCGGAAGCAAGGTAGCTTCGAGACGATACCTTTTCGGGTGTGTCCTTCTCCGAGAACGACTTGTCGTGGGTCTTGAAACGGATCTCGCCAACAGCACGGCAAGTCTTGCAGCACGCAACCTTGAAAGTGTTGAAGGCGTTCTTGAAGGTGTCGAAGTAGTTGAGCTTGAAGGTCATGCCGGGGCCTTTCCAGTCGCTGGCGTCCCTGACGACTATGAAGACGAAGCGGTCGTCCTCATCGGTATCTGAGTGTTCTTCTTCCATGCCCTCTCGAACGTGGATTGCATCCCAGGGCGTGGGTTCCGGGGTGAAGCCGATCGTTCGAGCCATCTTAGCATGAGACTAGAGTCTTAAATTAGAGGGTATGTTGAGTGTGAAACCATTGGAAGAGAAGTAAGGAGTAAGGAAGCTGTTGTATGGTATACCGCAACCATTGTCCGTGCGTAGGTCATATGCCACATGACCTTGTTCAGAGCATATGAAGCCAGCAATTCGCTCTGAAGTGAGAATCAAGTGATGCTACGGTGAGATGCTCTCCATTCTGGTAAGAGAACGAAGCCGGTTTGCGAGAGGCAAAAGGCAAAGTGAAGCAGATGTGAGCTCCTCAGCCTGCGAAGGCAACCTTCCATTTATGATCATACATAGCTGCCCTACGAGTACAACTAGCGCAATCTCATGGTATCTTTACAAACTTCACTTACCGAGAACACCAGTCAATCTCTGGGTCTGCTCACCCTTTGTCAAAGCAGTATCCCATCATCCTCTTCCTCCCTCATCCGCAACCCACCCTCTACCTGCACCCCTCTCCTCACCCACTCATACCCCTCAACATCCTCCAAAGGCTTCCGCCCCATCCGCACCTTCTTCAACAGCCGCTCAACACAATGCTGTGCGCCCTCGAACTCCTCCCCTCGACTCGGATCCCACTCGCCATCTTCATCGCCGTACCGGCACCAGATCCAGTCACAACGTGCAATGCGATGAGTGTTGCGGCTGCGATCTGGCTTCCCAGGTGGCGCGTCGAATGGTAGTCTGCCTTCCATCAACGCATAGAGAAGTACGCCCAACGCCCAAGCGTCCGTCTGGCGACCATCATACGGCTGGCCGAGGAGGATCTCGGGGGCGGCGTAGTCTTCTGAGCCGCAGCGGGTGGATAGAAGAGGTGATTCCGGGGGCTGAGGTATGCGTCTGCTCAGGCCGAGGTCGGTGAGCGTGATCAGTGGTGTTGGGTGGGTGAGCGGGTTGGAGATTGTCGCTAGTTCTTGGTGTGAGACGTTTACGAGCACGTTTTCGAGCTTGATGTCCCGATGCACGATCCAATTGCTGTGTAAATAACGTACAGCGCAGATGAGTTCGGAGAAGATGCGTTGGATCATTGGCGGAGTCAGGAGCTCCCGTTTCTGGCTTGCGAGTTCGAAGAGGTCGCCGCCGGGGCAGTAGGTGAGGACTAGTAGCGCTCGCGTTTCTTGGTACTCGCATGCTTTGAGGTGGACGAGGGAGGGATGCGACACGCTTTTCAGCATCTCGACTTCGCGCTTCAGACTCGTTTCGATGCGCTGCTCGTCTGCGCCACCTGCAGGGCCATGCTCGACAATCTTCACGGCCACTAGTTTGTGCGGATCGAGGTGGTCTTCTATCTCCGGTGTAGGGTTCTGCGGCATCCGTTGTCGAGTCGCAAGGACGACTTTCGAGAAAGTGCCTTCACCCAGTTGTCGTAGTTGCCTGAACTTCCGTCGCTTGTTCTTTAGTCCGCAGTGGATCTCGAGATAGTCGGTCTGATCATCTCCATCGGGAAGTCCTTCATCATCGTCTGCCTCGTCGCTCGCAGCCACACTCGAGTTACTAGGTGGAGGTGAAGGGAGTTGGCGTTGCGACTTTGCATCCAGTGGTACTGTCAGACCTCGTTGCGCCGCAAGATTCAGCTCGCGCTGCATATGATACTCCTGCGCCTCGAAACTGGCCGAGTCTCCTTCCCCGAATGTCACGTGTCGTTGCCGAGTGTTCTGCAGCAGCTCCGGTACGAAGTCGGATATGCTTCTGTTCCGTCCGTGACCCTCTTTATTCTTCTTGCTGCTCTCATCCAGAGGTTGTGAAGTGACCCGCGACAACGATGTCTCGACCGCATCGTGTAACAAGCTCCCATACCCCTTCTTCCTCTTCGGTGGTGACGAAGCTGAGCTGTGTTGTGACCCCATTGCGACTGGTGTCCGCTGCTCCTCCATCGACCCTCGACTCGACCTCGAAGGTGTCCTCGGACGGTCCAACGACCTTCTGAACAAGCTTCCGGCTGACTCACTTCTCATGAGAGGTGATGGCAACGGCGTGATATCGGTCATCGCCGCCAAGTATGGAGACGCAAGTACGGACGCGGTACTGGGAGAGACAGACGAAGCTATACTCGACGTTGAAAGAGCCGATCGAAGGGAGCTGCCCAAGATGGGGATTATTGTCGGCGAAGCCAGGTGGTGCTGCATAAAGCCAGCCTCCGAGGTCACAGGTGTTTCGAAGAAAGTCGGAGTCTCTTTCAAGAACGGCGCCGTGGCTGGTGGAGGTAGGCGCATGTTCGTCTTTATGGACAGCCCTGCCGATGCTGGCGTCGACGACTTCGGATTGGAGTAGGCTGTTGTCGTGTCGAGAGCATGTAGAGATGTTGTGGCATTGTGGTTAGCAGCCAGTCCGTTCTGGGGAGTCACTGCATTCGAGTCGTCTCCTGCATCGCCCGTCTGCTTGCTGTCGTGTCGCATCGGCGTCAGGTCGTCGTTGCTACTGTTGACGTGGTCATGCTGTCGCTTCCCGCTCCCCATCGGGCCGCCAGCGTTTGTTGCGCTCATATCACGAGGACACGGAGCGGGAGGAGGTGTGGTGAGGATGCATGGCCGTTGTACATCAAAGCAATCCGATGACCGAGCTATTGACGCAGGAACCGCTCTAATTATTATAATATAACCATAAACGCCTGTCGTCCATCTCATAGGTCAGCTATACCACGTGGTCCATGCTCTGGCTTAATGTCTTCCTCGGTCTTCTTCCCCTTGCATAAACCGTCGACACCGTAGCTCTGTGGCCCGTTGTACACTGTATATGCTTTGAAGAGTACGACGATGCTTCTCGAGATACTGGCACTGGTCAACACTGGACCTCAGGACTCTATGTACCCTCGTGGCTCCCTCCAGAGCAGCATTGCAAGTTCTGTCCAAGAACGCGATAGCGAGCCTGGATATCGACGTTCGACCATTGTGCCGACAGACATCTTCGTCTGGATAACCTGCGCTGGCACAGCCCGCTAGGTAGTGGGTAGATCGGACGACTCTCGACTCTCGAACATGGCGACCGTATTGTGGGTCAACGCGTAGGTTGCACAAACTACTGTGACAAGTTGGCTAGCCGCTCACCACCCTCGCACTGTCCGTCCGGGTAGGGGGTAGTAAGAACCGAGAGCCTGCTCATTCACAGCTTCCCAGCTTCCCAGCTTCGCCGTGACTTGCCAAACGCTCTTCGGTATACCAATGGTGGGAGTCCGCTATGCACTTGCATCTTGGTCGGTTCATCCGTTGCGGTAGATATTCTCTCATCTGTGTTCACTGTCAGCCATATCGTACCTTTCACTCAAGTGCTCCAGCTATTGCTTTGCTTACTTCATACTACCACATCATTCGTGCACCCATTCTCTTGATTCACGGGAACTTGCGCTCTGCCCTCGCCTCACTGGACAACTCAGAGCTGCTTTACAATATCGATTTCTTCTATTTACTCGATCGGTTGAGTTCCGGATAGGCTCGTGACCTGCACTCACTGCTTCGTCTCACCTTCTTCGACTCGAACAGAACCGACACACCACAACGCGGTTCTCCTCAAGTACGAGTGCTCACAACAACCATCAACACATCAGACTTCTCCGCGGCGTGTCAGCGGAGTCTGCTGACCACCCCACGATGATGGCCACGAATGACCAACGTCGCGTCAACGCGGACGTCTCGGCCAAGAAGAACGTCCATGGACCTGGGACAGCGCGCTCCAAGATCGGGGAAGGCCGGAGCTTGCGAGAGGTAAGCGCACACATTAGAGTTTACGATCCCACTTGCTCAACATATATAAACAGAGTACGTCCGTCGGCAGGCGCAAGCTAGGCAAGCAGTACCTCCTCAGATTTTTATACCTAGTAAGTAAGACTTGTAAACATTACACAAATCTTGCAAAGCTGACAACATGGAGCAAGCAAGCACACCAAACAAATGAAAGGCCTTGAGCGACGACGTGGCCATCCTCGAGGCGCAGATAGACGAGATCGACAAAGAGAACCGCGAGCCCAGTCCCGCAGCCGTCGCCGCTCTCCGCAGGAAGGTCAGGAAAGTTACAAACGCCTTCGCTATGGCCAAAGCGGAGCAGGATAGCGAGACAGCGGACATTAGGCGCGACATCAAACTCCTGAAGGAAGGGCAAGCCGTTATGCAGAGACCGGATATCACCGTTGGCCTGGCACAAATGCGCGACGACTGGATCACGGAGATGCTCAAGAGAAAGCGGGCTGATGGGGTGAGTCAAAGCGAAAGCTGCTAGAGTCAAAGCGAAAGCTGCCAGGGTAAAAGCGAAAGCCAAAGCTGACTTGATTCAGACAAGAGTAAAGCTTTCCGACATGGATGAGGGGAACGTGAACGCCGATGTCAAGAAGTCGTACAGTAACTCGACTCGCCTCCACGCTTGGGCAAAGTCCTGGGCGAAAGAAAGTGTCTTCAAAGAGTTTCTAAAAGAGCGAGATATCGTGGAGCTGCTCACCTACCACAAGGACCTCGACAACCAAGCTGCTCGCGAGGCGAGGAACGCAGAGACTCATGATAACCAGCACGAGATCTATGCGTACGCAGTCGTACATGGGGCGGCGCTGAACGATCGTGCTTGCGTTGATCATATCGCGCGGTATGAAACCATGTTCCGCTTTACCTACGACGACAAGACGTTTCAGCAGGCGGCAGATGAGCACAAGAACCGACCCTTGCGATGAGTATGGTCAGGATGCTTTGACATACTCGGGGCTCCGTGGCATATCTCTAGGGGCATCTGAGATGATTGGGGTGGCATTAGGGGTTGCAGGATGGTATGTGGAGAGCGGATGTTTCCCTTCATCAGGAGTCGAATGGGATGAACTACCGGGAGGCAGGAGGACTTGACATCATGACCTATGGGACTTAGAGATCTGGGAGAGCGGGTTGACGTCTGATGATGGAGAAGGATACCTATCTTATCAACGACTTGTCCGTACGAGTCTTAGTCATCAAATTGTCGAACCTCACGTCATCTGAGCACCACGCGTCAAACTCAATGCCATCAAGCTGTCAAAAACACATCCGTAGAAATCCGTAAGAATCGTACCACTCTCACACTCTCTCTCGTGTATCACCGACCTGGTTGAGCTCTGCTCCCAACAGCATCAACACTCTTCACTCCTTCTCAGCACATCACCAACACCTTCCCTTTTCTCCCACAGTGCAAACCCCGACCATGCCCAAAATCATCCTCTCAATAAACGCAGGCTCCTCCAGTCTCAAAGTCTCCGTCTTCTCCTACGAGTCCTCAACCTCAACCCCCAAACAACTCGCCGTAATCCAAATCGCCGGCCTCACAGCCCCTCCAGCCAACTTATCCTACGACCATGGCGACACCCACATCAAGCACCAAGAACTCTCCAACATCTCCGGCCCCGAGGACGCCTACCAACACATCCTCTCCCACCTCATCTCCGACAAATCCCTCTCGGAGCTAAACCACGAAGACAACATAGAATTCGCCTGCCACCGCGTCGTCCACGGCGGCTCCTACACCACGCCCGTCCGCATCGATCGCGATACTTACCACCACCTGGAGCGACTGTCTGATCTTGCCCCGCTGCATAATGCTGGTGCCCTGGCGATCGTGAAAGCGGTGCACGAGAAGTGTCCGAAGACTACTAATATCGCTTTCTTTGACTCAGCGTTCCACGCCACGTTGCCCTTGCCGGTGAGGACGTATGCGATTGATCCTGAGAAAGCGGAGAGGAATGGGTTACGGAAATACGGCTTCCATGGGCTCTCTTATGCGTTTATCACGCGGGTGGCGGCTAAGCATTTAGGGAAGGAGGTGCGGGAGACGAATCTGATCGCGCTGCATTTGGGGTCCGGGGCTAGTGCGTGTTGTATCAAAGGCGGCGAGAGCGTGGACACGACTATGGGGCTTACGCCGCTCGCTGGACTTCCTGGGGCTACGAGGAGTGGGGACGTGGATCCGAGTTTGATCTTCCATCTCACGCACGATGCGGGGAGTATGGCGCAGAGCTCGACTAAGGAGTTACATATCACGCAAGCAGAACAGATCCTCAACAAAGAATCTGGCTGGAAAGCTATGACCGGGACCACGGACTTCGGCACTATCTCGAAGAAAGCTAGCGAGGGCGACGAGCGGTGTCGGTTAGTGGTGGACATGTTGGTCGATCGGATTGTCGGCTACATTGGTTCTTACTTCGTGAAGCTGGGGGGTGAGGTAGATGCTCTGGTGTTTGCGGGTGGGATTGGAGAGAAGGGAGCGGATTTGCGGAGGGGGGTTGTGGAGAGGGTGGGGTGTTTGGGGTTTGAGATTCATGAGGGGTCGAATCGGGAGCCAGGGGAGGGGCTGGTGGTGGAGGTTGGGGAGAGCGAGGAGGGGCCTAGACGGGTGTTGGTGGTGCAGACGGATGAGCAGGCGGAGATGGCGGGGCAGTGCGTTAGGGAGAGTGACCAGCTGAGGAGGCCAGCGAAGTAGAGGGGTAGAGCAGTAGGGAGCAAAGTGTTTCCGCCGAATGTACGGCCAAACTACCTAATCCCGCCGCCTGCTTGAAGATGCTCGTCCCGTCTCACTAAAGAAAGTCCAACAATAACATCAGCTTCGGAAACATCCACAGGGGCCACCGCATCCTATCGCTCGTCGCTCGTCGCTCATACTTTGCATTCGTAGGTCCAAGATATTGTGGGAAGGTCGGGTTTCGTGATGTGGCTTTGATGTTCGAATGGGGCCGCAGGATTGCGCCTACTTCTGCATCATCAACTGCACGAACTCGTTGTCTGCAGACACACATATTAGCACTCAACATCACAGCCTCCCTTGTCAATGAGCACATACAATCAATCCTCCCATCCCCATCCTGATCCGCCTCCCTGATCATCTCATCGACCTCATCATCCGTCAACTTCTCGCCAATGCTCGTCATGACATGCCTCAGCTCGGCGGCACTAATAAAGCCGTTGTTGTCCCTGTCGAAGACCTTGAAGGCCTCGCGGATCTCCTCCTCGGAGTCGGTGTCCTTCATCTTGCGCGCCATCATGGTGAGGAACTCGGGGAAGTCGATGGTGCCGTTGTTGTCGGCGTCGACTTCGTTGATCATGTCTTGGAGCTCGGATTCCGAGGGGTTCTGGCCGAGGGAGCGCATGACGGTGCCCAGTTCTTTGGTGGTGATTTGTCCTGTGACATTGTGTTAGAGGAGTGGGGTGGGAGGGAAGGGGAGGGAGAGCGTACCATCGCCGTCTTTGTCCTGGAGGGGGGTGTTAGTGTTGTGCGACTGTTGACATGCCAAGTTTGCTGTTGAGGAGGGGTGGTGGGGTAGGGAGCGGGCGAGGGCTGAGAGGTGGTGGGAGACTTACGAAGAGGGAGAAGGCCTCCTTGAACTCGGAGACTTGCTCTTCTGTGAGCGAGTCGGCCTATGAATCACATGTCAGCCATGATGTCCCCAGGTGCTGCCCGCGATAGACTCCCGTGTGATAGCGGGGCCATTGGCGCGAGGCGGCGATGAGCGGAGGGAGGGCGACCATACCATATTCGCAGTCGGTTGGGTGTGTGATGTTATCGCTGTAGTCGCAGGCGTGAAGGTTTGCTGTCGTAGGGCTGGAGGTGTTTGGTCGGGAGTCGAGGTGGGTTAATGGGCAGAGAAAGCTTGGGAAAGAAGTGGGATGATGGTGGGGAGACCGGTGAGAAGAGCACTTGGCCTTTATCAATCAATTTGTGCCGTCAGCTCGGAGATGGAACACAAAACTATCTCACGACGTGAAACACAATTGTAATAACGCGGACCGTGTAATATATAACCTCGTCCAATCGTCGGTGAATATGCACTTGGACACCGCAGCTCGTTGGCAGCTGATCAGGAATTCCTCAGGCGGCCTCTCCGTGTAGCAGGCGACGTGTCAAGACTATTGCGTGTCAAGCCGTCCTCTGAATTACATGTGAGAAGCTTGTGATCATCACTGCCTCTACGGAGACCACATCAAACGAGTCGTCGACGTGGTCGTTCGATCGCTCTATGATCTCCCCGGTTGGAGACCGCGTGTCGGCTTGATGGCATTCGGCATCCCGGTTCGTGATACAGCAGGTAGGATCGCCCGACGACCTCCCGCGGACCGACAGCATCACCATCCACGGCCTCATCAACCACCACCTCGTCCTTTCTCATACTTGTTCAAGTTCTTCGTTGTGGCCTTCCAGGTCGGCATCTTCTCCAGCTGCGTTGCTCTCGTTACGAAGTCCGGACCGCCGTAGGTTGCCTCCATCTGAGCCGCCCTCTGGTCCGCCTTGCGCTGCTCAACGATATCTTCGCTCTCCCCTTCTTCGGTGTCACTCTCCACTAGCCGGCTCTCGTCGACCTCGCTGGGCGCGCTGGCGTCTTGTTGCTTTTGACGGTAGTCGATGCTATCACGGATTTGCTGGAGTGCCATCTGCTCCTTCTGGTTGTTCTCACCCACCATGTCCTTCGTTGCGGACCTAACATATAAGGAGCAGCATTAGTTGACATGATCGAGAACAGTCCGACTAACAATCAGTCCACAGACGAGACACCAAGTACTTACCATAGCTTCTCAGCTTTCATCCGCCACCTCACTCCTTCATACCAATCGCCTTCGGCGGCTGCAACCAACAGCATATTCTTCATCTGGTAGAAGCGTGGCAGACTGGCGTCGGTGAGGTTGTATTTAGCAGTGCTTGCACAGCTATACAACACTTCAGTCAGATGAGGTTCTGCTCTGGCAAGATCTGGTGTTACTCACTTCTCAAGCTTCCCATCCTTGAAGTGCTGGACCGCCTCAAGATACTGCTGCCTATAGAGCGAAGGGGCATCACTGCCACTCATGTTCTCGTCGCGGAAGTGGTCGATGGACACCATAGTCGTGTCTTGAGGGGGTTTGATGATGGTTGAATGAGTGGGAAGTTGAAGCATGGTATTGGGGCAGTGAACTTCTTGCCGTAATTTGAACTGGGAAAGAACAACTATATCGACTTCACTTCTTCTCCAACTTCACTTCATCGTGCTGTCGTCTTTAAGGGAAGCTCGTTCGCATATCGTCAAGCTATCGGAGCACGGAAAAGCAGCATCGGAGCATGCTCTGGAGAGGCGTAGATCATTCTGTCGAGTGTCTTCTCCAGATCTTCGTAGAACGCAGAGTTTCGAAGTTTCTGTGGTATCAGTGTAAAGCAAATTTTTAGGAGGTAGAGACATGGGTCAAACAGCCACGGCATATTTGTAATCACGATCCAAGGATATTTTAGTATGGCCGAGGCCAGCTATGTCTCCAGGCGACTCCAACGCATATGCGCCTTGCTCGCTGCAACAACTAACCGGATCGCAAGAGTGTTGTGGCGATGTCTGTCGTCGCCCCTACGACAGTATCACAATACCTACCGCGATGACAACACCGGCCAACCTAGGCGCCTGGCGCGACCGAACGAACCTCTATATCTCCTACCGCCAGAGCTACAACCACCACCCATCCTCTCGCAAACCCTACAACCATGCCGGTTTCCGCGACGACCCCTCTAGCGAACGCGCCGGCCTCATGTCAAACCTCGATTCAGCCGACGGCGATGCAGTCATTGAGATGGACCTTCTCCCGCCCCGGTGGCTCGATATCCAGGACGAGATCACGACACACCTCTCTAACATCGCTTCGCTCATTAAGCGTCTGGATACCTTGCACAGCAAGCATGTCCTGCCAGGCTTCGACGACGATAGCGTGAAAGCAAAAGAAGAGCGGGAGATCGAGTCGGTCACTTCGGAGATCACGCGCGGGTTTGGAGCTTGCCAACGGGCGATCAAGCGGATTGATTCTATGCTGCGCACGCAACAGCAGCAAGCAGGTTCCAGTGGTGTGAGCAAAGCCGAGGCGACTATGGCCAAGAACCTGCAGATCTCCCTTGCGACTCGGGTTGGCGATGCTTCGACTCTGTTTCGCAAGAAGCAGTCGGCCTACTTGCGGAAGCTGCGTTCGCTTGGCGGGAGTTCTATACCAACATTAGACGCGCGATCCGGAACACCAACACTGTACCAAAACCCATACACCGACCCAGCGCTCGCCGAACAAGCCGCCGATGTCTCATCCGCTCAATCTACACTCCAACAAACCTCGCAGATCCGACGTCGGACTGGAGCACTAGATTCAGCGATCGAGCAGCGCGAGCGGGAGATCGAGAAGATAGCACAGGGTGTCATTGATCTGAGCACGATATTCCAGGAACTGAACAGCATGGTGATTGACCAGGGCAGCTTGTTGGACCGGATCGACTACAACGTGGAGAGGACAGCGGAGCACATCAAAGCAGCGGAGAAGGAGTTGACAGTCGCGACACGGTATCAGAAAAAGGGCACGAAGAGGTTGCTGATTCTGTTGCTCATCCTGCTTGTGGTGGGTATGTTTATCCTGTTATTAGTGAAACCGAAGAAGAGGGGTGGCGGCGGCAGTAGCGATGTGCCCGCAGGAGCGCCAGTGACGCCTCCTGCGGATGGGCCACCGCCTGTTGCGAGGGTTGTAAGGGCTGAGGATGGCATTGGTGGAGGCTCGGTACTGGAGCAGAGAAGAACCTCGGGGTGGAAGAAGAGGAGACGGCGGCCGGGCATAGATGGGAGGGGTTCGTCGTTCATGCCTACTTGATGGCGAGGTATGTAGAAGATGAATATCTGCCGCTCACGCGCATGCCTAATAGACCACCTATCGGCTACCCCGTTCTCTTCTTTCGATTGCCTCGGCCGAATTGCCGCAGTCGACTCCCTGATCGATTCACGGGCCACCGTCGCTGCATGCGAGTCTCTTGATACTGGACAGACCAGGACAAGGTACTAGAGGGACATGTACCGGCGACCGCACCGTGAGGCGTTCTTACCTCCATCCTCCACCTTACGCTATCGGCGACGGGCGGAGCATGCTCCACGACAGTGTTCGAGCGCGAGGGTCACCAACGCTGCTCCGCGAACTCTTTCACCATAAGCACCTTCCTTCGTGCTTGTTAGATAACGAAGGAGTGATGCAGGGCTTGTTGCTGGCGCGGGCACGGACGAGGAGGCTCACTTCGCTCCGTGGGTTACCGTGAGGTATGCGAGAGCGAAAGGCCTTCATAAGCGTTCTCGCCCACGGAGCGGAATTGCTGTCTCCGGCGGCGCTGGAGAGCTACGTCGTTTGGCGTCGATCGCAGAGACACCTCAATTTCGTCTAGGCACGCCTGGCCGATTGCGTGATGGTTCTGCGAGTTAGGAACACCCGCATAATTTACACACAGACGTTCCTGTTCCTGGACTAAGGGTAGGAACGGGTCGGGAAGAATTGAAGATCGTTATCACGGTAAACTCTGTTATCTTTAAGGAACATTTGAGGCTAACGTTGGTGTTTTAGAGTGGTCACGCGAGCAAGACGTTTGCGATCTATCTCTGGAGTCATGAACCCCACATGTGGACCCGATGGCGTTTGGGCACGTGCTACTTCGTGGTCTTTTGCTTCTTATAGTTGCACGCCTGAGATCAGGATTCGCTGGGGCAGTGATACAAGCACTAGTGAGCCGTGGTGCTCGCGTGCTCGACAACTTATAGGCAAGCTCTACCTTACATGCACCAAGCACAAGCACAAGCAAGTCAGTAGCTTACTACAACCTCAGCTGAACAATTGAACAAACCGAAGTACTTTACGCTCCGAGACGCCCACCTGGCTCAACTCAATCCAATGCCTTGTTGTTGACAACTGCTGACGGAGGATTTGAGCTCGTCCGGGGACGGCAAGGATTCAAGCTTGATCTTAAAATAAGGAAGCAACTCCCCCAGCGGCCCCCTTGCGCTTGAATCTCCTGCTGGCTCATTAAGGCTCCAGTGGCAAGCCAAGGAAGGCTTGAGTCGGTTTCAGACAACTACAAGTGTGTATTTCGATGCCGCTAGATCTTGCAACTTCACCTTACTTATCTACAGCCAAGCAACGATATCAATCCTTCTTACTGCTTGGACCACCAGGGCCTTAGGACCCTCCAGGAAACTTGGACTTCGATCATTGTTTCGGATATCGATAATCTGTGGAGTAGAACTATTCTGGTCACACAACGTCTTCAGCTCCTCCTCTCACCGCGAGGGCATCTTCCCTAATTTCCACGGTCTCCACACCGGCATGCCTTCCTCCGACTTCACTCATGTTATCGGACGCCTTAGCAGAACTAGCATCACCGATAATTTGGCGGACAGCGTGCGGTTGCTTCCATTGTCCAGGAATAGACCTGAGAGGACGATCGTCCGGAGACGAACAAGCACTTCAAACATCATGGCCTGTGCTAAGCACTTGTTGAAGGAATCGAGGCGCTGTCTGGGGACTCGAGACACTGGTCGAAGGAATCGGGAGAGATTACTTCGAGACGATACCACGATGGTCTAACCACACGCCTGATAGCACATACATGGGCTCCAACTCAACTGGCATGAAGCCGTTATATAAGGTAAGTACTTCACCAGTAAGGTTTCTTCGATATCCTCAGTATTCCAGTATAACGTAGCAATCGTCTCCTTCCTCGACCTCACCAGCGGCATCTTCTTCCGCTCTCCATGCCTTCGCACGCTATGGGCCCTTCTGTGAAAGGCCTCGCCTTCTTCTTTGCTGGCTTGACCGCTGCCAAACCGATCTATAACCAAGCACACATCTACGCTCGCCAATCGGTACCGGCGGTGACAACCAGCTCTGCAGTACTTGCGGCAGCCGCATCATCCGCTTCTGTAGCGGTCGTGGCATCGTCCGCGCCTCCTGCGCCTACATCATCGTCAGCTCCTGTGGCCGTGGGATCCTCCTCGTCAGCACCTGTGGCCGTGGGATCCTCATCGTCAGCTCCAGTGGTCGTGGGATCCTCATCATCAGCTCCTGTGGCCGTGGGATCATCGTCATCAGCTCCCGTGGCCGTGGGATCATCGTCAGCACCTGCTGCATCATCATCGTCAGCTCCAGTGGCCGTGGGATCCTCATCGTCAGCTCCAGTGGCCGTTGGACCGTCGTCAGCGCCTCCTGCGGCAGCATCATCATCCGCTCCTCCACCAGTCGCCACTTCATCTGCTGCATCACTCGCCCCCTCAGTGTCTGGCACGCTACCCGCCAAGGCAGTCACTGGCGATGTCGTGGCCATGGTTTCGGGCACCGCAAGGACTTGCAGCGTGCAAGAGGTTACAGCGATGACAACCACTTCTATACTCACCTTGCCCAACTCAGTTATTCCAATCTACACGATCACACAGAAACCCACACTGGGGTGCACGTGTAACGATGGATGGATGGCCGGTGTTGCCACCAGCATTGGCTCTGATGGGCTAGGCACAGTGACTTGCGAGTTTGGCGATGCAAATAATCCTGCGATCGCTACGGTTACATCAGCCATGGTAAGTGCATATTACACCCGTCCTTACATGATGTCCCTCCATTACAAAGACTGATCGTACTCTTTTCGTTCTGCAGGTCCCAGACGCTACATACGTTGCCGAATGGTGTCAAACCATCGACACGAACGATCCAGACGCGTTGATCAATCTATGGGAGAACAAGAACATCGCTGGTGTGCTCGACCTGTGGACGAGAGGAAAGGCTGCGAACGGAGGAGACGGATGGATCCAGGCTCTCGTCGAACATGCTGCGCCTACACTTGGCAACTCCCAGATCGGCGGCTGCGGTGTCATCGGTGGCCAATGCTCGCCACAACTCGATTGCGAGGAGATGGTCGCGAAGGGCATGGGTGCGCATTATTGGATCCTGCAGGCGGTCCAAGGTACGTGCCATCGATATATTCTCTTCCTAAAGCATGAACTGATCACAGTGGACAGGCTTCCACGCCAAGCTCGAGGTCGCCCACGAGTTTCTCCAAGATGAGACTATTAACAACATACTCTCGCTCGTAAGTTCAGAGGACATATCTTACTCTGCTCCGTGGGATAACGGCTAATCATACCTTTCCGGCGTTGAAGGACACAATAGCCAGCGACTTCTCTGCTCCAGCGTCCACCGGTATGAACTCGCTCTCGATACTCGCTAGCTTGCTCAGTGCTGGCATCTTCCTGGCCGGCAGCGTCACGGGCATTGTTGGGGTTGTAGCGTCTGAGGTTGGCCTCGCAGCCACCGCAGCTAGGGCAGCCGCCCAAGCCGCGAGCAGGGCGGCCAAGACAGCGAAGGCCGATATCAGACAACAATACAAGCTGGATGGAATGGTGGTATCAGCAGACAAGCAAATATCGGCCGCCGGTGGTACGTCGAGAACTGCCAATGCTCTCGGCGCCGGTCTCTGGACGACTGCTTCCACCTTCACCATGATTTCCGCCTTCTCAGATCCAGAAGGACAAGTAGATGCCTCTGATTTAACACCGGTGGGTACTGATGAGTGGAGACGTTACGCGCTGAGACTCTGCTAATGTGCTTCCGTCCTCTAGGTGCTCCAGGAGATGTTCTCTGCAGCTCGCGACCAGATTGCAGCACTGGGCAGTCTTGCCACTGGCGGAGGCGGCGACTATTCTGCTCTCCCTGCAACGAACGGAAGTGGATTCGCGCCTGACCTTGCGCCTGACAGCTATATTGCTGGCTTCTTCTCGTAAGTCGAAAGGATACTCTGCGTGTGCTCCTTCGGAGACATAGACTGACGACACCCTTCTGCTTATCAGGGATGGCAAGTTCTTACTATCTGAGTCCAACGAAGTCTTCAACCAATCTATCCATGATTCATACGGCACATTCAAATCCAAGCTCGTCGACCAAGCACTTCAGACAGGTGGTCTTTCGGTCTTCGCTTTGACGGATCTGGACGACGAGGGCAAGTGTGCCGACGCAGGGCTGTGGGGAGGATGTAAGTCTCTGGAACATGGTGTATCTCAAAACATGCGCTGACTACTCTAGATGGCTCCCAATGGATGGATCCTTTAGGAGACGGCAACTATTACTGCATGCAGCTTTACCGAGATAACCACGGCGGTGGTTGCGGTGCCCTGACCAGCTGCGACGTATGTTCACCTTTTCAAGGCAACCAGCCTCTGCTAACCACATCTATAGTGGGTCGTTGCGGAACAGGATACCATCGACAAGCTGACGAACAACTACGGATTTAATTTGCAAAACTACTACGCAGCTGCAGCTCAGTGCAACAAGGCGCAATTGGCTGACCGCATACCCGACTACACCACTCTCCAAGCTGATGGTATCACACCGGCATGCTACTACAACATCAATGCGCAAAAGGCTGAGAAGTACATGAACTGCCACGGGAGGGACAACCTTCTGTGCGACTCTGGATTCACCCTTTCCAACTTTTAGAATCATACATCTGCGTCAGCATCGGCATTTGACCACGCAGGATCACCGGAGTTTGGGGATGATGCATTGTTCGGAGCTGGAGAAAACTCGCAATTCCTGAAACTTTTTCGTATTGGGCATGGGATTAACGGGGGCTATATGTGGCATTCAGTTCACACCGCTACTATTTACGAATTACGGGCAGAGGCACGGCAGCGACAGCTACTTACCGACGTCAGTCACAGCTTGATAAATGATGGTGTCATTGCAATACCAGACCACAGCTCATCGAGTTTTTCGTTCGAAACCACATCATGTCCCAACTTCCGCGTCCATTCGATGGCCTAGTCGAGGGTGTACCACGCTCTGTTTCGTGGTAGTGTGAGCTCTTATCTAGGCAGTGTACCCTGGAAGCACCAACATCAGACTTCTTCGGATAGGATGGTCTGCCAGGTTGGCCAAACGTGTTGGAATCTTGCTTCTCTGGACTGACATTCCGGCTTTCAGCAGGGCCTCTACCGTCACGCACAACGATGTGATAATATGTGCCTACTTCAATACGCTAGTGCGCCGGAGAACGACATACATGTCTGTACAAGCTCAAAACCAATCGCTCAATACCTACAATTTCGACCCCATCTCCTTCTTTGCTTGATCTCGAAGCAGCCTCTTGAGGATTTTACCTGAAGCATTCTTCGGTATTGCCTCTACAAACACGACACCACCAACCAGCTGCTTGTACCTCGCCAGCCGCTCCTTCATCCACGCATCGACCTCCTGCGTCGACGGCGAACTGCTCGCCATATCCCTCCGCACAATATACGCCCGAGGAGCCTCTGAGCCTTCTTTATTTGAGGGATCCGGCACACCAATCACAGCTGCATCCACGATGTCCTACAGACAGAAGGGCAACAGGGTCAGCAGATGTCTTAGACAGGGTAGGGTCTTGCCCATCAGTCTCGTACCGGATGGCTCAGCAGTACACCCTCGAGCTCCGGAGGAGCTACTTGAAACGCACGAACTTTGATCAATTCCTGGAATCGGATGTTAATCGAGCTGACCAGAGTCACAGATGTGATAACTCACCTTCTTCCTATCCACGATGTACCAATTCTTCGTCTTACCATCGCAGTAGCCAATATCTCCAGTATGGAAGTAGTTGTCGGCGTCCCAATCTCTAGCATTCGCTTCAGGGTTCTCGAAGTACCCTCGCACAACCGTAGGTCCACGAATACAAATCTCGCCTTGGACGTCGTAGGCCGAAATATCCTTGCCCTCATCATCCACGAGTTTCATATCCAGATTTGGCAATGGCCGCCCAACGCTTCCAGTGGTGTCGCTTTCAGGGTACGGGAAGCGAGTGGCAATGCACGATGTTTCGGTCATCCCCCACACCTGCGTAAATGGCACGCCCTCGTTCAGTAGCGCCTGGAGTCTGGATTGTGGATGCTTGTCCAGCGGTGCCGCGCCACAGTTGGCAACTTTCACGGACTTAAAACTGCAGACGTCCTTGAGGGGGTGGTTTATGGCCATGATCGCCATGGGCGGCACAACGGTGAGGTCGGTGATACCATACTTCTCGTGAGCGCGGAACCAAGACTCCGGCTCGAAGCGTGGGAAGACCACGCCTATGGCGCCTGCGCGGAGACTGGATGTGAACGCCGTCGGGAGCGTTGCAGCATGGAACATAGGAAGATTTAGAACCCGGCTCATTCGCCAATCTCTTGGATCGGCTTCGAAGACGAGGGTGTGTTGCGCGATGAGGTTGTAATGAGAAAGATCCGTGGCCTTGGGGAGACCTGCGAAGCGGTTAGAGCGCAGTTATGTCGAGTGCAAGCTTGCCAGATGGTACAGACCTGTAGTGCCCGAACTGAAGAGACGGGCCACGGATGTGGTGCGGCTGCGTTCGAGGTCGTCAAAGTGCTGCCAGTCTTCCTCGCCGTGCTGGAGGAGGTCGTTCCATTGCTTGAAGCCTGAAGGTGCGGTCTCGCCATTGGGATTGAAGATGATGATGTTCTCCTTAGGCAGGCCAATTTCCTTAGCGGCCTTCAAGACATTATCAAGCATATCCGACTGGGTCAACAAGAACTTGACCTTGGCAATCTTCAGCGTGTGCGCCAACTCGTAGGACGTATATGCTGGGTTGACACCGGAGAAGACGAGACCACCTGCAACCAATCCATGGAACAAGATGGGATACTGGACATCGTTGAAGGAGTTGATGCAGACGCAGTCGCCTCTCTGCGCTCCAATGGCTCGAAAGCCAGCGACCAGTTTGCGGGTAAGTGATAGCGCCTGACGAGCACTGACCGAGTTGCTGGGGTTGTTGCCATCGATATAGATCGGGTCGTCCCAATCATAGCTGAGTTCATCGAATGTCCATGAGGAGAGGTCCTGTGTTGGAATAGGGAATGTTTGTTCCGTTAAGAATGGCATGGCGAATGCTTCTGGTCAGTATTGGATCCTGTAAATGGTATGTATGTTGTGCAGCTAATGCTTTATAGTATTGACGGAGGCAACTGGATAGATATTTGGATACGGATAGATATACTCGTATAAGAATAGGGTCCGTGATAGTAAGAAGATCCTAAGCGAGTGTTGTCTCGTCAGCCCTAGGAAATAAGTTGCTGCAAGGGAGACTGCGAACCCGAAGAGGCGCGCGGTCGACGATATTACCGGCTCGACGGGAAGAGACTTGTTGATCCCACTGGTCCAGCTTCGTACACGTTTTTCCAAGAAGCGAATGCGCGGTTTGCAGATGGAGAGATAGGTTTATAGAATACCTCGGCTGCCTGCCTCGTCGTTCTAATAGACTTTAACCCCGTGGGGACTAGTCGAACGTTCGGCAGTGTTCTGGCCGTTGGAGTGGGAGGCAGAGCGCGTAGTAGAAGGAGTGGCAGTGTAGCAGTAGGAGAAATCCTCGATCGGTAGAGGACGGCCGGACGGCATCACCGAGCGCGGAAAGACGTAAACGCTATACTCTCGAGCCGACAACTAAGGCCTAAAGAATTTCTCGTGGCATAAAAGCACGAGAAGTTGTTTGGATGTCGGAGAACTTTGCGGACTGCAACTTCTTCTACCACGTCCCCTGGAGGTCATGGTTGATTGATTGAATCGATGGTGTATCGGGTCGATTGAACGGAGCTCACGAGCAGTATTCGAACGTCTTTCATTCACCCCGTCTAAGCAGATAACCCCCATCCCAGCAAACGCCTTTTGTCCTGGGGGTATCGTAATCATATCTATCATCTATCCACCAACCCAAGGAAATCCATTCGTTTCGCTCAGACACTAGAGCTGGCTTTAGATAACTGTGACCCTCTGCGCCGAACCCTGGCTCAATGGCCTCTCGTGCTCGTAATCGCCAGCGTCAGATGGCGGAGTGGTATACTCGTCACTGTCATCTTCATCCTCCTCTGCACCAGCCTGCGCAGAACCATCGTGCTCTCGTGTAGTTTGTGCCTGCTGAGTCGGCAGCGGCAGCAAAGGCGACAAGAAAGGCTGCTTAGTGTTCGGTCCGATCACAGTCGTCCTTTTCGCACTTTTCCGCGTAGGCGAGACGTTGTCCGAGTCGTCGTCACTGTCAACTTCGTCCGGTGACATTCTTCGCGGACCGAGTGTCTCGAGCTTCTGCAACTGCTGCGATGGTCCAATGACTGTCCCTCGCTTCTCCCGCTTCTGACTCTGCGTAGGAGAGGCATCGTAGAACCTGTCATCCTCCTCATCATCATCCAGAGCCCTTGCGTCAGAGCCTGATCGAGAAGCATCGCTCATCGCAAGCGGACTCGCCCTGTGCTCTGCATATGCTTCCGCAGCCTCTGCATCATATTGGAACTCAGAATCATGAGGGACCTCGTGGCCCCCTACGTCTCTGTTCGCACCATTCTCCTGCTGACCAAAGTCGCGCGGACTAAGCCCCAGCCCATCTGCCCCACCTAGACCATAGCTGTTACCTCTGTGCACTGGCGATGCCAGCGGTGTCCTCTGTTGGTCGGTCCCAAGAGTGGTGGTGGTAGACCCACTGGCCTGCCGCCAAGCTTCACGGCGAGCCTTCATGCGAGCGTCCGGCCACTCAGTCCCGAATTGCACAACGCTCGCCTGCTTGCCATGCAAGACAAAGCGGCCTTTCTCTCGCTTAAGCCCGGGTGTGCCGTCCTCGACGGCTTCAGCAGTGTCCTTGTCCATGTCCTTGGTGGCTGTTGCCGGAGCTTTCACAACGGGCGCACCAGTAGTAGATCGCACAGTACTATCACTACCCTTGCCCTTGCGATGTTTGTGGACTGAGCTTCCGTGGTGATGTGGGTCGCGCAGGGTCTTCTGGAGGCTTCGTCGAACGCCGGTGCGTTGTTTGTTGCTGCTCTCTGGTGTCCCTGTAATGACGGGTGAGGCAGCGCCGTCGACTTTGACTCCGCGAGCGGCAATGGGATCGGGCGTCATACTGGCACGAGCGAGGAGCTCGACTTCGGGGTCGAGTAGCGCGGAAGAAGGTGCCTGCGGACGAGGTGTAGTACCATCTACTGGCTCGTCCGAGGTCGCACCATCGACTGGCATGCCGCCGGATGTAGTTGAAGCCTGCGAGACACTGTTGCGGCTCTGGTATGAGGAGCTCAGCAAAGCACTTGAGATAGAAGCGCGGTGCGGATCGCTGGCCTGAACATCGAGCTGGAGCGGAGGCAACCGCCACTCCCCTTCATGCTGCTGGGTCGTTGACTCAGACGGCGTACGGAAGATGTCGTTTGTGAACGCTTCGAGCGAGCCAGTGGTCGAAGGTCGCTTGGCGAAAGTAGGCGAGCCTGGACTCTGCGGCGAAGTTCTGAAGGCACTGGCCTTAGATGTAAGTCGCGACAGAGCCATTGGCAGAGTCTTCTTCGCAGACTCCGGCACCTCGGCCTGCTGCTGCTGCTCAGCCAGCGCTTCGATCTGCTCCGCAGATACGCCATCCTGCTGTACGTCCATGGCAATGATGTCCTTGTAGCACTTCATCCGCCAGATATCGCGCCTCCTCCACTTCAGACTAGCGTCAAGCTGAGCAGCGGCATGAATGATGTCCTCACGGGTCTTCGGGACAACAGGCGCTAGTATCTGCAGATGTCGAGCGTTGCGTAGCATATCCTCAAGATCCTTGTTGGCTTCTGAGATCTCGTTCGTCGCCTCCGCAACCTTCTGCACCATGATCTGTCGTCGAGCAGCCATAACCTGTCGCTGCATCTGTGGGCTGAGCAGTCTATTTTGGGCCACATCGCTGGCCGCAGACTGAGCAGATCGCGCCGACTGAGTGGACTCCAGTCTACGGACATCCTTGCTCCGGGTGTCCTCCTCTGCGCCGCCGACCATGCCTCGAATCCTGACACCAGCAGCGCGGAAAGCGGCAGCATAATTGATGAGAGCCAGCCAGTCGTTCAGCTCGCTCTCGTTGTCTGCCAACAGTACTTCCTCTTGCCCACTCGGTCCAATGAACGTGAAGGCATTCTTATGGCGATTGTACGAAGAGTCAACAAGCGCCACAGCATTGTCTGTTCTCAAGATGGCGTCGTACTTGAAGTCCTGTAGTGGTGGCGTGAAGGTCACTGGCGTCCGCGGTCGACCTCTCACCTGAGCGGAATTGAACTGATGCGTCAAACCCTTTACCCAGTGCACATTCTTGAACATGTAGAGCTGCGATCCAGTCAAGACAGCACCCCACTCATTCCATGGTGAGCGGGCTTTCTTCTTCTTTGCGTCCTTTCTCCACAAGGTGCCAACTTTTGTGACTTTGATGTTGATGATACCGGGCTGCATCTCCATGAGAGCAGGCGGCGCATGGTTCGTGAATTGTCCCTCGTACGCCGTGGGTCGAGACCGTTGTGAGATGATCTGTAACGTACCTGTATGCGTGAAGGCACGTTGGAGATAGTGTGGATCCAAGTCGCGCTGGGTTGCCTTGTAATTGAAAGGATCTTCCATGCTAATGGACTCTCCAATCGCAGGCCTCAGCTTGTCCAGTGTGTTGTCGCGAAGAAGATCGTACGGATCGGCAGGTCCCGAAGGTTTCTTATTCACATCGGTGATTGGAAGCTTGACTTTACTCTTGCTCTTCCTGGGTTTGAAGGGCAAGAAGTGCTCGCCATTGATATCGACCTCTTCCTCATAGTGGATGAATGGTGTGTAGCAGATGTTGTCGTAGAAGCAACCAAGGACCTCGTCCGATACGCGCTGCCCAGCTGTGTTCTTGAGGTAGTCCTGTTTCTGCATTTTGCGCTTGTTGTTCTTGTTGTAGACATCCGTGTGCAGCATCATGAGCGAAAATGCGACGATGTACGCAAAGTCGGACGATACGAAGATGCCAGGGTTACATTCATGATATCGATCTGCAAATGCTTGCAAGACGCGATCCACCTGTTGGGTCTCTTTCGGCAACTCAGCTTCCAATAAGAACTTGCGCAAGGACATATCCAGTGGCTCGCCGAAGAACGAGAATCGGCGTGTGTAGCTCCTCAGAACTGCCTGTGCGAACGGGTCGGCTGACTTCGAGAGAATCCCAGCAATCATGCTGCGAGCTACTGCTGCCTCCAGCCTCTCAAGATATCTGCTTGGCGTATCGCCTTCCTCCCGCTCAGGCACAACGAGGGTCTCTCGACTGATCGCAAATGAGTTAGACTTGCTCCGGGTACCAGGCGAGCCATGACGTGGTGAGTGAGGATCGGAGCCTTGTCGAAAGCGTGAGAGGTTTAGCAGATTTCCAAGACTGGTTCGGCCAGTCGTTGAAGTGGAAGTTCTGCCACTCAAACTCCCAGGCACAGGTGGCGGCGTACCCGCGTCGTATGAGGTACGCCCGAATGAGCTCGTCGTAGAAGCACGATCCCGCATACCTAAACGACGCGGTGGTTGTATTGGAGAAGAACTTGACGATGCTCGTGATCGTTGCGATTCGTTGCGCATAAGACTCATGCCACCTGGTTCAGCAAACGACAACGCCCCCCTTGCAAGCGCCGTGTTTGCAGCAAGCGGAGATGGCTTTATTGGACCCTCCTCCGTATGCCGACGCGGGAAGACCTGCGCAGAGTTGCCATTAGCTCCGTGTTGATCACTCTTCGACGAAAAAGCCGAAGTGGATGCTCGAGGTGTTGGTGGGTCGTCTTGCTGAACCGGCTCGCTCGGTGGCGGGATCTTCACAGGAAGTGGAAATAGAGAGTTGCGGTTCTTGTTACGTCTTGCCAGCTTAAAGAATGTGGTATGAGTAGAAACAGTATGCGTGGTTGTAGTCGTGGATCCGTATATTTGATCTGCGCTCCCATTGCTCCCGTCAGATCGCGAAGACTCTGAGAATCGATGACCTGGGACCGGCAGAGCAAGCGCAGAGTTCGATTCATCGTCATACGAGGGAGGTGCGGTTTGGTTGCTTGCTACCTGGGAAGCAGCCATGCGAGCCAGGTCTTCTAGACCAGTACTCCTGCCTTGCAGCTTCCGCCATCGCAACGACGACGGCTTCTTCTCCCTGCTTTTGTCCTCGCTTCTTTTCTCGTCCGTTGACTTGCGCGGCTCTCGCCGGGCCGGACTTCTGCCTTTCGACAGTGACCGTTTGAAAAGTGACGGACGTGTCTTCCTATCCCGCGAATGCTCATCGTATTCCACTTGCGTCTCATGCCGCTCTCCGGTAGGGAAATCCATAGTTGGGGCTGTTTTCACGATGGCAGGCACGTGTACTGCCGGCACGGGCGGCGCATCCTCCCTTTCCAGCTTTTCCACCTGCTTCGCCCTCACCGAGAGGTGCGACTCCGAGTAGTTGCGCATTTTCAGCATACTGAACCGCTTCGACCGAGTACTCCTCGAATCTTGATGGTCCTCGGGTTCCGGCAGCTCGTCCCGCAGAAGCTCACGTGAGAGACGTGAACGTGGAAACCCATACTCCGACTTGGGCCGTTCGTCTGACAAGTGCGGTCTTTCTATTGCCAAGCTGCTGGTCTTCGGCCTGCCATCGTTGTTGTCGCTAGATACTGAAAGAAGGTCGAGCAAGCTGCGCCGTTTCGTGAGCAAGTTGGGCATCGCCGGCAATCCCAACTGCTATTGCCAGGTCATTGGCACATATGATGCTATAACGAGTGTAATATTGCTGTCAGCGAGGGGCACAGTAGGGTCGTGTTGGTGGTGGCCTGAGAGGATGTGCAGGGGACACAAGTTATTGCGGAGGCTTGCATGGATATCTCTCAGCCCTACGAGAGCCACAATCTGCATTGACCTCCTGTCTCTTCGGTGTCCTTTTTCTTTGGAACCTCAGAAACAGAGTTCACTTATTATTAGTGGTGTCATGTCATTGAGACCAGAGACATCAGGAGACACGTGAATTCTGTCGTGAGACCTCTGTGAGGGCGATGGGCTGATTGATGTTATGCTACAACGAAATCAGGTTTAGCAGACTCTTGAGGGAATGGCAACGCGGCCTTTTTGGCAGCCAACTTCACTTCTACCGGACTCTTGTGGGACAGTCTCACATACGGACGTATACGGCCATGCAATCAGTGATCCTCTGAATCAAGGCTGAGCAGGGACTGTATTATCGAGAGCCAACATCAAGCTCCTCACATCAGCACATGCTCAACTTTTGTGAAGGTTTCTTGCCCTGCATTGGCAGACCGCCAAGTGCTGCTTCCGAGCATGTGATTCTGGTTGCTCTTCCAGCTATAAGTACGGTCTCTCGCTACATAATCGCCTTAGCAGTAGGCCAGGCAGGTCTAGTCTCAGTCCCGTACTTCGCATGCCACGCGAAGAAGTACGCGATCGCTGCAATCGGCTGCCCAAACACACAAAACGACAGCCAAAAGATCAGATTGCCGACCAGCTTCGCATTATGCCCTTTGGCATCCTTGAACACGTCCGTCAGGAAGATCAACGGCAGCTGCCCTACCATCCCAAAGAACGCGAAGCCCAGAATGTTGTGCGTCGGCACTCCAATCAGCAACTCATGCAAGATCCCCGAGAACAAGAAGGTGAGGATCTGAGCTACGATAGGTGGTACGCCTCGCCCTATCATTGGAGCGTAGATATGTCTTTTCATGAAATGCGTTACGGGCTTATTCCAGGAGGTCCAGTAGGAGCGCACGGTAGAGGAGTTCCACCAGTCGCCGTAGAATTCGCGGTCGGCGAAGCACATTATCTCGGCCAGACCGTTCATGAAGCTCTGGAACAGGGCGAAAAAGCCGGCGAGCCAGCAGACGAGGCTGATGGTCGACAGCTTGAGGACGCGCTCTAGGATGTTGACGAAATTGAGGCTTGAGATGTCTGTGAGGCTGTTTCGGAGGAGCGGGACGGCGTATTGGGCGGAAGTGATCCAGATGAGAGCGCTGAGCAGGAAGAACTCGGCCGTGCGCTTGAGGATGAAGTCCCACCGCCGTGTCTTGTTCATAGGGTAGACGGGTTGGTAGACGAGGGTGGGTGCCCACCAGAAATAGGACAGATTTCCGACTGTGATGTTGCTTGGGTATGGGCAGGTCTTGTAGAGCGCCGGGAGGTCGGCTCCCGATGGATCGTTGCTGAGCATGGCGTGTCTCAAGTCTCGGTTCGTCAAGGCATAGGAGCAGACTTCGACAAGAAAAGTAAGCCTTCAAACGGGATAAACCAGAATGTCTGAATTTCAGAAAACCGACCTTTGAGCCATACCACAACGGAATGTAGCTGTGTTAAAACGCCAATGCCTGGATTGTGTATCTCGTAGTAGACCACCCATGTTGCGAAGACAAGCATGGTTGTCGCATTGATCGCATGTATGATTGCGATCGGCTTCCAAGTGGAGAAGAGGTTCTTCTTGTCCTGCTCTGTTATGATATGATCGATCGCATCGGCGTTCTTCTTCTCTTTACCTCGCACGTCGTTCGCCGCTTTGGCTGCTAGAAGCTCAATCACATAGGCGCCGAAAAGATGGCATGGTGTCAGGAAGTACAGAAACACACCCCACCTCCAGTCGTTCGAAGATATGCTGGAGCCAGATAATGTGATGAGGATGCCGTACTTCTTCAAGTTCTCGATCATCAATCTGAGGTTGGACACCACCAGCACCAGGCCCATCAGGTTGCGAAAGCCTAGGAACGACGGAGTTGCTTCTGCGTCGTGGCTAAGGCATGATGTTTTGGCTTCTGCATGTATTGCGAATGTGTGTTTGTACTTCTTCGAGCTTCTGGCTTTTGTGCCTCCGCGCTCGTTTGAGGTTTGGTGGAGTGGTTGTGGAGGGCCTCCATTGATTGAGATCGACTCGGGCGCTGATCCGTGCGACTGATTGAGAGTCGACATGACTGCTGACGTCTCCGTAGCAGACATCGTGGGAGCACACTTGCGAAGTGAGTAAGAGCGCGAGGTCTGTCGACAATGGGTGGGAAGGCGTGACTTTGGTCGTCGGAAACAGCGTCCGTTCAAGACCAGGTCGGTCACTTCAGCTGTTCATGGTCGTTTCAAAGGCTTGACGAGGTAACATTTGTCGCCTCTGGGATCTTGGACGAAGAGCAGCATAGTAGTTCTGGCCATTGGGAGGAAGGTACTGGGTAGCTGTCCTCAACGAGATGACGACGTTGCTTGGAGTTTTGTGGGGTGGAACGCGCAGGGTCCTACTGGTGTAAGATTTGAATTTAATAATATCTTAGAGCTACGTTCTCCTGTGCGCTGTGAACAGAAGCATTGCTTGAACTGCTCCCTTGCAGGTCGCTCAAGCGTCCGATAGACTTCAGTCCTGAGCAAAATCCGCCAACTCCTTCGCTAATAGTGCATATCCCACGGAATTGCTTCGTCGACCGAAGCATGATCAAGTTGGAAAGGTCCAGAGCCTTGGCCCTTCCCTGGTACTGTCGTGATCTCAATCGTCCGTCAAGTCGACGATCTCTACGGCCGAATCCGTGGACATGCGCGCCCTTTTGCTCGGCTGGCTCGCCCCTGTGATGGTGAGTTCATCATCATTGTCATCGGTCTCGAATGCAGCGAGGTCGCGCTTCTCCTTCTTGATGTTGACGTGCTCGTTCTTGATGCGTGCCTGCTCTGCCTCTTTCTCGCGATTGCGAAGTAGAAGTTCTCGCCCTTCGGCCAAAGTTAGTGAGTTGGGATCTCTTAGCTCTAGCGGTACCGGTGATGGTGGCCGTGGGATGACGTTCTCGATCTGAAGGTCTCCTTCGAGATGTCAGCACGACGAATGAAAATTGGGGGATCCCTGCGGAGCTTACCACGCGATCGGTATCTGAAGATGTATGTGGCAAAGGGTTCATCCCCATAAGGACGCATGGTCTGCGCCGCCATTGGAGCATAGCCTAAAGGTTCGATTGCGCTCAGACTAATCATTGTTAGGGCTGCGTGCTGCCTGTTCTCAATGCTGCAATACTCACGAGACCTTGCTGGAAATCGCACGCCCTTTCAGCACCTTCTCCGGAAGAGATTCGTTCCCATTCGAAGCCGCGAATACTGCCTTGTCGCCTCTATATCCGGCACGGCTGGGCCCCGTGCGCCGCACGAATGTGCAAGTGACCTGGATTTCTCCGAGGCTCTTAAAGTCAGCTGGGTTCAAGCCTTGCAATGGACGTCGTCTGGCATTGCAAGGTTAGACGGTGAACAATGCTGCAGCTGCAGATAGGAAACTCACTTGTGGAAAGCTCGGCGAAGGCAAACTTCTCCTGGAAGAATTCGCCTTTCATTTCGCGTCTGATGCAGTCGACATGAGTGTGATATGCAGGTGCGGAACGAGCACGTAAGACACGACTTGCTGCTTTCTTGCCGTCCATATAGATCCTCAAGTTGACTTCGTCTGGGTCCATGCCGCCGAGCTGGTCTCTGATCGATTGGAAATGGATGTCAAATTTCGCACCCGGAACAGCTTCCACATATTTCACACGCTTTATGGGGTGGTCGCCGAAGCTTTCCTCAGGATCGTCGTACTCCTCAAGTGCAACACCGCCGACCCGCAGTGTTACGCTTACTCCGGGGCTGGTGGCGAGCTTCATCATGAGCGGATGTGGTGAGGAAATGAGTTGTCGCTCGCAGGCCTGCTTAAGGTAGTAGATGTGCTGCGATCCGGAAAGGGGACCAACCAGATCGAGGCAGGAAGGCTAGAGAAGGGACTGGAACGTGCACTCAAGAAGGAGGAACGATTTGCAAGCCACGCAAATGAGTGTGAATGGCCTGTGGTTGCTAATTGTAGGAGGTGAGGTTGAAGACGCGACGTGCAGCGCTAGCATGGATCACCTTCAAATCGCAACGCCTTGTCACGTGCTCAATACAACATGCACTCAAGATTACGTGAGAAGAGGACGTCGATGATCGCAGTGTGGGATAGGACGTGGCAGTACAGTACTGTTGTAGCTAAAAGCTGTCCATCATCGAAATACGCCGATCTGCTCGTTCGCGATGTACTACCATCTGATTTCTAACTAGAAGTTAGGAATCTCGTCCGCCAGTATCAACTCTTCCCAGGAACAGTAACCGGATCCCAAAGTCGATCTAGTTTCCAAAACTTCCGACCTTGTAATGTCTATCAACGCCAACTTTGTCCGAAGGTGCCACTGGCAGTTGTTCTGCTGCTATGTTGTCTGGTCGGCCGTGATTACGGTTTCCCATGCGGACACCACAGACGGAATCAAGGCCACACCCAAAGCAGTATGTCATAATATTCCGGCTGTACGATAGCCTGTTGCTCCTGCAACAAGTGAGATTCAGGTTCTGGCATCGGCGGACCTGTCGAGTGGGGGCCACTCCTCGTAAGCAATCCGGCGGACCGTCTTCTCGTCGTCGATCGACAGTTTCCATGCATCCGGCAGACAAGCGTTCATTTCCACTACGGACGCGTTACACCGCAAACCATCGTACTGGCCATCGAAGCTTGTGCCGACGGCGCTGCTGTCCAGAAATTTCTGCACGTTGACGAACGAGCCATTGAAGAAACCCGATACATTGAGCTTCCAACCATCGCCGTCAGCCGGGTGCTGCGGCGTTATGCCTGACGACTGCGTCCGTCTGTCAAGTGCTTGCCGGAAATAAATATCGCTCTGGTCCTCCGCCTCACGTAACAATAGCAAGTCGGGTTCCACCTTGGACAGAAGTTCGTCGAAGAGGTCTTTGTATCCAGCATAGATACAAGCGCGGATAATCTGGGGAAGCATCTGAGGCTGAACTTTGACTAGTTGACGATACGTAGACTCATGTGCTACTGTCGGCCACCAGATAAGGTAGGGGATGTGAGCATCCTCGAATGGAGTGCCTGAGAGCACGTTGTTCATTATAAGTCGTGCGTTGATCGCTGTCCCGATCTCGAATGGCTTATGTCCAGGCTGTTTAGACCACCACGGCAAAGAATGTGTTGTGATAGATGCCGCGGACACAGCACGCCGTCTCCTTGACGATACGTTTTGGTCTACGCAAGCGTGCGAAGCGATCGACATTGCCTTGGTATGCAGCCATGAGGATGAGAATATCTTTTTGAACGGTCGGTAGATCTGCCGGCAGCGGCTCGTAAAGTAGCTGTAGCTCAAGGCGCGTAGTGAAGGTCCGTTTGGTTGCTTCGGTCGACTTTCGCTCATCGACTTGCATGTCCTCGCAGACATTGAACATCGATTCTTCGTATCCAGGCGAGTCGAGGGGGTCAAAGATGTCGTCGACATCAATATCTCCATGCTCGTCCACGTAGAGATCACTGGTGGAGTCCTGAATTTCCTGCCTGATGTCAAGCATCCACCGGACAGAGGTATCGCCGTTGAGATTCGCAGGCTGCCGGCTATCGAAGTCCACCGTTCGGGTGTAGTCATTCATGATGGTGTAACGGACCGGCTGACAGACAATGGCTTCATACATAGCAAGATTTCCGCATTCTCGCGCTTCCTCAGCGATGTGAACATCAGGTAGGACCTCCAGCTCGTGGTACAACTCGGTGTATCCCGCTACAGCACATGCTCTGGCAACTTGATAGACCAGATATGGGTATCGCTGAGCCAGTCGTCGATATGTCTCCTCCGATGCCGTAACTGGGTGCCATATGCAATATGCAACCTCGTCAGGCGAGCTCAGATCTGGGATAATCTCGCTCATGATCTTTCGGGCGTTCAAGGCTCGGGTAAAGATAGGTAGAGACCCGTAAAGTCGATCGCCGAAGCCTGGGTGGTAGCGTATGCCACGGACAGTGCATATTTGATGAAGTGGGTGAGCAAGTGCATATGGTACACTCTCACCGTGGAGGGCCGTCAGACACACATCGCGACTGTATTGCTTTATTCTAAGCCTCTGGAACAGGCTCAAGTCGCTCGTGTGATGAGCCATAGGAGTAGGCGTTCGCGAGGGGAGCCTGCAATGTCCTCGTAGGCTATGGCGAGGGTCGGAAAGAACCGCCCGGCTTGGTAAAACGACTCACTCGGAACGCAGAGGTTTGAGGGTGGCTGAAACGAACGAAGGCAAGGAAGAAGAAGGAATAGAAGAAATCTTTGGACTCGCCTTGGAAGGTACATATATCACCAACAGCCTGCATACTGATGCTCGCAGTGGCATACAACGGCGGCTATCGGCACCATACTCGATGCCTCCAACTGCAGCTGCGCCGCTTTGAGCGGCAACCGGAACGCATCACGCAGCCGCCTCTGTTCTGAGGCCGTAGTATTGCGAGATTGCAGCGACCGAGGCAACCCAAGAGGATCTTGTGAGTGAAAGTCCTTCTGAAGTCTCCTTGTGCGTATCCTGCCATACCTTGGGAACGTGGAGCACGTGGCTCGCGGCGTCATCCACGTGAGATGTCCCACCAGGCTGTCATCCATGGGTGCAGCTGCAGCGTCCCACGCGAGTTCGAGGAACGCTTCTTGTATCGACGTGAGAGAAGAAGGAAAAGAGGAGCGGAGTCGAAGACGATGAAGTCCAGCGCATATGGCCGGGCCTGGCCAATAGCCGTTACGAGCAGCTGAAACCTGCATCCAGCACAGATATCGATGACACGCGTGCACGTCTGCTGCCGTTCGCTGTGCCGCCTCCTAGTCTTTCACTTAGCTGTGTGGATTTTGCTCTCTATCCGTACTCATATGACCTCTTCCTCTTCCGTGACAGGTCCATGTGGTGGCCCCCGCTGAGCGATAACGGCGCCTATTAATAGTTCGGTAAGTCGACCACGACACTGCACCTTCATCTGATTGTGTTATCTGATCAACTCTGTCCATATCCCATCCGTACCTCTCCATGACTACCCACAATCATTGTTATGGCAGTTTTTGTGACTGCAAGTCAGCATGTCAAGTAGTAACATTCATGCCAGATCTCGAGCGGACAGCCTCGAGAGGCTCGGTTGGCCTGGTTCCGAGGCCGGAGAAGGACATCGCTATGAGGTACATGACACTATCCTTACTCGTCGAAGGCGCTGACCTTTTTTCTGTAGGCCTTTGCTCGACCATGCTGACGAGGAAGACTCGTCATCCGATGAAGAGGTTCAGTCTGCGCAGGCAGGGGTGCGGCAGGCGGAGGCTATCGCATCAACTTGGAGTCGAACGGGTCTCTACATTGCTTACGTCGGGTGAGTACGTCGATAGAGTAGTCTAAATCGTTGGCTCACGATCAACAGCATCGCTCTCCTCGCGACGACCACATCCCTGGCAGCTCAAACAACCAGCAACCTGACGATCTTCGCGACCAGCGCATTTTCATCGCACTCGCTTGTGGCAACCGTTGGCGTGGTCTCCGGTGTCGTATTGTCCGTGGTTAAACCTCCCATGTCGAAGATTGCCGATGTTTTCGGGCGCTTCGAAGCCTTCAGCCTTTCCGTCTTTCTCTACAGCATTGGCTGCATACAGCAAGCGGCCGCAGACAGCGTTCGAACCTACGCAGCAGCGCAAATATTCTTCGCGGCAGGCTCTACTGGTCTCCAAATATTGATACAGATCTTCATCGCAGACACGAGCGATCTCGTGAATCGAACGTTCGTTTCATCGCTGCCAGATATCCCGTTCTTGGCTACTGTTTGGATAGGCCCGGAACTGGCAGAAACCATTCTTACCACTACCGGCTGGAGATGGGGCTATGGCGTATGGGCCATCGTCCTTCCGATTGCATTCCTACCCTTGGCTCTGTCCCTCTTCGCCAACCGAAGGAAAGCTGCCAGGCGTGGAATCTTGCCGAAGTCGCAGTTCAAAGGCCAGACTATCACTGAGATTGCTAGGACGCTCTGGTATGAGCTGGACATATTCGGTCTGCTCTTACTTTGTGCTGCGTTCTCCTTGATATTGGTCCCTCTAACGCTGGCTTCGAGCGTGGGATGGGAGAATCACAGTCTGATCGCCATGCTGAGCGTTGGCATCGCGTGTCTGATTGCCTTTCCTTTCTGGGAGCGCAGCACACGATTGGCTCCTAGAGCTTTCTTCCCGTCGACACTGTTCAAGAACCGTACCGTGGTGGCTGGCTTCGGTATCGCCTTCTTCTACTTCAGTAAGCCTTTCACGACTCATATACTCATCGTGGTGTGCTGACTCGCCTCAAGTGGCCTTCTACCTATCGATCTATCCCTACTTTTCATCCTACCTTCTGGTTGTACACGGCGAAACGGTGTCCTCGGCAGGCCGCATTGTCCAAGCATTCACCTTCGCCTCAACGATCTCACAAACCCTCGTAGCCCTCTACATCAAACGCCTCGCACGATACAAAATCTTCGTCGTTCTTGGATGTTGGATCTATGTCATTGGGCTAGGCCTCATGCTGCACTTCCGGACCGAATCATCATCAATCCCCACCATTATCGCTAGCCAGATGGTCGTCGGTATCGGCGGCGGCATGCTCCACCTCCCCGCTCAATCCGGTATCCAAGCATCTATCAGCCACCAGGAAGTCGCTGCTGCGACCGCCATCTACCTTACCATTCTCGAGATCGGAGGTGCCGTTGGGAACGCCATCTCGGGTGCCATCTGGACGCACAGCATGCCCGCGAAGCTAGCGCTGTACCTCCCGCCCGAAAGCAGAGCTCAAGCTGCCGCCATATACAGCAATGTATCACTGGCAGCAACGGGCTGGTCGATGGGATCGCCGACTAGGGACGCGATCAACCGCGCATATCAGGAGACTATGAGTAGGATGTTGGGCGTGGCGGTCTGTGTTGCGATTCCATGCGTGATCTTGAGCTTCTTTATGGAGAACCATAAGCTTGATGAGATGGATCAGCATGTGAAGGGTGTCGTTGTGGGCGGTGTGCAGGAGGCGGCCGAGCACTACGATGATGAGCCTGTCCCTGGCCCTTCAAGGACGCCATCACACAGCGCAGATGATCGCGATGGGTCAAGGTCTTCCGAAGCAGGTGGACTATTGACTAGGAAGGACTGGTGATTTTGATGTGCTCTTGATGTGCGTTTGTTGAGCGACGAACAATACGAGCGATGATAACCTGGCATGACTAGACAGCCTATGAATGAATCCAGTTATATTCAGAACCCATCGCGAGTTTCTCAGTATAATGGTATGGAAGCGATCGTGATTATATGGTTCCAGACTTGCGGAGTTCGAGTCTGGCGCCGGCATCACATCCACACCTGCGTGCTACCAGCCTAGCTCTCCATCGTCGCTTCGAGGTCTTTGTCCGAGGGTCCAGAGGTCCAAAGAAATGCTCGAGGTCCCCAAAACGCTTCTTCGCCGTCGCACATTCGTTCCGCCATCACCTGCTGTCACCCTGTGATCCATTGAGAGCACGTCGCGTCCACGTGCTAGCCGTTCGAGCCAGCGAGCGTGCTGTGTGGCGCTGCTCTCGGGCCTCAACCTCACCTACCCGAAGCGGTAAGAAGTCCTCGAACCTCACTTCGTGCCGGTTTTGGCACGAGAACGCAATCGCACGTGCTAAAATAATACACCTTCACCAGAATCACCTCGACAACGTCTCCGCCGCTTGACATCGCCTACCGAACGCATCGTACCGCACTCCATTCCTTCCCAGCATTGGCACGGCGGTCGTCCCTGTCTTAGATCTGCCTAGCGCAAGCGCGATTGGGCAACAAGCAAGAGCAGTCGAGTGCACTTTGGAAAAGGTACTCTGGGAGGACAGAGAAGGTCACGCAAGGACATTGATCTACCATGGTGGTCGCCACGATAAAGTATGACTCTCCCCCGCCGCGCAGCCTCGAGTCTCGAGTATAGTAGCAACTCCCTGCGCACCGATTCAGGCCTCGATGGAGTGATGGAGTATCCATACGCTACGGGACTCAAGAAGGATACGAAGTAGAGAACGGGCGAGCATATGGGTATCATGAAGGCTGACAGTGAATCCGTGCAGATGCGTTGTTGTGGGTGATGGTGCAGTGGGCAAGACGTGCCTGCTAATCAGCTACACCACCAACAAGTTTCCTTCGGAGTATGTGCCGACGGTGTTCGACAACTATGCAGTTACAGTGATGTACGTGCACGGGGAGACAGACAGACTTCGGCAGAGAGACTTACGATTGTAGGATCGGAGATGAGCCGTACACCCTCGGACTGTTCGACACCGCTGGTCAAGAAGACTACGACCGCCTCAGACCTCTCTCCTACCCTCAAACCGACGTCTTCCTCGTCTGCTTTTCCGTCACCTCACCCGCCTCCTTCGAAAACGTCCGGGAAAAGTGGTTTCCAGAAGTCCACCACCACTGTCCTGGAGTTCCGTGCCTTATCGTCGGCACACAGACGGATTTGAGAGACGACCCACAAGTACGTGAGAAGTTGGCGAAGCAAAAGATGTCACCAGTGCGGAAGGAGGACGGCGAGAGGATGGCGAAGGAGCTTGGGGCGGTGAAGTACGTGGAGTGTTCGGCTTTGACACAGTTCAAGCTGAAGGATGTCTTTGATGAGGTATGTTTGCACAGATTATGGGTCAAGTTATTCTTGTCTAACAAGTGCAGGCCATCGTTGCGGCTCTGGAGCCACCGGCGGTGAAGAAGCCGAAGCGAAAGGGCAGAGGATGCATACTTCTTTAGTTGGCATTTGAAAGGCGCAAAATGGCGAGAAGAGGTTAAAGGGCCCATCAGCCTGGAGCAGCGGATCAAATCATTCATTCAGTCCCCGGTTTGGAGCTGGTGGCGTTGTGGGCGCTGCTATTAGGACGTCGAGTTGTATTCGAATACCAAGCAAGTCTTGTTTCTTCTTCTGTTTCGCATCGACTACTTTCCAATGCTGCTAACACACGTCGGAGGATCGCGAGCTACTACAGAGACAACGTCGAGTGGAGTTGGGTCCGGCGCATGTGATTCTTGGCTAATTGCACTCCTGCCGAATTGGGATTGAGTTTGGTTCGTGCATCATGTTTGTTGTGTCACCAAACGCGCCATTCACGACTTTCTCCATCCCAAACACAAACTTATTGTCTGCATTTCATCCCTATTGTCCATCGCTTACCATTCGTTATGTTACACCATGTCGTTCTTTAATCAGCAGGAGTACCTCGACGACCTCAAGGAGAGCGAGGAAATGGTGGTCAAGCACAGCGCGCCACCGCTTTCGCTCTCATCTTCACCCGAGAGGCGACACATGCTAAACAGACTCGCCGATATCCCAGAGGCCACACCTGGACCAAACGCTTTCGCTCAGCAAGCTGCACGCGTGGATAAGCACCGGCTCGACAGCAACGCATTCTACCAGCAGGAAGTTCAAAAGCGTCTCGCCACGCCACCCACCATCGCACACCCAGCATTGCGCCAAAGGAGCATGTCAGATCCACCAACGCCGCCCCGCCTTTCCTCCAGCACCACCATGTCACCATTCATCAATGCTAGTAGGCCGAACGAGTACTCGCCACCACTCAAGCTTGTGCCTTCGGACGACTATCTCGCGGAGCCAACCGAGCGCGGCTTCATCGAAGAGAGGCACGAGCAGATCCTCCACGAACAATCTGGCTCTGGAGCGGAGCGCACGCCAGTGTTCGTCACTACATCCACGTTTGCAAAATCTGCTGGCACGCCAAAAACTCGCGCAGAGAAGCAAAAGGAGGTGACTATCGCAGAGTTGCCAACGAAGACGCCTAAGAGATCTATCTTGGAGAAGCTTCGCCTTAACACCAGCTTCCGCAGCAGCCCGTCTTCCATCCCGCTGTCTACGTACGGTGCGCCGCCAGGTACGGACGCGATCGATCACGTGCCGGTCAAAGCCAAAGCTGTGCTAGGAACAACATCGCCTACCAAGAAGAGTCGCACCAGCTTCGGCTCATCGCCGTCAAAGTTGAACATACCAAGATCGCCCTCCAAGCGCAAAGGTCTCTTCAGCCGCAAGACTTCTGGCTTCGAGGAGAGCATGACCTCTCGGACCTCTCGCACGAAGTCCGCACTCAGCAGCCGCTCAATCGAATCTGATCCACCTCCACTTACGGCGAGCACGGTGACGAAGACGCCACCGACTGCATTCTCCGACCCGTCGCACTACAGCTACAGCTACAAGACTGCGCGCGTCGTGTCGCAACCACGTTCAGAGCAAGGTGCCGATGTCAGGAAGTGCTCGATCGCTCGCTCCCAGAGTCTGAGATACTTTGACCATGGTGTTCCACCAACGCCACCCACAAAGGACACACCACCAGAGGAGAAAGCGAAGCGTGAAGCCGCGCTGGCAAAGAAGTCTTCCAGGCTGCCGTTCCACGACACACAAACAACACCATCAAAAGAGGCTGTAGGTTTCGTCAGTACTAACGACCGCCTCAGCCCGACCAAGTTCGGCAGCTACGGAAATCGTGACGTCCCTACGTTGGTCACCAAACCAAGCATGTACTCCTTGCACGCATCCGTTGTGCCCACCATGTCGGAGGCCACCACATTCGAGGAGATGAAGGCCCGTATCGATGGTTTGGGTCTGGAAGGTTTCAACATGCCACCAGAGAACATGCGCACCCCTAAGCAGGGAGCGGTGTACTCTCCCAGTATCTACTCAACCGAGTGGAATGTACGTCCAAGCAGTGCATTCGCTTCCACGTCGCCTTCGGTCCAGCAGGCTGCTCGCCACACTAAGCAGCCGTCTGACAAGAGCAAGAGCTCGTCTAGTGGTGCCGAGATCATCTTAGTCTACCCGGAGCTGGCAAAAGATCCATCGTACAGCGATATCACGCCGAGCGCGGTGAACGCGAAGAACGGCCGCGGACGCGAGCACCTTGAAGCCATCCTCCCACTGCACGGCCGCACGCATGCCCGCGACCACAGCAGCGACTCGCGGCAGTCGTATGACTCCTTGATCTTTGCGCATCATGTCGATGAGGATCTGGACAAGCACGTCTCGGTCTACGGCTCGCCAACGTCCTTCAGCCATCCAAGCGCAGCGCCTTCGCCACTCTACACGCTTCCAACAACCACCTACAAGCCACCACCACGCAAGAGTAGCAGACAAAATTTCCTCACCCCCGAGCCAGCTGCTCGCGTTCAGAACGGCTGTGGGCTGGGCATCTCTCGCACCAATTCCACTTCACCATCCCGCCGCAACGAGCTGTTCGACAACGCGCCTACCATTCCAATACACACCCCGACCACCAGCACCCGCACCTCCAGCCCAAAGTCAAACGCTGGTCTTCGTCGCTCCATCAGCCCCGAGCGCGGTCTGCGCAACAGCTACACCGACAACACTACAAATGTGGATCCGCAGAAGCCGTCCCCGAAGAAGGCGAAGAGTCCTGCCGTCGACAAGCTAGACAAGATGCTCGAGCTACTGAATCACCTCCACGAGCGCAATTACGAGATCAGCACCATGCGTGACGAGATGCGTGCTTCGAACGCCAGGCTTGGGGAGAGATTGGCTGCCATCGAGACGTTGCAGCGCGCTTCGCCGGTGCCTTCTTCGACGACTTCAGCTTCGGATGATCATGCGTATGCTGCGGAAGAGGGAGAGGGCCAATCAGGGGAGTCAAAGAGAGTCTCTACCGCTGTGGCGCACGATTTTTACCGAGCTGTGCGGCAGCATGAGGCGAAGGGGGAGGAGGGAGTTTGGGATCTGCATAGCGATGAGGAGGGGGAAGAGGATACGGGGAAGGAGAACGTAGAGCTTTCCAGGAAGGACACGATTGCGGAGCTGAGGGAGACGAACAGTCGTTTGTTGGAGATGGTGAGTGGGTTTGCGGAGAGGATTCAGTCGTTGGAGAGGAGCAAGGGATAGCAGTGAAGGATGAAGCTGAAGTCTGGAAACTGAGATACGTTGGCGAGCAAGGGCGAATAGGATGGTGGATGGTGCGATTGACATGCTGGCGTTTTGGGATTGACTGATGATTGAGAAGACCAATGCGATCTGGGCCAAGCAGCATGGCGTTCTGCGAGGGAAGCATTGGGCGTCGGCTGGGTGGTTTGATTGTTGTTTGAGATACCCAGTGGGCGACCAGCTTCCGTAGAGCACTGTCTGTAGCGAAAGCAATTTTCACGCTCGTTGCGCATTGTCTGCCATTGGCTCCTGCCCCTGCCGTTGCGGCTTCGGCAATTGGCAATTGAGGAAAAGAGGCACGCGATCATTAAAGCCAAAGAAACTCCGCCCCGCCCCGCCCCGCAGTAGGTAGCAGAATAAACGGTCTTGCGCCAAACTCACCACGTTGCCTGATACCTCTCCACCCCTCCCACGCCGACCTGTCCCAGTCAATAAGCGTTGTCTACACGATGCGCCTGCCATTGAGCGCTTTGCTAGCTCTGCCAGCGCTTCTGAGCGCATTCGTTGTTGCGATTCCTTCTCCCATCACCCAGCATCCGCTGATATTGACTGAGGAGCGGACACCATTATGGAAGAGTCTCTCGAACAAGCTGATCGATTCGATTTGGGCGTCGCAGAGAAATGAGAAGGATGCGCTACGAACACCGAATCTCACAGCCTTTCGACAGCCGCCTCCACACACTTTAGCACGATATGGCGGGGACGTAGTTGTACGCTTCAACGTCAGCACAGCAGAGGAGGCGGCAAGTCTGGCGGAAGCGGCTGATACACTACTGCTCGATGTATGGGAGTTCTCGCAGGACTGGGTAGATATTCGGCTGGCCAAGGATATCGTGCCCTCACTGCTTGGCCTTCTACCAACCACACTTCAGCAGAAACACACACCACTACTTGGAGAGAGGGATCTGTCGCACGCGATATTCAACACCTATCCTGCTCCGCCAGGACAAGCGCTATCTCATCCAACTACCGCAGTATCGCATCTCCGCAGCCGCCCTCTGACCCTTCAAGCCTCCCACCACGACGATCATGGCGACTCCAACATCTTCTTCACAAACTACCAACCACTGTCCGTAATCGAACCATGGATGCGCCTTCTCACCTCTCTCTTCACTACTCACGTGCGCATGTTCAGCATCGGCACCACCTACGAAGGTCGCGAGATCTCCGCCCTGCGCGTAGGCGTTCACCCAACCAACAACGACGACCCAAATCCACCAAAGCGGAAGACCGTCCTTATAACCGGCGGCGTGCACGCGCGCGAGTGGATTAGCACCAGCACAGTCAATTACATCGCCTACAGCCTCATCACCGGCTACGGCAGGACCCAAAGCATCACCACTTTACTCGAGAACTTCGACTTCGTCTTCGTACCCACACTCAACCCGGACGGCTATTTCTACACCTGGAATACCGACCGGTTATGGCGCAAGAACCGGCAGCGCACCAACGTCCGCTTCTGCCAAGGTATTGACCTTGATCGCGGCTACGGCTTCGGTTGGGACGCTGTCAGCACGGCAGGGAATCCTTGCTCGGAGAACTTCGCCGGGGAAACCGCGTTCGAGGCAGTCGAGTCCAGACGGCTGGCCGAATGGGCGAAGAACGAGACCGAGAAGAACAACGTCGAGATCATCGGGTTCCTCGACCTGCACTCTTACTCCCAGCAGATCTTATACCCGTACAGCTACTCGTGCAGCGACACGCCGCCTGGACAGGAGAATCTCGAGGAGCTTGCGATCGGCCTGGAGAAAGCGATCCGCATGTCTAGCTCGTTCTCGTATGAAGTGCTTGCAGCTTGTGAAGGCAACGTAGCCGTCAGCAACAAAGACGGCAAGCGCACTGTACTCCCACGGATCGAGGCGCAAGGTGGCAGTGCGCTGGATTGGTTTTACCATGAGATGCATGTGCGGTATGCGTACCAGATTAAGCTGCGGGATCGAGGGACGTATGGGTTCTTGTTGCCGCGAGAGAATATTGTGCCGACAGGGAAGGAGATTTTGAGCGCGGTGTTGCATTTTGGAGAATTCTTGACGGATCAGTTCACCCTTGGGAGGATGCCAGATGAGGTCGAGGAGGAGACGCCCGAGCTTGAGCGAGAGGACGTGGTCGATGAGGCGACTGAGTTTGGGTCAAATGAGGATGATCCTTGGGTTATCGTCGAAGACCTCATCGAGGAGAAATTGGTTGAGGACATCTCGTGGGAGCTGCGGCGGCGGCGGAAGCGTTAATAATATAGTCACGTATCAAATATGACCCGGTAAACCGTGACTCAATCATGGCGGAATCGTGACACTCCCATCCGGCTGGATCGATTCTGCCTCCATCAACCTCAGCGCCTCAGCTTTCACTCGCGAACATACGTCGCGCTCCGCGACGCTCAGTCCAGGCCTTTCGTCAAGCCGCTTCACCACACTAACAAACCTCTCCAACAGCAGACTCAATCGCAAAGCTTTAAGCGGGACATCCGGACTCTGATGAAAAGCAACCCGCACCGTACAACTCTCCAACCTCCTCTCCTGCGGAATCTGCCTTGCAACAGCCCCAAGCCGCTGAGCCACGAGCCGCGAATCCTCCAAATCCATGATATGGATGCACAACTCCAGTTTCCGTACATGCTTCAGGCAATTGCCGGAGTCCCGCGGCCAGAGGAATTGCTCGTACCCCCGGCCCAAGGGTTCGCGGGTGCCGAAGATTATGAGTTTGAAGGTTGTCATGGAGTAGAGGATTGGGAGGACTTCGTCGTGCAGTTGGCGGGAGGTGAGGAGGACGTTGGCGGCGCCGGCGCAGTTGGGGGGAAATTGGAAGGATCTGGTGA
>JAABUL010000269.1_pt1 | contig 112418 bp, 143 predicted proteins | sample 5559151 | NCBI WGS metagenome assembly JAABUL01 (sample SAMN10711876, study PRJNA513368) | rock metagenome | isolation source: Antarctica rocks | place: Antarctica: Victoria Land, Pudding Butte sud | reverse complement strand
CCGCCCGCCACGCCGGCCAAGACGCTCGCCCCTCCGGGGCTCCCGTCCTGACCGGCCGGGCAGCCAGCCGCTGGTCGATCACCACGACCACACACACTTCATCGGACAGACCCCATCCCAAAGGCCGTGACCCAACTGCTCGGGCTTCCCGGCCTCGGGGTGCCCAGAGTCGACGACGACCCGGGACTCGCAGACCTGGTGGATCCGAATATGAACCCGAACGCCCCGCCGCCCGGATATCAGAAGCCGATCAACTTGCCGAGCCCACCGGCCCCGCCGCCAATGCCCCACCCACTCCCGAAGCCGCCCGTCGCAGCTCCCAGTCCGCTCGGACCCGTGCTCCTGAACAACAACAAGACGCTACCCGCTCCGAACGACGCGCCGCTGCCCAACCAGGCGACCCCACCACACAATTGACGCGAGGCCTGAGCCGAGGCTCCAAGGGAGTCCCATGCAAAACCTGAGCAGGACCCCGGTGCTGGGAAGCGCTCCGCGTGCCGTCGCGTGATGCGGCCGGGCGTGCGTCCGTAGCGCGCTAGTCCCTTCGAGGAGTCCGTTTGATCCGCTGGCGGGTGTCGGGTAGAGGAATAGCCTGCTTGGGGGCGAGGACCCACCCAGGCAAGGACTCGACGAGCTCGCGCAGCGGTTGTTCGTGGGATTCGACCAGCATCATGCGGGGCGAGGTCTCGTCGAGCAGTTCCACTTCGGGAAGCTTGCGGATGCGCTCCACGTCGTCGGCCGGCTTGGCGCCGTCACCTCCGAAGCGCAGAACGAAGTGCCGCTTCGCCACCGGTGTCGACCTACGCTGGTGGCTCGGGAAGCCCGTTGCCCTCGGTGACCGGGGTGAAGCCGAGATCCTTCGCTGAGGCTGCCATCGCCTTGACGATCGCTGCGGAGCGCGTCGCGTCGCGGTTGGTGCCCAGCGAGGACATCGATGCCACGATCCGGGCGCCCACTCCGGTCACGGCCGGGCACGCCATCGAGGTGCCGCTGATCTCGGCGTAGCCGCCGGGGAAGGTGGAGATGATGCCGACACCCGGCCCGACCAGATCCAGCTCGGGGCCGGTGTTGGAGAACGAGGCGACAAAGTCCTGCGTGTCCTTGCCGTAGGGCGGCTTCACGTCGTCGATCTCGGCACTGTCAAGGGGGAACGTGCCCACGTTACCCACGGCTCCGACGGCTACGGCCATGGCGTCGGAGGCCGGGAAGCTGACGCCCGCCCCGTCGTTGCCCGAGGCGATGATGCACACGCTGCCGCCGGTGCGGGCGCCTTCCACGGCTGCCTGGAGCACGGGATCGGGAGAGCCTCCGCCAAGGCTCATGTTGATCAAGTCGCAGCCATCCGCCACTGCTTGGTCGATGGCCTTGGCGATGGCGAAGCTCGACGCCTGCGAGCTGCCCTTGGCAAACACGCGGTAGGCCCGGAGGGTGACGGCCGGCGCAACTCCTCGGATGCCGGATGGGGGGGTGCCCCGGGCGGCGATGATGCCAGCTACGTGCGTGCCGTGGGGCTCACCGTTGCTGGCGAAGTCGGTCGGGTTCTCGCCCGCCACGGTGTTCGCGCCACCGTCGATCACGAGGTCGGGGTGCGGGTCTACACCGGTGTCGACCACTGCCACCTTGACCGTGGCTCCGGCGCTCGTCGGGCCGTTTCCGTAGTAGTGGCGAAGTCCGTCGGAGTAGCCCAGGTCGATCGGGTGCAGCTTGATCTCGCTCCCTTGGGAGACGGTCACGCCCTTCTCGAGCAGGCTCCACATGGCCGTGTTGGGGTACACGTACAGGCGGTCGAGGTTGACATTCGAGCCTCCCAGGGCCAGGCTGACGTTCCCGTTGGCGTCGGTCACGCCCTGGGCGCCCGCGCGGGCCGTGAAATTGGTGAACGCCACCACGATCGCTCCGCCCACGGGTCCCCCGCCCTTGTCAGCCACCACCCGTAGGGTGATGGTCCCCGCTGCGGCCGCAGGCTCGGCGGGCACGACGACCTGCTCCCGCGCCTTGATCGCCGGGACATAGTAGGTGACCGGAACCAGGCGCAGCCCAGGCAGGAGCGCCCGGATCGCGGCGACCGACTCAGGCGGCACCTCCACCAGCCTGGGCCCGTCGGCGATGCTGTCGATCACGCGCACGGGAACGTTCTCGCGGCCCGCTGCGGGCAGCTCTTGGCGGCCTTCGCTCATCGACTGCAGGAGCGCCCGCGCCTCAGGGGTCGCGGTTGCCGCGTTCGCCCGCAAGCCACCCATCGGGAGAAGTACGTACTGGTCTGCGCTGCTCGCGTTTGGCATGAGTCTCCCTTACTTGATCCGAGCCATAACTGCTGCTCGCCGAGGTTCGGCGGAGCCCACCTGTACGCCCTACCCCTGAGCGCCGACGGAGGAGGAACCGCCTGGGTCCACCCGGAGTCCCGACGCCGCCCTGGACACAGGCTGACTCACGCACGGCTGGTTCACGAGCGCGAAGTGGTTCCTTTCCCACGCATTGGCGTCGCAGGCCGGGCTGCTGTTCCCGTCGTAGCCGTCGTAGGTCGCGTTGCCCTGTGCCCGGTTGCCGGCGGCCCGGTTCTCGCTGCTACCGCCGTCGAAGGCGATGCCGTACGTGGCATTGTGCTCGGCGGTGTTGTGCATGACCGCGTTCCGGGTCGGAGCCACCGCTTGGCCCGCGTTGAACAGCGTGATCCCGTCGCCCCGACCGCTGGTGCCGTTGTGGTTGGCGGTGTTGTAGGCGATCTCGTTGTGCTCGTTGGGGGGAGTGCCGGCACACGAGTCAAGGTTGATGCAGGTGGGGTGGATGGTGATGCCGTTACTTCCGCTTCCGGTGACGTGATTGCGCGTCACCTTGTTGTGGCTGGCGGCGGGGCCTTCGAGTCGGATGCCCATGTCCTGGCGGCCTGCGCTCGGGTCGCCTGTCTGCATCATGTTGTTGTCGGACACCACGTTGTCGTGGATGTCGTTGCCACTGCAGTCCTGCACCAGGGAGATTCCGCTGAAGGGGCCGTTGCGCTGCACCGTGTTGTGCCGGATCCGGTTATCGATCGAGCTGCTGAGGACGATGCCGTCGCCGAAGTCGCCGTCTGGAGCTCCCACGTTGTCCTGGGCGGTGACATGCTCGACGACGTTGTCCCCCCCGCCCGAGATGACGATGCCGGCATCGAAGTGCTCAACCGTCCCGTTGCGCACCGTGCACTCGCTCACATTTCGCAGGAGAATCGCCGGTCCGCTGCCGGGAGCTGCTGGCCCGGACACGCTATGGCCGCCGAGATCCAGCGTTACGTTGTCTGCGGCGATTACCAGCGCCGGCCCGGCGGCGCAGGTGAGGTCGCTGTCCAGCGTCGTGTCCTGGGTGATCTCGTAACCGCAACCGAGCGTGGCCATACTCTGCCAGTCCTTTCCCGCCGTAGGCCCATATCGGCCAAGCATAAAGGAACGACGGTAGGAGGATCAAGAAGATTGGAGTGATACATACCGCCTCTTGACCGCGCGCACCAGCGGTCCAGGTCACTGGGGTTGATGCCTACGTCCCGCGCAGCTGTCGCGATCAGCTCGGGCTCGTCGAGCAGCCCGCCGAGCATCGCGCGAATGCGCAGACGCCGCAGCAGCGACTCCTCAGCGCCGGAAGCGTTCAGGCGCGCGGCAACGACAGCGCGGCAATTCCGGTCCGGTCGGGCCTTGGCGTACGTTCCTGCTCCATTACTACCGGAAGGCCCATCAGACGCCGGTCCGTCGAGACAGCCGGAATGCCGCTGACGAGTCGCCGAGCGAGATGCCTCCTTCCGAGGCCCGCGGGCTCGAAGCGGCAGTGGGCCGATCTCCTGCTACCGCACGAGACCGGCACGAGAATTCGGCGCGGACGCTTTCTTGTGGGCGTGGCGCCCCTAGCCGTCGACGACCAGGCCGTCCAGGGGTCCCAGGAGCGCCTTTGAGCGTCGGGTCACACCGGGGAGCTCCGAGAGTCGGTGGGTCTGGGGTTGCCCGTGTTTCTGGCGCTCGAGTTGTTCGCCCGCAATCGGCCGCCAGTGTTCGTCGACTGTTCGGGCGGGGTCGCCGGAGACGTCCTCGATCGAGCGCTCGAGATGTTCGGCCCAGAGACGCAGTCGCGTCTCGCGCGCCAACCGCGGGTCGCAGGTGACGATGTTCATCTCGGTGTCGTTGAAGAAGGAGTGGTCGTTGAGGTTCGCCGATCCGACGGTCAGCCAGGCGTCGTCAACGATCCCGATCTTTGCGTGAACGTAGAGCGGGCCCGGGAGTCGGCCGCTGAGGGAGGAGATAGTCGTCGCGAGAAAGCGGCCGGCGCCGTTGTCGGCCGCGGCGAGAACGCCGAGTTGCCCACGCGTGGAGTCAGCCCCGTTGTTCGGCTTTGCCGGAAGCAGCACGATGACGCGGAAGTCATCGGCCGGTGGGTTGCGCAGCTTGGCCTCGAGGATCGCCACGACGTTGCCCGACCACAGGAACTGGCTCTCTAGATAGATCAGCTTCTGCGCCGAGCGCAGCGCTCGCGTGTAGGCCTCGAGGATCCTGGAGTCGCCGTCGGGCAGGAAATCGTACACCTTCTCCGGAACCGTGCGCACGACCTGCAGCTCGTGCTCGCCGGCCGGCGCCGGCGGCGGCGTACCCTCGAGCTTCTCGCCGTCGACCTCCCGCCAGCGGCTGGCGAAGTGCGCCGCGACGTCACCAACGGCGGGGCCGCGTACGCACGTGGACGCGTCATGCCAGCCGAGGCGACCGCGCATCGAATGATCACCCGTATCGAACCGGTCGCCGCCCAGCGACGTCAGGTCGATACCGCCGACGAACGCGACCTCGCCGTCGACGATGACCAGCTTCTCGTGATGGCAATGCATCGGTCGCTCGCGGGTATCGAGCGCGACCCGCACGCGCGTGCCGCGAAGGAGCTCCTCGCGCACCTTCCGAACGGCGCCACGGCTGGGCGTGAAGACGGGCAACGGTGCCCCGGCCCACAGCAGCACGCGGACATCCACGCGCTCAGCCAGCTCGCCGAGGAGATCTCGAAGGCGAGATGCGCCATCGTCGCGCGTGAGCCCGAACCCGGGCGTCACGTGCCACCCGGCGATGTGGACGTACGAGCGGGCGCCCGCGAGAGCCGCAGCGATGCGCGGCAGAGCCTCTCCGCCGTCTATCAGAACCTCGAGCGCGCACCCGGCGCGCGGCGGGGGATCTCCCGCCGCCCACAGCGACCCATCCTCGGGAGGGTCAAACTGACCGAGCCGGCCGACGTTCCGAAGCCGCCGACGATGATGAGACCTGACCGCGCCCTCGACGCCCTGGCCTACCCACCCGTCCGCTCGCTCGACCAGGCCGCCGAATCCGCTCACCTTTCACCGCCGCCAAAGCGCAACAGTCGCCGCCAGCGTGAGGGGCGGCGCGGCTGGGTGCGTTGCCAGTCCTCGCGGGTGGGGAGACGGCCCGCGCGTCGAGCTCGCATCACGCAGTGCGTGTGCGCGTGACGCCGACCTGCGGATTCGCCCTCGGGCGCGATGAGAACGTGTTCCACGAGAGCAGGGAGATAGCTACCGCACAACGGGCAGCGGTAGGTCGCCGGCTTGCGGTTCTGCGCGCGGCGAACAGACCACCAGGCGGCTCGCTCGAGAGACGGCACAAGAAGAAGCCTCGCAGCAAAGCCCACCCAGGCGCGTACAGACTCTTCGCGGCGGATCTCGTCGAGGTAGCTTGCGTCTGCGCGGACCGGATCAATGATTCTTGGCGCTTCCGGCTTGAAGACCATTCCGCGACCCCTGTTAGGAAGCTCGAGTCCCGAGGCGTACCCTCGCTTCGGGCCAGCTTGTGACCTTGACGGCGGATGACACGGAAGCGCCCCGGCCATCGTCCCCCTAGGCTCAACGGTCTCGGCCGCGGCGTGTTCAGTGGAGTGCCCCCGTGCGCGTGAGCAGACCCGCTCACGTGATGTCTCGCCGCCAGAGGAGAGCGGCTCCCACGGCGAGGGCGAGGGCTGTTGCCGCCGCGCCCACCCCCAACGTCGCAACGACAACCACCAAAAGCAGGAACCGACCTCGCCGCAGGACTCAAAGCTACGCCGCTACGGCCTCCTCGACGGCGCGATCTCCCAGCTCCGGCGACCCTCCCTGAAGGTCCGTCCCCAATGGCATTCCAAGAGGCGCTCACCGCCGCTGCCTCGACGCGACCATCCCGCCCGACTTTTTCCCCGCCCGTCAGTCTCGCCGTGCTCTCCGCGCTCCATGGGAGGTCGCGAGGGCGCACGAGGATTGCTGCCCGCGGTCCCCTTCGCGTTGGGCGTGAGGCCGAGCCGGGCCGGTCCGTAGGCTGAGCTTTGATGGCGGGGCTGAGTGACATCCGCGTCCTGGTGACCGGCGGCACGAGCGGCCTGGGCCGGGCGATCGCGCAGGCGCTCGTGCAGGCAGGCGCCCGAGTGGCGCTCACCAGCCGCAACCGCGAGCGCGCCGAGACCGTCGCCGCGGAGCTGGGCGCGGGGGCACTGGGCCTCGAGCTTGAGCTCCGCGATGACACCTCGGTGTCGGCAGCGGTCGACAGCGCCTAGCGCAGCGTCCGACGTCTCAGAGCGACGCCGCCGGCAGCCACCGGAACCGACAGCACGCCCAGCGTCAGCGGTAGACAGCACCCCCCAACGGTGACCGACGAGCCACGGCGGGAGCGTGACGTGTAGTACGGAAATGGGCCGAACAGCCCGCCGCGGCCCCGGGCGCGAGGGGATGAGGAGCCATACCGGCGACGGTCCCGACGACCTCTTCCCGACAGACGTCGCATGACTAAGCGGGTAGCGATCCATCGCAACAGTGGCACACCGTGACGCTACCCCAAGTAGTCCGAAGCCAGTCGAGGCTTGTCCGACGAACGGCCGCGCAAGCACGCGCGCCGACGGAAGGTCCTCGACCATTCCGCTATGGCGGCGCGGGGAGCCGCGGACGTGTTCGACCCGCGACCCGCGCCCGGCGCGAGGCGGAGCCGGGCGCCAGGGGACCGTAGACCAGCCGTCCGCGAGCCAATAGAAGCTTGTCGCTCCCTTCGGCAGTCGAGGTGTGGAAAGTGCCGAGCCGGCCACGTCGAGGAGGAGGCCCGTCGCAGCTCCCGCCCGATGGATCGCGCGCGGCTGAAGAGGCGGCGAACTCTTCCTCGCGCGCTGAAGCCGATCACCGGGCCGGTGACGGGTTCCGAGCCATCCGGACCGTGTTGAGCGGGGAGAGCGGTTACGGAGACCGTGTCACCGTCGGGGCGATCCAGTGTGATCGTCGTCCACGGACGCTCCCGGTGGTGTTTGCGCCGCCCACACGCCCGGCGCCGTCGACGGCCGGCCGGCCGGCCGGGATCTGCTCCGACGATGAAGGCAGCGGACGTGCGCATCGCTCAGATCTCGCGCCGCTTGAGCAGGGCCCTCATGTCGCCCAGCTCGCCGAGGTGGCGGAGCTTGTCGGGATTGACGATCGCATTCACGCCCTGGATCTGTCCATTGGTGATGTCGAGCGCCATGACGCTGACCAGCCTCCCGCCGGCATCGTGCAGCAGCGCTCCGGGCTGCCCGTTGACCTCGACCTGGTGAATCGTCCCCTCTCGCAGGCTGCTGCGTGCCCACGCCGGCAGCGTGCGGGCCACCCGGTTCGAGCCGTGCAGGGAGCGGGCGAGTGCCGGGGCGTTGTCGCCCCCGTCTCCAGTCAACACGATGTCGCGCGCGAGGAGCTCCTCGAGCGCCGCGAGGTCCCCGTCCTGGGCTGCGGCGAAGAAGCGTCCGGCGAGCCTCTCGCGGTCCTGGCGCGACGCCTCGAACCGAGGCCGGCGCGCGTCGAGTGGCGCCGGGCGCGGACCGCGAGCTGCCGGGCGTTCTGCTCGCTCTTGCCCACGACCTGGGCAATCTCCTCGTAGCCGTAATCGAACATGTCACGCAGGAGCAGGACCGCTCGCTGCTCGGGAGACAGACTCTCCAGGAGAACGAGGAAGGCGAGCGAGAGCGAGTCCGCCATCTCGGCGTGCCGGGCGGGATCATCGGCGTCGTCGACGACCAGCGGCTCGGGAAGCCACTCCCCCACGTAGCGCTCGCGTCGGACCCGGGCGGAGCGCAGCTCGTCGATCGCGAGGCGGGTCGCGATCGTGACGATGTACGCGCGAGGCGATCCGATCCGCTCGCCCCCCGTCAGGGCGTGATCGACGCGCAGCAGTGACTCCTGCACCACGTCCTCGGCCTCGGCGACGCTGCCGAGCATGCGGTAGGCGACCGAGAATGCGGCCGGACGAAGCTCCTCGAGCAGCTCCTGGCGCCCGGGGCTCATGCGGCCTTCTGGGTCAGATGATCCCGCCAAGTCGCATGGGCCGGTCGCCAGTCCAGATCCCGCTTGGCCTTGCCGTTCGAAGCACCGCGCACCTCGGTCATCATCATCACGGCGGGCTCACCGGCGAGCAACCGCCCCATCCAGCGCGACAGCCGGTGAGGCGGCCGTGCACCGAGGGAGCGGGCGACGGCCGGCAGCCAATCGCCCACGGCGGCGGGATCGTCGTCGACGATGCTGTAGATCCCGCGCCGACCGCGGACCACCGCGGCGACGGTTGCGTCCGCCGCGTCCTCCACATCCACGAAGGACCACACGCCGCGCCCGCCGCCGATCACCGGGAACTTGCGCCTGCGGATCATCTCCGTCTGCTCACCGACGCGTCGGGCGCGAGGGCCGTCCCGGGGCCGTAGAGACTGCCGTAACGCAGCACGACGCCCTCGGTCCACTGCGCTCCGATGACCGCCTGCTCGAGGTGCTTCACCGCGGCGAGCGTCTCGCGCATCGCGTCGGGAGGAGCTGAATCGAGGGGATCCTCCTCGGTCTTGACACGCCCACCGGTACGAGCGGTGGTCCACCCGGCGAAGCTCTGCGCCACGAAGCGCCGGACCCCCACGGCACGCCCGGCGGCGAGCAGGTGGTCGGTTCCCTCCGTCCGCAGGCGGTTCGTGAGAGCGAAGTCGCGGTCGAAGTGGCGCATGTCCAGCGAGCCCCCGAGGGCGGTCAGCTCGTGCACGATCACCTCGGGCTCCGCCGCGGCGACCGCTCGCGCCACTGCCTCGGGCTGGAGCGCGTCGGCTACTGCCGGGGCCGCGCTGTGGACGGCGGTCAGGCCCGGTTGCGGCGCGAAGGGACATGAAGACAAGACGAGACAGCGCCCGCCTCCGTGACAGACTGGTAACGCCCGCCCGCCGACCTGTTCTGGGAGGGGCGGATACGCACGTCGAGAGGCCGACCCGCGCGAGGTGTCCGAGAACGCCCTCCGCTGGACATGGGCTTGAGCCTCAGGAAGAGCGGTCAGCGTTCGCGGCCGAGGCCGCGTTGCAGGGTGACTTCGAGTTCGAGGAGGCGGCGGAGCTCGGGAAGGCGCTGGAGGTCTTCGGGGCGGGCGAGGGCGGCGGCCATGCGCGCGACGTCGGCGAGCGGCGCGTTGCGCCTCGGGGCTGATTCCAGCGGGCGAATGACCGACGCAGCCATGCGTCTGGACTCCTACCTCGAGAACTCGGGCCGCCCGCTACAAGCCGCACCGGCATGAGCACGTCGTTCACATGCCGCTACCTGCGGGCGCGGAAAGACCGACGCCCGGCGATCACCAGGCGGGGCTGCCGCCACCGCTCGGATCGCTCGTCTGACTCCATCCCGGCAGCGGCCGCGTGACCAGCCCCTCCGCCACCGCCCACTCGATCGTCCGCCGGAACGTGTCGATGACCGGCGTGTAGGTGAGTCCCAGCTCGCGGGTCGCCAGGGAGCCGTCGTAGCGGTGGCCGTGCAGGATGGTGCGGACCCGGGCCCGGCACAGGGGGGAGGTGCGGCCGGTGGCACGGGCGGCGCCCTCGGCGATGGCCGCCGCCGCGCGGGCGAGCGGCGGCGGCACCATGCGGACACGCTCTGAGATCTCCGAGAGGGCGGACACGATCTCGAGCGCCTCGTGCGCCGGGATGGTCGCGCCGTTGAGCACGTAGCGCCGGCCGGGTCGGCCTCGCTCGGCGGCGAGCAGGTGGCCCTCCGTGCAGTCCGCGATGTCGACCACGCTGATCCACGTGTCGACGAAGGCCCGGAGGCGGCCGTTGAGGTAGGCGATGATGACCTTGCCGGTGCCCGCGGTGCGCCCGGGGCCCTGCACGGAGGAGGGGTTGACGGCGACGACCTCGACGCGGTGGCGGCGCCCCGCGTCGAAGGCGACCTGCTCGCCCTCGTGCTTCGACCGGTCGTAGACGGAGAGGTAGGACCCCCGGTGCGGCGATCCCTCGTGGCCCACCGTGCCCGTCGCCTCGCCGACCGCCGCGGCGGACGAGGTGACCACGACCCGGGAGATCCCGGCGCGGGCGGCCGCCCGTACGGCGTTCTCGGCACCCTGCACGTTGACACGCACCAGCATGCCGGGGTTCTCAGGACAGTGCGTGTTGATCCCGGCGACGTGATAGACGAGCGCACATCCGGCCATGCCCGCGGCGAGGGTGTCCTCGTCGAGCACGTCGCCCCGGGCGACCTCGGCCGCGCCGGCGGCGACCGCGCTCGCCGCCTCGTCGGAGCGGGCGAGCGCGACGACCTCGTCGCCGCGCTCGACCAGGCGCTCGAGCAGCGCGCCGCCGAGGAAGCCGCTGCCACCGGTGAGGAAGACGCGGGCCACGGCTACGAGGCGGTGGACCGTCGGCGGGCCAGGATCCGCTTGTCCAGGGTCGTCTTGGCGCCCGCAGCCTCGAAGAACGCCCGCACGCGCTCCATGACCTCGGTCCGGTGCTCGCCCTCGCGCGGGCGAACCGGCGGGCCGAAACGGACCGCGATCGGATGCCTGCGCGGCAGCGGGCGCCCCGGCCTCCGGTGCATCCACCGGCGGCCCGGAGGCATCACGGCGTGCGTCCCGGAGATGTGGACGGGCACGATGACCAGGTCGTGCTGGGCGGCGAGGAGGGCGGCGCCCGAGCGCAGCCGTCCGATCGTGCCGTCTCGCGACCGTGTCCCCTCCGCGAAGATCAGCAGGCTCCACCCCTCGTCGAGCAGCCGGGCGAGGTCTGACTCGGCATCGGGCACGACGCCCTCGCCCTTCCGCTGCACGGGGACGGTGCTGAACGCGAGCGACACCGCGTTGGTGAGCAGCGGCTTACGGTAGAAGTAGTCCGCCGCCGCGGCCACCGCCGTGCGCCGGCGCCACGCCCGCGGCAGGGCGCGCAGGACGGTGGGGGCGTCCATGTGGCTCGAGTGGTTGGCGACGAAGAGCACGGGCGCCGGGATCCCGTCGAGAACTTCGCGGCCGACGATCCGGCGACGCGTGTAGAGGTCCATGGTCGGGCCGAGGACCCGGTTCAGGATGACCTCCCGCGCCGCGACCGCGAGGTCGCTGCGGGCCCAGGAGACGTCGCCTCTCACACGATCTTCCCGGGGTTGAGATTCGCGCCCGGGTCGATGCCGTCGAACAGCGCGCGCAGCATCGCGACACCAGGCGTCGAGATGTCCTCTTCGAGCCATTGCGCGTGCTCGGTACCGACGGCATGGTGGTGCGACAGGGTCGCCCCCGAGTCGATGAACGCCTGCTGGATGGCCGACTTGACGATGCCGTACTCGTCGAGCTCGTCGCGACGCCCGGTGGGCTTGAAGCCGAACGTGAAGTACAGGCACGCGCCCGCGTGGTAGGAGTGCGACAGGTGGCACATGATGTAGCCGCGGACGCCGAGCTCGTCGAAGGCGTCGCGGGCGTCGGCCATGACCTTGTCGTAGAGCGACGACAGCGCGCTCCAGGGCGCGGCGGTCTCGGCGACGTCCGCGAGCGCGCCGCGGTCGAGCAGGAAGTCGCGGATGTAGGGCGTGTCGAACTTCTTCTGGTCGAACAGCGCTCCCGGGCCGCTGCCGATGCACAGGCCGCCGTGACGGGCGACGATGCGGCCGACGGACCTGCGCTCACGGGCGACGTGGACGTCGGTGCCCTCGTAGCCGATGAACGAGAGGCACAGCGCGTCGGTGTCGAAGCCGCGACGCCGCTGCAGGTATGCGGTCAGCGCTCTGGACTTGAGCCGGTCGACGGCCGAGGGATCCTTCCGCGTGGCGAATGAGAACCGCGTCTCGAAGGCATCGGATACGCGCGTGATCGACGGCGACGCCGTGCTGGCCGCGATGTCCCGCATGGCCGCCAGGCTCTCGGCCCAGGTGGGAAACAGGTAGCCGAGGATGGTCCGGCGCGCGGGTACGCGCTGCACGTGGACCGTGGCCTCGGTGATGATGCCCAGGCGGCCCTCGCTGCCGAGCACCATCTCCCGCACGCTCGGGCCGGTCGACGTGCTCGGCACCGGGCGGGTGACCAGCCGCCCCGCCGGGGTGACCACGCGCACGGCACGCGTGAGCTCGGCGATGTCGCCGTAGCGGTCGGACTGCATCCCCGAGGAGCGGGTGGCGATCCAGCCGCCGAGCGTCGAATGGGTGAAGCTGTCGGGGAAGTGCCCGAACGTCCATCCCCGGGCGTTCAGCTGCGTCTCCAGGTCCGGCCCGAAGACACCCGCCTGCACGCGCGCGAGGCGCGACGCGTCGTCGACGGAGAGCACCCGGTCGAGCCGCCCCAGGTCGACCGAGATGACGGTGCGTCCCTCGTGCGCCGGGGCTTCCAGGCTGCCGGAGATGCTCGTTCCACCCCCGAAGGGAATGACGACGGCGTCGGCGTCGATCGCCGCGCGCAGGACGGCCGCCACCTGGTCCTCGTCGGCCGGACGGACGACGACGTCGGGCAGCCGTCCCAGCTCCCCGCGTCGGTTGCGGATGAGGTCGCGCACGCTCTTGCCGCGGGCGTGGACGACGCGGTCGAGCGGGTCGGTCGAGACCCACCCGGGGCCGAGCGCCTCCAGCGCGGCCCGCAGGCCCGGCGCCAGCGCCGGTTCGGGGATGGGCAGCTCGTCGAAGGCGCGCGGCCGGGACATCACCCGCGTGGTGTCGATGCCGAGGACGCGCTCGAGGAAGGGTCCGAGGTCGGGCTTGTCCTCGTGCGTGAACGAGACGTCGTCGCGCCCCCAGCCCCACCACTTCATCGCGGTCATCGGCGTCCTCCGTCTCGCGGGAACGGCGACAATCCGCCGCGTCGCATCTCCAGCCGGCGGCTCGACCTTACGGGGTGACGTCGCACGCCGCCTACGCGGGTGGCAGGTCCGCCGGCGCGCCCCACTCCGTCAGCACCGGTGGCAGGGCGACCGAGCCGTCCTCGCGCTGGCCGTTCTCGAGCAGGGCGATGATCGTCCGGCCCACCGCCACCGCGGTGCCGTTCAGCGTGTGGACGATCGCGGGGCGCCTGGCGTCCGCCGGCCGGTAGCGCACGCCGAGGCGCCGCGCCTGGAAGTCCGTGGTGTTCGAGCACGACGTGAGCTCCCGGTAGCGACCCTGGCCGGGCAGCCACGCCTCGCAGTCGTACTTCTTCGCCGCCGAGGCGCCGAGGTCGTCCACCGCGATCGCCACCACGCGGTAGGGGATGCCGAGCTCGGTCAGCAGGCCCTCCTCGAGCGCCAGCAGCCGCTCGTGCTCGGCCGTGCTCTCCTCGGGGGCCACGAACGAGAACATCTCGACCTTGTCGAACTGGTGGACCCGGAAGATCCCGCGGGTGTCCCTGCTTGCGGCCCCCGCCTCCCGGCGGAAGCAGGGAGAGAAGCCCGCGTAGCGGAGCGGCAGCCCGGCCGCGTCGAGGATCTCACCGGCGTGCAGCGAGGCGAGCGCCACCTCCGAGGTCCCCGCGAGGAACAGGTCGTCGGCCGGCAGCGCGTAGATCTGCTGCTCGGTGTCCGGCAGGAACCCGGTTCCGTACAGCGCCCGCTCGCGCACGAGCACCGGGGGGATGACCGGCTCGAACCCGGACGCGCCGAGCCGCTCGAGCACCCAGCGGACGAGGGCGAGCTCGAGCAGCACCAGGTCCCCGCGCAGGTAGGCGAAGCGCGAGCCCGAGAGCCGCGCCCCGCGCTCCATGTCGAGGCGCGCGCCCGCGAGCGCGAGGTGGTCACGAACCCAGGGCGGCGGCTCGTCGGGCGCCGGCGACGCCTCCCGCACCACGGTGTCCTCCGCGGGCGCGTCTTCCCTCGGCAGGTTGGGCAGGCCGGCCACGGCGCCGTCGAGCTCGCGCTTGAGTCGCGCCTCCTCGTCGGAGAGCTCGCGACCGCGCGCGGCCAGGTCGGCGAGCTGCGCCCGCTCCTCCTCGCCCGGCGCCCCACGCCGCCCGCGGCTCGCGGCGTTCAGTTCGGCCCGGAGGGCCTCGGCGCGTTCGGTCGCGGCGCGCCAGGCGGCGTCGAGCGCGAGGACGCGGTCGATCCCCGCCGCCGCGTCCGGCCCGCGCCGCGCCAGGGCCGCGCGCATGCGGTCGGGATCACGCCGGATCTCGCGGAGGTCGAGCACGGCTCGAGCCGCGGGCGGCTCAGCCGCCGGCCGCGGTCTGCTCGCAGCCGACCGACGCGCCCGAGCTCCCACCGGCGGGCTGAGCCTTGCCGCCGCTTCCACCCGGCGTGGGCGGGTTGCTCACCTTCGACCCCGAGTACTTCGCGACGAACTCGGCGACCGCCGTCGCCTCGTCCCCGACCACGATGTTCTGCGGCATGATCGCCCCCGAGAAGCCCCCGTTGTGGATCGCGTAGAGGATCCGCAGGCGGTTCTCACAACGGGCGTCGAAGTTCGGCCCGTCGTTGCGCTCCCGGGTGCGGACGTTCGTCGAGGAGCCGTGCGTTCCCGCCGCTCCGAGCGTGTGGCAGCCCGCACAGCGCTGCACGAAGAGCTGCGCGCCCCGCTGCATGGGCGAGGAGCTGGCGAGCTTGATCTTGTCCGAGCCGCAGGCGCCGAGCACGAGGGCGCCGGCCACCGCGAGAAGGGTCACGACGAGACGCATCAAGGCGGGCGAGACTATAGGGGCGATGATCGAGCCCAGGGACTTCCGCGAGGCCTTCGGACGCTTCGCCACCGGCGTGGCGGTGGTCACCGCGCCGGGTGGCGGCATGACCGCCAACGCGGTGTGCTCGCTCTCCCTCGAGCCCCTCCTCGTGCTCGTGTGCTTCGACCGCACGGCGCGCACGCTCCCCCTCGTGCAGGACACCGGCCGCTTCGCGGTCAACGTGCTCGGCGGAGGCCACGCCGGCCTGGCCGCGCACTTCGCCTCCAAGCTCCCCGAGGCCGAGAAGCTCGCCACGATCCCCCATCACGACGAGCAGGGGGTGCCCGTCCTCGACGAGGCCCTCTCCTGGGTGGTGTGCGACCTCGAGCGCCTCGAGCCCGGCGGCGATCACGAGATCGCGATCGGGCGGGTCACGGGGCTCGGGCTGGCCGACGGCCCCCCCCTGCTCTGGTACCGCGGCGCGTACCGCACGCTGGCCTAACGCCGCGCTGCGTTCGGTCGATCCGGCCGCGTGAACCCCTTCGACAGCAGGGAGAGCACCCGCCGGTTGCGCGGCGCGAGCTGGCCGAGCTGCGCCGTCAGGCTGTTCGGCAGCCCGACGAAGACCCGCGCCCGGTTGCGCTCCAACCCCGCGACACCCGCCTCGGCGAGCGTCGCCGCGTCGCGCCAGAAGAGGCTCGGCACCCGGTCGACGGGGTGGATGCCCTCGTCGTTCGCGGCCGCGAAGATCTCCGTGGGCACGGGCCCGGGGCAGAGCGCGGTGACGTGGACGCCGGAGGAATGGAGCTCGGCCCCGATCGCGTCGGTGTAGGAGAGGACGAACGCCTTCGAGGCGCCGTAGGACGCCTGGTTGGGGGTGGGCACGAACGCCGTGGTGGAGGCGAGGTTGAGAATGCCGCCCTCCCCCCGCGCGACCATGCCCGGCGCGCACCGCGTGCACAGGTCGACGACCGCCTCGACGTTCAGCCGGACCACCCCGACCTCCCCGGCCGGGTCCTTCTCGTCGACGCGCCCGTCGGGCGCGACGCCGGCGTCGTTGACGAGCACGTCCACGCGCAGGCCAAGCGCGGCGACCTCCGCCACCAGCCGCTCGCGCTCGTCCGCACTCCGGAGATCGCCGACCACCGCCTCCGCCCGCACGCCGTGGCGCGCCGACAGCCCGGCCGCCAGCGTGCGCAGCCGCTCCTCGCGCCGCGCCACGAGCACCACGCCGCGCCCCCGGGCGGCGAGCACCCGTGCGATCTCGGCTCCCATCCCGGCCGAAGCGCCGGTCACGAGGCAGGCGGAGTCAGGAGAGGGAGGCGGAAGGGGCATGGGCCCCGCTCGTACCCCGTCGGGAGGGTTTCCTCCGTGCCCCAAGGGAAGGCTGGCGCCCATGAACGTCTCCCGCCCCATGGCCTCCACCACCCGCAACATCCTGTTGGGGTTCCTCGCCGGGCTTGTGCTCGCCGCCATCCTCGCTCTCATCGGCGTCGCCCTCGGCCTCCACGGCGTCGCGCTGAGCATGTTCATCATGGTCCCCGTGCTCGTTGCGGCGCCGTTTCTTTACCGACTGCCGATCTTGAGACGACTCTCACAGCCAGCCGCTGGTTCCGATCGCCCGTAGGCCCAGGGCCACGCACACGAGCGCGGCCAGGGCCATGACCCCCATCTCGCGGCGGACGATCGCCACCACCACCGAGCGCTGCTCGAGCTCGGGCAGGGCGCCCACCTCCTGCGCCGACCCGATGTCCCGCGCGCCGAGCACGGCCTGCGCCGAGGTCACGCGCAACTGCTCGGCGAGGAACATCACGAGCAGGGGGAGGACGCCGTAGAGCACGTGGAGCCGACCCCCCGAGCGACCCACCGCCTGCAGCACGCCGCCCCACGCCGCCTCGACCACGAGGAAGCCCTGCGCGACCCGGAGCAGCGGCCAGAACGCGCGGCTCGACTCCACCCGGTACCAGCGCCATCCGCCCAGCGCCCCCGCGAGGAGGCAGAGCCCCAGCGCGAACGAGCCGAACACCCCGTGGGCGACGGCCATCAAGCGCCCTTCGTCGCTATGTGGCAGGTCATCACAAGCAGCTTCCGCACGCTGCCATACTGACTCGCAGGGATGCTCCGCTCCTACCTTCCGGCCATCGTGTTCCTCGCCCTCGGCGCGCTCGTGGGCGGCGCGTTCATCACGCTGAACTCCGTCCTCGGGCCGCGCAAGAAGGTGCGCAACCGGACGAAGACGAGCCCGTACGAGTGCGGCCTGCCCTCCGAGGTCAAGCAGGGCTTCCGCTTCGGCATCACCTTCTACCTCGTGGCGATGCTGTTCATCCTCTTCGACATCGAGGTCATCTTCCTCTACCCGATCGCGGCGCAGCTCCGCGCGTTCGGGACGTTCGCGATGGTCGAGACGATCGTGTTCATCGCCCTGCTCATGGTCGCCTTCGTCTACGTGTGGCGACGGGGGGCGCTGGAATGGAGATAGTCCGCCGCGAGAAGGCGGCCCCGCCCGAGGAGTTCCGGGCCAAGCAGCTCCGCGCCCAGGAGATGCTCCGCGGGGACCTCGAGAGCGCCGACCTCGACGCCTACGTCGAGGAGCGCGTGCTCACCACCACGCTCGAGCGGGCGCTGAACTGGACGCGCTCGAACTCGATGTTCCCCATGACCTTCGGCCTCGCCTGCTGCGCGATCGAGATGATGTCGATCGTCGGGATGCGGGTGGACGTCGCGCGCTTCGGCTCCGAGGCCTTCCGCGCCTCCCCGCGCCAGGCCGACCTGCTCATCCTCTCCGGCCGCGTCTCGATCAAGATGGCCCCGGTCATCCGCCGCATCTACGACCAGATGCTCGAGCCCAAGTGGTCCATCGCCATGGGCGCGTGCTGCTCCTCCACGGGCGTGTTCAACAACTACGCGCTCGTGCCCGCCGACAAGTTCATGCCCGTCGACGTCCACGTGCCGGGCTGCCCGCCGCGCCCGGAGGCCCTCCTGCACGGGATCCTCAGGCTGCGCTCCCAGATCCAGGGCCACCCCGACATGGCGTGGCGCCCGCGCTACGGCGGCGAGGGGACCGAGGAGGTCATCGTCCCCGACGACGGCGACCTCATCAAGGCGGAGAACGTCCCCGGAGTGGATCTGACGAGCGACAGTGCCTGACGCGATTGAGCTCGAGCTCATCGCCGGCGAGCTGCGCGACGCGGACGCCGAGATCGCGCCCGAGACCTCGTTCCACCGCCGCCGGGCCGAGCTGCGGGTCGCGCCCGTGCGCATCCGGGAGACCCTCGAGCACCTCCGCGGGCGTGGCTACACGTTCCTCGCCTCCCTCCATGGAACGGACTTCTACCCGGAGGAGCCCCGGCTCGCGGTGATCTACGAGCTGCTCGACATGGGCACGGCCGAGCGGATCTCGGTCAGGGTCCGCGTGTCGGTCGACGACCCCCACGTGCCGACGGTGATCGACCTCTTCCCCACCGCCAACCACCAGGAGCGCGAGACCTACGACATGTTCGGGGTCGTGTTCGACGACCACCCGGACCTACGCCGCATCCTCATGCCCGAGGACTACGAGGGCCATCCCCAGCGCCGCGACTTCCCCATCGGGGGCGAGCCCGTGATCTTCACCTACAACGAGAAGCAGATCCCCGGATGGCTGGAGGGGCAATGAGCACCGTCGACGAACCGCAGCTCAACGAGTACCGCCGCCGGGAGGAGTCCATCACGCTCGCGCCCGTCGACCAGCAGGTCGCCGAGCACGACACCGAGCAGGAGCTCCTCACGCTCAACATGGGGCCGCACCACCCCGCCACCCACGGGGTGCTCCGCCTGCTCGTGACCCTCGAGGGCGAGGTCGTGCGCGACCTCCAGCCCATCGTCGGCTACGTGCACACGGGGATCGAGAAGACCGCGGAGGACAAGAACTACTGGAAGGCCATCCCCGTCATCGAGCGGATGGACTACCTCGCCTACTACTTCAACGCGATGGCCTTCTGCGGGGCCACCGAGACCCTGCTCGACCTCGAGGTTCCCCCGCGCGCGCAGTATCTCCGCGTCATCCACCTCGAGCTCAACCGGATCATGAGCCACCTCGTGTGGCTCGGGACGAGCATGCTCGACCTCGGCGCGATCTCCATGTTCTGGTACGCCTTCCGCGAGCGCGAGTCAGTCCTCGACCTCTTCGAGATGTCCTCGGGGCAGCGGATGCACACCCGGTACATCCAGGTGGGCGGGGTCATGGAGGACATCCCCGGGGGCTTCGCGGAGAAGCTCACCCGCTTCTGCGCGGCCATGCCCTCCCGCGTGGAGCAGTACCTCGCGCTGCTCGACCGCAACGAGATCGTCCTCCAGCGGCTGCGCCACACCTGCCCGCTCGACGCCGAGACGCTGCTCTCCCACGGCGTCACCGGGCCGCTGCTGCGCGCCGCGGGAGTGCCGTGGGACCTGCGCAAGCAGGCGCCCTACTGCTCGTATGAGCACTTCGAGTTCACCGTCCCGATCGGGACGATCGGCGACAACTACGACCGCTTCAAGGTCCGCATGGTCGAGATGCTCGAGTCGACGAAGATCATCGAGCAGGCGCTCGCCGGCCTGCCCGAGGGCCCGCACATCTCCCCCGACCGGAAGGTCGCCCTGCCGCCGCGCCACGAGCTCGCCACGAGCATGGAGGCGCTCATCCACCACTTCAAGCTCGTGACGGAGGGGTTCCGGGTCCCGCCGGGGGATGCGTACTACCCCATCGAGTCACCCCGTGGCGAGCTCGGGTGCTATGTCCGCGCCGACGGCTCCTCGAAGCCCGCGCGCGTGCACATGCGCGACCCGAGCTTCATCAACCTGCAGGCGTTCGCCGACATGGTCGAGGACTCCTACATCGCCGACCTCATCGCGACGCTGGCGATGCTCGACCCGGTGCTGGGGGGGATCGACCGGTGAGCACGACGGACTCAGAGCACGCGCTCTCCGACCGCGTCACCCGCTATCAGCACGGCTCGCGGGTGCCCGGGTGGGACGACGCCGTCGACCTCGACCGCGACCCGGCGACGATCCCCGACCTCGCCACCACCACGGTCCCCGAGCGCCTGCGGTCCAACGTGGAGGCGGCGATGGCGAAGTACCCCGACCGCCGCTCGGCGGTGATCCCCGCGCTGCACGCCGCCCAGGAGGAGCACGGGTGGTGCTCGCCGGAGGCCCTCGACCAGGTCGCCGCGGTCATGAAGCTCACGCCGGGCTACCTCTCGGCGATCGCCACCTTCTACGACATGTTCTCCACGGTGCCCGTCGGGCGCCACACCGTCTTCGTGTGCACGAACATCTCGTGCTCGCTGTGCGGGGCCGACGAGCTCTACGCGGCGATGCTCGAGGCCGCGGGGGACGACGCGGACTTCAACGTCCGGTCCTTCGAGTGCCTCGGCGCCTGCGACATCGCCCCGATGGCCTCCGTGAACGGCGACTACGTAGGGCCTCTCAGCGCCGACGACACGCGCGAGATCGTCGCCGCCTGCCGCGAGGGGCGCGAGGTGCTGCCCGCCAAGTCGCTGCGCGACCGCACCTCGACGGACCCCAATGCGGCGCCGAAGGGGCACGCCGACACCGCGGGCCTCCAGCCCGAGGGCGACCGCCCCGGCCCGCCCGCCGCCATCGAGCTCACCCAGGACGACGAGAGCCCATCGTGAACACCCTCCTGTTCGACAACATCGACGAGCCCGGCCTGGCCACCCTCGAGGTCTACGCCCGGCGCGGCGGCTACGAGGCGCTGAAGGAGGCCCTGAAGACCACCCCCGAGGAGGTCCTCTCGGAGCTCAACGCCTCCAACCTGCGCGGCCGCGGCGGCGCCGGCTTCCAGATGGGGAAGAAGGCCTCCTTTTTGCCCAAGGGGGCGATGGACAAGTACCTGTGCGCCAACGCCGACGAATCCGAGCCGGGGACGTTCAAGGACCGCGAGCTCATGCAGAAGAACCCGCACGGGCTCGTGGAGGGGATCGTCATCGGCGCGTACGCGGCGGGCGCGAACAAGGCGTTCATCTACATCCGCGGTGAGTACGCGCTGCCCGCGCAGATCCTCGAGGCGGCCATCGCCGAGGCCGAGGCCGCCGGGTACCTCGGCGAACGGATCCTCGGCTCCGATCTCTCACTCTCGCTCGTCCTGCACCGGGGGGCCGGCGCCTACATCTGCGGGGAGGAGACCGCGCTGCTCGACTCGCTGGAGGGCAAGCGCGGCAACCCGCGCCTCAAGCCGCCGTTCCCGGCGGTGCAGGGGCTCTACCAGGGCCCGACGCTGATCAACAACGTCGAGACGCTCATGACCGTCCCGCACGTCATGCGGCTGGGGGGCGCGGAGTACGCGAAGATCGGGACGGAGAGCTCGACGGGGACGAAGGTCGTGTCCGTGTCGGGGAACGTCCAGCGCCCGGGCAACTACGAGATCGAGCTCGGGACCCCCTCCCGGGAGATCATCTTCGACCTGGCCGGCGGCCCCCCCGAGGGCCGCGAGGTCAAGTTCTGGTTCCCCGGCGGGTCGAGCGCCCCGGTCCTGCTCCCGGAGGATCTCGACCTCCCCTACGACTTCGACTCGATGGCCAAGGCGGGCTCCATGCTCGGCTCGGGGGCGATCATCGTCGTCGACGACTCCCACTCCGTGGTCGAGGTCGCGCTGAAGACCGCGAAGTTCTACCGCCACGAGTCCTGCGGGAAGTGCACGCCGTGCCGCGAGGGCACGAACTGGACCGTGAAGATGCTCGAGCGCATCGACAACGGCGAGGCCACCCCGATGGACCTCGACATCATGGCCGGCGTCCAGACGAACATCATCGGCAACTGCCTCTGCGTCCTCGGCGACGCGATGGCCATGCCGATCGGATCGATGATCGAGAAGTTCCGCGAGGAGTTCGAGGCGCACATCGAGCGCCGCCGCGACGAGCGCGGCCAGGTCCCGAGCGACGACGTCATCGCCATCGGCGTGGCCGACGAGCAGGCCTCCCCGTACCCGGCTCTCGCCCTCTCCTACTAGATGCCGCGCCCCGAGCAGAGGTACATCACCTTCTCGATCGACGGGCGCGAGGTCTCCGCCCCCGAGGGGATCATGCTCGTCGACGGCGCCAAGTACGGCGACGTCGAGATCCCCGTCTTCTGCTACGAGCCCAAGCTCGGCGCCCCCGTGGGCGCGTGCCGGATGTGCCTCGTGGAGATCGAGGGGATCCCCAAGCTCCAGACTGCGTGCTCGACCCCGGTCAAGGACGGGATGGTCGTCCACACCCAGACCGAGCGGGTGCGCGGCGCCCAGCAGGGGATCGTCGAGTTCTTGCTCGTCAACCACCCGCTCGACTGCCCCGTGTGCGACAAGGGCGGCGAGTGCCCGCTGCAGGACATCACGTTCGGCTGGGGCGCGGGCAAGTCGCGCTTCATCGAGCCCAAGCGCCACTTCAAGAAGCCGCTCGAGCTCTCGCCGCTCATCGCGATCGACCGCGAGCGCTGCATCGTCTGCTACCGCTGCGTGCGCTTCTCCCAGGAGGTCTCCGAGGACTACCAGCTCGTCCTGCTCGAGCGCGGGGCGCACACCTACGTGGGGACCTTCGACGGCCACCCCTACGTGGCGCCCTTCTCGGGGAACATCATCGGGCTCTGCCCGGTGGGGGCGCTGACCTCGACGCCCTACCGCTTCCGCGCGCGCCCGTGGGACGTGGAGGAGGCGGGGACGGTCTGCACCCTGTGCCCCGCGCAGTGCAACATCACCTTCACGGTCCGCGACGACCGGGTCCTGCGCGTGGGCGCGCGCGACAACGACCAGGTCGACGACGGCTGGCTGTGCGACAAGGGCCGCTTCGGCTACCAGCACGTCCACGCCGACGAGCGCATCCTCGAGCCCTTGGTCCGCGACGGCGACGAGCTGCGGCCCGTCTCCTGGGAGCGCGCGCTCGACGCCGCCGCGGCGCTCGGCAAGCACAAGGGCCGGGTGGGCGCCGTGGTCGGCGGCCAGGCGACGAACGAGGAGGGCTTCCTGCTCCAGCGCCTGCTGCGCGAGGGGCTCTCCTCCGAGCACATCGACTGCCGCGCGGGAGGTCCGCCGGTGCCGGTCGGGCTCGCGCGGGCGCTCGCCGACCCGGCCCTGGCCGCGACCGTGCCCGATCTCGAGTACGCCCACACCGTGCTCGTCCTCGACACCGAGCTCGTGGACGACGCCCCGATCCTCGACCTGCGCGTGCGCAAGGGCGTGCGCCGGCGCGGCGTGCGACTCATCACCGCCACGAGCCGGCCCTCGTCGCTCGATCCGAACGCCCAGGTCGCGCTGCGCTTCGCCCCGGGCGGCGGCGGCGCCTTCCTGCAGGCGCTCGACGCGGCGCTGGGGGGCGCCGGCGACCCCGACGAGCTCGCCTCCGCGGCCGGCGCCGCGGCTGACGACGTGCGCGCGGCGGCCGAGCTCCTGAAGTCCGTCGGCGAGGACGTGGTCATCGTGTGGGGCGAGCGGCTCGCGCGGTCCGGCCCGGACGCCCTGCGCGCCCTGCTGAACGTGGCCGGCCGCCTGGGCCTCGGCGGGACCGCCGGGGCCGGGCTGCTCGAGGTCCCGGTTGGCACGAACGGCCGCGGGCTGCGCGAGGCGGGCTGCCTGCCCGGCGTGGGCCCGGGCTACGCGCACGCGACCATGGGCCTGAACACCACCGGCATCGCGCGGGCCGCGGCCAAGGGCGAGCAGGTGACGGCCCTCTACCTGCTGCACACGGACCCGCTGCGCTCCTCGGAGCACGGGGCGGCGTGGCGCGCCGCGCTCGGCAAGGCGGCCCTCGTGGTGGCCCACGCCTCCGTGCTCACCGAGGGGATCCGCGAGTACGCCGATGTCGTCTTCCCCGCCGAGGCGTACGCGGAGAAGGACGGGACGCTCGTGCACCCGGACGGGCGCGTCCAGCGCGTGCGCCAGGCGATCGGCCGCACGGGCGAGGTCCGTGCGGGCTGGCAGGTCCTGGCCGATGTCGCCCGCCGGGTGGGTCTGGATCTCGAGGTCCTCACCGCGCCGATGGCCACCCGTCAGCTCTTCGACGCCGTGCCCTTCTACGCCGGGCTGACCCTCGACGCCCTCGCCGGTCACGGGGTGCGCTGGCCCGGGTCGGTCGCGGCCGCAGGCTTTGTCCCCGGCGACGCCGGCCCGTTCACCCTGCACACTCCGGCGGCGGCGCCCGCGTCCAACGGCGCGCTGCGCCTCGGCCGTTACCGCTCGATCTGGGCGGCGCCCGAGGTCGAGGTGTCGCCCGCGCTGAAGTTCCTCTCCGCGCGCCAGGTCGCCGAGATCTCCCCGGCCGACGCCGAGCGCCTCGGGCTGGGGCACGGGCAGCGGATCCGGGTGGGCTCGAACGGGTCGCGCATCGACGCCGAGGTCCACATCCGCGGCGACGCCCCGCCCGGCACCGTCTTCCTCCAGGAGGGGACGGCCGCGGGCGGCGCCAACGCGCTCGACGGCCCGCTCGTGGAGCTCGAGCCACGATGATCGGCGCCGTGCCGCTCGCCGACGTCCTCGCCCCCGAGCACTGGTACGTGCAGATCATCAAGTCGATCGTGATCTTCGCGGTCGTCTTCCAGCTCGTGCCTGTCGCGCTGCTGGCCGAGCGGAAGCTCCTCGGGCGCCTGCAGGGTCGCTACGGCCCGAACCGGGTCGGGTTCTTCGGGATCCTCCAGCCCATCGCGGACATCGCCAAGCTCCTGGGCAAGGAGCAGTTCCGCCCGACGGGGTCCGTGGGCCTCCTCTACGCGATCGCCCCGGCCATCTCCACCATCACGGCGGTGGCGACGATCGCCATCGTCCCCTTCGGCAACACGACGACGATCTTCGGCAGCGCGGTCGGGCTCTACGGGCTCGACGTGTCGATCGGCCCGCTCTACATCTTCGCCTTCGGGGCGATCGCGTTCTACGGCCTCATGCTCGGCGGCTGGTCGTCGGGCTCGAAGTACTCGTTCCTTGGCTCCATGCGCGCTGCGGCACAGCTCATCTCCTACGAGGTGTCGCTCGGGCTCTCGCTCGTCGGGGTGGTGATGACCGCGGGGACCCTGTCGTTGACGGGGATCGTCGAGGCCCAGCACGGCATGTGGTACATCGTCCCGCAGTTCTTCGGGTTCCTCATCTTCCTCATCGCCTCCTTCGCGGAGACGAACCGCGCGCCGTTCGACCTGCCCGAGGCCGACGCCGAGCTCGTCGCGGGCTTCAACACCGAGTACGGCGGCGGGCGCTTCGCCAACTACTACGCGGCGGAGTACCTGAACATCATCGTGGTGTCGCTGATCGCCGTGACGATGTTCCTCGGCGGCTGGCAGCTCCCGTTCGGGCTGGATCCGCCGACCTGGGTCGACCCCTTCGTGGTCATCGGGAAGATGTTCTTCTTCATCTTCCTCTTCATCTGGGTGCGCGCGACCCTGCCGCGCCTGCGCTACGACCAGCTCATGTCCCTGGGCTGGAAAGTCCTCCTGCCGCTCGCCACGCTGAACGCCCTGGTGACGGCCGTCCTGGTGGTGACGCTGGATTGAGCCCGATACGGATCAAAGACGCCGACACGATCCCGGTGGAGATCGTCCGGGCGCCCGACCCGGGCGGCGCCGGGGGGGTCTACCGCGCCTTCGGGGAGACCCTGCGCGGTCTGAAGACGACGCTGTCCCGCGTCGCCGAGGGCCCGAAGACCATCCAGTACCCCGAGGAGAAGGTGCCGGTGTTTCCACGCTTCCGCGGGCGCCACAAGCTCCACCGCTTCGAGGACACGGGCCTCGAGAAGTGCGTGGGCTGCTCGCTGTGCGCCGCGGCCTGCCCGGCCGACTGCATCCGCGTGGTCGCCGCCGAGAACACGCCCGAGGAGCGGATCTCGGCCGGCGAGCGCTACGCCGCCGTGTACGAGATCAACCTCTCCCGCTGCATCTTCTGCGGCTACTGCGAGATCGCCTGCCCCTTCGACGCGATCACGATGGGCCACGACTACGAGCTCTCGGACTACGACCGCAACGACCTGATCTTCACGAAGGAGATGCTGCTCGCCGAGCCGATCGAGCGCACGCCGCTGCGGGCGGAGGGGGAGTAGCGGTGCAGCACGGGGGTTACACTTCTGCCCGTGCCCACGAAACGTCGCCGTCACATGATCACCGAGACGCCGGCCGTCGAGACGGCGCTCGATGCCCTGCGTGAGCGGCTGAACGGAGAGCGGTTGGACCTCGCGGAGCTCGTGGCGCTCGGGGCGGTCGCGAAGGTCCAGCAGCTCGACGGACTCGACGAGGAGACCATCGCCGGGCGCCGACGGGTCTCGGAGTGGATCCTGAACGGTGACGCGCCGGTCGACCTGGAGGCCTCGGACTACGTCCGGCGCCACGGCTGGATCCACGAGTGATCGGGCGGGCTCTTCTCGATCATTCAGCCTGGTCTCGCTCCACCCTCGCCAAGCTTCCTGCTTCGCGGCGCGAGGAGCTCCGGAAGGCGAACGACATGGGCCGACTCGTGGTCTGCCTACCGTTCCTGCTCGAAGCTGGGTACTCCGCTCGCAACGCGGCGGACCACGCGTCGCTGCTCGCGGGCCTGGGCGCTCTGCCGCGCGTCGAGATCGATGCCGACGTCGAGCAGCGCGCACTCACCCTCCAAGCGCAGCTCGCGCGGGCGGGGCACCACCGCCTCGCTCGCGCGGACGTTGTGGTCATCATCGCCGCCCTCGCGGACCGGCATGGGCTCGGCGTGCTGCACTACGACGCCGACTACGAGGTCCTCCTCGAGCGGACCGACGTGCGCTTCGAGAGCGTCTGGCTGGCACCACGCGGCACCCTGTGACGGGGCGACCCTGGTCCTCGTGAGGCGTACCGGACCTGTGGCCGCGCCCCGATGGGGGTAAGTTTGCGACCCGCATGGCGGCCGTCGTGTTCTTCTTCGCAGCGGTGCTCGCGATCGCGGGGGCGTTCGGCGTGGTCACCCTGCGCAACCCGTTCTACAACGTGCTCGCGCTTGTGGTCCACCTGCTGGCTCTCGCCGCGCTGTTCCTCCTCCTGCGCGCGGAGTTCGTCGCGGCGGCGCAGGTCGTGGTCTACGCGGGCGCGGTCATGGTGCTCTACGTCTTCGTCGTCGCCTACGTGGGCGGGACGGAGGAGATGTCGCTGCCCCAGGGCGGCGGCGGACGCGGGCTCAAGGTCGCCGCGCCCCTGTTCTGCGGGGCGCTGTTCGTCGAGCTGTGCGTCGCGGTGCTCGGCTCCGGCCTCAAGGCGATCGACTCCCGCGGCGCCGCCATGACGGGCACGAGCGGCTTCGGCACCCCCGGCAAGATCGGGGAGGCCCTGCTGACGAAGTTCCTCTTCCCCTTCGAGGGCGCCTCCATCCTGCTCCTGGTCGCCGCCGTGGGCGCGGTCATCCTCGCTCGCCGCCGGCGCGGGCTGGGCGACGACGAGGTCCCGGGGGTCGACACGAGCCACTTCCACCTCCAGCGCCCCGCCTCGTCGGGGACGATGCTCGAGGCCGGGGGCGGGGCCAGCGAGGACCCCGCTCCCGCCTTCGGCGCCGGCGGCGAGAGCGGATCACCCGAGCACGTGGGCACGCACGAGGGAGGCTGGTAGGCGAGTGGACATCGGCTGGTACCTCGTCGCCTCGGCCTTCATCTTCTGTCTGGGCGCCGCCGGGGTGATGACCCGGCGCAACCCGCTCGTGGTCCTGCTGTGCCTCGAGCTCATGCTCAACGCGGCGAACCTCGCCCTCGTCGCCTTCGCGCGCATGCACGGCAACCACGACGGCCAGGTGTTCGCGCTCATCGTCATGGTCGTCGCCGCCTGCGAGGTCACCGTCGGGCTCGGGGTGATCGTCGCGATGTACCGCCGGCGCCTGCCCATCGACATCGACGAGCTGCGCGAGCTCCAGGGATGAGCGCCGTCGCCTGGGGCTGGCTCGTCCTCTTCTTCCCGCTGCTCGGCGCGGTGGTCAACGCGCTGGGCTTCCGCGTGCTGCCCGGCAAGCTCCCCGGCTGGATCGCCACGGGCGCCATCGCCGCCGCCTTCGTGTGCGCGATCGTCGCCGCGCTGAAGCTCGGCCAGCAGCCGAGCGAGCACCGTCAGCTCACCGGGTCGTTGTGGAGCTACGCCGTCTCGGACGGCGTGGACGCGAACCTCGGGATCCTTGTCGACCCCCTCTCGCTGTTCATGGCCCTCGTGGTCTCCGGGGTCTCGATGCTCATCCACCTCTACGCCGTCTCGTACATGAGCGGGGACCGGGGCTATTCGCGCTTCTTCACCTACCTGAACTTCTTCGTCTTCTCGATGCTCCTGCTCGTGCTGGCGGGGAACTTCCTGCTGCTCATCGTGGGCTGGGCGTTCGTCGGCGCCGCCTCCTACCTGCTCATCTCCTTCTGGTTTCGGCGCACCACCGCCACGCGCGCGGGGATCAAGGCGTTCGTCATCAACGTCGTGGGCGACGTCGGGCTCGTGCTCGGCACGTTCTTCATCCTGCGCCACTCGGGGACGCTCGACTTCCTCGGCACGTTCGCCAAGGCCGACCAGCTCGGCGCCCAGCACGGCGGGGCGCTGACGGCGGGGCTCATCCTCCTGCTCGTCGGCGCCTTCGCCAAGTCAGCCCAGGTTCCGCTGCACACCTGGCTGCCCGACGCCATGGAGGGCCCCACCCCGGTCTCCGCGCTCATCCACGCCGCGACCATGGTCACCGCCGGCGTCTACCTCATCGCCCGCATGCACCCGCTGTTCGAGGCCGCTCCCGCCGCCGCGGACGTCGGCGCGATCGTCGGCTGCATCACGCTGCTCGTCGCCGCGTCGATCGCCATCGTCGTCACCGACCTCAAGCGCGTCATCGCCTACTCGACGATGTCGCAGATCGGCTACATGATCATGGGCGTCTCCTCCGGGGCCTACGCGGCGGGGCTGTTCCACCTCATGACCCACGCCTTCTTCAAGGCGCTGCTGTTCATGGCCGCCGGCTCGATCATCGGCGCCATGGCCGGCAACCAGTCCCTGGACCGGATGGGCGGCTTCCGCAAGGTCATGCCCTTCACGTTCGCCTGCTTCGTGATCGGCGGGCTCGCGCTCTCCGGGGTCCCGCCGTTCTCCGGGTGGTTCTCCAAGGACGAGATCCTCGCCTACGAGCTCGGCCGCGGCGACTGGCACGTCGTCCTCGGCGTCCTCGGCTACCTCGGCGCGTTCCTCACCGGCGTCTACACGTTCCGGATGATCTTCCGGGCGTTCGGGGGCGTGCGCGTCCCCGAGGCCGAGGAGCTCGCCCACGGCCATCTGCACCACGCCGACGTGCCGCGCAACCCCGTTACGGGCGAGGAGGAGGACTCGGACGTCGGCTTCCCGGGGCCCGAGCACCACATCGCGGAGCGCTCGCTGCCCATGAAGGCGGCGATGGGATCGCTGGCGCTGCTGGCGCTCGTCGCGGGGCTCATCCAGATCCCGCGCGTGGACAACTACCTCTCGGACTTCCTCGAGCCCACGTTCGCGCACTCGAAGCTCGCGAACGTCGAGCCCTCGGCCGCCGTCCAGCTCGGCGGCCTCGTGGCCGGCGGCGTGCTCGGCCTCGCGGGGGTCGCCCTCGCCTTCTTGATCTGGGTCCGCCGCCCGGGCACCGCGGCGCGGCTCCAGGAGCGCCTCGCGGACCTGCACCGCTTCCTCTCGGCCCGCTGGTACTTCGACGAGCTCATCGACCTGCTCGTGATCCGCCCCGCCGCGTGGTTCGGGCGCTGGGCCCAGCAGGGCTTCGAGCGCTACGTCGTCCAGGACACGCTCGTGGGCGGCCCCACCGGGGTCGTCCGCGCCGGCTCGGCCGCCGTGCGCGCGCTGCAGGCGGGGTTCGTGCGCTACTACGCGGCGCTGCTGTTCGTGGGCGTCACCGCCACCGGGCTCTACTTCCTGCTCCAGTCGTGACCCTCTCGATCCTCATCTGGCTGCCCGTGGTGGGCGCGCTCGTGGCGGCGGTCGTGCCGCGCCGGTTCTGCGGACCCGTGACGGCGCTCGCCTCGGCGGCGACCCTGGGGATCGCGATCTCCTTCCTCGCGCGCTTCGAGGAGAGCTCGGGCGGCCTCCAGTTCGTCACCGACCGCTCGTGGATCTCCGCCCTGGGCATCCACTACAAGCTCGGCCTCGACGGGCTGAACGTCTTCCTCGTCCTACTCGCCGCGGTGGTCTTCCTCGCCGCCATCGCCTGGGCCGCCGTGACCGGCGGCTACGAGCGCCCGCGGACGTTCTTCTTCTGGCTCGCCGGCGCCGAATCCGCGGTGCTCGGCGCGTTCTGCGCCCAGGACCTCATTCTCTTCGTCGCCTTCTTCGACCTCATGCTCTTCCCCTTCTACTTCCTGCTCGGAGGGTGGGGGGGGCCCGACCGGGTGCGCGCGACGCTCAAGCTCGTCATCTACACCCTGGTCGGCTCGCTGCTCATGCTCGCGGCGGCGATCGCCACCGGGGTCATCGCGGCGCAGGGCGGCGCGGAGCTCTCCTACGCGTTCTCGGACCTCGCCCAGCGCCCCCTCGCCGCGGGCTCGCAGGAGTGGATCTTCCTGTTCTTCGCCGCCGCGTTCATCGTGAAGATGCCGCTGTTCCCCGTCCACGGCTGGATGCCCGACGCCTACGGGAACATGCCCATCCCGGCGCTCGCCGCCTTCTCGGGGGTCCTGTCGAAGGTCGCGATCTATGGCTTCTTGCGGGTGTGCCTGCCGCTGTTCCCCGAGGCCGTGCAGCGCTACCAGACCCTCCTGCTGCTCATCGCCCTGGCCTCGATCCTCTACGGCTCGGCCATGGCCTTCACCACAACGCGGACGCGGCTCATCGTCGGCTACTCCTCCGTGGCCCAGCTCGGCTTCATCACGCTCGGGGTCTTCTCCCTGGACCGTGCGGGGGAGCAGGGGGCCATCCTCCAGGCCGTGAACCACGGGCTCGTCACCGCGCCGCTGTTCTTCATCATCGCCCTGCTCGCGGCCCGGGCGGGCGGTTCGGAGGACCTGCGCGACATGGGCGGCATCGCCTTCCGGGCGCCGGTGCTGGCCGGGCTGTTCCTCGTGGTGGCGCTCGCCACGCTGGCGATGCCCGGCTCGGCGAACTTCGTCGGGGAGTTCTACATCCTGCTCGGGGTGTTCCAGGCCAAGGCGGTGTTCGCCGTGGTCGCCTTCACCGGGGTGGTCCTCGCCTCGGTCTACATGCTGCGGGCGTTCATCGGATCCGTGCACAACCGGACGGGGGAGCGGGTGCGCTCCCGCGACGTGCGCCCGGCCGACGCGCTCGTGCTCGTGCCGCTCGTGCTGGCGATCATCGCGCTCGCGGTGTATCCCCAGATCGCGCTGCGCCGCTCGCAGCAGACGGTGAACCGGCTGGTGAGCCCACAGGGCGAGGTCGTCGACCTGACCCACCCCGAGATCGCGGTGAACAAGTGACCGGCCCGCACATCGACTGGGCGGCGTTCTCGCCGATCGTCGCCGCCGGCGTGGGGGGCTGCTTCGTGCTGCTGCTCGGCCTCGCCCGCCCCCGGTGGGCGCGCGAGGGCGCGGTGCCGCTGATCACCCTCGGCGTCCTCGCGGCCATCGCCGGGCTCTCGATCTGGCAGTGGGACACGGACGCGTCGATCATCTCCGGCGCGCTGCGGGTCGACCGCCTGTCGCTCATGCTCAACCTGCTCTTCGCCGTGGCGGGCGCGACGACGGTGGGCCTGGCCTGGCGCGGACGCGCCGCGGTCGAGGCCGGGCACGGCGAGCTCTACGCGCTGCTGCTGTTCACGATCATGGGGATGGCGGTGCTCGTCGCCGCCCAGAACCTCGTCACGCTCTTCCTCGGCTTCGAGCTGCTGTCCATCCCGCTCTACGTGCTCTGCGCCACCGAGATGCGCCGCGCCTCCTCGCTCGAGTCCGGCCTGAAGTACCTCATCGTCGGCTCGGTGGGATCGGCGACGCTGCTCTACGGGCTGGCGTTCATCTACGGCGCGACGGGGTCGACCGATTTCGCTCACATCCACGCCGCGCTGGGGCGCCAGACCGGCTCCTCCTTCGACGTCCTCCTGCTCACGGGCATCGCCCTCTCGGTGGCCGGCCTGGCCTTCAAGGCCTCCGTCGCCCCCTTCCACCAGTGGACCCCCGACGTCTACGAGGGGGCCCCCACCCCGATCACCGCGTTCATGGCCGTGGCCACGAAGGCGGCGGCGTTCGGCGTCTTCCTGCGGCTCTTCGACGACGCCCTCTCCTGGGCCGCCGCCGACTGGGGGCCGTGGCTCGCGGTCCTCGCGGCGACGACGATCATCGTGGGCAACGTCGGCGCGCTCGGGCAGAGCTCGCTCAAGCGGATGCTCGCGTACTCCTCCGTCGCCCAGGCGGGCTACATGCTCTGCGGCGTCCTCGTGGCCTCGGAGCTCGGCGTGAACGCGACCCTGTTCTACCTCGCGGTCTACCTCGTGATGAACCTCGCCGCGTTCGCGGTCATCGTCGCCCGTGAGCGCGAGACGATCTACGGCGACGACATGCGCGCGGTCCAGGGCATCGGAGGCTCGCGCCCGTGGCTCGCGTGGCCGATGACGCTGGCGATGCTCGGCCTCGCCGGGATCCCCGCCACGGCGGGCTTCGTGGGGAAGATCTATCTCATCGACGCGCTCGTGGCGCGCAACTACACCTGGCTGGCCGTCGTGCTCGTGATCGGCTCCATGATCTCCCTGGCCTACTACCTGCGGGTGATCGCCGCGATGTGGATGCGCCCGGCGCCCGACCGGGTCGCGGCGGAGCCGGGCGCCCTCCGCGCCGGGGCGCAACCGGCGATCGCCGGGGCAGAGCCCGCCGGAGAGCGCCCGCACCTCGAGGTGCACGTCCTCGCCGTGGTCTTCGGTGCGGCGACGCTGGTCCTGGGGATCGTCCCCGGCCCGTTGTTCCAGCTGGTCGGGAAGGCGGGCGCCGCAATCTTCGGGTCGTCCTAGGGCGCTTTCGGGCAGGCTGCTCGCATGGACTCAGAGCGCGACGACGCGACCCAGGGGCAGTTCGACAACGACGAGGTGCAGGGCGAGGCCTCCGAGGGCGGCTACCCGGAGGAGCAGCCCGGCGGCGGCGTGGACGACGACAGGCCCGGCGACCCGCTCGACCGCTCGGGCAACCCGCGCGAGGACTCGGGCGACTCCCCGGGGGGAGCCTCGGGCGAGGGCACGCAGTCGACGGGGAACCCCGACGCGGCGGGGTGACCGCACCCGATCATGGCCCGAACGATGACCGCGACGCAATTCAAGGCCGAGTGCCTTCGCGTGCTCGACGAGGTTGCCGCGACTGGTGAGCCCGTCACCGTGGCCAAGCGTGGTAAGCCCGTGGCGAAGGTGACGGCCGTGAGCTCCGTCGACCTCCGCGGCTCGGTCCGCATCCTTGTCAGCGAGGAGGAGCTGCTCGCGCCGATCGACGAGCCCTGGGATGCCGAGTCCTGATCGTCCTCGACACTGGAGCCGCTTCTGCCGGAGGTCGGCGCCGAATCGGGAGGTTGTACGGACAGCCCGTCTGGCCGAACTGAACCGCGGAGAGATCTGGCGTTACCGGCCGCAGCGGAGTCGGCGCCACGAGCAAGAAGCGGACCATCTGGGGTGCCACAATGAGGGCAGTGGCCTCTCGCGTCGTCCACGCCGAGCTTGATGCCCCCTCCGAGAAGGCTCTGGAGGCGCTGCTCGCCGACGGCGGCGACGAGGCTGAAGCGGTGCGCGCCGCTCTCGTCGCGGCCGCTCGTCAGCGTCGCGACGCTGCCCTGCGCCAGGAGGTGAGGAGAATCGCGTCCGATCCCCGGGATCGAGAGGAGATGCGCCAGATCGCCGCCGATATGGAAGAGCTCGCTCCTCCGCTGCCTCCTCCTTGACCCGCGGTGACGTCCATCGCGTGGTCGGAAGAGCTCGAGGAGGTCAACCACGCACTCGAACGTGTCCTTGGGCTTGTCTGACGAGGAGCTCCTCGCTCCCGTCGACCCGCACGTGACGTCGAGCGCGACTACACCTTGTGGTGCTCAGGCGCCCAGGTGCCGTCCTCGGAGCGCTCGAAGTCCTGGAAGAGGTTCGGCGCCTCGCGCTTGGCGATCTCCGCCACGCGGTCGAAGACGAGGCGCAGCTCCTCCTCGGCGCCCGGCTCGGTCCGCATGGCGATGACGTGGCGCAGGGTGCGGACGTTCGCGGTCCACAGGATGTCCGTGCTCAGGCCGATCGGCGCCAGCCGACGCAGGGCCGAGGTGATCTCCTTCTTCACCGAGAACGGCAGGCCTTCGGCGTCGAGGTCGAGCTTCTCCGCGGCGTCGACCTGGAACTCCTCCAGGCGCTCCACGAGCTCGACCACCTGGTCGCGGATGGGCTCGAGCGCCGGCGGTACGCGGAAGCCGATGTCCGTGAGCCGCACGTAGCGCAGGCTCTCCTGGGAGAACGCGGATCCCGCGCGATGCCGGACAAGCTCATGCGTGAAAACCCTCGACGCGTTCCGGAACGCGAACGAGAAGCTCGCGTGCTCGAGCACGCTCCCGTGCCCCGAGCGCAGGAGGTTCCCGAAGTACGCCTCCGGGTCGGTGCGGATCCGGGTGACGTTGGCGTTCAGGCCCGGCTCCCACGAGCGGTAGCACATGCGCCCGCCGAACTCCACGAGCAGCTCGGCGTCGTTGACCTCCCCGTCGGCCTCCCGGCGCTCGAGCCAGGATGTGCCGCCGACGGCCTCGAGGTACGCCCGCATCCCGCCGAGGTCGACGGACGGGCGGGCGATCAGGAAGACCTGCGGGCTGGTTTCGCGCATGGCGGAGGGCTCATCGGCGAGGAGGGACGCAGCGTGCATGCGTGCATCCTCGTCTGTCGTTCGGATAGGACCAAACCCGCTGGTCTCGTCGCAGATCGGTTCGGTCGCACGCGACGATGTCGTCCCGGCGCTCGGTCAGCGCGGAGCGACCGCCGGCTCCAGCCGCGTCCGCCGGTTGCGCAGCACGATCCCCCGCCACACCAGCGCACCGGCGACAAGCGGACACGCGGCGATCGCCACCGGGGGGATCCCCGCGCCCGCCTTGGAGAGCAGCCCGAGTCCGCCGCCGATGAGCACGACGCCGAGCACCGTGCGCAGGACCTCGACGGGGGTGCGGACGGAGAGCCATGAGCCGATCACCACGCCCGGCACCGAGCCGAGGAGGATCGTCCCGGCCAGGGCGAAGTCGACGTTGCCGGCCACGATGTGGGCGATCGCCGCGGCCCACAGGAGGATCGCGGCGTGGAAGATGTCGGTGCCGACCACCCGATGTGGCGCCAGGCCGAAGACCAGGATGAGTCCCACCGCGATGAGCGAGCCCGACCCCGCGGAGGTCACGCCGAGGATGAACCCGACCAGCGCGCCGAACGTCGCCGCGGCGATCTTGTTGCGCCGGGTGGCGGGCACGCTCTGCCGCCCCTCGGAGGGCGTGCCCCTCAACACCGTCTTGACGAACAGGAGCGAGCCGGTGAGCAGGATCGCGCAGCCGACCGCGACCATGACCACGTCGTCGAACGACTTTCCCGTAGCGTGCTCGAGCGCCTGGAGCGCGTACGTCCCGCCCACCGCCGCGGGCACCGAGCCGAAGGCCATCCACGTCGAGATGCCGAAGTCGACCGTCTTGAGCTTCACGTGGCGCCAGCCGCCCACGGTCTTCGTTACCGCGCCGTAGGCGAGGTCGGTCCCCACCGCGGTCACGGGCTTGATCCCGAAGACGAGGATGAGCAGCGGCGTCATGAGCGCGCCGCCCCCCACGCCGGTGAGGCCGACGAGCACGCCCACGCCGAGCCCGAACAGGACGATCAGCGGATCCACGGCGGCGGAGTATAGGCCCTGAGTCGAGCGGATTGGTCGGAAATCTCGCGGGGCCTACCCTTCCGATCGTGACGACGGAGAGTGGAGTGCGCCTCGCCGGTCGCCCGGTCAACCGGGTGGGGCTCGGCGCGATGCAGCTCCCGGGCCCTCGCGTGTTCGGCCCGCCGCGGGATCGCGAGCAGGCTCTCGCCGTGCTGCGCCGGGCGGTGGAGCTCGGCGTCAACCACATCGACACCGCCCAGTACTACGGGCCCGACGTCGCCAACGAGCTGATCCACGAGGCGCTGCACCCTATCCCCAGGACCTCGTGCTCGTGTCCAAGGTGGGAGCGACCCGCGACGCCGACGGCGGATGGATTCCGGCGCAGCGGCCCGAGGAGCTGCGTCGCGGCGTGGAGGACAACCTGCGCTCGCTGGCGGTCGACCGCGTGGACGTCGTGAACCTCCGGCTCCTCGGCGACGAAGACGCCGCCGCAGGCGACGTGCCCTTCGCCGATCAGCTCGGGGCGATGATGGAGCTGCGCGCCGAGGGGAAGATCGGGGGCATCGGCCTCAGCAACGTCACGCTCGAGCAGGTCCGGGCCGGCCTCGCCACCACCGAGATCGCCTGTGTGCAGAACCCGATGAGCCTGCTGAACCGCGAGGACGAGCCCGTGCTCGAGCTCTGCCGCGAGAGCGACATCCCCTACACCCCGTTCTTCCCGCTGGGCTCGGCGTTCCCCGGCATCCCGAAGGTGACCGAGCAGCCCGTCGTCCGCGAGATCGCCGGACGGATCGGCGCGGCACCCTCCCAGGTCGGGCTCGCGTGGCTGCTGCAGCACAGCGCGAACATCCTGCTCATCCCCGGGACCTCCTCCCCCGTCCACCTCGAGGAGAACATCGCCGCGCAGGAGGTCGAGCTCGACGCGCAGGCCCTCGCTCAGCTGGCCGACCTGGCCAGCTGAGCGACGATCTCGGCTAGGACTTCGCCCTGTCGCGCTGCAGGTGCGCGGCCGCGACGATGCACTGGCTGTACGGCGTGCCCTTCTGGCCCTTCACGTGCTTCTTGGAGAGCGGCTTGCAGGCGGCCTTCGCGGCCTTCTTGGCGTTCTTCGTCGTCGTCGTGGTGTCGCCCTTGTCGAGCTTGGCCATCGCCTGGACGCACTGGCTGAACGGCGTGCCCTTCTGGCCCTTCACGTGCTGCTTGCTCTCTCCCTTGCAGTACTTGCCGTTGGCCTTGGCCTGCGCGGGAGTGGGCTTCGCCGGCTTGGCCGGCTTGTCGGCGGGACGAGTGGCCAGGGCCACGCCGGGGAGGGCGAGCAGGGCCGAGGTGGCGCCGAGGGCGAGGAAGCGATGGGTGCGCATGTTCGAGACTCTCCTGTGGTCGTTCACTGAGCCGTCAACGCACCGGGCAGTCGAAGGTCAGGGGCGATCGCCGGCGGATCCGCCGTGACCGGAGCTCGGCTGCCCCTTCCCGGCGCCCTGACCGGTGCCGCCGCGCCCGGGCGGGGGTGGCGGCGCAGAGGACGTGCCGCCACCGTGCTTCGGCACCACCTTCGGCCTGCGGCTCGGACTCGGGACGCGCTTCGGCTTCGTGGCGGGCGCCGGGGAAGATCGCCGGGATGCCGCCGGCCCGCGCGCCGTCCCCGGGCCGTGCGCCTTCGCCGCGGCCTTCTCCGACCCGCCCCGTGTGCCCCTGCCAGTGCTGGGCGCGCCGCGGGCGCGCACGCCGCGGGCGCCGGCGGCCCCCGCAGCGGGGGCCGAGGATGCACCAACGTGCCCGCCAGACGCGGCGGCGCGCGGCTCCGCGGTCTCGCGCCGGCCTCGGCGGACTCCATGACCGGCGGGCGCGCCGGGGTCCGGCGCATGACGCGCGGCGCCGATGCCCACGGACGACGGGGCCAGGACCACCCGCCCCGACCGGGGAAGACCACGCGCGGGCGCGGACCTGACGTGCTCCGCGCCGGGCCGATCGTGATGCGCGAGGCCACGGACCGCCACCGTGCCCCCGGCCGCCACGGCCACGACCATCACCGCGGCGGCCTTGGCGGCCATGCCGCTCGCGAATCCGACCGCGGCGGACCCGGCTGATGACGCCGACCCGGCCGCCACAGCCCCGAGGCCCGCCGCCCCCGTCCCCCCGGCCGCACCCGGCAGCGCTCCCGAACCCGCCGCCGCCAACCCCTTCGCGAGCAGCGCGGCCCCCACCACCGCGGGCAGCGGGGGGCACAGCACCGCGAGATCGGCGGAGCGACGGTCGATCGCCGCCCCGAACGCCGAGCACACGGCGCAGTTCCGCAGATGCCCGCGGATCCGCCGGCTGCCCACCACGCGGCCGTCGCCGTCCGACAGCGTCCGCTGCACCTCCTCACAGCCCATGTCGCGACCCTCCGCGCAATCGAGGAGGGCTCGCCGTGCCTCGAAGATCGTCTGCTTCGCGGCGCCCGTCGTGCCTCCGATCACCTTCGCGATCTCCTCGTGGCCGAGACCGCTGAGCTCGCGGAGCACCAGGGCCGAGCGCTGGCGCTCGGGCAGGTCGCCGAGGTCGTCCTGGAGCTGCCGGATCCGGGCGCGGTCCTCCACCGTCCGCGCCAGCGAGTCCTCCCCGATCTCGGGGGACGTCCCGAGCTCGCGCTGCTGGGACCATCGTCTCGCCCGGAGCACCGACACCGCCTCGTTGTGGGCGATCCGGAAGAGCCAGGGCCGGACCTCGAAGTCGCGCTCCTCCCGCTCCAGGGCCGACCACGCCTTGGTCAGCGCCGCCTGGAGCGCGTCGCGCGCGTCCTCGTCGTGGTGCACGATCGAGCGGCAGTAGCGATAGAGCTCCTGGTAGTGGCAGCGGAAGAGCTCCGTCAGGGCCGCCGGATCCGCCCGCGCGGTCGTCGATCGCAAGGCCTCGCCGCGACGCCAGCGCGCAGGCAGCGGCGCGCGCACGTTCGTCGCCATCAAGGTCGCCCGTCACACAGGGTCAACGCCATCGTGACCGTTAAGTCTGACGCGAAGCCGACGAATTCACACCAGATCCGACCGAATGGGGGACCCGAAGCTCGCGCGTGACCCTCCGTCGAGCCCTTTAGAGTCTCGCGCGTGAGCGTCGGCATCGTGGGCATGGGCTACGTGGGGCTGCCGCTTGCGGTGGCGTTCGCGGAGGAGGGCGAGACCGTGGTCGCGCTCGACGTCGACCAGCGCAAGATCGACGCTCTCGGCGCCGGTGAGTCCTACATCGAGGACATCCCGAGCGAGCGCCTCGCGCCGCTCACCGGGCTCATCCGCCCCACCACCCGCTTCGCCGAGCTGGCGAAGGTCGACGCGATCGTCATCTGCGTCCCCACGCCGCTGACTCCGAACCGTGAGCCTGACCTCGAGCCGCTGCTCTCCGCCGCTCGCGGCGTGGCCGACCATCTCCAGGCGGGCCAGCTCGTCGTGCTCGAGTCCACCACCTACCCGGGCACGACCCGCGAGCGCCTCGCCCCCGTGCTCGAGCTCTCGGGCCTCACCGCGGGCGTCGACGTCTTCGTCGGCTTCTCCCCCGAGCGCGTGGACCCCGGCCGCACGGACTACACGCTCAGGACCACCCCCAAGGTCGTCGGCGGCCTCACGCCGGCCTGCCTCGAGCGCGCGCTCGCGCTCTACGGGAAGGTCTGCGACCACCTCGTCCCGGTCTCCTCGCCCGAGGCGGCTGAGCTCTCCAAGCTGCTGGAGAACATCTTCCGCTCGGTGAACATCGCGCTGGTCAACGAGCTGGCGATCCTCTCGGACCGCATGGGGATCGACATCTGGGAGGTCGTCGACGCGGCGGCGACCAAGCCCTACGGCTTCACGCGCTTCGAGCCGGGCCCGGGAATGGGCGGGCACTGCCTCCCCGTCGACCCCTTCTACCTCTCCTGGAAGGCGCGCGAGTACGACTTCGCCACGGAATTCATCGAGCTCGCCGGCAAGGTCAACCAGGCCATGCCCTACCACTGCGTGGAGCGCATCGAGCGCGCGCTCAACGACACGGGCAAGCCCGTCCGCGGATCGCGCGTAACCGTGCTCGGGGTCGCCTACAAGGCCGGGGTGGGCGATCTGCGCGAGTCGCCGGCCCTGAAGATCATGGGCCTGCTCGCCACGCGGGGCGCGGAGTTGGCCTACCATGACCCGCACGTCGAGGCCGTGCCCGGTCTCGGCCTCCGGTCCACGCCGCTCGACTCCGCCGTCGACGGCGCGGATCTCGTCGTGATCGTGACGGCCCATCCCGAGGTGGACCATGCGGCGGTCGCCGAGCGCGCGGCGCTCCTCATCGACTTCCGCGGCGTCACCCGGGGTGTCCGCTCCGACACCGTCACGCGACTGTAGGCCACTATATTTCCTGAAGTCTTGTCGGCTTTCACCCATCTCCAGGCCCTCGAGGCCGAATCCATCCACGTGTTCCGCGAGGTCGCCGCGCAGCTCGAGCGGCCGGTGCTCCTGTTCTCCGGCGGCAAGGACTCCGCCGTCCTGCTCCGCCTCGCCGAGAAGGCGTTCTGGCCTGCGCGCCTGCCCTTCGGAATCATGCACGTCGACACGGGCCACAACTTCCCCGAGGTCATCGAGTATCGCGACCGCCGCGTCGCCGAGCTCGACGCCCGCCTGATCGTCGCCTCCGTCCAGGAGTCGATCGACGCCGGCCGCGTGAGCGAGGAGACGGGCCCGCGCGCGTCGCGCAACCGCCTCCAGACCACGACGCTGCTCGACGCGATCACCGAGCACGGGTTCGACGCCGCCTTCGGGGGCGCCCGCCGTGACGAGGAGCGTGCCCGCGCGAAGGAGCGCGTCCTCTCCTTCCGGAACGATTTCGGCCAGTGGGACCCCAAGGCCCAGCGCCCCGAGCTGTGGAACCTCTACAACGGCCGTGTGCGCAAGGGCGAGCACGTCCGCGTGTTCCCGCTGAGCAACTGGACCGAGCTCGACGTGTGGGAGTACGTGAAGACCGAGGGGCTCGAGCTGCCCTCGATCTACTTCTCGCACCGCCGCGAGGTGTTCCGTCGTGACGGGATGCTCTACGCGGTCTCCCCCTTCATCACGCTGATGGACGGCGAGGAGCCCTTCGAGGCGAGCGTCCGCTACCGCACGGTCGGGGATGCGAGCTGCACGGGCGCCGTCGCCTCGGACGCCGCGACGCTGGATGAGGTGGTCGCCGAGATCGCCGCGACCACGGTGACCGAGCGCGGCGAGACCCGCGCCGACGACCGGGTCACCGAGGCGGCCATGGAGGACCGCAAGCGGGAGGGCTACTTCTGAGATGAGCGCGACCTCCTCCAACGGCAGCGGAAGCGGGCACGTCAAGACCCCGGCGCTCACCGCCGAGTTGCTGCGCTTCGCCACCGCGGGCTCGGTCGACGATGGCAAGTCGACCCTGATCGGTCGCCTGCTCCACGACTCCCACGCGATCATGGAGGATCAGCTCGCCGACGTGACCGCGGTGTCCGAGCGCCGTGGCCTGGAGGGCGTCGACCTCGCGCTGCTCACCGACGGCCTGCGTGCCGAGCGCGAGCAGGGCATCACGATCGACGTCGCCTATCGCTACTTCGCGACGCTCAAGCGGCGCTTCATCATCGCCGACACGCCCGGCCATGAGCAGTACACGCGCAACATGGTCACGGGCGCGAGCACCGCCGACCTCGCCGTCGTGCTCGTGGACGCCCGCCACGGCGTGGTCGAGCAGTCGCGCCGCCACGCCACGGTCGCCGGGATCCTCGGGATCCCTCACCTCCTCGTCGCCGTGAACAAGATGGACCTCGTCGGCTGGGACGAGACGACGTTCCGGGACATCGTGAAGGAGTTCGCGGAGCTGGCGGGGCGCATCGGCGTGCCCGAGGTGACGTTCATCCCCATCTCGGCGTTGAAGGGCGACAACGTCGTCGCGCCGAGCGGGCGCTCGCCCTGGTACGACGGGCCGGCGCTGCTCGACCACCTCGAGACCGTCCATGTCGGCGACGCGTGGAACCTCGACGACGCGCGCTTCCCCGTCCAGTACGTCATCCGCCCCCAGCGCGCGGAGTTCCACGACTACCGCGGCTATGCGGGTCAGGTCGCTTCGGGCCGGTTCCGTCCGGGCGACGAGGTCGTGGTCCTCCCGGGCGGGAAGCGGAGTCGGATCACGAGGATCGACACCTACGCCGGGTCGATCGACGAGGCGTCCCCGCCGCTGTCGGTCACGCTGCTGCTCGAGGACGACCTCGACATCTCCCGCGGGGACATGCTCGTCTCGCCCGCCCGGCAGCCCGTGGTGAGCCGTGAGTTCGAGGCCCGTGTGTGCTGGATGGCCGACGAGCCCCTGCGCCCCCGCTCGCGCTACGTGCTGCGCGCCGCCACCCGCGAGGTCAAGGTCGTCATCGAAGAGGTCCGCTGGCGGCTGGACGTGAACACCCACGAGCGCGACCAGGACGCCGGCGAGCTCGGCCTCAACGCCATCGGCCGCGTCGCCCTCCGCGCGAGCGCCCCCCTGGCGTTCGACCCGTACTCGCACAACCGCGCGACGGGCTCGTTCATCCTCATCGACGAGGCGACGAACGAGACGGTGGGCGCCGGGATGGTCCGCGAGCACGACGCGCCGCCCGTGCGGTAGGGCGGTCACCCTGGCTTATGGCCAGTCGAGCTGCTCGGTGAGTTCGGCCGGCCCGAGGTCGATCAGGCCGCTGCGGTCAACGGCCCGGTACGCGCCGTGCCCATCGAGCGCGAGCCAGTGGACGACATGCTCGTGGGGGTCGACGATCAGCAGCTCGTCGACCCGGTGCTCGGCGTAGAACGGCAGCTTCTCCCATGTCTCGTCGCCGGGAGAGAGGATCTCCAGCACGAGTGCGGCGGTGGGCTGCCACACACCGCCAGGACGCCCGCGATGCAGCCCTCCGTCGGGGACGCGGAAGTCGTCCTCTGACTGCCCGAGGTTGAACTGGCCGCTGGCCGTAAGACCGCTGGCGGTGGCGAGCGGGCGCAGCAGCGCAGCGAGCTGCCATTCGAGTTCGGCGTGCGCGCCCGAAGGGGCGGGGACCATGTGCAGGACACCCTTCCACACCTCGTCCAGGCGGTCCGCGCCAGCCTGACGGCGGCGCTCGAAGAGCTCGGTAAGCCCGGCGGAGGGCGGATCGAGGATCAGCGTTCGCATGGCCCGAAGCGTAACCGGCGCCGGGCGGTCGTGGACGGCGGCAGAGGCGCGTGCTGTGGCGCCGGGAGGGATCACGGCGGTGGTGCGCGCGACGGGGATCTCGGAGTCACGGTGCTGCGTGGGCTCGAGGATCTCGACTCGGGGGAGCGCCTCTGGCGGTTGGAGGTCAACACCCACGAGCACGACCAGGACGCGGGCGAGCTCGGCCTGAACGCGATCGGCCGTGTCGCCCTACGCGCCAGCGGCCCCGATGGATGTGCACGCCCTCGGTCTCCCGGACACGACGAGCAGCCCGTGCCGGTCAGCTACCCTAGCTACCCTAGCTAGCTTCCGCTACCCTGCCGGACATGTGGCAGGTAGGCATGCACGAGGCCAAGACGACGCTCTCCAAGCTCGTCGAGCGCGCGGAGGCCGGCGAGGACATCGTCATCGCGCGCAACGGCAAGCCCGTGGTGCGTCTGGTGCCGGTGACCGGGACGAGCTCCCTCGCGGCGGTGCGGGGTGCGTGGCGCGGGGCGGTCCGCATGGCCGACGACTTCGATGTGCTGCCCGACGACCTCGCCGACGCGCTCGGGGCCCGCTGAAGCTTCTGCTCGACACCCACGCCGCCGTGTGGTGGCTGAGCGGGGATGAACGGTTCGGCGCGACGGCGGCGCGCCAGATGACGGCGGAGACCAACCAGGTGCTGCTCAGTGCCGTGGTGGTCTGGGAGGTGGCCGTCAAGCGCGCCCTGGGCAAGTTGCAGGCGCCGGCCGACCTCGCGGCCACGCTCCTCGGAGCCGGCGCCCACCCCCTGGCGATCACCCTCGAGCACGCGGGCGCGGTCGAGGGCCTTCCACCGCACCACTCAGATCCCTTCGATCGTCTCCTCGTCGCCCAGGCCCGCGGCGAGCGCGCGACGATCGTCTCGCGCGACGAGGTCCTCAAGTCCTACGACGTCGCCCTCGTCTGGTAGCGCGGACCCCCCTACGAGCAGCTCGACCTCGGCCTTGTGGACGCCCCGGTGATCGCCATCTGCGAGCGCCTCGGAGAGCCCAAGGTCGCCACGCTCGACCGCCGCGATTTCGGAGTCGTGCGCCCACGTCACGTGGCGGCTTGCGAGCTACTCCCCGGTTGAGCCGTCGGGGCTGTGCGTTCATCTGAGAACTCGTCCCCTCCGGCAAACTTACACCCAGCGGGTATCTTTACACCATGGCCCTCAACATCAAGGATCCCGAGGCGGAGCGGTTGGCCGGCGAGGTCGCCGCACTCGCGCACGAAACCAAGACCCGCGCGGTCAGAAACGCGCTTCGGGAGCGCAAGGAACGCCTGGAGCTCACCTCTGCCGGCCAGCGCCGGGACGCCCTGCACCGCTTCCTCGCCGAGGAGGCGTGGCCGCAGGTGCCCGAGGACGTGCGGCGCCGGCCTCTATCCCGCGGGGAGAGGGAGGCGATCCTCGGGTATGGCCCCGGTGGCGTGTGATCCTCGACAGCTCGGCGATCGTCGCCGTCCTGCTGGCCGAGCACGGGCATGAGCCGGTGCTCGCTCGCCTCCACGCCGCGGACCTGGTCGGCGTCGGGGCACCCACGCTCACCGAATCCGGGATCGTGCTGACCGCCCGGCTCGGCGCAGCGGGAAAGAGCCTGCTGGCGCGGTTCGTCCAGGAAAGCCGATCGATCGTCATCCCGTGCGGGGACGAGCACTGGCGGGTCGGCGTCGATGCGTTCATGCGTTTCGGCAAGGGCCGCCATCCCGCGGCGTTGAACTTCGGCGACTGCCTCACCTACGCGACGGCAAAGCTCGTGGGTCGGCCCCTGCTCTGTCTCGGCAACGACTTCGCCCAGACCGATCTCGAGCTCGCCCGGTGACGCGACCGGTCACGCTCGAGATGGCTACCACCCGAGCCACCCGCCTGCTCGCGCTCGCTGGCGCTGGATTGGCGCCACGCCCAGCATCCAGGTGATAGAACGTGCCGGACGATGTCCATGTGGTCCTGCGTCGCCGCGGCGCGGCCGCGGGGCAGTCGCTCCAGGAGTACCTCCGGGCCGAGCTCATCGCGCAGCCGCGGCAGCCGACGGTCGAGGAGGTGTTCGACCGGATCTCGCAGCGCACGGGAGGGTCGCTCTCCCTGGAGGAGGCGGTGGAGGCGGTGCGCGAGGACCGCGATCACCGGTGATCGTCGTCGACGCCTCGGTGCTCGCGACCGTCCCCATCGGCGACGAACAGGCCGCAGAGACGCTGCGGCGACGCCTGCTACGGCGGGCTCTCGCGGCGCCGTCCCTGGTCGACCTCGAGGTGGTCTCGGTCCTGCGCCGCAAGCGCGTGCAGGGTCGGCTCGACGAGCACCGCGCCGGGCAGGCCGTCGTCGACCTCCACGCCCTACCCCTGGCGCGAGCGCCCGAGCGGCCTCTGCTCCAGCGCGTCTGGGAGCTGCGACACAACCTCACGTCCTATGACGCCGCATACGTCGCGCTGGCCGAGACGCTCCGCGTGCCACTGCTCACCGGTGACCAGCGGCTGGCCGCGGCCCCGGGCATTCGGTGCGAGGTCGAGCTTGCCTAGCGCGCGGGCGAGCGCCGAGGGACACGACGCGCGGGCGCTGACGAGCGGGCGTCTCGACTCGCAAGCCTCCGCTCGAGCTCGGTGACGCGTCGAGCAACTCCGGCGCCTCGAACGCGCGGTTGCGCCGGCCGAGGTTCGTCTGCTTCAGGACGCCGGCGGCCACGAGCCCGGTGACCGCCTCGTTGACCGCCTGTTCGGGGACGCGGAATTCAAGGAGCGGTTCTATGACCGCCGCGACGGCTTCGACGCGGCGTTCAGGCGCCGCGTCGAGTGCGAAGCAAAGGCCCGGGGGATCCGCAACGTCCAGAGGCGCCGACGGTAGTTCGAGCCTGGTCCACGGCCTTCCTTGATCTCTTCGCTCAGGTTAGAAACGACGGTATGCGTAGCGGCAGGTACAGGTATCGGACCGCTCTGCGGGAGGCCCTCCCGAACTTTCTTGCCACCCTGACTCCAAAGGGTCGCCACGATTGCGGCGATCACGAGTGGTACAAGGCCGAAGAGCAGACTTGGCGGTGCTATCACTGCGAGCCGGGCGTCATGCACACCGTGCCGTGGAACGAGCGGGAGCTTGCGGCGCGAACGCTTGAGGCCGGCGCGATGAATGTCCGAGCGGGCATCACGCGCCCGGCTGTACCGCACCAGTAGCCCAGGAGGGGGACCCCCATGCATCTCGCGGCGGAGGACCGAGCGCCCGCGACGGCTTGTGGGTCTTGAGTGAGCGCCGCAACCCAATGCCGCAGGCTGCACTCGCAACCTCGTCCCGGTGAATCAGCGTCAGCACGGGGGGCGATCCTCGCGCTGGCGATCTCCGACCTCGCCGGCGGCGAAGAAGTACCGGCGCGGGTGGAAGAGAAGGCAGAACTCGTTGGCGGCGTGACGCCGACCGCGTAGCGATGCAGACGCCGCGCCTCCCGCGCGCCCCCCTCAACCCGACAGGGACCGCCGAGGGACACGACGCGCGGGCGCTGACGATCCGGTATCGCCGGCCGGACTCGCGAGCCTCCGCTCGAGCGAACGGAGGGATCGTCTCGAACTGCGCGTGCGCGATGGCCGCTTGCACCGTGGGCGGAAGTTCATCGGCAGAGCAGAACGTGCAGAGATCTACGAGTAGGGCCTCGACGTGGTCGGGCGGCGGGGGCACGAATGCGGCGCGGCACGGGTTGTAACTGCTACCGCCGATCCAGTTCTGCTCGGTGCGGATCCTGCCGGCGTGCTCGTCGCGCGACGTTCCCGCCAGCAGTCGACGGTGGACCGCGCACAGGTCGTCGTCGGTGAGCGGCCGTCCGGAGCCCAGGTTCTCGACGGCCCAGCTCATCGCCTCCACGTTGTTGAGAACCTCGTGTGAGGTCACGTCGGCGGGCTCCTCACGCGTGCCTCCTGCGAGCTGGGCGCGCAGCAACCGCCGGCCCCCGACCTCCAGCCCCTCGATCCGGGAAGAGGCGACCGCCTCGGCGCGGAGCAGCAGGTGCGCGACGGCCTCGGAGCCCACCCGGGTGCGTGACTCGAGGTTGAGACGCGTCACCGCCTGCTCGGCGTCCGCGCAGTCGGCCGCGGTCATGCCGTCGAGAGCGATGGGCCGGCCCGCGAGAGGGTCGGGCACGTAGGCCTCGTACCGGCAGCGCTGCCTATCGCGCCGAGGGAGCCCCTGGACGAGGACGGGCCGCCAGATCCGCTTGACTACTGGGGCCACATGATCAACCTTACGGAATAGGCTTGATCAAGAGGAGGAGAAACTCAGGGCTGCATCAGCCCTCGGCCTGCTCGCGCTCGCGCTCGCGCAGCTCCACCCGCCGGATCTTCCCGGTCAGCGTCTTCGGGAGGTCGTCGACGAACTCGATCTTGCGCGGGTAGGCGTAGGCCGAGTGGTGGTCGCGCACGAACTGCGAGATGTCCTGTGCGAGCTCGTCGGACGGCTCGTGCCCCGCGCTCAGCCGGATGAACGCCTTGACGATCGCCCCCCGGCGCTCGTCGGGTGACGCGACCGCGGCGGCCTCGGCCACCGCCGGGTGCTCGATGCACGCCGACTCCACCTCGAAGGGCCCGATCCGGTAGCCCGCCGAGATGATCACGTCGTCGGCGCGGCCCGCGTACCAGACGTAGCCGTCCTCGTCGAGCTGCGCGGCGTCCTGCGTGTGGAACCAGTCGCCGCCGAACACCTCGGCCGTCTCCTCCTCGGGCCGGTTCCAGTAGCCGAGCGGGTAGTGCGGATTGGAGTGCGCCCGCAGGCAGATCTCCCCGCGCTCACCCTGGGGCACGGGCTTCTCGTCCTCGTCGAGGAGCTGGACGTCCCAGCCCGGCATCGGCTTACCCATCGAGCCCTCGCGGACCTCCATGAACGGGAAGTTCGCGCACAGGGGGTAGGACTCCGTCAGGCCGTAGTAGTCCAGCACCGTCACCCCGTACTGCCCGCGGAACCAGCGGATGGCCTCGGGGTTGAGCGGCTCGCCGGCCGAGCACACGATCCGGAACTCCTGCGGGAACTTCTTCCCGGCGTCCTCTATGCCCATCATCGCCCGCATCGCCGTCGGCGTCGTGAACACGTTCGCCACCCGGTTGCGGCTCAGGACCTCGAGCTGCTGCTCGGGATCGAAGCCCCCCTTGCGCGCGAGGACGAACTGCGTGGCCCCGTGCCGCCAGGGCCCGAGCAGCGGCGCGATCCCCGCCGCCCACGCCCACTCCCCCATCCCGTGGAAGAGCTCTCCGTCCTGCACGTCGTGGCAGTAGGTGAACTCCTCGTGGCCGAGCAGGTAGCGGTGGGCGTGGAGGATGCCCTTGGCCAGTCCGGTGGTGCCGGAGGAGTAGTAGAGCTGGGCGGGGTCGTCGGCGCTCGTGTCCTCGGGCTCGAAGTCGGTACCCGCGCGGGACAGGAGGTCGCCGTCGAGCAGGATCACGTCCTCGACGAGGTCGCGAGAGATCCGGTCCGCGTTCGCCCGGTCGGTGACGAGCACCTTGGGCTGCGAATCCGTGATGCGGTGCTTGATGCCCTCGTCGCCGTAGAGCACGGACATGGACAGGAGGATCGCCCCGCACTTCCAGGTCCCGAAGAACGCCGCCGCGGTCTCGGGCGTGGAAGGCAGGAGCATCGCCACGCGGTCGCCCTTCTGCACCCCGTGCTCGCGCAGCACGGCGGCGAACCCGTTGGACATGTCCTGGAGCTCGCCCCAGGCCACGCGCCGCTGGTTGCCCTGCCAGTCCTCCCACACCATCGCGAGCTTGTCGCGCGGGTGCTTGTCGCAGACGTCGTGGGCGATGTTGTACTTCTCGGGCACGGCCCAGGAGTGCTCCGCGCACGCCTGCTCGTAGGAGATCTCCGACAGGGCGGCGAGGGTCATGCAGCGGTTCTACCCATAGGTCCGACGACTGTCCACCAACTCCGCTATGACGAGCTCGCGCCGTCCGCCTCAGGGGCTGCGCCGCCGTCGAGGAGCATGCGGCTCGAGCTCGAAGTGGCGTTTGAGGTAATCGCCGAACTGGGGAACCGTGAAGGTCGCGTAGCCCAGACGAGGGCTGTATGTGGTAGCCGAGGAGTGCCCGTGTCCACCGCCTAGCCGGGGACGCGACTCCGCACGCCTGCGAAACGACCGAAGTCGCGGTCGAAGGACACGATGGTGGCGCCGTGCTCGAGGGCGAGCGCGGCGAGGTGCGCGTCGTTGGTCAGGTTGCCGCCCGTGCCCGCGCGCTCGAGGAGCCCCCGAAGCAGAGCGAGGTGGCGGCGGGTGGGTTCGACGACCACCGCAGGGGGCGCCTCGAGCCAAACCTCCAGAAGCTCGCCGGCTCTCTCGATCGCCAGCGGCCGAGCGAGGGCGGCCGGATGGGTGATGACCCGGAGGAAGGCGATCAGGGCAATCCACGCGAACCCGACCCCCTCGCCTCCACCGAGCGCGGCCGCCAACCAGGCTCGCGCGATCTCGTGGTCTCGGGCTCTTTCGTTGACGGCGTAGACGAGAACGTTCGCATCGACCAGGACCACGTTCAGCGTCCTTCGGACATACGGCGCGCGAGCTCTTCGTCCTCGAGCTCGCCCGCAAGCTGCAGCGCCTTGGTCAGATCCACGAGGGGCTCCCCGAGGTCGTAGGTCGGGAAGACGGCGGGCTTCCCGGGGGAAGGTCCTGCCCCGGCCCGGATCGCCTCGTTGACGGCCTGCTTGAAGGAGAGCTTCCGCTCGGTCATCCGGCGCTTGATGAGAAGCTCGACGTCGGGGTCGAGGGTAACGGTCGTCCTCATGCCTGCATCATATCTTCAGGCGAAATGATGCGACGATGCCGATCCGATGAATCGAGCGCGCAGGCCCGTGCGGCGTGACGCTCGGCCGTGGCTGGGGTACATACTTCTAATGACTACGGAAGACACCACGGGCGGCCTCCTGGGCAAGGTCGCCGGAAAAGCGAAGGAAGCGGCCGGCTCGCTCACCGGCCAGAACGATCTCGCGCGGGAGGGGCGTCTCCAGCAGGCGCAGTCCGATGCCGAGGTCCAGGCAAAGCAGGACGCCACCGAGGCGCGCCAGCGCGAGCAGGAGGCCGAGGTCGAGCAGAAGAAGACCGACAACGAGATCGAGCGCGAGCGCCTGCGCGCCGAGGTGGCCGAGGCCGATCGCGAGAAGCAGATCGAGCGCGACCGCGCCCGTGCCGAGCAGCAGGCCGCCGAGCAGGCCGCCCGCGAGAAGCAGGCCGCCGCGACCTCCGAGCGCGCCGGCGAGCAGGCCGCCGCGCAGCAGGCGGGCCAGGCCGGCGTCGAGCACGCCCGCGAGGCCGCCGAGGCGGACCGCCTCGAGGCCGAGGCCGCCCGCGCCGCCAAGACAGCGGACACCATCGACCCCGAGGAGCGCTAGATGAGCCTCACCGACATCCCCCGCACCGCGGTGCGGGGCTACCTGAAGATCCTGCGGATCCCCGTCGACGTGGGCATCAAGGCTCTCGGCGGCAAGGAGTCCCCCGTGGGCGTCGCCGCCGACCGGGCCGACGCGACGGTCCGCGAGACCGCCGGCTCGCTGCTCGGCGACCGCGAGCTCAAGGCCGAGTCCGGTCGCCGCCGCAGCGCCGCCGGTCAGCGCGAGCAGGCCACCGGGCTGCGCGAGCAGGCCGAGCAGAAGCGCTCCGCCGCCGACGAGCGCGCCGCCGAGCGCCGCAAGCAGGCCGCCGCGCGCCGCAAGCAGGCCGAGAAGCGCGCCACCGAGCAGCGCGAGGAGGCCGAGGAGAAGCGCTCCGAGCAGACGACGAAGGCCCAGCAGTCCGAGCAGCGCCGCCGGCAGGCGTCGCGCACGGCGGCGGCCAAGACGGAGGAGGTCATCGAGGACCGCGCCAAGCGCGAGCGCCTCGAGCAGCTCGACACGGAGGCCAAGGCGACGGAGGAGCGCGAGGACGCGCTGACCGCGTCCGACGAGGCCCAGCGCCTGAAGAACGCGGCGAGCCGGGCCAAGGCCGAGCGCAAGACGGGCTCCGCTCCCAGCTAACGAGCGCTCCAGCCCTGGTCCATCACGACCGGGGCGCCCGTGAAGGCCTTGCCGTCGGGCCCGAGGAGGAAGGCCACCGTTCCGGCCACCTCCTCGGGTTCGATGAGCTTCTTGACCGCGTGAGGGGCGAGGATCACGTCCTCGAGCACCCGGTCCTCCTCGATCCCGTGGGCGCGTGCCTGGTCGGCGATCTGCTTCTCCACGAGCGGGGTGCGCACGTAGCCGGGGCACAGCGCGGTCGCGCTGATCCCCACCTCGGCGCCTTCGAGCGCGAGCACCTTGCACAGCCCGATCACGCCGTGCTTCGCGGCCACGTAGCCCGCCTTGAAGGGCGAGGCCACGAGACCGTGCACCGAGGCGACGACGACGATGCGCCCGTCCCCGCTGTCGCGCAGCGCCTCCCATCCGTACTTAGCGAGCAGGAACGGGGACGTGAGCAGGATGGCCTGCAGCACGTCCCAGCGCTCCTCGGGGAACTCCGCCACCGGAGCCACGTGCTGGAAGCCGGCGACGGGCACGATCGCGTCGAGGCGCCCGAAGCGCTCGCGCGCGGCGTCGACCGCGCCGCGGTTGCCCTCCCGGGTCGTGAGGTCCGCGGCGAAGCCGTCGTCCCCGGCCTCGAGGTCGACCCCGAGCACGTCCCATCCGTCGGCGCGCAGGCGGTCGGCGATCGCCCGCCCGATCCCGCTCGCCGTTCCGGTGACGAGCGCGGCGCGATCAGGCATCCGCGCTCACCACCTGGGCGGTTTGAGGGCCTGGAGACTCCGCGAAGCGGCGGGGGGCGAGCAGCGAGGGCTGCGCGGGCTCGTCCTTCGTGACCCGTCGGGTCAGCTCGTCGATGATCGCGAGTCGACCCGTTGCCGCTCCCTCATCGAGGTGCAGCTCGCGGGCCAGGAGACGGAAGAGCCGCTCCCCCGCCCGGTAGGTCCTCCCCCGGGTCTGACCCGAGGCCGTGAGCAGCCCTGCGACGGTCGCGTGACGTAGATCGGCCGTGGCCGTCGCGGGGCTCACGTCGTTGTATCCGCGGTACGAGCCCGAGGCGACGGTGAAGCCGAAGAACGCGTCCCAGGCCGCGTTTGCGAGTCGGGGTGGGAGCCCGAGGTCGTCGAGCACGTTCTCGACGACCACCCAGAGGCCGCGCTGCACCCGCTCACGGAGATCGAGCGCTCGGACCTGCGCCAGCTGGGCGTTCACGTGAGCCTCGATGAACGGTGTCACGTCGGCACGGGAATCGAAGCGATCGCCCAGGCAGGCGAAGGCGCGGTAGTACTCCTCGGGATGATGGCCCCACCACTCCTCGAGGGAGGTGAAGGTCGGCGAACGGAAGCCGCCGCGGAACATCACGAGCGACGTGAGGACGCGGGCCGTGCGCCCGTTGCCGTGGCGGAAGGGATGGACCGCCGCGAGCGCGACGTGGAGCCAGGCCGCCGAGACGGCGGGATGAAGTTCCTCCTCGGTCAGCTGACCGAGCAGCCCGTCGACGAGCTCGGGCACCTCGTCGGCGCCGGGAGGCAGGAAGCCCGTTCGATCCGTCCGACGGTCGGCAACACGACTCGGACCACTCCGCATCCGTCCCGCGCCCGCCTCGTGCTCGCCCGCCAGCACGCGGTCGTGCACCGCGACCGCAAGCTCACGATTCCACACGAAGTTCGGGTCAGCTGCGCGCCGCGAGGCGTAGGTCATGGCTTCGCGGTATCCCAGGACGAGAGCGGCATCATGGCGGGAGACCTCCCGCGGTGGGTCCCCGGCGAGGATGCGACGGACGTCGTCCACGGTGACCGCGACGCCCTCCATCGCCGTGGACGCCTGCACCGACTGGGCCTCCAGATCTCTCCGCAGACGTCCGCTCCACCGTCGTGAGAGGGGGCGACGCTCCTGGTACAGGCGCACACGCCAGCGATCGATCTCCTCGATCTGCGCCGCGACCGAGTTGGTGTCGAACGGGAGCACCATTCGCTAGAACATTAGCGAACGGGTCGTCTATTCGCTGGCTCCGGTGGCGCGGAACGCGGCGTAGACCTCGAGCAGGGCGCGGCGCTGGGCCGGGCGTAGGTGGGGATCGGCCCGGATCGCCTCCTCGACGCGGCCGTCGCGCTCGGGCCGGCCGCCGGCCTGCTCGTAGAGCGCGTCGACGGTGAGATCGAACGAGCCGGCGATGCTCTCGAGGACCCGCTCGCTCGGCTCGCGCAGCCCACGCTCGATCTGGGAGAGGTAGGGGTTCGAGATGCCGACCATCCCCGCGAGCTGGCGCATGGAGAGCTCCTGGAGCTCGCGCTGGCGGCGGATGAAGTCGCCGACGGTGCTCAACGCGCGACCTCGTATCCGGCCCGCTCCCACGTCCCCACCCCGCCGCCCACGACGTGCAGCACCTCCCGCGCGCCGTGGCGCTCGAGCAGCCCGACGGCGGTCGCCGAGCGCTGGCCCGACGCGCAGATGGCGGCGACCGGGCGCGCGGGGTCGAGGCCGTCGGGCAGCCCGTCGAGATCGTGGTAGGGGCAGAACAGGGACCCGGGAATGTGCCCGGCGTCCCACTCGGCCCGCTCGCGGACGTCGAGCACCTGGAGCCCGCCGGAGCGAGCGTGGAGCTCCTCGACATCGATGCGCTCGCTGCGCGCGACGGGTAGCCGCTCCTCACGCCAAGCGGTCATGCCGCCCGCCAGGTAGCCCGCGAGGCGCGTGACCCCCACCGCGGCGGCGAGGTCGGTCGCGTTGCGGGCGTCCTCGTCGTGGCGCCCCACGAGCACCACGTCCTCGTCGCCGGCGGCGAGCCACGCGAGCTTGGAGCCGAAGCCCGCCCGCAGCGAGGTGACCGACACCGAGCCGGGAATGTGGGCGTCGTCCCACTGCTCCTCGGTGCGCACGTCGACGAGCAGGGCGCCGTCACGCCGTGCGGCGTCGACCTGCCGGGGCGCCAGCGGCGGCGCGTCGACCGCGCGGCGCTCGAGCGGACCGCGGTTCAGGGCCACGATGCTCTTGAAGTTCGGCGGCTGGGGGCCGAGCCCGGCGATCGCCGCGCGGACGAAGTCGTCCTCCGCGGTCACGGACAGCAACGCGTTGTGCGCGCGCTCGAACCCGATCGTCGACGCGGGCTTCAGATCCATCCCCGGGCCGCCGCACATGGAGCCGCCCAGATGCCCGGGCCACACCTCGACATCGTCGGGCAGGGTCAGGAGCTTCTCGTGCAGGGAGCGGAAGACGTCGCGGGCGCCCTCCTCGGGGTCGACGGCGAGGTCCGGGCGGGCCACGTCTCCGACGAAGAGCGAGTCGCCGGTGAGGACCGCCCACGGCTCGGGGCCGCGCGAGACATCGACGAGAACGAAGGCGGTGTGCTCCGGGCGATGCCCGGGCGTGTGCAGCGCGCGGACGCGGACGTCGCCGAGCGCGAGCTCCCACCCGTCCTCGAAGGGCTCGTGCGGGTAGTCGGGCCCGGCGAGACGGTGGATGTGCAGCGTCGCCCCCGTCGCCACCGCGAGCCGGCCGTGCCCCGACACGTGGTCGGCGTGGTTGTGGGTCTCGAGCACGTGGTCGATCGAGACCCCGAGGTAGCGCGCGAGGCGCAGGTACTCGTCGATGTGCAGCCGCGGATCGATCACGGCCGCCACGCCCGCGCCGTCGTCGCCCACGAGATAGGAGGCGCACCCGAGGTCGTCGTGTACGAGCTGGCGGAAGATCATTCGTGCGTGCCGTTAGCTACACTGGAGCTAACGCTGCTAACCAAGCTTGGGAGGACACATCATGGCGACCGACACACAGGATCGCATCCGTGACTTCGGCCTCACCGCCGTCGACGTCTACGAGAAGGGCTGGAAGTCCCTGGCCGACGTCTCCGAGCGGACCGCCGAGTCGACCCAGAACGAGCTCATCTCGTCCGTCGCGCACGCGCACGCCCAGTTCACCCGTACGGTGACCAACGCATACGCCTCCGCGGCGCGGGACGCCCTCACCGTCCGGTGATCAACCCGACCACCTGTCCGCCCGTCGTCTCGCGCTCGACGCTCCTGGGCTCGGTCGACGCCGTCGGCGCCACGCTCGACGGTGCGACGACCTACTGGGTAAGCGCGCTCGAGCGCGGCGCTATGCCCTGGGACGTCGCGGGCGACGCGGCGCGGTGGTGGTCGGCGATGACCGTCCGGGAGCGCCCGGGCTGGTCGACCCCGAACGAGGTCGTGTGGGAGTCGCCGATCATGCGCCTGCGCGACTTCACGCACGGCGCGACGGATGATGTCGTGCCCACGCTCGTACTCCCCCCCCAGGCCGGGCACTCGTCGTCCATCGTGGACTACTCCCCGCGCCAGAGCCAGATGCAGACCATCCGCGCGGCGGGGCTCACGCGCGCCTTCTCGCTCGACTGGATCGGGGCGACGCAGGAGACCAAGCACGCCACCGTCGACGACTTCCTCGCCGACATCGCCCATGCCGTCGAGGTGATCGGCTCACCGGTCAACCTGGTGGGCGACTGCCAGGGCGGGTGGCTCGCGGCGATCTACGCCGCGCTGCACCCCGAGCGGATCCACACCCTGACGATCGCGGGCGCCCCGATCGACTTCCACGCCGGGGACCCCGTCATCGGCGCCTACGTCGAGCTCTTCGAGCCCTCCTTCTACGCCGCGCTCGTGGCCTCGGGCGGCGGCGTGCTCCCCGGGAGCTACCAGCTCGGCGGCTTCATCGCGATCAAGCCCCAGGACGAGGTGGCGCGTCAGTGGGGGCTGCTCAACCACCTCGACGACGCCGAGCACGTGGAGCGCTACCGCCACTTCGAGGACTGGTTCAAGCACACGCAGGACATCGCGGGGGACTTCTACCTCTGGATCGTCGAGCACCTCTTCCGCCGCAACGCGCTCATCTCGGGCGAGCTCGAGATCGGCGGCGAGCGCGTCGACCTCGGCAACCTCTCCTGCCCGCTCATGCTCCTCGCGGGCTCGGGCGACCACATCACGCCCCCGCCCCAGGTCTTCGCCGCGCGCGAGCACGTGTCGACGCCGGCGGAGGACGTCGTGCAGCGCACCGCCTCGGGCGGTCACCTCGGGCTGTTCATGGGCCGCGAGTCGCTACGCGATCACTGGCCGCCCGTGCTCGCCGAGGTCTACGCCCGGTCGACGCCCGGCGCCGTCTCCAAGGAGCACGTCACGCGCGAGGCGCGGGACCGGACGGACCCCGGCCGCGCGGCCCCGCAGCCCATTCCCTAGTTCGCCCGGAGGGCTGGCCGGGAAGACCAGCCCGGGATGAGCGACGTCGAGGAGAGGCTCTCGCAGGGGATGGAGCGGCTCGTGAGCCGCCCCGCCTTCGGCGAGGTTCTGGCGATGAGCGCCGAGAACGTCGTGTCGCTCATGCGGATCGGCTCCACCTCCATGGACCTCGTGTGGCGCAACCTGCGGCTCGCCGGCCGTGGGGACCTCGTCCGGCTCGGCCAGCAGCTCGCGCGTACGGAGGACAAGCTCGAGCGCGTCCTGCAGGAGCTCGAGGAGATGCGGGATTCGTTCCCGCCCAACAACCAGAAGGAGGCGGCCGAGCCGTGAACCTCCTGGAGCGCACCCTCCGCGCTCCCGTGGCGGCCGTCGAGTTCGCCAACATCCTGCTCACGACCGACGACACGCGGATCGGCGCGACACCGCGCGACGTCGTGTGGACCCACCGCCGCACGACGCTCTACCGCTACCGCTCGCGCGGCCGCCGCCACGCGATCCCCGTGCTGCTCGTGTTCGCGCTGATCAACCGCCCGGCGATCTTCGACCTGAGCCCGGGCCGTTCGTTCGTTGAGTTCCTGCTCGAGGAGGGCTTCGACGTCTTCCTCCTGGATTGGGGCGAGCCCGACGAGGAGGACGCCGACATGGGCCTGGACTCCTACGTGTGCGACGAGCTGCACTGGGGCGTGCGCGAGACCCTGCGCGAGTCGGGCGCCGAGGAGCTCTCCCTGCTGGGCTGGTGCATCGGCGGGACGCTGTGTGCGATGTACTGCGCGCTGCGCCGCGATGCGCCCGTCCGCAATCTCCTCCTGCTGACGACGCCGATCGATACCGACGGCTCGCTCTACGCGACCTGGGTCCGCCCGCTCGACGCCGACCACGTCGCCGACGCGCTCCCCGTGGTGCCCGGCGCGATGGTCGACTGGGCCAACAAGCTCATGAAGCCGGTCGCGAACTGGTGGACCACCTACCGGAGGCTGTGGGACGGCGTGCTCGAGGGCACGGCAAACAAGGACGCCTACCAGCCCATGGCGCGCTGGCTGGCCGACAACCCGCCGTTTCCCGGCCGTGCGTATCGCGAGTGGATCCGCTGGATGTACCAGGAGAACCGCCTCGTGGACGGGACGTTGCGGCTGCGCGGCGAGCGTGTCGACCTCGCGGAGATCGACCAGAACCTGCTGGTGATCACGGCGGGGGCGGACCACATCGCGCCCCGGCACGGGACGGAGCCCGTCCTCGCGCTGGTGGGCTCGCACGACGTCGAGCACCTCGCCCGCGACGGCGGGCACATCGGCCTCATGGCCGGCTCGAAGGCCCGGAAGGAGATCTGGCCCGAGCTCGCGAGCTGGCTCGAGGAACGCTCCGCAACCTAGGAGAAGGAACGAACGACATGGCTGCTTCCACCACCGCACCCGAGGCCACCGCCCCCGCCGGACGCAAGCTGCTGGGCCGCGTCGCCTTCGTCACGGGCGGCACCCGCGGCATCGGCGCCGCGATCTGCCGCTCGCTCGCCGCGCAGGGCGCCACGATCGCCGCGGGCTACTCCTCGGACGAGGAGAAGGCGAACGTCCTCAAGGACGACATCGTGGCGATGGGCGTCGGCGCCTCCATCCACAAGGGCAACGTCGCCTCGGCCGACGACTGCCGGCGGACGATCAAGGAGGTCACCGACACGCACGGCCGCCTCGACATCCTCGTCAACAACGCGGGGATCAACATCGACAAGCCCGTCCTGAAGATGCAGGACGACGACTGGTACAAGGTGCTCGCCGTCAACCTCTCGGGCGCGTTCTTCATGTCCCAGGCCGTGCTGGCCCACATGCTCGAGCGGGGGACCGGCCGCATCGTGAACATCTCCTCGGTGATCGGCCAGCAGGGCAACATCGGGCAGGCGAACTACGCGGCCTCGAAGTCCGGCCTGTTCGGCCTGACGATGACCATGGCCCGGGAGGCGGCGGCGGCCGCGGCGAAGGCGGGCAAGCTCGACGCCGAGGGGGTGGGCATCACCGTGAACACCGTCGCGCCGGGGTTCATCGAGACCGACATGACCAGCGGCATACCCGAGAAGGTGGTCGAGAAGGTCACGGAGCAGATCCCGCTCGGCCGGATGGGCCAGCCCGAGGAGGTCGCGCGCGTGGTGCACTTCCTGTGCGCCGACGCCGCGAGCTACATCACCGGGCAGGTGTGGGCCGTCAACGGCGGGATGGAGATGTGAGCACCAAGGCCGACTACAACGCGGAGGAGTGGACGCTGGTCGTCCAGGCGCCGGCGCTCGCCGGGATGCGGGTCATCGCCGCCGACCGCGGCGGGACCGTGCGCGAGAGCGTCTCCATGGGCCGCGTCTATCAGGAGGCGCGCGCGGAGGCGGGCGACGGGCTGCTGGCCGAGATCGTGGCCGCGCCCCCGGGGTTCGAGCCGGGGCGGGGGCGCGAGCTCCTCGAGCAGCTCCCCGACCAGCTGCGCCGGGCGGTGGGGATCCTCGAGGACAAGGCGACTCCCGAGGAGCTCGAGGCGTACAAGAGCTTCGTCCTCGACGTGGCCGAGACGGTGGCCAAGGCGCACAAGGAGGGCGGCTTCCTCGGAATGGGCGGCACCCAGATCAGCGACGCCGAGCGCACAGCGCTCCAGGAGATCGCCGGCGCGCTCGGCGTGAAGTACGGCACCTGACTCGGTTCATGGGGGGCGACCGCCGAAGGCGGCCGAGAGGGGGGCGGTTCATGGGGGGCGACCGCCGAAGGCGGCCGAGAGGGGGGCGAAGCCCCCCCTACTCGCCGCCCGCGGCCTGGCGCTCCTTCACCTTGTCCTCGAGCTGCGACATCACGTCGGGGTCGCGCAGCGTCGTCACGTCGCCGAGCTCGCGGCCCTCGGCGATGTCGCGCAGCAGGCGCCGCATGATCTTCCCCGAGCGGGTCTTGGGCAGGTCCCCGGCCCACACGATCCGCTTGGGCCGCGCGAACTTCCCGATCCGCTTGCCCACCACCTCTTGGATCTCCTCCACGAGCTTGTCCGTCCCCTCGTCCTCCTCGCCCTCGAGGGTCACGAAGGCGCAGATGGACTGGCCCTGGTCCTCGTCGTACTGGCCGATGACCGCCGCCTCGGCGACCTTCGGGTGCGCGACGATCGCGGACTCGACCTCCGCGGTGGACATCCGGTGCCCCGAGACGTTCACGACGTCGTCGATCCGCCCGATGATCCACATGTAGCCGTCGGAGTCCTTCCGGGCGGCGTCTCCCACGAGGTACGTCTCGACGCCGAAGCGCTCGAAGTACGTCTCCTGGAAGCGGTCCTCGTCCTTGTACAGCGAGCGCAGCATCCCCGGCCACGGGCGGGTGAGCACGAGCAGGCCCTGGCCTTCCTCGATGACCTCCCCCGAGGACTCGTCGCGGACCTCGGCGGCGATGCCCGGCAGCGGCCGGGTGGCCGAGCCCGGCTTGGTCTTCGTCAGCCCAGGCAACGGCGAGATGAGGATATGCCCCGTCTCGGTCTGCCACCACGTGTCGACGATCGGGCAGCGCTCCTGCCCGATGACGATGTGGTACCAGAGCCACGCCTTGGGGTTGATGGGCTCACCGACCGTCCCCAGCAGCCGCAGGGAGCTCAGGTCGTGCTTGGCCGGCAGCTCGGCGCCCCACTTCATGAACGCCCGGATCGCGGTGGGCGCGAAGTAGTAGATCGTCACCCCGAGCTTCTCGACGATCTCCCAGTGGATGTCCTTCGACGGGTAGTCCGGCGCCCCCTCGAACATCACCGAGGTCGCGCCGTTGGCCAGCGGCCCGTAGACGATGTAGGAGTGCCCGGTGACCCAGCCGACGTCGGCCGCGCACCAGTAGACATCGTCACCTTTCAGGTCGAAGACGTGCTTGGTCGTCCACGCGCAGCCCGTGAGATAGCCGCCGGTGGTGTGGAGGATCCCCTTCGGCTTCGCGGTCGAGCCCGAGGAGTAGAGGATGTAGAGCGGATGCTCGGCGTCCAGTTCCTCGCACGGGCACTCGTCGCCGGCCTGCGCGCAGACGTCCTCCCACCAGACGTCGCGACCCTCCTTCATCTCGCACTCGGCGCCCGTCGCCTTGATGACGACGATCTTCTCGAGCGTCGCGAGGTCGCCCATCGCCTCGTCGACCTGCTGCTTCACCGGGGCGGTCTTGCCCTTGCGCCGCGCGCCGTCGGCGGTGATGAGCGCCTTGGCCTCGGAGAACTCCATCCGCTCGGCCACCGACTCCGCGGAGAAGCCGCCGAACACCACGTTGTGCGGGGCGCCGATCCGCGCGCACGCGAGCATCGCCACGACGACCTCGGGGATCATCGGCAGGTAGATCCCGACGACGTCGCCCTTCCCGATGCCGAGCTCCTTCAAAGCGTTGGCGAGCTTCTGGACGTCCGAGTGCAGGTCGGCGTAGCTGACCTCGCGCTCCTCGCCCTCTTCTCCTCTCCAATGAAAGGCGACCCGGTCACCGTTGCCGGCCTCGACGTGACGGTCGACGCAGTTGAAGCACGCGTTGATCTTCCCGTCGGCGAACCACTTGTAGTGGGGCGGGTCGGACTCGTCGACGGACTCCGTCGGCTCCGTGAACCAGTCGAGCTCCCTGGCCCGCTCGAGCCACCAGCCCTTCCAGTCGGAGTCCGCGGCCTCCCACATGGAGTCGTCCGTATCCATCGCCCGGGAGACGAAGCCCTCGGGCGGGTCGAACGTCTGCTGGTCGAGGAGGGACTCGAGCCGCTGCTCGAGCTCCTCTCCGGTTGGTGTTCTGGTGGCTGCCATGTCGTGTCTCTCTCCTTGATCTTCTTGCGTCAGTCGCGCTTGAGCGGCACCACGGGGAGGAGGACCTTCCCGAAGGTGGAGTTCGCCACGCCCGCGAAGGACGCGTACCAGGCGGCGAGCGCGGTGGCGATGCCGAGGTAGCCCCCGAACTTCACGACGTTCGTGTGGGCGCCGTAGTTGCCGAACCCGAGGACCAGGAAGGTCGCCGTCAGCAGGAGGAACACGAGCGCGATCGCCCCGGTCGTGCGCAGGGAGGCCACGAACATGTAGCCCGTGAAGATGCCCCAGGCGATCAGGTAGAGCCCGAGCGCGTGGCCTTCGGTGGACTTGCCGACTTTGCCGAGCTCGGCGAGGTAGCCGAACTGGCCGAGCGCGAAGAACGACAGCCAGAACGCCCCGTAGGACGTGAACGCTACGGCGCCGAACGTGTTGCCCGTGCGGAACTCCCACATACCGGCCAGGAGCTGGGCGAGCCCGCCGTAGGCGAACGCCACCGACAGAACCAGCGGGACGGTCTTCTCCGACTGCCCGAAGATCTCGGCGTTGGCGGCGCTCAGCAGGAACGTCGTGAGTGCGAAGGCGGCGAGCCCGAGCGGGCCCGGGTCTGCCGGGGTCCAGCCCACGCCGCCCCCGGTCTGCGAGCCCGGGGTGGTCGTCGCCTCGCGCGCGGCCCTGGGCGCCGTGCCGGCGTCCGGGTCGTCACCCTGGCGACCGGCGAAGGCGCCCGGTCTGCTGGAAGCATCTGCCATGGTGTTCCTCCCGTCGAGTGTTCTCTCCTGGCCGGGGCGTACCCGCGCGCCCGCGCGCGAATCTTTGCTCAGCGACGCTTCTTGCGCTTGCGTCGCGCCGCACCGGGGTCGGCGGGCGCCGGAGGCCCGGCGACGGGCACGGGCTCAGGCGCGGGGACCGCGCCGGCCCCCGCGGCTGCGCGCTCACGGGCCTGCTGGAGCGACGGCCACGGCTCGGCGCGACCCGTGCGCCAGGCGGGCGGGAGGCCGCTCGGCCACCGGCCGGAGAAGAGGTAGCCGACGGCGCCCAGCCAGAAGCTGAAGAGGATGGGCGCGGGCACGATCGGCAGCGCGGTGAAGATCCCCGCGAAGATCCCGACGTAGCCGAGGAAGCGAGGGAGCAACCCCACGCGCATCGCGTTCAGAGACACCGCAACGAGCCCCGCGCCGAAGAGAAACCCGGCCACGAGGCCGACGTAGCCGATGACGACCGGTCCGGGAAGGGCGTTGAGGTCGCTCGCCCGTTGGTACGTCACGTCTCCCCGGGTGAAGAAGTCCCCGATGACGATCCCCGACGTGACGCTGCTCGCCACGGTGTTCAACGCGCTGAGGACAGCGCCCACGACGAGGATGAGGCCGAGCGGGGCCGGGAACCCCGGTCTCCGGGCCCGGACCGCCCGGACGAGGGCGAAGAGTGCCGCCGCGGCGACGAGGAATCCGATCCCACTCACGAACGCCGTCGCGTTGATCGGGGCCGACTTGTCGTTGAAGTCGGCGAGCTGGGCGATCGTGTTCTTCGAGTTGCTGTTCCCGAGGGTGACCGAGCGCGCCACGAACCCGATCAACGGGAGGGCGGCGCCGATCGCTGCCGCCGGGACGGCCCAGCGGCGGGCGCGGGCCTCGGCCTCGACGGTCTGGTCCGGGGTCATCGCGCGCGGGAGGGTAGGGGGCGGGCGGCGCCTGCGCGCACGGGGGAGTCGGGCGCTGGCGGGCGGGCCGGCTCGTAGGCCGGGTCCTCGCGTCCGATCACCCGCGAGAAGCGGTCGCCCGCCCAGAGCACGAGGTCGAGGGCGGGCGCGGCGAGCCGGATGCCGCGCTCGATGCGCGCGCGCCGCCGCCGCTGGTCGGGGGTGAGGGGCATCGCGGTATGCGAACCTACCCCGTGTGCGGGTCCGCGACGTGATGACGCCCCAGGTGGTGACCGCCGGCTGCGACGCCTCGGTCCTCCAGGTGGCCGAGCTCATGCGCGCGCGGGAGGTCGGCTCGGTGGTGCTCGAGCAGGACGGGCGGCCCGTCGGCTTCGTGACCGACCGCGATCTGATGGTGGGCGTGCTCGCCATCGGCGGCGACCCCGCGGAGCGGGTCGGCGACATCGCCAGCGCGCCCGTCGTCTGCGGGTCGCCGGGGATGGGCGTCGCCGAGGCCGGGGAGCTCATGGCCGCCCACGGCATCCGTCGCTGCCCATCGCGGAGGACGGCCGCCTCGCGGGGATCCTGACCCTGGACGACCTCGCGGTGCGCACGGGGGACCCGGTGCTCGCCCAGCGGCTGACGAGCGAGGTCACCCGGGCGGCGCTGCCCGGGTTCTTCTTCCACGCGCGCGGGGGTAGGGGGCTCGAAGCCCGGGTCTGGGGAAGGGCGACCAATCCAGAACGTCACGAAGGTGCGCCTCTCCCTCGACCGTCCTGCCTTGTGGTTGCAGAGCAACCACCATCCAGGACAGTCGGGGAGTTGGCCGCTCGTCGGACGAAACGGACGGCCCGGGCACGGACCCCTCCCGCCGCCCTCCCTGATCAGGAGCTTGCCCGCACCTCGTCGAGCACCCCGAGCACCGCGGCCACGACGTCGGCGCCGTCCTCCAACCGCCCCTGCGGCAGCGCCTTGACGAGCGCCGCGGCGGCGGCGCGGACGTGCGCCTCGGGCCGTGGGCCGGTGAGCACGAGGACGGGCCGGACGATCCCGCGGAGCTCCCGGCGTGTGACGGGCAGGGTCGTGATCCCCGCGTAGTCGGCGAAGAACGCCGCCGGGTCGGCGTCCGTGGTCCGCCCGAGCCACGCCTCCATCGCGGCGCGCGGTCCCGCGTCGTGGAGCTTCTCGCCCAGGGCGATGCGCTCGGCGGTGAGGACGTCGGTCGCCTCGGCCACGAGGGAGTAGAGCGGCGGGGCCACGAGCACCGCCCCCGCGACGAGCTCCGGCCGGCGCAGGAGCACGTCCAGGCCGACGAGCGCGCCGAAATCCCGTCCCGCGAGGAGGACCGGCCCGTCGGCCTCCTCCGCGATCGTCCGCGCGAGATCCTCGCTCTGCTCGAGGACGGTGGTGCCCACGTAGCCCTCGGGCGCCGGCCGGGACCCGTAGCCCGGACGGTCCGGCGCGATGACCTCCCCGTGCTCGGCGAGCGCGGCGGCCTCGGGCGCCCAGTCCGCCCCCGACGCACCCATGCCGTGCACGAGCACGACGGGCGGGTGCGGCGGGCCGGTGCTCAGCGCAGGCCCTCGCGCGCCTCGCGCACGAGGGTGACCGCCTCGGGGAAGATCCGGGCCATCGTCGCGCGGAGCTGCTCGGCCTGCTGCTCGGTGGTCCCCTGGATGTTCACGCGGTTCATCGCCGCCACGGTGAGATCGACCGCGAGCTTGATCGCGTTGTCGGCCCAGGCCAGGCTCTGCTGGCCCTGCATCTGCTCGGCGAACTCCGCCATCCGCCGCTGGAGCTCGTCCGGATCGCCGAACAGCCCGCCGAAGCCGCCTTCCATGCCTAGGAGTCTACGCCGCCTCGGCGGCCCGGCTCTTCCGGCCGGCGGCGATCACGTCGCGGAAGGAGCGGAAGCGGAAGACGGTCACGATCGCCAGGAACCCGAGGCCGAACATGAAGGCGGCGATCGCGATCTGCTGGCCCACGGAGTAGGCGGCGACGAGCGCGGTGTCCTTGTCGGAGAAGACCTTGATGAGCAGGGCCTGGATGACGCCCGCACCGCCCGGGGTGAGCGGCACGACCGACGCGACGACGTTGCACGACATGACGAGCAGCACGTTCCTGACCGAGCCACCGACGTGGAACGCGTCGAGCAGGAACCAGAACGACGCGAAGCGGAAGCCCCAGGCGATGAGCTGGACGAGGAAGACCTCGCGGAGGTAGCGCCGGCGGTCGAAGACGATCGTCAGGCCCTGGCGCACCCGGGCCCAGAAGGCCCGGACACGGGCCGAGAGCAGCGCGAAGCCCACGAGCGCGAGCACGGCGAGGGCGGTGACCAGGAAGAGCGTGAAGCGCGGGTGCGAGGCGAGGAAGGAGAGGTCGAAGGCGCCGAGCTTCGAGAAGTCGGGGGGCTTGGGGAAGACGCCCTGGGTGAAGGCGAAGGCCAGAAGCAGGACGGCCATCGCCGCGTTGAAGATCCCCTCGACGGTCATGCTCGAGGTGACCGCCGGATAGGTCGCGGCGGGCACGGCGGACTTCCCGAGGAAGACCTTGATGACGTCGCCGGCCCGCGCGGGGACGACGCTGTTGAAGCCGAAGGCGGCGACGTACGCGGCCCAGATGTGGCGGTATGCGATGCGCTCGGCTGGATATGCGGCGCGCAGCACGTGGAACCAGGCCCGCGACCCGACGGTCTGGTAGCCGGCGAAGAGCACGAGGCCGAGGAGCAGCGACCCCCAGTCGAGACGGGCCAGCGAGCCGAAGAAGTTGCCCGCGGCGTCGAAGAAGCCGCTGAGATCGGCGCGGGGCAGGAGGCCGGACACGGCTGCGAGGAAGGCTAGTTCGCGCTCGGGACCTCCGGCGTCCCGGGCGCAGCACCCTAGGGTGCGGCGGGTGATCGTCGAGCCCGGGGTGGAGCGCTACGCCGCCGAGCACACCACCGCCCCGCCGGACTTCCTGCGCGCGCTCGAGGAGGAGACGCGCGTCGAGCTGCCGAGCCCGGAGATGCTCACCGGCGGACTCGAGGGTCGCTTCCTCGAGTTCCTCGTGTGGGCCACGGGCGCCCGTCGGGTGCTCGAGCTGGGGACCTACTCGGGCTACGGCGCGCTCGCCATGGCGGGCGGCCTGGCGCCCGGAGGTCGGGTCACCACCGTCGAGCAGGACCCGGAGCGCGCGGCGTGGGCGCGGAAGCGGATCGCGGCCTCCCCGCGGGCTGAGCTCGTCGAGGTCGTGGAGGGGCCCGCCCTCGAGATCATCGGGCGGCTCGACCCCGGATGGGACCTGGCCTTCATCGACGCCGACAAGGAGAGCTACCCCGCCTACTACGACGCGCTGCTCCCGCGCCTCGCGCCCCGCGGCCTGCTCGTCCTCGACAACACGCTGCTCTCGGGCCGCGTGCTCGCCCCGGCGGACGACACCGGAGCGCGGGTGATGGCCGAGCTCAACGACCGGATCGCGGCCGACCCCGACGTCGTCGCCGTGCTCGTGCCGCTGCGCGACGGGGTCACGCTCGTGCGCCGGACCGAGCGCTAGCGAGCGCGGCCAGGATCTTGGCGTCGTGCGTCCTCGGATGGGCGCGCGGCAGGACGTGGGCGATCTTCTGATCGGGGTCGATCACGAACGTCGTGCGCGCGACGCCCCAGTGGGTGCGGCCGTACATGTTCTTCTCCACCCAGGCGCCGTAGGCGTCGGCGACGCCGTGGTCGGCGTCGGAGAGCAGGGGGAAGTCCAGGCCGTGCTCGGCGGAGAAGGCGGCCAGGATCTCCGGGGCGTCGGTGGAGACGCCGAGGACCCCGGCGTCGGCCGCGGCGTAGTCCTCCGCGCGGTCGCGGACGTTGCAGGCCTGTTGGGTGCAGCCCGGCGTGCCGGCCCGCGGGTAGAAGTACAGGACCGTCCAGCGATTGCGACGATCGGCGAGCGAGACGGGGGCGCCGTGCTGGTCGGGGAGGGTGAAGTCGGGGGCGGGGTCTCCGGGAGCGAGCATGCGCGCCATCGGAGCAGACGGCACGCCGCCTACTTGAGCAGGCGGGAGAGTCGGCGGTCTTTCAGCAGCTTTCCGCCGGTCTGGTCGCGTGGGCAGTAGCACATGACGTAGTCCTCGTAGAAGACCGCCTCGATCCGGTCACCGCACCGCGGGCACGCGTCCCCCTGCTTGCGGTGGACGCGGAGGGGCAGCGGGAGCTTGTCGGGGATGGGGAGGGCCACGACCTCCTCGTAATGCGCGAGTGCGCGACCGAGCTCGCCCACCACCGCCGCCCGGAGCCGCGTCGCCTCGTCGGAGTCGAGATCCTCGCCGCGCTTGAACGGCGACAGCTCTGCGCTCCAGAGGATCTCGTCCACCCACGAGCGCCCGATCCCCGCGATCACGCGCTGGTCGCGGAGCAGGCCGTGCAGGGGACGGGACTGGGCGAGCAGCGCGCCGAAGTCCGGCGGCGGGTCCGGCCACGCCTCGGGCCCGAGCGTGGCCACCGCCTCGTCGGCATCGACCTCCGTGTCGCCGCGCAGCAGCTTCACCCACGCCCGCTGCTTGGTCCCGAACTCGCGCAGGCGCAGCTCGCGCCCGTCGGTGAACCGCAGGAGCAGGCGCGACGTACGGTCTCGCAGAGAGGCGCGCGTGTTCCAGAGCTGCAGACGACCGGCGGACATGAGGTGCACGAGCACCCGGAGGTCATCTGCGGCCTCGACCACGAGCATCTTCCCCCGGCGCCCGACCCCCGTGAGCTCCCGCCCCCCGAGTGCCGTCAGCGGCGGGTCGAACGTCTTGAGCGCATTGATCCCCGGCGCGAGCGCGGACTCCACCTCGATCCCCGACACCGCAGCCCCGAGCCGCCGCGCGGTGATCTCGACCTCGGGAAGCTCGGGCACGGGGACTGAGCCTAATCCTCACCCGCCGTTTAGGGACCTTCACCACCGGTTAACCGGCGCCGCCCACACTGGCTCGAAATGAACGACGTCCTGGCCATCGCCGGCGACGCCTCCCGCGACGACGAGCTCGTGGAGGAGGTGGCCCGCCGCCACCCCCGCGAGGTGACCATCGTCATCGACGACGACGAGGACGACGCGGGGGCCTGGGCGTGGGACGAGAGCCCGCGTGGGCTGGCGCTCCGCGACCGGCTCGCCCGCCTGCTCACGGCCATCGAGCTGCGCACGGGTGCCGCGGTGATGGGCCTCGTGGGCGACCTGCACCCCTTCCGCGGGCGCTGGTTCGAGGACGTCGTCGACCCCGGCCTGCCCCGGGCCGCGCTGCCCTGAGTATGTGTCGCTATTCGCGACTGGGGACCCACCTCCGGCGGCCATTTGGCCGCCTCCGGCACCCCTAGCTTCCCTGGGCGATCGCCGCCAGGTCGGCCGGCCGCAGCAGCACGAGCAGCTCTCCCGCCCCGTGGCCCAGCCGTACCCCGGCGACCCCGCCCTTCTTCATCCCCACCCGGCCGCCCGCCAGGTCGAACACGAGCTGGGAGAAGTCCGGCTCGTGGCCCACGAGCAGGACGCGGTCGTCGGCGCCGAAGCGGCCGAGCGTGGCGACGGCCTCGCGCCGCCCGTAGTCCCCGCCCCGGAGCGCGCGCTCGAGCTCGACCTCACCCACGTCGGCGAGCTCCGCCGTCGCGCGGGCGCGCGCCTTGGGCGAGCTCAGGACGGCGGTGAACCCCAGCCCGAGCGCGCGCAAGGCCGTTCCCGCCGCGCGGGCCTGCGCCTCCCCCTTCGGCGTCAGCCGCCGCTCGTCGTCCTTCCGCGCGCCGTGGGGCTCGGCGTCGCCGTGCCGGAGAAGCCAGAGTTCCTGGGCCACGCGCGCATTATCCTCGCCCGCCGCCCCTGACCGCCCTCGCCCCCGACGACATCGTCCCCACCTTCGCCCAGGCGGAGGCCAACGAGCGCGCGCCGCTGGTGGTCCTCGAGGGGCTCCTGCCCTTCCTCGACGCCCACGATCTCGGCGAGGGTGAGCCCGAGATCACCCCGCTCGGTGGGGGGCACTCGAACGTCACCTACCTCGTCCGGCGCGGGGAGGTGGAGCTCGTCCTGCGCCGGCCGCCACGCGGACCGCTCCCTCCCAGCGCCCACGACGTCCTGCGCGAGGCTCGCGTGATGATGGCCCTCGCCGGGACGGCCCGCGTTCCCCGCGTCCTCGCCATCGGCGACGACGCGGGGGTGATCGGCGCGCCCTTCTACGTGATGGAGCGGGTCCCGGGACACGTCGTGACGAGCGAGATCCCCGCCGAGCTCGACTCCCAGGAAGACCGCCGACGGATGGGCGAGGAGCTCGTCGACGCGCTCGTCGAGATCCACGCGACGGACTGGCACGCGTCCGGCCTGGAGGGCTTCGGCAAGCCGTCCGGGTACCTCGAGCGCCAGCTCCGCCGCTTCGGCGGGCTGTGGGAGCACAACCGCACGCGCGACATCCCCTCGGTCGGGCGCGTCGGGCGCTGGCTCGGCGAGCATCTGCCCCGATCCCCCGCCGCCACCGTGGTCCACGGCGACTATCGCCTGGGCAACACGATGATGGCCCCCGCCGCGCCCGCCCGCCTCGTGGCGATCTTCGACTGGGAGATGGCGACGATCGGCGACCCGCTCGCCGACCTCGGCTACCTCTGCGCGCTATGGACGGACGCCGAAGACCCGATATCGGACCCGCCCGCCCTGTTCGAGCTCTCCGCGGTGACCCGGCAGCCCGGCTTCCCGCGCCGCGCCGAGCTCGTCGCCCGCTACGAGGAGCGCTCGCGCCGCTCCATGTCCGACATCCGCTGGTATCAGACCCTCGCCCTGTGGAAGGCGGTCGTCTTCATGGAGGGCAACTACAGGCGGGCGGTGTCGGGGACGACCGACGACCCGTACCTCAAGGGCTTCGGGGAGGGCGTCCTCGAGCTGGCGAAGCGCGCGGAGGAGACCGCGCTCGGTGGCTAGGAGATGATGCTCGACGCCTGTGTCTCCTCCTCACCCCGCGGCGATCAGCGCCACCCCCGCGAGCACCAGCCCCACCCCCGCCTCCTGGATCCGGCGCACGCGCTCGTGCAGGATCCCGCGCGCGAGCAGCACCGTCGTCACCGGGTAGAGCGAGCCGAGGACCGCGACGACGGACAGCAGCCCCTTTCCCGTGGCCGCCGCGTAGAGCGCGTTGGCGCCGAGGTCGCCCGCCCCCACGAGCACGAGGGCGCCGAGGGTCAGCGGCGCCAGGGCGGGGCGCAGCGGCGGCCGGGCCGTGAGCACGATCGCACCCATGAGTGCCACCGACGCCGTCCGCGCCGCCAGCAGCGCCCACGCCACTCCGCCCTCCGACGCCGGTTTGAGCAGCGTGAGGAAGATCCCGAAGCCCGCGGCGGCGACCAGCGCCAAGCCCACCGCGCGCCGCGCGTCGGCGGCGCGGGACGCGTCCTCGTGGTGCTCGCGCGCGGCCAGCAGCACCCCTCCGAAGGCGAGCGCCATGCCGAGGCCCTGGACGACCGAGGGCGAGTCGCCGCTCGCCAGCCCCGCGGCCACCGGCAGCGCCGCGCCCGTGGCGGAAATCGGGGCGACGATGCTCATCGTCCCCACCGCCAGCCCGCGGTAGAACGCCGCGAGGGCGACGATCCCCGCCGCCCCGCCCACCGCCGCGAGCGCGAGCTTGTCGATCCCCGGCCGCGGAGGCGCCGCGAGCACGACGACGAGCCCCACCCCCACGAGTCCCGCCGCCTGCGAGAGCAGCGCCACGCCCAGCACGTGGACGCGCTTCGCCGTCAAACCCCCGAGGAAGTCCGCGCTCCCCCACAGGAGCGCGGATCCCAGGGCGAGCGCGATCGCCGTCAGTCGCGCTTCCCGCGGCCGTAGAGCAGCTTCACGCCGCGCCCGAGCAGGCCCGTCACGTGCTTGCGGTACGGGAACATGTGGATGTCCTTCTTCGGCGCGAGCTTCGTGACGAGCAGCGTCTGCATCGCGGTGTACTTCCGGATGCCGCCCGCGCCGTGGCGCGTGCCCAGGCCCGAGGCCTTCCACCCACCCATGGGGACCTCGAGGGCGAAGTAGTTGAGCTGCGCGTCGTTCACGCAGACCGCACCGGCCTCGATCCGCCGCGCGATCTCCTCGCCGCGCGCCGTGTCCTTCGTCCAGACCGACGCGGCGAGGCCGTAGGGCGAGTCGTTGGCCATGCGCACGGCCTCCTCGGCGTCGGCGACCTGCATGATCGGCAGCGTCGGACCGAACGTCTCCTCGGTCATCGCCTTCATGGAGTGATCGACGTCGACGAGCACCGTCGGCTCGAAGTAGCGCCCGCGAGCCGTGTGCTTCTCGTGGCCGCCGACGAGCACCCGCGCGCCCTTGTCGAGCGCGTCCTGCACATGGTCGGCGATGATGTCGAGCTGCGGTCCGAAGATCACGGCGCCCATCTCCACGGTGCCGGGGCCGGCGGGCTCGCCCTGCCGGATCGCCCTTACCTTCTCGGTGACCTTGGCGACGAACCGGTCGTAGACCGGCTCCTCCACGTACACGCGCTCGACCGAGATGCAGACCTGCCCGCCGTTGTTCATGGAGTAGTAGGCGGCGGCGTTGGCGGCGCGGTCGAGGTCGGCGTCGCGCAGGACGACCATCGGGTCCTTGCCCCCGAGCTCGAGGCCCACCGGGGTGAGCGTCTCGGCCGCCCTGGCCATGACCTTCTTGCCCGTCGCCGTCGAGCCCGTGAACATGATGAAGTCGACCTCATCGACGAGCGCGGCGCCCGTCCCGCCGTCACCGGTGGCGACTCCGAAGACGCCCTCGGGCAGGCCGCACTCCTCGAGCATCTCGGCCATGAGACCCGAGGTGAGCGGGGTGATCTCGCTCGGCTTGAGAATCACGGAGTTGCCCGCGGCGAGGGCGGGGATGCAGTCCCCGAAGGAGTTCGTGAGCGGGAAGTTCCACGGGCCGATGACGCCCACGAGCCCGAGCGGCTGGTAGCGGACCACGAGCTTCTTGCCCATGACGAAGGGGTTGGTGGAGCGCACGCGCTCGTCGGCGAGGTATCCCTCGGCGTGCTTGGCCCAGTAGCCGAAGGCGCCGGCCACGTAGCCGACCTCGGCGAGCTGCGCGTCCTCCCAGGTCTTGCCCGTCTCGGAGACGATCGTGCGCACGATGCGGTCGGAGCTCTCGGTGACCCACTTCTGACAGCGGCGCAGGATGCGCGCGCGACCCGCGAAGCCCATGGCCTCCCACACGGGCTGGACCTCGCGGCCCTTGCGCGCCAGCGCGGCGACCTGGTCGGGACCGAGGTTTCCGACTGTGCCAACGACCTCACCCGTCGCCGGGTTCTCGACCGGGATCTCGGCGTAGTCGGTCTCGATGCCCTGCGGGCGGGTGTCCTCGGCCTTGGCTGTCTCGTCGACGGTCGCCATCGCTGCTCCTCCTCGTGCGCCCAGAAACTGCGGTGCGCAGGCTATCGACGGACGCGCGGGCGCGGAGCCCGGACGGCGCTACTCGGCGAGCTCGACCGACTCGATCTCGGGCGGGTCGACCGGACGGTCCCCCCGGCCGGTCTCCACGCCCTCGATCGCGTCGACCGCCTCCATCCCCGCGCTCACCCGGCCGAACGCCGTGTGCTTGCCGTCGAGCCAGGGGGCGGCGTCGGCGGTGACGAGGAAGAACTGCGAGCCGTTCGTGTTCGGTCCGCTGTTGGCCATCGCGAACGTCCCGCGGACGATTTTCTGGTCGTTGATCTCGTCCGCGAACGTGTACCCGGGGCCGCCGCTCCCCGTTCCCGTGGGGTCCCCGCCCTGGATCATGAAGTCCGGGATGACCCGGTGGAAGATCACGCCGTCGTAGTAGCCGTCGGCCGCCAGCTTGCGGAAGTTCTCCACCGTCTTCGGCGCGTCCTCGTCGAAGAGCTCGACCTCGATCGTGCCGTGGGTGGTGGTGATGCGCGCGGAGGACATGCGGCGGACGCTAGTCCCCGCGCGTAGGATCGCTTGGTGAAGGCCGCCCTGACCGCCGCGGCAGCGCTCGCACTCCCCGCCGTGGGCTGCGGGGACCCACCCGCCCGCTCGGACACGACCGTCTCCCTGCGCGGGATCGAGCGTTCGCCCCGCGCCGGGCACGCGCGCCTGGACACCAAGGAGCGGCGACTCCGGCGAGAGCTCGCCCGCCGACGGGCGCGTGCGGCGACGCGCCCGGCGCCTCCGGCTGCGTCCACGCCGGCTGCGGCACCGCCGCGACCCCCAATCGTCCCGCGCCTCATCCCCTTCCCGGTGACGCGCAAGCGGGAGATGGCGGCCTACGCCCTGCGCCACTACCGGATCGACGACTACCGGCTCCGGCGCCCGAAGGTCATCGTCGAGCACTACACGGTGAGCGCGGACGCGGCCTCGGCGATCGCCACCTTCTCGGCGGACGTCCCCGACTCCGAGCTCCACGAGCTCCCGGCCACCTGCGCGCACTTCGTCATCGACCGCGACGGGACCATCTACCAGCTCGTGCCCCTCGGGCTCATGTGCCGGCATACGGTCGGCCTGAACTCCACCGCGATCGGCATCGCGCACGCCGGCTTCTCCGACCAGCAGATCCGCGACATAGTCGCGCACGAAGGCCGGCTGTGCCCCGCGGTAGGGGCCCGTCGTCGGCTCACCCCCGCGCACGCGGGGACGACCCATTACGGACTCGAGCACGGAGCGACGAGCCGCCCCTCGTCCCGGGCGGCTCGCGCCAGTTCATCGTCCCACGTCGCCACCACGAGGTCAGGGTCTGCGATGGCCAGTGCGGTCGCCAGGTGGACGGCGTCGTAGCCACGCAGCCCGTGGCGCTCGGCGAGGTCGGCGGCGTGCCGGGCGAGCGGGAGATCCACCTCTACGAGGGTCATCTCGTTCAGGTAGCCGTCCAGCTCACGGCGAACCGGACGCAGATCGTGAGCGGCGAGCCGCCCCACCCGCTCAGCCGCGGCGACGGCGGCGTGCGCCTCGGCATAGATCAGTACCACGGAGGTGACGACGCGCACTTGGTCCCAGAGTGTCCGTGCGTCCGGCGTGCCCTCCTCGTCGAGCACGAGCTTCACAAGCGCGGAGGTGTCCAGGTAGAGCTTCAGCGCCGCTGGTCGGCCACGAGATCGCTCACGCTGCCGTCGGCCGCGATCAGCGGACGGTCACGGGAGGGGCGCTTCGGGCGCGCCGGCTCGGACACGAGGCCGCGCCGTCGCAGCTCGGCGAGCGGATCGTGCGGGCTGGTGAGCTTGGCGACGGGCTTCCCGCGAGAGGTGACCATGACGTCGTTGCCGGCCTCGACCTCGCGCAGGTAGCGGCTGAGGTTGTCGTGGAGATCACGCACGCCGACATGTAGCGTCATTGTCTCGAGTCTAGGCGCTACCTACCGGGGGCTACGAGCCGGCGGCGCGCTGGAGCGCGAGGTCGGCCCCGCGCGCACCCGCGAGGACCTTGTCCACATCCGCCTCAGGCACCTCGAGCAGCGAGAAGCGCTCGAGCACGCGCACGTTGCGGACGTGCTCGCCGTCGATCCCGCCCGCGCGGACGATCGAGCGGACGAGGTCGCGGGGCTCGACGCCCTCGGCGCGGCCGCCCCGGGCGATGAGCTTGGCCAGCGGAAGCTCGCGGCGCGCGCCGTTCTCGTGGGGCTTGACCTCGTGGCGGCGCGGCTTGGCCTGCACGGGCACGGCGGCCACGTGGGCGCCCTCGGCCCAGGGCGCGATCGGCACGCCCGTATGACGCTCGACCGCCTCCATGTCGCGCTTCTGCTTGGCTTCGAAGAACGTGATGGAGCGGCCCGAGCGCCCGACCCGGCCCGTGCGCCCGATCCGATGGACGTAGACGTCGGGAGAGATCGGGACGTCGAAGTTCACGATGTGCGTCACGGAGAGGATGTCCAGGCCGCGGGCCGCGACGTCGGTGGCCACCAGGATCGGCACGCGCCCGCCCTTGAAGGAGATCATCACCCCGTCCCGCGAGCCCTGGGTCATGTCGCCGTGCAGCGCGCGGACGTTCATCCCCTTGTCGCGCAGCGTCCGGAAGAGCTGGTCGCAGCGGATCTTCGTGCGCACGAAGACGATGGCCTGCTGCGGGCGCTCGGACTCGAGCACCCGCACGAGCGCGGCGACCTTGTCGGCCTGGCGGACCTCGAGGGCGAACTGCTCGACGGTGTCGACGGTCATCGTCGCCGTCTTCACCTTGACGAGGACGGGGTCGTAGAGGTAGCGATCGGCCAGGCGCCGGATCTCCGGCGGCATCGTGGCGGAGAACAGCGCGGTCTGGCGCGAGGAGGGCGTGAGCGAGAGGATCTTCTCCACGTCCTCGAGGAAGCCGAGGTCGAGCATCTCGTCGGCCTCGTCGAGGACGACGAACCGGCAGCTCGTGAGCACGAGCGAGCGACGCGAGATGAGGTCCTTCACGCGGCCCACGGTCCCCACCACGATGTGGCCACCCGCGCGGAGCTGGGACTGCTGGGAGCGGATGGGAGCGCCCCCGAACACGGCCACCACGTCGACGCCCTTCGGCGCGCCGTAGGCCCGCAGGGCCTGGGTGACCTGGATGCACAGCTCGCGGGTCGGGGTGAGCACGAGCGCCTGGACCTCGTCCTCGGACGGGTCGACGTACTGCATGACCGGTAGCCCGAACGCGGCGGTCTTGCCCGAGCCGGTCTGGGCCTGGCCGATGACGTCCGAGCCTCCGAGCAGCGGCGGTATGGCCTGCTCCTGGATCGGGGAGGGCTCCTCGTAGCCGACATCGGTCAGGGCATCGAGGAGGCGGGGCTCGAGCCCGAGGTCGGCGAAGGAGGTCACCCCCGGAGTCTAGGAGTGGCCCCCCGCGCCCTACGCGAAGGGCTTGTGCTTGCTCGCGCGGCTCGAGACACCGGACGTGGCCAGCAGCACGAGGCCGACGAGCGTCGGCACCGCACCGAGCGTGGCGAGCATCGCCCCCAGCGCCTTGACCCAGGCCGCCGTGCCCGTGCCCAGGAGGTAGACGAGGCCACCGAGCGCGGCGAGCACGCCGCCGAGCAGGAGGATCTGGGCGCCCGAGCCGCGCAGGCGACCGGCCTGGCGGTGGAGCTCGGGTTCCTCGATGTCGGTCATCGGAGCCGGGGTTACCCTGCGGCCCCGCGCATGACGCCCGGAGCGTGACAAGTGGCGCTTGCGCGGCTACTCTGCGCCCCCAACTCGTGACAGCGACCTTCATCTACCTCATGATCGCCCTGAAGATCCCGATCGTCGGGCTGCTGTACATCGTCTGGTGGGCGATCAAGCAGGAGCCGGAGCCCGTGCCCGAGCCCGGTGGCGACGGCGGCCAGCGCGAGCAGCCGCGGCACCCGCGTCCCTCGCGGGGCCCGCGCCCCCGCCGCGACCCCCACGGCGCCCCCCCGCTGCCCGCCCCGCCCCGCGTGCGCTCGGTGACGGCGCGCGGCCGCGAGCTCGCGCGCGAGCACGACCGCCAGGGCTCCTAGCTCCGCCGCGGTTGCCAGACTGCGGCGCGCATGGCGCCGCGCCCCACCTCCGTCCTCTCCGACGGCACGATCCGTCGTCTCGTCGCCGCGGGCCACATCGAGATCGACCCGTGGGACCCGGGGATGGTCCAGCCCGCCTCGGTGGACCTGCGCCTCGGCGACTCGTTCCGGGTCTTCCACAACCACCGGATCGCCGGGATCGACCTGCGCGAGCCGCCGGCGAATCTCACCGAGCAGGTGATGGTCGACGAGGATGCGCCCTTCGTCATCCACCCCGGGGAGTTCGCCCTGGGGCGGACGCTGGAGCGGGTGCGGCTGCCCGACGACGTGGTGGCAAGAATCGAAGGCAAATCGAGCCTCGGCCGCCTCGGGCTCATCGTCCACGCCACCGCGGGGTTCGTCGACCCGGGCTTCCAGGGTTCGCTGACCCTGGAGATCACCAATCTGACGCGGGTCCCGATCAAGCTCTGGGCCGGACTGCCCATCGCGCAGCTCTCGTTCATGACGCTCGACCGACCGGCCGAGCGGCCCTACGGGCATCCCGACCTCGGCTCGCACTACCACGGGCAGGAGGACGCCACGGAGAGCCGCTACGAGGGCGGCCCGGCGGGCCGGTGACCGAGCCGGTCGAGCTGCTCGTGGTCCCCCGGGGCATCGAGCACCTCCCGCGCGCCGCCGGCGGCCGAGCGGACGGCGGCGACCGCGGACGCCCGGTCGTCCCCGAGACCGCGCAGGAGGTCGACCGCCGTCGCGCGCACCTGCGCGACGATCGCGCTCACCGACATGTTCGCGGTGTCCTCGAGCGCGCGCGTCGCGACCCCCGCCGCCCGGAGGATCTCCTCCCGGGCCGCCGCGGTGGGCTCGCGTCCGGGCACGTCGACCCCGAGGCGCCGGATGCCCTCGGCGAGGTGCTCGAGCGCGCGCGGGACCGCGGGTGGGATGCGTGCCTCCAGGTCCACGGCCCGCACCACGCCGCGCGCGATGACCCGCACGTCGCGCACCGCGAGGTCGACGTGCGGGCCGGCCGCCGCGAGCTCGGCCACGCGACCGCGAGCGCCCCAGCGGGGCGGAACCGAGCGCGTGGTCTCCACGGCATCGCTGAGCGCCGCGTCGAAGTGCGACGAGACCTCGCTGAGCCCACGGGCCCTCAGGAGCGCCTGCTCGGCGACGCCGAGGTCACGCTCGCGCAGCGCGCGGGCCGTGTCCTCGAGAACCCCCACGGCCTCCCGGGCGAGCGGCGCGAGCGCCCGGTTCACGGTCGCCACGGGATCGATCGCGGGCACGAGCGCGTGAACGGCCACGCCGATCGCCCCGCCCACGAGCGCGTCGACGAAGCGTGAGGCCGAGATGACCCCGGCCCCCACGGGCTGGAGGGTGGCGACGAGGACGGCGGAGGCCGCGGCCTGGGTGATGACCAGACCACCGCCGCCGAGCACGACCGCCGCGCTCATCGCGAGCACGACGACGAGCGCGATCTGCGCGGTCCCCGTGCCGATCAGCGCGATGAGCAGATCGCCGACCAGGATCCCGAGGGCGACCCCGAGGGCCACCTCCACGGCGCGACGGCCGCGACCGCCGACTCCGACGCCCAGGGCGACGATCGCCGAGATCGGGGCGAAGAAGGGCCGCGCGTGTCCGACGACCTGGGTGGCGACGAGCCACGCGAGGGAGGCGGCGCCCGCGCACTGCGCGATCGGGACGGCCGTCGTGCGCAGCGTCGCGAGCCGACCGCGCACGCGGTTCATCGAGGACCGAGGCAGTCGAAGATCACGCAGCCGGCCATGCCTATACGATGCCGCCGTGGCGCTCCCCCTGGCTCAAGCGGTCGAGGCCGCCTCCAAGACGGCGTTCTACGTCGGCGGAGGCCTCCTCGCCGTGTGGGCGGTCGTGCTCTCGGCCCTCGGGCTCTCGCGGCCCGACTTCCCTCGCGGCCAGGGTGCGGGGCGCCTCGTGCTGCTCATCTCGGCGTAGCAGCAACTGCTCTGCAATCATGGGGAAGGCTCTTCGGAGGCCCCCATTTCCTCAAGGAGCGCGATGAGCAGCGGCACCGAGCAGACGCAGGACTCCGGCGACGGCGCGGTCGCCGGAGCGGCCAAGGACACGCTGACGGTCACGGACAACCGGACCGGGCGCACCTACGAGCTGCCCATCACCGACGAGACCGTCAAGGCGATGGACCTGCGCCAGATCAAGGTCCACGACGACGACTTCGGGATGATGGCCTACGACCCGGCCTTCACGAACACCGCGTCGTGCCGGTCGGCGATCACGTACATCGACGGGGACGCGGGCGTCCTCGAGTACCGCGGCTACCCCATCGAGCAGCTCTGCGAGCACGCGAGCTACATCGAGGTCGCCTACCTCCTGATCTACGGCGAGCTGCCCACGAAGCAGCAGCTCGACGAATGGTGCCACCAGATCACCAACCACACGCTCGTGCATGAGAACGTCAAGGACTTCATGTACGGCTTCCGCTACGACGCACATCCGATGGGAATGCTGCTCGCGGCCATGGGCGGCCTCTCGACCTTCTACCCCGAGGCGTCGGACGTCAGGGACGAGGCCAACCGGGACGTCCAGATCATCCGCCTCATGGCCAAGGTGCCGACGCTGGCCGCCTTCGCCTTCCGTCACTCGATGGGGCAGCCCTACGTCTATCCGGACAACGACCTGTCCTACGCGGGGAACTTCCTCTCGATGATGTACAAGATGACCGAGCTGAAGTACGAGCCGGATCCCCGGCTCGAGCGCGCGCTCGACGTCCTCTTCATCCTCCACGCCGACCACGAGCAGAACGCGTCGACGAGCGCCGTCCGCTCCGTGGGCTCGACGCAGGTCGACCCGTACTCGGCGGTCGCCGCAGGCGTCGCCGCCCTCTACGGCCCGCTGCACGGCGGCGCCAACGAGCAGGCGCTGCGCATGCTCGAGCGCGTGGGCACCAAGGAGAACATCCCGGACTTCCTCGAGGGCGTGAAGCGCGGCGACGAGCGCCTCATGGGCTTCGGCCATCGCGTCTACAAGAACTACGACCCCCGGGCGCGGATCATCAAGTCCCACCTCGACGACGTGATGTACGTCATGGGCAAGAGCCCGAAGCTCGAGATCGCCGTCGAGCTCGAGCAGCGCGCGATGGACGACGACTACTTCACCTCGCGCAAGCTCTACCCGAACGTCGACTACTACTCCGGGCTGCTCTACGAGGCGCTCCGGCTCCCGACCACGATGTTCCCCGTCATGTTCGCGATCGGGCGGACGAGCGGCTGGATCGCCCAGTGGCTCGAGATGGTCCAGGACCCCGCGCAGAAGATCGCCCGGCCGCGGCAGATCTACACGGGCGGGCGCGAGCGGGAGTACGTGGGCATCGCGGACCGGGGCTGATCGGAGCGTCCTCCGCGGCGATCTCCGTCCACGGGCTGCGCAAGTCCTACGGCGGCACCGAGGTGGTCCGCGGCATCGACTTCGAGGTCGCGGCGGGGGAGGTCTTCGGCTTCCTGGGCCCCAACGGCGCGGGGAAGACCACGACGATCGAGATCCTCGAGGGCTACCGGGAGCGCACGGACGGCGAGGTCTCCGTCCTCGGGGCGGACCCCGCCCGTCCCACCCGCCCGTGGCGCGAACGGGTGGGGCTCGTCCTCCAGGAGTGCGAGCTCGACCCGCTGCTCACCGTCACCGAGACGCTGAAGCTCTTCTCGGCGTTCTACTCGTCCCCCCGCCCGGTCTCCGAGACCGGCGACCTCGTCGGCCTGGACGAGAAGCGCGACGCGCGCGCGGGAACCCTGTCGGGCGGTCAGCGGCGCCGCCTCGACGTCGCCGTGGCGCTCGTCGGGCGCCCCGAGCTCGTGTTCCTCGACGAGCCCACCACCGGCTTCGACCCCTCCGCGCGGCGCGAGGCGTGGACGATGATCGAGGGCCTCAAGGCGGAGGGGACGACGGTCTTCCTGACCACCCACGACTTCACGGCCGGGATGATCGCCTACGCCATCGCGCTCCAGGGCTTCACCCAGCTGGCGATCTCCGTGACGACCCTGCGGGAGACCGGACAGCTCAAGCGCCTGCGCGGCATCCCGATGCCGACCTGGACGTTCATGGTCGCCCAGGTCCTGCGCGTGCTGGCCTTCACCGTGTTCATGGTCGTCCTGCTGCTGGCCATCGGGGTGATCGCCTTCGGGGTGAAGATCCCCGCGGAGGGCGTGCTCCCCCTAGTCGTCTACGTCGCCCTCGGCACCGCCGCGATGGTCACCCTGGGCCTCGCGGCCACGGTGATCTTCAACTCCGCGGACGCCGCGTCGAGCGCCGCGCCGTTCATCGCGGTCATGCTCTCGTTCGTCTCGGGGGTCTTCCTCTCCGTCACCCTGCTCCCGGACTGGCTCGAGTCCGTCGGCCGGGTGTTCCCCCTCTACCACCTCGCCGAGGGACTCCAGCGCTCGCTGGTGCCGGGCGGGGGCAGCGGGCTGAACGGCACGAACGTCGCGGTGCTCGCCGCCTGGGGGCGGGGCTGAAGTGGACCGTCCTCGTGCGCACCGGGGGGAAGGTGCGGCGGGAGAGCTTCTCCGAGCGCGATGCGGCGCTCGCCGCGCTCGAGGCGGAGGGCCGGGAGATCGAGCGGGCGGGGCGCCGCGAGCCGATCGACCTGCGCTACCGGACCTTCGCGCCCGCCGAGCTCGTGGCCGGGCGGGTCGAGCTCCGCGGGCCGGGCGGGCTGCTCGGCGGCACGAGCGCGGGCGTCGACGTCCGCGGCGACGGCTCGACCGCGGCGTGGCGCGGCCTCGTCCACAAGCGCCCCGTGGAGCCGCGCGGCGGCGAGTCGGCGTACGCGGCGCTGCGCCGGGCGCTCAGCTAGAGCACCAGCTCGGGGCCGTGCGCGCGCAGCCAGCGCGAGTGGGCGCGGTGGTCGGGGCAGTGCGCGGCCACCAGCGCCCAGAAGCGCGGGGAGTGGTCGGCGTGGGCGAGGTGGCAGGCCTCGTGCCAGACGACGTAGTCGAGGACGGGAGCGGGCGCGAGGAGCAGGCGCCAGTTGAAGCTCATCGCCCCCGAGGCCGCGCAGCTCGCCCAGCGGGTGCGCTGGCCGCGGATCGTCAACGCGGTGTGGGGCCGGCCGACCGCGGCGCAGGCGACATCGAGCCGTGGCGCGATCTCGGCGCGCGCGGCGCGGCGGTACCAGCGCTCGAGAGCGGGGCCCGGGGCACGGGCGGGGACGTGGAGCGCGTCGCCGCGGCGGGTCACGCGCGTGCGGCCGGGCTCGGCGACGAGATGCAGATGGCTGCCAAGGTAGGGGACCCGGTCGCCCCGTGCGGCCACGCGCGCCCGGCTGCGCTCGGCCTCGGCGACGCGGCGGACGATCCAGTTCTCGAGCTGAGCGACCGCCTCCGCGGCCGCGCGCTCCGGCGCCCGGCGCGGCAGGACGACCTCCACGCCGCGCTCGGCGTCGACCGACACCCGCACCCGGCGTGCCCGGTCCGAGCGCCGGATGGAGTAGGGCACGGCGGGCAACACGCGCCGAGGCTACGCCCCGGACCGGCCGCCCTCGTCGCCGTCGACGCGTGCGATTGGTACAACAGGCTCCGAAGTGGAGTCCCGCCGCGTCCCCCTGCCCCCGGACGTCGCCCCACCCTTCGAGGTCTTCCGCAACGGGGTCTTACAGACCGCGGGCCGCGACTTCGATGTCCGCGACGGCGAGCTGCGCTTCCGCGAGCCGCTCGTGCAGGAGGGCGGCCCGAGCAAGCGCGGGTGGTTTCTCGGCTTCTGGGGGGTGGGGACCTACAAGCGCAACGACGAGGTCGACGTCCGCTACGAGGCGGGCGGCCGGCCACGGGTTGCCCAGGGGCTACGGATCGCCCCCGACGGCTGATCGGCTACGGGGGCGCGCCGGGAACAGTGACCGGCACGCGCGCCGGTGGGCCGAGGCGGCCGTAGACGTCCTCGGACCACAGCGAGACGCAGGCCGGCCCTGGTCCCGGCGGGGAGAGGACGAGGGAGCCCGGCCGGCCCGGGATCACCGCCGCGGGGAGCGCGAAGTCCGGGTCGAGCGGCCGGCGCACCGGACAGGTGGCGCCGACCGCGCCCGAGAGGTTGGCGAGGTGGGGATCGGCGACGTTCCGCCAGGTGACCACGATGCCGCGTGCCGGGTCGAAGCGGGCAGCGAGGCGCCGCGGCGGCCCGACGGCGGGAAAGCGGTCGCAGAACGGCGACCCGATGAACAGGTCGACACCGCCGTAGATCCTGCGTGCCCCCCGCACGTCGTCGGGCTCGAGCAGACGGCAGCGCCACTGCCAGGGATGCCGGGGAAGGGAGCACCGATCGTGGTCCTTCGAGTTCATGGTCGCGCAGAAGCGGTCCTCGTGACCGAGGCCGAGCACGTGGCCGAGCTCGTGCGCGGCGACGCGGGCCATCTCGTCGGGGCCGCGGCACCCACCGCGGGAGAGCCGGACGACCGCCCGCGCCCCGCTGCGCACCGCGAAGCCCTGGCAGCCGGACCGGTAGCCGAGGATCCGGAGCTGCGCCGTCGCGGGGGAGGAGGCGCGCACGAAGCGCACGGCCACGCCGCTCGCGTTCCATGCGCGCACCGCCCGCGCGATCACCAGCGGGTTGCCGGGATAGCCGTTCGCGTAGGTGATCCGGTGTCGCGGCCAAGCGGGCGCGTTGACGTGGTAGGCCGCCGCCGCGGGGGCGAGCGCGAGGAGGCCCAAGAGGGCGAGGAGCGCGGGGCGGCGCATCGGGTAAGCCTTGCAGAGTGAGCACCCGCCATGCGTACCACCGCCAGGCGCTGACCCATGACGAGACCCGCTCGGCGAGCCCGTCGGTCCTGCGCCCTCCGCTCCTGGAACCAGCGCGACGAACCTGGCCTACGGTGTGGCGGTGAGCGAAACGAGACCGGCCCCGGATGGCGTCATCCCGATCACCGTCGTCTCCGGCTTCCTGGGCGCCGGCAAGACGTCGCTCATCAACCGCCTCGTCGCCACGCGCGCGGGAGCCGAGCGCATCGGGGTCGTCGTCAACGAGGCCGGCGACATCGGGCTCGACGGGGACCTGCTCGGCGATGCGAGCGACGACGTCATCGAGATCGCCGACGGCTGCGTCTGCTGCACGAGCCAGGGCGACCTGCTCGACGCGATCGTGCGTCTCAACCGCGCGGCGGGGAAGCTGGACCGCATCATCCTCGAGACCAGCGGCCTCGCCGATCCCGGTCCGGTCATCGACGCGCTGGCGAGCATCGCGCACGTCCTGCGCCTGGACACGCTGGTCACCGTCGTCGACGCCCTCAACGCGCTCGACCAGCTCGATCGCCTCAACAGCCCCGAGGCCTTCAAGCAGGTGCAGCTCGCGACGCACGTCGTCATCAGCAAGAGCGACGTCGCCGACGACGACGCCGTCGCGGGCGTGCGCGAGCGGGTGCGCGCATTGAACCCGGACGCACAGGTCATCGTCGCCCCCCGCTCGGGGCTCGATCCGATGCTCCTGATCGACCGCTTCGCGTTCGGCGCCCACGACGGCGCCGATCACGCCGACGACGATCACGACCACGCTCACCTCGACGTGGAGATCTTCTCCGTCGAGCTCACGGACGATCTCGATGCCACGCGCTTCGACGTCTGGCTGGGCGGCCTGATCATCCTCAAGGCGGCCGATCTCTTTCGCATCAAGGCGATCCTCGCGCTCGCCGGCGAGCCACGGCGGCAGATCGTCCACGGCGTGCTGACCTACGTCGAGTCCACCCCGGGGCGCGAATGGGAGGCCGGCGAGCGGCGCACGAGCCGGATCGTGATCATCGGCAAGGACCTCGAAGAGGCGCGCTGGCGCGACGAGCTCGCCCGCTGCGTCGCCGACTGAGCCCGACTCCTCGTCCAGGTCACCTACGCGGCTTGGCGAGAACCCCTTCGAGTGCGCCCTGGGCCTCGCGGAGGTCCTTGCTCAACGAGTCCAGGATCGGGTTGAGGGGCTCGGTCTTGCGCGGGATCTCTTTGATCTCCGCATTGACCTCCGACAGGTTCGCGGCGACCCGCATGAGGCTGCGGGCGAGCGAGATCAGGTACGCGGCGGCGACGAGGATCATCACCAGGATGATGACGATGAGCACGATGGTGGCTACGGACACGGTTTCTCCCTTATCCCAGGATCTGATCGAGTGCGCCGCCGTACCGCGCCACTCCGGCGCCGGTCTCGCCCACGAGCTGCCTGGTCTTCGGAAGCTGGTCGACCGCATCCAGGTGCTTGAGGAGCGTGGGAGCGCCGATGAGGCAGAGGTAATCGCTCTGCTTGCGGATCTCCCCGACCGGTCGCTTGACCCGATTCAGGAGCATGACCACCACTGGGGTGATCACCAACAACAGCACGGCACTGGTAATCCATACGATCGCCATCGGCGTCCTCACACTCCTTCGTCAGGTTCGAAGTAGCCGGTCAACGCCGACCGGCTCGGCAGTCACGGTGCGCGCAGATGTCTCAGCGCCTCAGCAGGCCTTCGGCCCGCGCGGCGACCCCGCCGAGGCCGGTAACGACCTTCCCCAGCCGGGTGTTGATCAGGGGCGCGCCGACGTTCAGGATGCCGACGTCCGTCCCGATCAAGCCGACGGCGGCGTTGACCGCCTCGAGCTTGGCCGCCACCGAGCGCAGCCGGACGGCGAGCAGGTTGAGGAAGAGCGCGAGCACCACCACGAGGGCGATGACTTCAACGAACGTCAGGATCGTCAGCAGAGCGCTACTCATTTCCGCGCCAGGTACTGGTCATGGATGAGCACTTCCTTGTGGATCTCGCCCAGCACGTTGTAGGTCGTCAGAAGATCGTTGATCTTGGCGGTGTTGGTCCGCACCTGGCCGCCGGCGTCCAACAGCGAATCCAGCTCGGAGTCGATGGTCACGACCTTCCGGTACAGCAGCGACAGCAGGACGGCCACCGCGAGGAGCACGACGACTCCGATGATGAGAGTGAGCCCCCACAGGCCGGTGTTGGTCGCGATCAGCATCTCCACCTCACTTCAGTGTTTCGCGCGCCGCTTGCGCGCCTTGGAGTATCCCCACCGCGGCGTTGTTCACCTGGTCCACGCCTTGCAGAGGCTGGGTGGTCTCGCGGACCTTCTGGAGGGTCTGGATCGCCTGTCGGGCTTCGCCGAGGATCCGGGTGGCGGCTGATATCAGCGCGAGCACGAGCACCGCGACGACCAACACCACTACCACCCCGAGTGCGATTCCCACTACCCACCCAGCCGTGTCTTCAGCAGCTAGTACCAGCATTACCCCCCCGACTTCCACATTCCGAAAAAAGGTATCACGGACGGCACATCCGGGCGTTCCGGCTCCCGAGGCCCGAACCAATCCTCGATCGAGGAATGGTTCGGGCAACCGGCGCGGGGGCCCCAAGCGCCACCGTACGTGCCGGTGCTCACCGGAAGGGGCGAGCGCCTCACATCGATCGGATCCGGACGTACCTGCGCAGCTCGGGCATCTGGGCCAACACCGCGAGGACGACCGCGAGAACCGCCACGACGAACACGATGATCACGACGACAGCCAGCGGGGTCATGACGTCACCATCCCTTTCTCTTCCTCCTCGGCCCGCGCGTCATTTCCATCTGACGGCGAGGTTCCGGTGGATCGTACCGATTGTCACCATCGGGGCGTGGCCACGCTGGCGCGCGGGGTCCGAGAAACCCGGTGCTACGGCGGATCGGCGCGAGGCAGGCGCGCCAAAAGTCACGAACCTTCCGCGCCGGAACCTGATGGATAGGGCCGCCGACTGGTCGTCGGGGCGGTTGTGCTCGCCGACGTCGCGACCGCCCCGCTCGGTCCACGACCATCCCGGACACACCATCCGGGATTTCAGGAGTCTCCTGAGCCTGGATCCACCGATCCTCGTAACTGTTCAGCTTGCTTTGGGGAGCTTGTCGAGGGTGAGCGGTGGGCACCGGATCTCGTCGGTGTGGAAGCGTCCGACGGGGCGGTGGAGGCAGACGGTGGCGCGTTCGTCGTCGAGGTCGGTGATCGTGCCGTGTAGGCCGCGTAGGTAGCGGGGGCTGATGGTGTGGCTGATGCGGACGTCGTCGCCGACGCATAGCGCGGCGAGGATGGTCGCGGAGCGGACGGTGTCGATGAGGTGGTGGCGGGCGTGGACGGCGTCGGCGAGCGCGGTGGTCGTCGAGTTCGCCGTTGGCGATCGCGTGCAGCAGTGAGCGCTCGGGGTCGATCTCGTCGACGGCCGGTCGCGGCCTGGTCTGCTTGGCCGCTGGCGCTGGGAGTTGAGGTCTGACGTGTCGGCGCGAGCGTTTGCCCATCGGCGTGATGATCGCCGGGCGGGCGGACCGAACCGGTCAGGTCGGGGCGGGCGCGGGCAGCCAGGGCTGGCCGGCGGCGAGTCTGGCGAGCACGTCGCGCGCGTCGAGGCCGTGCTTGCGGGCGGTGGTGATGTAGCTGCGCACGGTCAGGAACCGCTCGGCGCCCTCGGGGGTGCGCCAGCAGCCGGAGATCTTCTGTTGGAGTTTGACCATGCGGATGTCCTGCTCGACCTGATGGTTGCCGAACGGCACGCGGAAGTCGTGAGCGAAGCGCAGCACGTACGTCTGGCTCATAGCGCTCCAGGCGCACCAGCAGGTTGTGCGCCTTGCTGCGCTTGCCCGCACGAGCGGGGTGTTCTTCGTGGCCCATGGCGATGATCGTCTGAAAGCTCGCGGCGAGCTCCGCCGAGCGCGTCGGATCGAGGCGCTCGGTGCCGGCGCCGCGCGCCCGGGCGACGGCGTCCTTGGCGTCGAGCAGCAGGCAGCTCATCGCCAGCGGCCAGACGTGCCCGGCCTCGGCAGCCGCCTGCAGCTCGCGGAGGTGGTGGATGTTGCACAGGCCGTGCGCGCAGCCGGGATAGTTGCGGTAGGGCGCCCACCCGTCATGGACGGCGACGCCCGCGAAGCCGGGCAGCACACCGGCGGCGTCGATCGCCTCACCGCCGCGCCGGGCGCGGGCGGTGTAGCGCGTGAGCTTGCCCGTCGAGGCGCTGTGCACCCAGCCCAGCCGGCCGGCGATCCGCGCGCCGGTCTCGTCGAAGTGCGCCACCGGCGCCGCTTGAAGCAGTCGTCGCCTCGCGGGCGGGCAGCGGCGAGGTGCTGCATGTCCGTTGTCGCAAGGGCGCGGCCAACACTCAGCGCGGGACCGGGTTCTGGAACGCGAAGGTGTTCGATCGCCCGGCCAAGGCGGGCTGGCAGTTCTCGATCGGCGTCAGGATGACCAAGCCCGTGACGGCGATCGTCGCCAGATCGACGAGACCGCCTGGCAGGTCCTTGACGACTACCCCGACACGCGTGAGGCGCAGATCGCCGAGAGCATCCTCAGCGGCCGCCGGCTGGTCGTTCGCCGCGTGCGCCTGCTCGCCGCCGAGGGCGAGCTGTTCGCCGGCGAGTGGCGCCACTTCGCGTTCGCGACCAACCGCCTCGAAGCGCTCGCAACAGTGGAGGCCGAGCATCGCCAGCACGCCGTCGTCGAGCAAGTGATCCGCGACCTCAAAGACCAGGCCTTGGCGCACTTCCCGTCCGGTCTGTTCAGCGCCAACGCGGCCTGGACGGTGATCGCCTGCCTCGCGGCACCACCTGCTGCGCTGGACGATCCTCGGGTTGCCCGGCGCGACCGTCCGCGCGCACCACGCGCCGCCGGCTGCTCTCGATGCCCGGGCGCCTGACGCGCAACGCCGCGCTCAAGCGCCTCCGGGCACTCTTCGCGCCGGTGGATCCAGGCTGAGACCCTCAGCCCGCCTCCGCCTGCCGAACGGAGTTCGTGTGGATCCCCGAGGCGAGGCCGGCGCCGAGCGCGGCGAGCCCCGAGACGAGGTGCAGGAAGTTGTCCGACGCGCCGCCACTGTTGATCGAGATGATCTGCAGGTTATTGGTAAACCCCAGGTACGCGGCGAGGAGGTAGACCAGGCCGCCGCCGATGAGCGCGCCCTCGGTGACGCTGGTATCGAAGCGCGACATGAGGAGCAGGTAGGCGCCGATGCCCAGATGCACGAGGTTGTGCATCGGGTTGATGTCGAAGCCGAGGAGCGTGTCGCCCGTGTTGGTCACGAAGCCGACGAACCCGGTGGCCACAAAGCCGGCGATCCCGACCACCACGTAGACGGCTCCGACGGCCATCGCCGCCAGCTGCCCGAAACTCGTCCTCTGCGTCGTCGACATGCGAAACTCCTCTCCTCGTTCTGGGCCCACTCTATCCGCGCCGCTCCGATGTCCACCCCGATGTTCCTACAGAACCCAGTGGACACCGGCCACGAGTCCTAGTATGCTGGCCGCAAGTTCGGGCCACGGCCTTTCGCGGGCCGTGACCGGGGATTAGAGGAGCCTCGGGAGGGGAGCAGGAGAAATTGGTCGTACGAGACGGTAGGTCCAGCATCGGGAGGGGAAGCGTGAGAGCCGCGAGCATGCGCGTCCGCTCCGGCATGCGCGTCCGCTCCGGAGCGGCGTCGCCACGTCGGGTGGTGCGCTGATGTCCGTCCTGGCCCAGCGACGGCGCGGGGCCGCTCGCCGCCCCGGCCCCGCCGCCGCCGGCCCCAACGGCACGTCCAACGGCTCCGACCGAGGCGCCGGCAGGACCGTGCTCACCAACGTGGTGATCCTCCTACTCGTCGTCATCGCGGTCGCGATCGCGGCGGTGTTGCTCGCCCGCACGGTTTCGGTGGCGCAGCGCATCAACGACAAGGCCCAGAACATCGCGACCAGCGGTCGCGGCATCAACAACTCGACCGATTCGATCACCCTGCTCAACCGGACCAACGACCTCGCCCGCTCGATCCTCAGCTCCGCGGCCCCGCTGCAAGGCAGGCTGACCGCGATCGTCGGCGAGGCGCGCGGCATCAACGGCGTCGCGCGCTCGATCGACGGCAAGGCGGTGGCGATCAACGGGACCGCGGGCGCCATCAACGGGAGCGCCCTGACGATCAACGGGAGCGCCGGGAGCATCAACGGGAGCGCCGTGGCGATCAACGGCAGCGCCAAGGCCATCAACGGCACCGCGGGAGCCATCAACGGCAGCGCCAAGGCCATCAACGGCACCGCCGGAACCATCAACGGCACCGCCGGAGCCATCAACGGCACCGCGAAGACCATCAACGGCACCGCCGGAGCCATCAACGGCACCGCGCAGACCATCAACGAGACCGCCAAGCGCATCGGCGGTTCGGCCAGTGGCATTCGGTCGAGCGCCGGGGACATCGTCAACGTCGCGATCCTGATCGACCGCGACGCGGCGGCCATCAACAACAACCTCGACACGACGATCTCGGTCGCCCAGTCCATCAAGGTCGACACCGGCAACATCCTCGGCCAGGGGGTGGCCGCCCTGGACACGGCCGGCTGCATCGACGAGAAGGTCAAGGGCGCACAAGGCAACAACGGCGACTGCCAGGCCCGGCCGGGGCCGTAGGGGGAGACATGCAACGCGCTGCATCCGATACGAGGTGGACGTGGATCTTCGCCACGGTGGCCCTGCTGGTGGTGATCGTGGTGATCGGGTTCCTGCTGGGCATCGTGGGTGCCCTGAAGTCCATCGACACGGGACTGAAGGGGGCCAACACGGCGGTCACCGGCATCAACGGCGACGCCAAGCCGCTGCCCGCCTACATCCAGAAGATCAACGGCAACCTGACGAAGATCGACGGCGCCCTGAAGCCGATCTTCGGCCAGGCCGGGGACATCCTCGGCGCGCTGCGGGCGATCGACGGGACCCTGGGCGGGATCGACGGCTCCCTGGCCAACACCTCGGGATCGCTGGTGAACACGTCCGGATCGCTCTCCGACACCTCGGGCAAGCTCGTCAACGTCGCGGGATCGGTCGCCAACACCTCGGGCTCCCTGGTGAGCACGTCGGGCTCGCTGCGCAACACGTCGGGCTCCCTGGTGGACACGTCGGGCTCGCTGCGCGACACCTCGGGCTCGCTGCGCGACACCTCGGGCTCCCTGGTGGACACGTCGGGCTCGCTGCGCAACACGTCGGGCACGCTGCGCAGCATCTCGGGCTCCTTGCGCAACACCTCGTCCGTGCTGGTGGACATCCGCGGACTCGTGCGTACGATCAACGGGCGGCTCATCCTCGCCGAGCGCAAGGGCAGCAACGGCACCGCAATGATCCCCGTCAACGTGGCGCTGGCGAACTCGGTGCTGGTGCCGGTCAGGACCGACGCGGACGGCATCGTCGCCGGCCTGCGCGACGTGAACGTGCACCTGACCAGCGCCTGCAATTCGCCGACGCTCATCAATCCCACTCTGGCGCTGGCCGGCCTCGTGGAGAACCCCCCCCAACCGGGCAAGTGCTGAGGGCCTGAACGATGCGCGCCATGCTCACCGGAAAGCGCGGGCTCGCTCCCGCGGTGCTCGTCATAGTGATCGTGTGGGCGCTGGGCGCCGTCCTGTTGCTCACGGGCACGCTGCTCGCGGCGCGGGACATCCGCGGGAGCGTCGTCCGCGTCATCACCCCGGAGGTCAGGAGCATCCGCGGGAACACCAAGCTCATCGCTCTCGCCGCCCGCACGGGCCGGATCTCGACGCGCATCTTAAGCGCCGCCGACCCGCTGAGGGGCAAGCTCACCCAGACGCTCGCAGCGGCCCGGGACATCAACAAGACCGCCAAGTCGATCCGCGTCCACGCGGACGCGATCGGCCGGACCGCGGTCACGATCAACGGCACCGTCCGCGCCATCAACGGCACCGTCTCCGCGATCAGCGGCAACGCGAACGCGATCAACGGGAACGTCAAGGCGATCAACGGGAACGCCAGGTCGATCAACGCCACCGTCCGGTCCATCAACGCCAACGCCCGGTCCATCAACGCCAGCGCCCGCGGGATCAACTCCAGCGCCCGCGGGATCAACTCCAACGCCCGCGGGATCAACTCCAGCGCCCGGTCCATCAACGTCAGCACGCGGGTGATCAACGGGAGGGTCCGCTCGATCCGCAGCCGCGCCGGGACGATCCTCGCCACCACGAAGGACATCGACCCCCGCGTGGCGGGCATCAACCGCCGCGCCGTGGCCGTACAGGGCGTCGCGCGCCCCCTCGAAAGGGACCTGAATGCGACCCTGGGCGCGGTCGGGGCGCCGGGCAGCTTCGGGACGATCGACGGGCACGCGACCTCGATCGACAACAGCTGCGTGCTCAATTTGTTCCGCCCGTCTGTCGCCCAGAAGTGTCCTCCGGGCATCGCAGCGACCCTTCCGGTCCTCCAAGGGCTGGGCTTCCCCTCAGCTGTGCTGGCCAACCTCCTCAAGCAGCTGAACCTCCCCCCAGCTGTGCTGGCCAACCTCCTCAAGGTGCTGAACGTCCCCCGAACAGCGCGTGCGCGCGCCCTCAGCCGCCCCACGGCGACGAGCCCGTCTCCCGCGAAGCCGCGGTCGAGCGGCTCATCGCCTGCGCCCAGTCCCGGCGTCCCCGCTGCGCCGAACCCGTCGCCCGCGAGCCCGCCGTCCGGAGGCCCATCGCCTGCGCCCGCCCCCGCCCCCGCCCCCGCCCCCGCCCCCGCCCCCGCCCCCGGCCCCGGCCTCCCCGGTCTGCTGAACCTCCCCGGTATGCTCAACCTCCCCGGTCTGCTGAACCTCCCGGGCAGTAGGTAGCAACGGTTCTCGCGGCCGCGGATTACTCCTCCTGGTACGTCGGGCTCTCGCTCGGCTTCGCCGCGGTCGCGCTGGTCGTGATCGTCGTGGCGGTGATCCTCACCCTGGCCGCGCGGATCGCCCACCAGGCGCAGGAAGCGGGGCCGGTGCTCGAGATGGTGCGCGAGTACACGGACGAGTTGCCGACCGTCCCGAAGATCAACGGCTCGGCCGTCGCCATCCTGGAGGCGGCCCGGGCGGCCCGGAAGGCGCTGACGGGAGCATGACGCCGCTCGCACTCGAGCAGACGCACACGTTGTGGCAGATCGCCCTGGGATTGGGGCTCGTCGTGGCTCTCGTCGTCGTCGTGCTGATGGCCATGCTCCTGAGCTTCCTCAAGGACATCGAGGCGAGCGCCGCCACCCTGCTGGCGGTCGGGGGGCAGGTGGCGGGCAATACCGCCGCCATCCCGGAGCTCGCCGCCACCGGGCCCGTGCTCGAGCAGATCAAGGAAGAGGCCCTGATCCACGACGCCTACCTCGCGGAGCAGACGGGATGAGCACCAACCTGCTCATCATCCTCAGCGTCGCCGAGGCGGTGGTCCTCGTGGCGGTGCTGGCGGTGGCGCTGGCGCAGGTCCGGCGCCGCCTGACCACCATCGCCAACGCACTCGGCACCCTGGGCTCGGACCTGGGCGGGATCGAGGGCCAGCTGCGGCTGATCGGCCCCGCCGCCGCGGCCATCAACTCTCCCCTCCGGGCCATCGTCGGGGCACTGCCCGGGATCGCCGAGAAGGCCGAGACCGTGGCGAGGCGTTAGGGGGAATGCGATGACCATCTGGTGGATCGGGAACATCGTCCTGTTGGCCGTGATCGTCCCGGTCGTCGTCCTCCTGCTCGTCGGCGTGCTGAAGGCGGCGAGGAGGGTCAAGCGCACCCTCGACGACATCCACGAGGTTGGCGGCGACATGGTGGCCGATCTCGATGCCGTGCCGGAGCTGGCCACCACCGACGACCTCGTGGGCCGGACGACCGCCGGACTCACCCGTTACGGCGCGGCACTGGACAAGATCCTCTGACCGGGAGAAGCGCATGAGCGCCCCCGCCATCGTCACCATCGCGCTGGCCGTGGTGGCCGCGCTCACCGTCGTGGCCTTCCTCATCGCGATCGCGCTGGTGCTCAAGGGGGTCAACGCCCGGCTGGTCGCGGTCATCCGGGCCGTCATGACGATCGTCGACAAGACCGAACCCGTCGGGCCCGTCGTCATGTCGATCGACCGCAACCTCGGGGCCGCCCGCGAGGTGCTCGAGACGCTGCTCAAGCGCAAGCTCGGCGCCGTATCCGCTCCCGCCCGCTCGGAGCCCGCCACGCGGGCCGCCCCTGCGCTTGTCCGGTCGAAGCCCGCTCGGCGGGGGGCGCCCACGCCCCTGCGCGCGCCGGAGCCCACGCCCGTGCGTTCGGAGCCCGTTACGCGTTCGGAGCCCGCGCGCGCGCTGGCCCAGGTCGAGCGTGCCCCGACGCCGCCGGCGCCCGATACGCCTGCCCCCATGACGCCGGCCTCCGGGATCCGCGGGACCCCCGGGATGCCCGCGTCCGCGGAGCCGCCCGTCGACGCTGGCGCCCCTGCTCCCGGGATGCCCGCGACCGCGAGGATGCCCGACGAGGATGACGGTGGAGCCCGCTCGGGGTTGCTGCGCGGGCTACGCGGTCGCCTTCCGGGCGGGCCCCGGGAGCGTGCGATCCGGTACGCGTCCGGGACGCCGGCGCCGCTGCCCACGCGCATCCGGTACGAGCGCGGGCCATCATCCTTCGGGTTCGAGGACGAGCCGGTGGGCAGGGACCGGGGCGATGGGGCGTCGGTCTAGCCGGCGCTGCCGGCACCGGATGTCGTGACGCGTACGCGATGGGCCGTGGTGGCCATCGCGACGCTTGCCGCGATCCTCACCGCCGCCGCGATCGGGCACGGCATCGCGCCGTCGCCGTCGCCGTCGTCCGTCTCCAGCGGCCGTGGCCACCCAACACCGCCGCCGTCGCCGCCGTCGCCGCCGTCCGCTTCCGGGGCCCGGGCCCGGCCCGCCCCCAGCCCGCCGCGCAGATTGGTGGGCTTCCGCGATCGGCGCGAGATGTTCTCGATCGCCTACCCGGCGGGCTGGACGCGCCGGCGGCTGGCCGACCCCCAGATCGCCCTGCTCGTCGCGCATGGGCGCAGCGCGTCGCTGCTCGTCCGCGTGACGCCCGTCGGCCTGCACGTCACGGCCAAGACCCTGCCGATCGTGCGCGGGCTCACCGATCGGCTCGTCGGGGCCGCCAGAGGCGTGCGACTGCTCGGGCCGCCTCGGGCGATCGTGCTCGGCGGGCTGCCGGGCTACCGCTACCTGTACACGTTCAATGACCCCGGGATGCGCCAGCGAGGCGCCCACGCGCACTACTTCCTGTTCAAGAACCGCAAGCTGATCGCGCTCGTCTTCCAGGTTGTGCCCGCTCGCCGCCTGTCGGAGCTCGCGCCGTCCTTCGACCGGATACTGCGCACGTTTCGCGGCGAGGCGGGCTGAGCGGTCACCGCCTGGGCGCGTCGCGCCCTCGCGATCGTTAGGCTCCGCCCGTGGCGAGCGCGACGGTCGGCAGTATCACGGTGCTCGCCGCTAGCGAGCCGAGCAAGGTCCCCTTCTACGCGGCGGCCGTGGTGCTCGTGGTGTGGGCGATCCTCGTCGCCCTCGCGGGGTTGAGGAGTCCGGACTTCCCCGGCTCGCGCCGCCTGGGCCGGGGAGTCATCGGGATCAGCGTGGTGTTGTTCGCCGCCGCGCTGACCACCTCCGTGATCACCGCGGCGAAGCCCGCGAAGGCCCACGAGAGCGCGCCGGCCAAGGGCGGCGCCGGGCCCACCGGCACGGTGTCCCTCGCCGCCGATCCCAGTGGTCAGCTCAAGTACGACTCCACGGCGCTCACCGCCAAGGCGGGCAAGGTGACCATCGACTTCACCAACACGTCGCCGGTGGCGCACAACGTCACGATCACCGCCGGCGGCAGGAACGTCGCCGCCACCAAGACCTTGGCCAAGGGCAAGGCCTCCGTGTCGACCACGCTGAAGCCGGGCACCTACACCTTCCTCTGCAGCGTCGACGGCCACGCCCAGGCCGGCATGAAGGGCACGCTGACCGTCAAGTAGGCCCCGCCCCCGGCCTCCATGCCCGCGCAGGTCCATGATGCGGTGATGCGATAGCATCATCTTGTGCGGACGACGCTCGAGATCGATGACGATGTGGTCGCCGCCGCTCGCGAGCTTGCCGCAGGGGAGCGCCGGTCGCTCGGCTCGGTCATCTCCGAGCTCGCCCGCCGCGGGCTCACGCCCGCGCGGGTCGAGGCCGCCGACGGCGTGCCGGTGATCCGCGTGCCGGCCGGCACGCCGCCCATCACCGCCGCGATGGTGCGGCGCGCGCTCGACGAGGATTGAGCCCGGCGTGGCGCTGCTGGACGTCAACGCGCTGGTCGCGCTGGCGTGGGACTCCCACGTGCACCACGCGACGATGCGGCGGTGGTTCGCGGCCAACCGCTCGGAGGGATGGGCCACGTGCCCGATCACCGAGAGCGGCTTCGTGCGGGTGTCCTCAAATCCCAAGGTGCTCTCGAGCGCCATCGGCGTCGATGTCGCGCGCGGGGTGCTGACGGCGCTCCGAGCCGTGGCGGGACACCGCTTCCTCGTCGACGATGTGTCGATCGGTGACGGCGACGTGCCGGCGATCCTCGGGCACCGCCAGGTGACCGATGCACACCTCGTGACGCTGGCGCGCCGCAGCGGCGTCCCCCTCGTCACCTTCGACGCGGCCATCGTCACGCTGGCCGAAGGGCGTGATGTCGAGCTGCTGACCGTCCTCTGATCGGGCTCGTGACGGGCTGCTCGACGTGCGGCCGCCCGTCACCCCGAGCGCATGTGCTTCGCGATGATCACCCGCTGGACCTCGTTGGTTCCCTCGTAGATCTGGGTGATCTTCGCGTCGCGCATCATGCGCTCGACCGGGTAGTCGGTCACGTACCCGTAGCCGCCGAGCACCTGGACCGCCTCGACCGTCACCCGCATGGCGTTGTCGGAGGCGAAGAGCTTGGCCATCGACGTCCACTTGCCCAGGTCGGGCGGGCGCTCGGGGCGGTCGGCCATGGCGCACGCCTGGTAGAGCAGCGCGCGCGACGCGGCGGTGCCCGTCTCCATGTCCGCGAGCTTGAACTGCAGGCCCTGGAGCTCGTTGATGGGCTTGCCGAAGGCGATCCGCTCCGCGGCGTACCCGTTCGCGTAGTCGGTGGCGCCCTGCGCGATGCCCACGGCCTGCGCCGCGGCGCCCAACCGGGTGCGCTCGAGGGTCGCCAGCGCGACGCGCATCCCGCGGTCGACCTCGCCGATGACGTTCTCCGTCGGCAGCCGGACGTCCTCGAAGACCGGCGAGCCGGTCGGGGAGCCCCGGATGCCGAGCTTGTGCTCGTAGCCGCCGACCGAGAAGCCCGGCGTCTCGGCCTCCACGACGAAGGCCGTCACCCGCGCGTTCTCGCGGTCCGTCTGAGCGAAGACGACGTAGAAGTCGGCTACCCCCGCGTTGGTGATCCAGTTCTTCGCGCCGTTGAGGACCCACTCGTCGCCGTCGCGGACGGCCCGGGTGCGCATCGCCGCGGCGTTCGAGCCCGCCTCGGCCTCCGAGAGGCAGAACGCGGGGGACCACTCGCCGGTCGCGCAGCGCGGAAGGAAGCGCTCCTTCATCTCGTCGGAGCCGAACAGCGCGATCGGCAGCGTGCCGAGCTCCTGGACCATGAGGATCAGCGCGCTGCTCGCGCATGCACGCGCGATCTCCTCGACGGCGACCTGGAGCATCAGCGTGCCGGTCCCGGTGCCCCCGTACTGCGGATCGAACGGCAGCGCGAGGATGTCGTTTCCGGCGAGCAGCCGGCGGACGTCGTGCGGGTACTCGCCCTCGGCGTCGATGGCCGCGGCGCGCGGCCGGATCCGCTCCTCGGCGATCTGCCGGATTAACGCCCGCAGATCCTCGTGCTCGGCGGGCAGGCGATACGAGTCGCCGCCGAGCGTCGTGCTCACGAGGGGGCGACCTCCACCGGGTGGGCGTCGTGCGCGTACCCGACGTGCTCGAAGCAGGTCGCGCGGCGCAGCTCCTCGACGCGCTCGGCGACCTCGGCGAGGGTGACGCGCTGGACGCGCCCGGTGCCGAACTCCTCGACGTTGAACGAGGCCAGGGCGGTGCCGTAGGCCATCGCCGTCCGCAGGACCTCGGCGGTCAGCGGGCCGCCGGTGTGCCGCGCGAGGTAGCCCACGAACCCGCCAGCGAACGTGTCGCCCGCACCCGTCGGATCGACGACGTGCGCGACGGGATAGGCGGGGACGGCGAACCAGTCGTCCGCCGACACCAGCGCCGCCCCGTGCTCGCCCTGCTTGGCCACGACGACCGAGGGCCCCAGGGTGAGCACCTCGCGGGCCGCCGCGACGAGGCTCGCCTGCCCCGTGAGCTGGCGCAGCTCGGAGTCGTTGAGGATCACGCAGTCCACGGCGGCGATGACCTCGAGCAGCGCGTCGCGCGCGATGTCGATCCACAGGTCCATCGAATCGAGCGCGACGAAGCGCGCTCCCTCGCACTGCTGGCGGACCTCGAGCTGCAGCGCCGGCACGATGTTGGCCAGGAAGAGCACGTCGCACGCCCGGGAGGCCGCCGAGAGCTTCGGGGCGAAGTGCTCGAAGACGTTGAGCCGGGTCTCCAGCGTGGTGCGGGTGTTCATGTCGGCGCCGTACTCGCCCGCCCAGAAGAACGTCTCCCCGCCGGGGACGTGCTCGACGTCCTCGACGTCGGTCCCGCGCACCGTGAGCACGTCGAGCTCGGCCGCGCCGAAGTCCTCGCCGACGGGGCCAACCACGCGCACGGGATCGAACAGGGAGGCGGCGAGCGCGAAGTGCGTCGCCGCGCCCCCGAGCATCCGCTCGCGCCGCCCCGCGGGCGTCGTCACCGTGTCGAACGCGATGGAGCCGACGACCGTCGCGGTCACGCGGGAACCGGCTCGCGCGTCGCGGCGCCCACGCCGGCGGCGTCGCGCAGGGCGTCGGCGAGGTCGGTGCGCTCCCACGTGAAGTCGGGCTCCTCGCGGCCGAAGTGGCCGTAGGCGGCCGTCGCCTGGTAGATCGGGCGGTGGAGGTCGAGCCGCGTGCGGAACGCCCCCGGGCGCAGGTCGAAGTGCTCGGCGACCAGCCCCTCGATGACCGCGACGCCGACCTTCTCGGTCCCGAACGTCTCGACCATGACCGACACGGGGCGGGCGACCCCGATCGCGTAGGCGAGCTGGACCTCGACGCGGTCGGCCAGGCCCGCGGCGACGAGGTTCTTCGCCACCCAACGGGCGGCGTACGCGGCGGACCGGTCGACCTTGGACGGGTCCTTGCCGGAGAACGCGCCGCCGCCGTGGCGCGCCATCCCCCCGTAGGTGTCGACGATGATCTTGCGACCGGTCAGGCCGCAGTCGCCCACCGGGCCGCCGATCACGAACCGGCCGGTCGGGTTGACGAGCAGCTCGCGCCGCAGGGCGTTGGCGTCGTAGAGGCTTCCGGGCAGCGTGGGGACCACGACGTGCTCCCAGAGATCGTCGGGAATCTTGCCCTCGCAGCCCTCGCGGTGCTGGGTGGAGATGAGCAGCTTCTCGACCGCGACGGGGCGCCCGTCGACGTAACGGACGCTGACCTGCGTCTTGCCGTCGGGCCGGAGGTAGTCGAGCGAGCCGTCCTTGCGGACCTCGGCCAGGCGCTTGGCGAGGCGGTGCGCGAGCGCGATCGGCAGCGGCATGAGCTCGGGCGTCTCGTTCGTCGCGTAGCCGAACATCATCCCCTGGTCGCCGGCGCCGGCATCACCCTTCTCGTCGGCCGCGGAGTCCACCCCTCTAGCGATGTCGGGCGACTGCTTGTCGATCGCGTTGAGCACCGCGCAGGAGTCGGCGCTGAAGCCGAGGTCGGCGTCGATGTAGCCGATGCCGCGGACCGTCTCGCGGGCGATGTCCTGGATGTCGACGTAGACCTCGGTCGAGATCTCGCCCGAGACGACCACGAGCCCGGTGTTGACGAGGGTCTCGCAGGCCACGCGACCCTTGGGGTCAGCGCGCATCACGGCATCGAGCACCCCGTCGGAGATCTGGTCGGCGATCTTGTCGGGGTGGCCCTCGGTGACCGACTCCGACGTGAACAGGAACTCCCGGGGTCCGGACGGCATGGCTGACTCCTCGCGTTGGCGTTGGGGAGAACGTATCCTGCGGAGGGTGCTCTCGGGGGCGGTGGGGCTCCCCGAGCTCGGGCTGAAACGATCACCCCGCCCTCGACAAGAAGGAGACGCGATGCCCATTCCCACCGAGCTCGTCGGGTCGCTGCCGCGACCGATGAAGTTGCAGGAGGCCTATCAGGCCCATGACGACGGGAAGATGACGTTCGAGGAGCTGCAGGCCGAGCAGGACAAGGCCGCCGAGGACTCCATCAAGCGCCTGGAGCAGACGGGTGAGACGTACGTCACCGACGGTGAGCAGCGCGAGTCGAGCTTCGCGACGTATCCCCTCACGGACACGCTCGCGGGTACGGGACTGGCCGACAACCTGGCCGGCGACGGCCAGTACTTCGCCATCTTCGACGACGGCCATCACCGTCAGCTCCCGCGGCTGACCGGGGGTCCCTTCCGCTACAAGACGTGGGCGGCGGAGTTCGTCGAGAAGAACAAGGCGATCGCCTCGAAGCCGGTCAAGCAGGCGGTGATCTCCCCGTCGATGATGATGCTGCTCTACCCGCTGGAGGGTGAGATCGAGGGCTACTCGCGCGAGGAGTTCCTCGACGATGTCATCGACCAGTGCGAGCAGGACATCCGCAAGGCGTTCGCCGCGGGCGCCGTGCGGGTCTCCGTCGACTTCACCGAGGGTCGGCTCGCCAACAAGAACGACTCGCGCAACCCCTGGACCGGGAAGGACATGCTCCAGGACTTCATCGATCTCAACAACCGGCTGTTCGCGCGGTTCTCCCCGGAGGAGCGCGAGAACATCGGGATCCACACGTGTCCGGGCGGGGACACGGACTCGGTGCATTCCAAGGAGGTCCCGTACGAGAAGCTCCTGAACCACATGTTCGACCTGAACGCGGGCTACTTCCTGATCCAGTGCTCGAGCGAGGAGGACCGCGAGAAGGTCTACAAGCTCGTCGGCGAGCACCTCCGCGACGACGCCGAGGGCGTCAGGCAGGTCGCGTTCATGGGCGTGATCAACCCGCTCGACCCGGAGGTGGAGACCGCCGAGCAGGTGCGCGACCAGCTCGTGACGGCGGCGAGGTACATCCCCAAGGAGCAGCTCGGCGCGACCGACGACTGCGGGTTCTCCCCGTTCTCACGCGACGAGAAGCCGGCGCACGGCTCGCCGGACTTCGCCCGCGACATCGCGATGCAGAAGATCGCCAACCGCGTCAAGGGCGCCCAGATGGCCTCGGAGGAGCTCGGGGTCTAGTCGGGCGCCGTCGGGTCGCACGCCCTCCACGCTGCATAGTGGACGGCGTGCCCCCCGACCCCCCCGCGCTGCAGATCGAGGGCCTCGTCAAGCGCTATCCGACGGGCACCGAGGCCCTCCGCGGTGTGTCCCTCGACATCGGAGCGGGCGAGTTCTTCGGCCTCCTCGGGCCCAACGGCGCGGGGAAGTCGACGCTCATCCACTGCACCACCGGGCTCGCGCAGCCCACGTCCGGCGCCATCCGGATCTTCGGCCACGATGCCGTCGAGCACTACGAGCAGGCGCGGCTCGCGGTCGGGCTCGCCCCCCAGGACCTCAACCTCGACTTCTTCCTGACCGTCACGGAGTCGCTCGACTATCACGGGGGCTACTTCGGGATGCGCAGGCGCGAGCGGCGGGAGCGCTCCCGGGAGCTCCTCGAGGCCTTCTCGCTGACCGCCAAGAAGGACGACCGGACGCAGACGCTCTCGGGCGGGATGAAGCGGCGGCTCATCCTCGCCCGCGCGCTCATGCACCGCCCGCGCCTGCTCATCCTCGACGAGCCCACCGCGGGCGTCGACGTCGAGCTGCGGCTCGAGCTCTGGCGCTACGTGCAGCGGATCAACGCGGAGGGCACGACGATCCTGCTCACGACGCACTATCTCGAAGAGGCCGAGCGGCTCTGTGACCGGATCGCGTTCATCAACGACGGCCGGATCGTCGCGCAGGGCACGAGCCCCGAGCTGGCCGCGCGCTACGGGGTGGCGGGGCTGGAGGACGCCTACCTCGAGCTCGTGGGGCGCAAGGAGCTGTCGCGGGCCCCGGAGGGCGGGATGTCCGAGCTTGCGTCGTGAGCGCCGGGCAGATCCGCTTCCTCTCGCTCGTGCGGCGGGAGGTCAACCGCTTTCTGAAGATCAAGCGCCAGACGGTCGGCGCGCCGCTGCTCGAGACCTTCCTCTACATCTCGGTGTTCGGGGCCGCGCTCGGCTCGCGGATCCACAAGCTCCACGGGATCGACTACGTCGTCTTCGTCCTCCCCGGGCTGATCATGATGGCCTGGGCGGTCAACGCCTTCTCGAACAACGCCTCGTCGATCCTCCAGCAGAAGATCCAGCGGGCGATCGACGATCAGCTCTCCTCGCCCGCGTCGCCGCTCGAGCTCCTCCTGGCGTTCTCGCTCGGGGGCTTCCTGCGCGGCGGGCTGGTCGCGCTGCTGACGTTCACCGCGTCCTCGATCCTCGTGGGCGTGCCGGTCGCGCACGTCCTCGTCCTCGTCCCGGCGCTGCTGCTCGTGGGCTTCTTCTTCGCCCAGCTCGGCGTGCTCGTCGGCGTGCGCGCCGAGCAGTTCGACGACGTCTCCTTCGCCCAGACGTTCGTGCTCCAGCCGCTCATCTTCCTCGGCGGGGTCTTCTACTCGGCGTCGCTGCTGCCCGAGCCCTTCCAGACGATCACCCACTTCAACCCCGTCTACTACATGATCGGGCTCGTGCGCTACGGGTTCCTGGGCTACGCGGAGGTGAACGTGGCCCTGTCGCTCGCACTGCTGTCCCTGGCCGCGTTCGCACTGTTCTCGCTGAACCACGCGCTGTTCCGCCGCGGCTACCGACTCCGCGCCTGACGCGCCATTGCTCGCAGAGCGCGGATTGCGCCCCGTGCGGATGGATCTCTCCTCGCGGGAGTCGATCGCCGCGTGCCTTCGACGAGCTCGGCGACGAGCGCGACCGGATCGACGTGCTCGTCAACAACGCGGGGGAGTTCACCGCCGGTGAGCTCGAGGAGCAGGACCTCGACGTCATCTACGAGCTGATGCAGACCAACCTGCTCGGGCCGATCCACCTGGTCCACGAGTACTCCGCCTCGAAGTCGGGCCTCAGCGGATTCACGGAGTCCCTGCGCCGGGAGCTGGCCGAGACTCCCGTGAGCACCCTGCACGTCGTCACCGGCGGCATCGACACAGACATGCTCGACGACGCGAAGCGGACCCTGGATCCGAACTTCGGCGACACCTCGAACTGGGACCAGTACACGCCCGAGGAGTGGGCCGACAAGGTCGTGGAGGCGATCGTCGACGACGACGAGGTCCTCGGACCCGGCGGTAAGTCGGCGCTCGGCAAGCTCGCCTCCCACCTGCCCAAGGCCGTGCTCGACACGCTGTCCTCGCGCGCGTTTCACCGGGCCTGATCGGCCGCGCCGTCCCGTCCGTAGAGAACGCGATGCCCTCGCCCGCCACGGCCGCCTCCACCGTCTTCGCCCTGCGGATCGCCTACGGCGCCGCCCTCGTGCTCGTCCCCGACCGGCTGACCAGGCGCTGGCTCGGCCCCGGGGGGCGGACCCCTCCTGCGCAGGTCGCGCTGCGCGGGCTCGGAGCGCGGGAGGTCGTGCTGCATGCGGGAGGCCTCGTCGCCGCGGCGCGGGGCGGCGCCGTCCGCCCGTGGCTCGTGGCGAGCATCGCCGGAGACGTGGTCGACATCGTCGCCACCGTGGCCGGCCGGCGTGGGCTGCCGCAGCACGCCGCGCCCGCCACCGCGTTCGTCGCCGGCGGCTCCGCCCTGCTCAGCGCCGCCGTCGCCGTCGCCGTCGCCGCCGACGACTGACCGCATGGACCTCGCCTACGACCGCCGCGGCGACGGGCCGCCGCTCGTCCTCCTGCACCCCCTCGGCGGCGATCGTCACGTCTGGGACCCCGTCCTCGGGCTGCTCACGCCGCAGCGCGACGTCATCGCGCTCGACCTCCCCGGCTTCGGGGCCTCGCCGCCGCTCGCGGGCCCGGAACGCCCGACGCCCGCCGCGCTCGCCGTGGCGATCGCGGGCTTCCTCGACGGCCTCGGCGTCGCCCGGCCCCACGCGGGGGGCAACTCGCTCGGCGGGTGGGTCGCGCTCGAGCTCGGCCTGCGCGACCTCGCCCGCTCGGTCACCGCGGTCGCCCCCGCCGGGCTGTGGCCGCAGCCGCTCACGCCCAAGCGGGGCATCGCCCACGCGCTCGCCGGGGCCACGCTGGGAGCGATGCCCGCCCTCGTGCGCTCGGCGGCCGGCCGCCGCCTCGTGCTCGCCGGCATCGTCGCCCACCCCGAGCGCGTCCCGCCCGCCGCCGCCCTGGCGCTCGTGCGCGCCTACGCCACCGCCCCCGGCTTCGGTGCGGTCAACGACGCGATGCGCGCCGGTCGGTTCACGGGGCTCGAGCGCGTCCGCGTGCCGGTGACGCTCGCGTGGGCCGAGCGCGACCGCCTTGTGGCACCCCCGGCGCACGTGCCGGCGGGGGTGCGCACGCGCGGCCTGAGCGACTGCGGCCACCTGCCCATGTGGGACGACCCCGAGCAGGTCGCCGAGGTGCTGCTCACGGGCAGCGCTCCTCGCGGCGCCGCGCGCCGGCCCGACCCCGCGGTGATCTGACCGGCGGGGAGGCCGCGCATACCCCGGCACCATGAAGATCGCGATCGTGGGAGCCGGGATCTCGGGATTGACTGCCGCGCACCTGCTCCATCGCGAGCACGACGTGAGCGTGTTCGAGGCCAACGCCTACGCGGGCGGCCACACGAACACGGTCCGCGTCGACACCGCTGAGGCGACCCACGAGGTCGACACCGGCTTCATCGTCTTCAACGACCGGACCTACCCGAACTTCGAGCGCATGCTCGCGCGCCTCGGCGTGGCCTGGCAGCCGTCGACCATGACCTTCGGGGTGAGCGACGACGCGGGCGACTTCGAGTACTCGGGCGCCTCGGTCAACGGCCTCTTCGCCAAGCGCGCGCACCTGGCGACGCCGTGGTTTCACCGGATGGTCGCCGACATGGTGCGCTTCAACCGCCGGGCCCGCGAACTGCTCGCCTCCGACGAGAACCCCTCGCTCGGCCACTGGCTCGAGGGCCAACGTCTCTCGCGCCCCTTCATCGACCGGCTCATCGTCCCCCAGGCGTCGGCCGTCTGGTCGTCCGACCCGCGACAGATGTGGACGTTCCCCGCCCGGTTCCTCGTGGAGTTCTTCGACAACCACGGGATGCTCGGGCTGCGGAACCGGCCCCAGTGGCGGACGGTCACCGGCGGCTCGAAGCGCTACGTGGAGGCGCTCGTGGAGCCCTGGCGCGACCGCCTGCGGCTCTCGACCCCGGTGCACGCGGTCCACCGCCACGCCGGGCACGTGACGGTGACGCCGCGCGGCGGGGAGCCCGAGCGCTTCGACGAGGTGATCCTCGCCACGCACTCCGACCAGGCCCTGGGGATGCTGGACGACGCGACCGAGCGTGAGCACGAGATCCTCGGCGCCGTCCCCTACCAGGCCAACGAGGCGGTGTTGCACACCGACGTCCGCATGCTGCCCCGCCGCCGGCGCGCGTGGGCGAGCTGGAACTACCACCTGTGCGAGACGCCGGCCGGCAAGCCGACGGTGACCTACCACATGAACCGTCTCCAGGCCCTGGACGCCGCCGAGGAGCTCTGCGTCACGCTGAACCGGACCGAGCGGATCGCGCCTGAGAAGATCATCCGGACGATCCCCTATGCCCATCCCGTCTACACCGTCGACGGCCACGCCGCGCAGGGCCGCCACGCGGAGATCAGCGGGCGGAACCGGACCCACTTCTGCGGGGCCTACTGGCGCTGGGGCTTCCACGAGGACGGCGTGGTCAGCGCGATGCGGGTCGTCGAGCGCGTGAACGGGAGGGCGTGAATGCACTCCGCGCTCTACGAGGGGACGATCCGCCACCGGCGCTTCGCCGTGCGGCCCGACGTCTTCTCCCACCGGGTGGCGATGGCCTACGTCGACCTCGACGAGCTGCCGCGGCTGCTGGACGGGAGGCTGGCGGCCCGGCGCGGCCTGGTGCGCTTCGAGCGCAGCGACTACCTCGGCGACCCGGAGCGGCCGCTCGCCGCCGAGGTCCGGCGCGTGGTCGCCGAGCAGACGGGGGGCAAGCCGGACGGTCCGGTCCGCCTCCTCTGCCACCTGCGCTCCTTCGGCCACTGCTTCAACCCGGTGAGCTTCTACTACTGCTTCGACGGGGATCGCGTGGCCGCGATCGTCGCCGAGGTGACCAACACCCCGTGGGGCGAGCGCCACGCCTACGTCCTCCCGCGCGCCGGCGACGAGCGGGTGCTGACCGGCCAGATGGACAAGGCCCTGCACGTCTCGCCGTTCATGGGGATGGAGCAGCGCTACGAGTGGCATGTGCCCGTTCCGGGGGAGACGTTGAGCGTCCACATCGCCAGCCGGCAGGCCTCCGAGGAACGGGCCTTCGACGCCACGCTCTCCCTGCGCCGCCGTGAGCTCAGCCGGCGGTCGCTGGCCGACGTGACCCTCCGCTATCCCGCGCCCACGCTCCGGATGCTCGGGCTGATCTACGGGCACGCGCTCAAGCTCCGGCTCGGCGGCGTCCGCCCATTTCCCCATCCCCAGGCCGCGGCGTGACCCAGGGCGTCGCGCGACGGATCGTCTCGGGCGTGCTCGCGCGCATCGGCACGGGGCAGCTCGTCGTGGTCGAGGACGGCGAGCGGCGCGTCTTCGGGAGCGGCGTCCCGACGGCGACCGTCCACGTCAACTCCCCGCGCCTGTGGCCCATGCTCGCCCGGGGTGGGCGCGGCATGGCCGAGTCCTACATGGCCGGGCTGTGGGAGACGGAGGACCTGACTGCGGTCATCCGGATCGCCGCGCTCAACGTCCACCGGCTCGACGACGTCCGCCGACGGCTCGCGCCGGTGTGGGCGCCCTACCAGCGCCTGCGCGGAGCGCTCCGGAGCAACACCCCGACCCGCAGCCGGCGTGACATCTCGGCCCACTACGACATCGGCAACGACCTGTTCGCGCTCATGCTCGACCCGACGATGATGTACTCGGGCGCCCTGTTCGAGCGGGAGGGCATGACCCTCGAGGAGGCGTCTCGGGCCAAGCTCGAGCGCGCCTGTGCGCGGCTCGACCTCGGCCCCGACGACCACGTGCTGGAGATCGGGACGGGCTGGGGGGGCTTCGCGGTGCACGCCGCGGCGACCCGTGGCTGCCGGGTGACGACCACGACGATCTCGCGCGAGCAGCGCGACCACGCGGTCGCGCGGGTGCGGGCGGCGGGGCTCGAGGATCGCGTGACGGTCCTGCTCGACGACTACCGCGAGCTCACCGGCACCTACGACAAGCTCGTCTCGATCGAGATGATCGAGGCGGTCGGCTGGAAGGACTTCGGCACGTTCTTCGCGCGCTGCTCGGAGCTGCTCAGGCCGGAGGGCGCAATGTTCCTCCAGGCCATCACGATCGACGACCGGGCCTACCAGGTGGAGAAGGGGTCCAAGACCTTCATCCGCACCTACATCTTCCCCAACGGCTGCCTGCCCTCCCTCGAGGTGATCGCGCGGTGTGTCGCCCGGCGCACGGACATGGGGACCGTCGACCTCGAGGACATCACGCCGCACTACGTCGAGACCCTCCGCCGCTGGCGGGCCAACTTCGACGCGGCCGGCGACCGGGTCGCGGAGCTGGGCTACGACGAGCGCTTCCGGCGCCTCTGGCGCCTCTACCTCTCCTACTGCGAGGCGGGCTTCGCCGAGCGGCGCATCGGGCTCGTGCAGATGGTGCTGGCCAAGCCCGCCTGGCGCGCGGTGCCGCCCGCGGCCGAGCCGCCTGCGCTCATGGCCGCGGCCGTCGGCTGAACATCCGCTCGCTGACGCGGTCGAGCAGGACCGACGGGCCGCGGGCCGCCAGCACCGCGAGCCCGGACCTCCCTCCCGGCCTCACGACCCGGGCGTCGGCCTCGATCGCGCGCACCACCTTCGCGGCCCAGTCGGCGGGCTCGACGCGATCCCAGTCCGAGGTGTCGATGTGTCGCCCGTACACCTCCTCGGTGGCCGCGAGCATGTCGGTCCTCACCCCGGGCGTGATGAGGTGCAGCACGTCCACCCCGGTGCCCCTGAGCTCGCGCCGCAGCGACTCGCTCAGGGCGACGGCTCCCGTCTTCGCGGCGGCGTACGTGCTCGCCCCCGGGAAGTGGGCGTAGCCGCTGATCGACGTGTTGTTGACGACCTTGCCCCGCCCCCGGGCGAGCATCTGAGGCAGCACGAGGTGGGTGAGGTGGGCGACGGCCACGAGGTTGACCTGGAACATCGCGTAGACGGCGGCCATGTCCTGCTCCTCGAGCAGGCCGCCGGTCATCAGCCCGGCGTTATTGACGAGCAGGTCGATCCGCCCGAGCTCGTCTCCGAGCCCCGCGCAGCTCGCTTCGATCTCCTCCCGCGAGGAGAGGTCCATGCGCACCGGGCGCACCTCGGCCCGGGCCCCGGCGACCGGCGCGAAGGCGTCCGGCTCCCGCACCCCGGCCAGGACGAGGCGCAGGGGCCGCGCCGCGAGCGCCTCGGTGAGCGCCCGGCCGATCCCGCGGTTGGCGCCGGTGATCAGGGCGGTCGTCTGCGCGAGCTCCATCAGAATCAGGTCAGGCGGCGGGTCGGCATCCATCCGAGACTAGGTGAAGCAGCGCTTACGCGACGCGGTGCGAAGCCTCGTCGCGCGGACCCTCCCCGAGGGGCACTGTGTCTCCGTGACCGCGTTGGTGACCGCCTCGCCCAAGCGCCCGTCCTCTGGCCGGGAACGTCTGCAACACGAACCTCTACCGCGACGAGGCCGCCGTCCGCTACGCCGTCCGGGCCATGTTCGACGAGCAGGTCGCGTGGGCGGCCGAGGCCGGCGTGGACTTCGTCATCGCCGAGACCTTCCAGTTCGCGGGCGAGGCGCTGCTGGCCACGGAGGCGGTCCTCGCCGCCGGGCTGGACGCGGTGGTCACCCTGGCGATCCACCAGGCCCCCGAGACCCGCGAGGGCTGGTCCCCCGCGGAGGCGTGCCGGCGGCTCGCCGACGCGGGCGCGACGGTCGTGGGGCTCAACTGCATCCGCGGGCCGCGGACGATGCTGCCGCTGCTCGAGGAGATCCGCGCGGCGGTGGACGTCCCGATCGCCGCGCTCCCCGTCCCCTACCGGACGCACCCCCACGAGCCCACCTTCCAGTCGCTGCACGACCCCGTCGCGCCCGGGCGCGCCTTCCCGACCGGGCTCGACCCCACGTCGCCGCCTTCGCGCGCGACGCGCTCGCACTCGGGGTGGACTACCTCGGCCTCTGCTGCGGGGCGGCGCCCCACCACATCCGGGCGGTGGCCGAGGCGATGGGCCGTCGCCCGCCGGCGAGCCTCTACTCGCCCGACATGTCCAAGCACGCCTACCTGGGCTCCGACCCCACCCTGCAGCCCGAGAACCTCGCGTTCGCAGCCCGGCTGTAGAAGATGCGCAGCGTCCCCTACGCCGTCGTCGGCGCGGGCGGGATCGGGAGCGCCGCGGCCTACTGGCTGAGCCGGGAGGCCGGCGCCGGGGTGCTCTGCCTCGAGCAGTGGGAGCTCGGGCACCGCTTCGGGGCCTCCGAGGACCACTCGCGGATCATCCGGCTCGGCTACCACGCGGAGCGCTACACGGCGCTGACGCGGAGCGCGTATCGCACCCTTCCGGGCCGACCGCCCGGCGCTGTCAGACCCCGACTTCGCTCCGACCTATCGGCTCGGAGGGGTCGTCGCCACCGGCTGAGGGTGGCCGGCGCCGGGGCCCGAGCTCGCGCAGGACTCCGAGCATCGCGCTCGCGGCCCGGGAGCGGAAGGCGGCGGTCCGGGTGGCGGCCTGGATGTGCCGGCGCGGGGCGTCGGGCCCGAGCGAGCGCAGCACGACCGCCTCGTGCGGGGGACAGAGCGCGAGGTCGGGCAGCAGGGCCACGCCGACGCCCGCGCCCACGAGCTCCTGGATCGCCGTGTAGTCGTCGGACTCGAACTCGACGCGGGGGACGAACCCCGCCTTCTCGCACGCCCGCTCGAGCACCTTGCCGCCCGAGGTCAGCCGCGGAACGTCGATCCAGGTCTCCTGCGCCAGCGCCTCGAGCCGGATCTCGGCCGCGCGGGCGAGCGGGTGGTCACGGTGCAGCGCGAGCTGGACGGGATCGTCGAAGAGGTGGACGACCTCCACGCCCTCGACCGGATCGAGGTCGACCGTGAGCGCGAGGTCGAGCCGCCCGGAGCGCAGGCCGGCGAGGCTCTCCGCCGGCGAGGCCTGGCCGACCGCGAGCTCGACCCCGGGATGCCGCGCGCGGAAGACGTCGATGGCGCGGGGCAGGACCGTCGCCCCCGCCGTGGCGAAGCAGGCCATGCGCAGGCGCCCGCGGCGTAGCTCCGCGAGCTCGGCCAGTGCGACCTCCGCCGCCTCGAGCCCGGCGAGGATCGACTCGGCGTGGGCGACGAGGACGTTGCCGGCCTCGGTGAGCACGACCCCGCGCGCCCGGCGCTCGAGCAGCGCCGCGCCCGCCTCGCGCTCGAGCGCGGCGATCTGCTGGGAGACGGCCGAGGGGGTGTAGGAGAGGACGTCGGCGGCGCCGGCGAGCGAGCCCCGTCGCGCGACCTCGCGCAGCACCCGCAGGCGGCGGACGTCGAGCATGGGCTCACGTTACCCGGGATCGGGGGACGCGCGGACCGTGGGCGCGCATCGCCTCATCCGGCGCGAGGCGTGAGGAAGGGCTTCCAGCCGGGTAGGGCGACGGGACATGTCGACCGCCACCGCCGCCTCCACGAGCCAGATGCACCACGTCCGCCGCGGCTCGATCCTCGACGCCACGGGGAGCTGAGGTGCTCGCCGTCGCCGCCACCTCCTTCGACGCCGAGGATCCCCTCGCGGGCCTCGACGTCTCCGACCGTCCCGAGCCCGAGGTCCCCGAGGGGTGGACCACCGTCGCCGTCCGCGCGGCGTCGCTCAACCACCACGACCTGTGGTCGCTGCGGGGCGTCGGTCTCCGCGAGGAAGCGCTCCCGATGATCCTCGGGTGCGACGCCGCGGGGACGGACCCCGACGGGAACGAGGTCATCGTCCATTCGGTGGTCTCCCATCCCGACTGGCGCGGGGACGAGACGCTCGACCCCAAGCGCTCCCTGCTGTCGGAGCGACACCCGGGGACGTTCGCCCGGCAGGTCGCGGTGCCCGTGCGCAACCTGGTGCCCAAGCCGGCAGAGCTCTCCTGGGAGGAGGCCGCGTGCCTGCCCACGGCCTGGCTCACCGCCTACCGGATGCTCTTCGGTCGCGGTGGGCTCATGCCCGGGCAGACCGTGCTCGTCCAGGGCGCGGGCGGCGGGGTCGCCACGGCGGTCATCGCCCTCGGCCGCGCCGCCGGCCTGCGGGTGTGGGCCACGAGCCGCACCGAGGAGAAGCGCGCACGGGCGCTTGCGCTCGGCGCCGACGCGGTCTTCGCGCCCGGGGACCGCCTCCCCGAACGCGTCGACGCGGTGATGGAGACGGTCGGCGCCGCCACGTGGGGCCACTCGCTGCGTGCGCTCAAGCCCGGGGGGACCCTCGTGGTGTCGGGGGCGACGAGCGGGGCCGACCCGCCCGCCGAGCTGACCCGCGTCTTCTTCCTCCAGCTCTCCGTGCTCGGCTCGACGATGGGCACCCGGGACGAGCTCGAGCGCCTCGCGCGCTTCTGCGTGGCGACGGGAGTACGGCCGGAGATAGAGGCGACGATGCCCCTGGATCGCGCGCGCGACGGCTTCACGATGATGCGGGAGGGGGACCTCTTCGGAAAGGTCGTTTTCACCCTCGCCCAGGAGCACGTGCCGCACCCCTGATCGAGCTAGAGCTGGCTCCCTCATTCCTCCACCGCGGGGAAGCGCGCGCCGCCGGGCAGCTCGGCCCCGGGCTCCACGGCGTGCGCGCAGGCCCACGAGGGCGATGTCGCCGTCCTCCTCCCCGACCTGCGCGCCGCGGCCGACCTCGACCCGGTCGTCGAGGATCGCCCGCTCCACCCGGGCGCCGGCGCGGACCACGGCGCCGGGCAGCAGCACGGAGTCGCGGACCACGGCGCCCTCCTCGACCCGGGCGCCGCGCCCGATCACCGAGCGCTCGACGCTTCCCGCCACGCGGCTCCCCGGCGCCAGCCGGCTCTCCTCCAGCTTCGCCCCGCGGGAGATCTGGGCCGAGGCGCGATGGGAGGTGGCGCGGGTGGCGATCGGCCAGTCGGGGTCGTCGAGGTCCAGGGGCGGTACCTCGACGAGCAGGTCTGAGTGGGCCTGCCAGTAGGCCGCGACGGTGCCCACGTCGCGCCAGTAGCCCCCGAAGCGGTGCTCGCGCACGCGGCCCTCCGCGGCGAGCCGCGGCAGGAGCGCGGTCCCGAGGTCCTCGAGCCCCTCCTCGCCCGCCTCTCCGGCGAGCTCCTCGAGCGTATCGAGGACGGCGCCGGGCGTGAAGACGAAGACCTCGTTGGCGACGGCGTCGCCCGCGGGGTCGTCGGGCTTGTGGGCGTAGGCGGACACCCGGCCGCCCTCCACCTCGACCACCCCGTAGCGCCCGGCGTCCTCGGGCGCGACCCGGGTGGTGACCAGCGTGACGTCGGCGTCGTGGGCGACGTGCTCCTCCACGAGCGCGCCGTAGTCGTGCGCGTAGGCCGCGTCCGCGCTGACGACCACGAGGGCCGCGGGCCGAACTCGCGGATGAGCGGCGCGAAGCGCCACAGGCCGTCGGCGGTGCCCCGCTGGAAGCCCGTGCGCTCGTCGTGGCCCTGGCGCGGGTGCAGGAGCAGCAGGCCCCCCCGAGTGTGCGGTCGAGGTCCCACGGGCGGCTGTTGGCGAGGTGGTCCTCGAGGGAGATCGGGTTGAACTGCTGGGAGACCCAGACGTCGGTCACGCCCGCGTTGGCGGCGTTGCTCAGCGCGAAGTCGATGAGCCGGTGGGTCCCGGCGAACGAGACCGCGGGCTTGGCGCGCTCCTGCGTCAGGAGCTCGAGGCGCCCGCCGCATCCGGTTGACGCCCGCCATCCATGCCGGCGCGACGTAGACCGCGAGGAGGGAATGGCGCGCGAACACCCGCTCGCCGGCCGCCAGGGCACGCCGCCGGGCCCGGCGTAGCGGTCCCGGGCCGAGGACGAGAGGCCGGCCGCCCTTGAGCCCGATGACCCAGCCCACCACCCCGCCGAGGATCGCGCCGCTCCACGCGAGCACGAGCACGATGTCGAGGCGGCCGCGGCTCGCCACCACCGCCGCGGCGACGAGGGCCACCTCGCCCGTGCCCGGGACCCCGATCCACCCGACGAGGACGGCGAGCCCGAGGCCCGTGTAGCTCGCGCCCGTGACCGCCCGGTGGCGGGCGAGGCCGCTCGCGAGCTCGAGGAGGTCGCTCAGGGCTCGTCCCTAGCTACTTCCCCCGGATAAATGGGTGAGTGGAGCGGACTGCCGGGCGTCGCCCGGGCGGGTGCGGGCCGGGTGGCGGGGTGGTGTTGGGGGCGCCCCCGGCGGGGGTGCCCGCCCGGGGTCAGGTGGCGTAGTGGTGGTAGGTGTCGAGGTTGTAGGTCAGGATCGCCCATCCAGTCCAGGTCTGCTGGCCGTCATGGCCCTTCAGGCGGCTGCGGCGGAGTCCGTAGCCACGTTTGAGGTGGCTGATGCGTCCTTCTGCGCCGGTTCGGTAGCGCGCTTGGCGCTTGCGGGTTCGTCGCGAGCCCGGCTCGTGGCGGCCCGAGAGGAACAAGTGCGTATCGGGCCCAATCTGGTCTTGGGTGGGGCCTGGCACGAAGCCGCCATCGCCGACGATCTCACGCGGCTGGATCCCGAGCCTGTCGAGCTCGGTGATGGTGTCGGGCAGCAGCGTGTTCTCGGTCGGGTTGCCCGGCCTGGTCGCGGCCGGCAGCACGAACCCGCGCGCGCCGCGCCGCGGAGTCTGTCCGACGAACTGTGTGTGGGCCGTGGTGGGCTTGGTGGTTGATGGTTAGCCGGGGAAGCGGTCTCCGAAGTGGATCTTGAGGCCTGCGCGTGCTGCTGTCCAGGCCCGGTTGGTTTGCC
>JAABUL010000268.1_pt1 | contig 112748 bp, 121 predicted proteins | sample 5559151 | NCBI WGS metagenome assembly JAABUL01 (sample SAMN10711876, study PRJNA513368) | rock metagenome | isolation source: Antarctica rocks | place: Antarctica: Victoria Land, Pudding Butte sud | reverse complement strand
AGGGGGAGGATGTGGGAGGAGGAACGAGTGAAGTTAGAGAGGACGATGTGGGAGGAGGAACGAGTGAAGTTAGAGAGGACGATGTGGTCAGAAAGTGCGAGAGGGCACAGAGGTGGAGGAAGAGATATTCTTAGCATTGGAAATGGTTGAGAAGAGTACGAGAACAAAAAAGAGATAGATAGATTCGTTTTGAGCACGAGGTTCGAGATTACTTTACCACTCAACTGCTACAGGTTGCATGACTTTGTTATCCTAGTGTTCTATTTCGTTCCAGTCACTGTATACGGCTCAGATCGCGAGGGGACTGAGGTCTTCACCAGGCGGGGAGTCGGCGACCGCAACACGGGGAGTCGGCGATCCACACTATTGAACCGATTTCTTGGCTCACTTCATAATATGATCATATCCGGATCATGTTAGCATCACCTCGGGAGCACGCGCGCTAGCTTCGACGTGGTCGGAACCAATCGGCATCTTCAACTGTTGTCGACTGACTGCTCCAAGGGACGTGTGTGGCTCAGGGAGCGAGCGGTCTGCCGTTGGCCGTCGGACGGGGACTCGGCGATCACCGTCTGTGAAGTAGGTCTTGGCTCACGACATGGCAGGATCATGGAAGGATCATATTAGCATCACGGCGGGAGCACGCGAGCTAGCTTCGACATGAACAGGACCAATTAGCAATGGAGGTATTCTGGAAGCCTACAGCACAGTACAAAAGTACAAGGGATCAAGAGGGAGAGCTGTTGTGTGAATAGGGAGGTGAGTACAAGGTGAAGTAATTTCCACAGTAAAGTGAAGTGTTGTTGCTGGGTCCTTCTCCGAACCACCTTGCCATCAACGCCATAGGGTATCGCTTCAAACGCTACAGATTTCCTCCATGCCTCATAACTTCATCATCCCATCATAAGCCATTCCACACCATCTCTAGTCATAGAGATCCATATCCCCCCCATCGCCATTCAATTCCTGCACCGCGTCCTCCTCATGCCACATCTCATCATCCTCATCACTCATTTCATCCTCCCCATGATTCGGCAAAACAACAATATGTCCATCCTCCAGCACCACTCGCGCCGTCTCGCCGTCCCTGATTGATCCCCTGAGAATGAGTACAGCCATGCGGTTGAGCACCTCCTTCTCAATCAGCCTCGCCAACGGCCGCGCACCGTACGCAGGCGAGTACCCGGCAGAGCCAAGGTAGTCTTTGACAGCGTCGCTAAGCTGGATCTTGACGTTGCGGCCGTTACCTTGTAAGCGCTTCTGGATTTCGTCCAAGCGGACGTCAACGATCTTGCGGATCTCGCGCTTAGTGAGACGGTTGAAGATGACGATGCTGCTGATGCGGTTCAGGAATTCGGGGAGGAACCAGTTGCGAAGCGCAGTCATCACCAGCTCCCGCGTTGTCGGGTCGATGCGTCCGTCTGGTGAGTTCTGGCGGGCGAGGTGCTCGGCGCCGAGGTTGGAGGTCATGACAACGATGCAGTTCTTCGCGTCGACGACACGGCCTTGACCGTCGGTGATGCGGCCGTCGTCCATGAGCTGGAGCATGACTGTGAGAACTTCCTTTGCGGCTTTCTCGACTTCGTCAAAGAGGAGGATGCTGAAGGGGCGGCGGCGGAGGGCTTCTGTTAGCTGGCCGCCGGCGTCGTGGCCGACGTAGCCGGGTGGCGCACCGATCATGCGGGAGAGGGAGTGGCGCTCTTGGTATTCGGACATGTCGAAGCGGATCATGGCTTTTGGGTCGTCGAAGAGGAACTCGGCGAGTGCTTTGGTGAGTAAAGTCTTGCCCGTACCGGATGGGCCGCAGAAGAGGAATGATGGTGGTTGACCGGGGTTGCTGAGACCAGAGCGTTGTAGTCGGATGGCGTTGGCGACGGATGTGACGGCCTCTTTTTGGCCAACGACTTGAACACCAAGTACCTTCTCCATCTGTAGCAGCTTGTCTTTCTCTGTCGTCTTGAGCCTCGTGACAGGAATGCCGGTCCAACGTGCGACGATCTCGTTAATCTGGTCGGGCCCGACAGCATCCGTAGTAAGTGCTTCACCAATACTGCCACGACGCTGGTCGCGCTCGGCAGCGATCTTCTGCTGCTCCAATTGATCGATGCGTGTCTCGACGTCCGGAATAGCATAATACCTTAGATCCGAAGCAGTCGCCAGATCTCTCGTGCGCTCCGCTTCTTGCTGCTTAACCTTCAACTGCTCCAACTTGATCTTCGCTTCCTGAATCTCCTTCGACCGCTGCTTCTCGCTCTCGTACTTCTCCCGCAACGGCTTGAGCTCCTCCTCGATATTAGCCTTCTCGGCGCGAGCTTCGGCAAGCCTGCTTTGCGAAGCCTCATCCTTCTCGCGACCGAGAGCATGAATCTCGATCTCGAGTGTGCGCACGCTACGGTCCATATTGTCAAGGATTTCGGGCTGAGATTCGCGCTCAACACGCACGGCAGCTGCAGCCTCGTCGATCAGATCGACAGCTGAATCGGGTAGTCTTCGCTGGGTTAGGTATCGTGCTGCAAGGCTGGCAGCAGCGACAATAGCGCCATCCTGAATGGTGACGTTGTGATGCACTTCGTACTTCTCCTTCAGGCCACGTAGGATCGAGACCGTCTCCGCGATTGACGGTTCCTTGACCAACACTTGCTGGAAACGTCGTTCGAAAGCTGCGTCCTTCTCGATGTACTTCCGGTACTCGGCCAGGGTCGTGGCTCCGATACAGTGCAGCTGTCCGCGGGCAAGCATTGGCTTGAGCAAGTTGGCTGCATCCATGCCACCCTCGCCGGAGCTGCCAGCGCCCATGAGTAGATGAATTTCGTCCACGAAGAGCACCACCATCTCTTTGCTTCCTTCAATCTCCTTCAGCACACCCTTCATGCGCTCTTCGAACTCGCCGCGGTACTTCGATCCAGCGACAATGGCACCGACATCGAGTGACAGCAGCTTGCACTGAGCCAGACCAGAGGGCACGTCAGCATTGACAATCCGACTCGCCAGTCCCTCAACAACTGTAGTCTTGCCCACACCAGGCTCACCAATCAACACAGGGTTGTTCTTCGTCCGCCTCGACAAGATCCGAATAACCCGCCTGATCTCCTCCTCTCTCCCAATAACAGGATCGATCTTGCCCTCCCTTGCCATCGCCGTCATATCGATCGTGAACTTCTTCAAATTCTCATTCTCCTCCTCCGCATCCGCCGTCTTACTATCCACCCTCTTGTTCCCACGAATCTGCGTGATAGCCTCATCAATCAACTTCGTGTTCGGCACATTCGACTCGGCCAAACACCGCTGCACCGTAGTATCTTGTACAAGACATTGAATCAAGTGGTCCACCGCAATAAAGCTATCCTTCTGCGTCTTCGCCAAATCGTTCGCACTCCGCAGGACCTTTGAGAATGCGGGCGAAACGCTCACATGCTCTGGTGGGGGGTCTTGGCTAGGTAACCGCACCAAAGCCTTCTTCAGCGCGCGGTCGAGGAGTTGTGTGTCGCCATGTGCCCGGTCGACTACTTGCTTGAAGAGTGGTGCGGAGGATGAGGCGTGTGTTGCGTGTGCGGAGCTGTTCTGCTGGTCTTTCGACTGGTCGGGTGCAGGGTCGAAGAGGGCGACTGCCAGGTGGATGGGTAGGAGTTGTGAGTGGGCGTACTGCTGTGCGAGGTCTTGTGCTTCGCTCAGCGCGGATGTGGCCCGGTCTGTGAACGAGTATTGGTTCGCCATGGTTTCGAGGTTGGCTTCAAAGGAAAGTCGTGAACGTCGTGATGTGTGGTTATGTGAACAGGCCTAGGCCTCGAGACGTGTCAATGCTGCAAGTGGTGAATGTGTGCAATGGCGAAAGTCAATCAAGTAGAGTAATATTCATATACCGGTGAGAAAGTGCTCTCGACGCAGCGTGAACTTGCTCGAGGAAGCTCTTTCCTGCTAGAAACGTCTAGACCGTTCTAGGTACGTCACTTTTGGGCAGCAGCACGTGACAGAAACGCCATATTCTTCGCACGTATTAACAATGCTCCCCAGTGCCCACGCTATGCAGAACCTCCGTAGCATCATCATCGGACACCCCAATTCAATCATCGCAAACCACATCAAGTACATCCTCCAACCCAAGCACATCAACAGTATCCTGTCCCTTCGAGCCCGCCATTAATCATCCTGTACCCCAAAGTCCAGTATCGTCCCAATGCCTAAATAACATCTTCAAGTGCGAAGGCGTCCCAGAAAGTAGTACAAATCCCTTTGGCACAGTCGCTCGGTCTTCCATTGAAGTCAAGGTCAACGCATACTCCGAAGCAAGTAGCAGCGTCTGCCCGAACAATCCGTTCCTGACGGCCTCGGGCTGTGAAGCGAACATCGGCCCAACCAGTATGTATATCTGACTGTGCGCGTCGAGTAAGTAGATCCCATCGACGTCCAAGTCTGCCTGTGTGAATGGGCTGATCTCCTGCGCGCTGACTTTAACATCTGCCGCTTGGCGCCGCGAGGGTGACTGGCTGTTCCAGCTCGGTCGTCGAGCGAACATGCCGCCAAAGAGGCCTTGCTTGGTCTCCTCCGCTTGGACGTGGAATAGACGAGAGGAGAAGCGACCACCACTCGGTGCCTTCGCTTGCCAGATCTCATGTGCTGGTTGAATGCTGGCCTTGCTGGTACCTGGGCCGAAGATCTTGAGGAAGCTAGCGAACTCGGCTCCGTCGTCCACTTCGATGACATCGCGCGTCTCGCTCAGATCCATGGCAGCCAGACGAGCAGCGCTTACTTCTTCCGCAGAGGAAGCAGAACCTTTCCACAGGTACAGCCTGGTCTCCTGCAGTGTCACTGGGTAGGAGACGAGGTATGGAAAGCCAGAACAAAGACTGCTGACCCCAAAGTCGACCTCGTCGAACACGATCTGGCCCAGATGTTTCCGGCCGCAGAGCATATATTGTCTCGGTGCACCTTCCCATGAACCTCTTCTCGTGACCAAGATGCCGCCAAGTGCTTGCAAGAAGCCAGGTAGTTCCATGCCTTGCCGGATGGTGGAGATGAAGGCGTTGCTGGCTTCTTTCGCAAGCTTCTTGACGGCCACCTGCGCTTGATCCACGAGACCCGCCGACGAGTGCCGGCCAACCCACAAGAATATCTCGTTCTTCTTGGGACCGTCTCCGATAGCATAAGTATGGTGGCAGGCATACACGCATTGGTCGAAGAAAGTGTACTCGTCCTGCGGTTGCAGCTGTTTGAGCTTCCCGTCCTCGGTAGCAACATAGACAGCTTTGCGCACAGTCCGGAAGACTCGGTCTTGATGCGGACTGCTTGTTACGAGCGCGTGTACATCGATGGACAGAGGCCCGGATGAGCTCGGAAGAGAGCCGTAAGCCTCTTCAAGCCGCCGTTTTGTTTCGTGAGAAGACTGCTCAGGGGACGTAGCTAGGCCTTGCACGATGTTAGTCTTTCCCAACTTTCATGAATTGACTGCGCTGAGATGGTCAGAAAGGAGGCTCGAGTGAGGAAGTGCAAGCTAGCTACAGCTCCGAGGGTGCTGAACTCGACTCACATTTGCTTGGGGATGCCTCCAAGAGCTGTCCGCTGACAACTCTTGATGGCTTGTTCGGTCTCGGCGGCGCACCAAGGGAGGACGAAGACATGTCTGAACCACCATTGGTGGTCTCATTAGGTGCGACAGGGCCGCTGCTGGAGCCTGGTCGACTTGGGCTAGACGCAAGCAAGCCGGCAGACCTCATCGCGGCTTCCTCATCTCTCCTCGAGGGCAATTGGATCTGAGAGGGTGTTGCAGGCTTCTTTGGCGAAGGTGGTCGGCCCCACGTGGAAGCAGCAGACTTTACAGATGGCGGGCTTTCACCGGCGTTCTCCTTATCATCTTCGAGGCGAGCAGAGCTTGTGGGTTTCTTCATCGACCCGAAACCCTTGAAGTCAGGAATGTCTGTCCGCGATAGCGTTGGTGGGTCAGGTGCGCGTTGTTGGAGTGTCAACGGCTTATTTCCAGCTATACGATTCTGGGAAGGTGTCTCGGGTGCGTTATTGGGTGCTCTTGAGGCTCCAATCGATGGACTCTTGGTGGGTAGCGAAGACTTCTCATTTGTGATCTTCGGCGATGAAGGTGCAGTATTGTCGTGTTGTCGTATGGATCCGATGGATGGGCTTTTGCTGGGTAGTGTAGGCTTTTCGTTTGTGGTCCTTGGCGTAGAGGATGCGGCAGCGGTCGGTTGTGGCTCTTCAGTCTTAGATGTAGGCTTCTGTAAAGATGAAACCATGAGTGAAGCAGCTGAGCCGGGAGGCGCCTTTGGCTTCGACTTCGGGGTAGTGGCAAGATCCTCTGAGTACGTCACGGGCTCCGTCGCTGCTGGTCGAGGCAAAGTGGTCGGTGGGGCTGACGTGACTGAAGATAGCTCCGGCATGTCTGCCTCTGGCTCGACCGTGGATGCGCCGCCCTTCCGCCTCTTTGGTCCCTTTGCACGACCTTTCCGCATGTCTTGCAACTGGCCACCTTCAGCAGATGGCTCTGAAGGAGGGCTCGACAAAGATGCCGTTGACCGCTGCGCCATCGCTGGGCTCTCAGGCCTGGACGACGGGTTGGAGCCGCTGGGTTGTGGCGGACCTCGCGCAAGTATGCTCGCGAGTCCTGGGTTGAACCGCGAAGCAATTTTGCTAGTCTCTGTCGCCTGCCTAGCTTGCGTAGCTGTCATAGATGGTGCGCTGCTGGCGGCGGGCGCACTCGTCTGTTTCTCGAGCTCAGGCATCGCGACTTCAGGCTTGGGTTTCACCTTGAGACTCTTGTGTCGCGCAAGCGCTTCTGGCGTCGCCGTCTTCGGCTTCTCAGGACTCGTCGGAGCCTTGATGCTCTCGGCTCTGCCCAGTACCTCACGCTTAGCCAATGCCTCTGGCTTCTGTGGTGTCTGCGGTTGATTGCTGACTTTCCGCTCATGCACAACACCTTCATCCTTGTCCTTCTGCCATTGCTGCTTCTTCGCCAAAAGGCTCTCTTTCAGCTCGTCTTTCCGCTCCGTCTTCACCGGCCCTCCAGTCTTTGCGAGGTCTGACTTGCCGCGCAATATGTTGTCCTTAAGAACATCCGGCGCGACATAGTTCGCAGTTTGAGCCTTCTTGAGCTGTGCAAATTTAGCAAGGAACTCAGGTGTGTCTTCTGATTTCGACTCTGTTGGAGCACGAGACCTAAGGGTGCTGCGAAAATCTGTCTGAGGTTTGGGTGGTGTCTGGGGCTTCGCCTTCGTGTCCATTAGAGGTGACTTCATGGTCGAGGATGCGACCGCTGTCGTAGTGACTGCCGCTTCCTTCGTCGTCGATGTCTCCTCCGTGGGCTTGTTTTCTGGCAAGCTGGCATCCGGCACAACCTTCTTCGCTGGGCCGCGCGTTGGCTTCGCCGGTGTCAATGGCGCATCCTGACCTTTTGCAAGCGGTGTGCCAAGGCTGCGTTGTATAACTGGAGTTGAAGGACGTGGTGAAGAGCTCGAATCTTTTGAATCCGAGACTTGGAAGACAGGAATCTCGGCGATGGGTTTCACAGGCGACCTTGTTGTTGGTGCTTCTGCGGGCTTTGGTGTCAAACTTCTCGTCACACCCAGGTCCCGTGAGTCGAGCAGTTGGATTGAGCTTTGCTCCGAGCTTGCTTTCGTTGGCGACGCTGGCCTGGGACCCGATGCTTCTGCTGGCTTTGGAGTGAGGCTTCGTGGTGTGCCCAGATCCCGCGATTCGGACCGCTTGAGCATGCCTTGACCGAATGGCACTTTAGTCGGCGAGCCGGGCCTCGAACTTTCAACTTCCGCCGCCTTAGGTAGTCCGTCTACGCTGCCCCGCTGAGCCTTAGCTTTCGCGATATCAGTCATCCAGGCAGGCTGACTATTGCGAGCCGCTGGGACAGGTTTCGGGGAGTCTTGATTGGTGATTGCGCTTTCAAGCCAGCTCGACTTCGCAGGACTCCACCGTTTTGATGGGCTACCAGATGGTGATGTGTGGCCTTCCTCTGCTGTTGTGCTGTAGTTCGACGCGATCGACTTGCTGCGACTGTGGCTGCGTGGGAGTGCAGGCTTGGCAAAGATATCCTTGTCGTCCCGTTTTTGTGATGAAGTCAAGTTGGTGAGGTCGTTGCTGCTTGATGTCGGTCGCGAGGCTGGCTCGTTGCTGGTCTCTCTGCTGCTTGGTGTGGGCTCCAATCTCGGCATACTATACGATCCTGTGAGTCCACCGTAGCCATTCCGTGCGCTCGCGACAGAGTTCTCTCTGCTCAGGCTTGGTCCAGGTTGCGCACTCCATCGTTTGTTGACGCTGTCCGATCTCTTCATCAGGGCACTCTGCACAAAACCGCCGATGCCCTTTGTAGGAGACGCTGGTCGATCTGTAGTATTGCCTAGCCGAGCTTGAGACGATGACATTGTCAGTGTTCGGCCCAGACTCATCTGCTCTCCTTCTGCGATGGAAGATGTGCGATCAGACGCGGGAGCGGCTTTCTCCTGTTCCTGATCTGCAGCGATAAGAGACTTCAGATCTGGCTTGCTGCTGGTGGACGTCCGCACGGTTGAGAATGGTCCGCTCGATGTGGTGCTGCCTCTTACCGAGCCCGAACGAGATGCCGTCTCGAGATTCTCTGAGGGCGCGGGACTGCTAGCTTTCGTAGGCTCAGGAGGCAGCTCGCGTGACAGCCCAGGTAGTCCTCTCCTACCTGACGCGAAGTTGTCACCAGAGCCGGATTCCTCTTTACTCCTCCTGTACGCTGCATTTCCAAGCCCTCTGTCCGCAGTCTGCTTAAACCATGAAGGATCTCGTGACCCCAAAGAGGCTGCTATCTGGTCGCGCGAAGGCTCGACATCAGATGCCGCTGTACTGCTGGTACTGCTCGTGGGTCTGCTCGTCTCTGGCTGTACCATAGACTTTGGCCTGCTACCGCCACCTCTTGAGCTTGGCCGCTGCTGCCATGATAGTGTACCTGAACGAGCTAGACTGGACGCGGTTTTCGAGGACTGCGATGTTGAAGAAGCGGACGACTCTGCGCGAGCGGGTGTGGCAGTCTCTGCGGAAGAGTTTCGCGACCCGAAACCCTTGAACTCGGGGATGTCTTTGGTGGGTGATTCTGGGGGAGGATCCATTGCGACTGAGGGTGCTATCGATTCGGGGCGATTGACCTCGACAGATGTGTCCAATGGCTTGATGGATGGAATGTTCGCCTTCTCGGGACTGATAGACCTTGCGCGCTCTGCAAACAGATGTTATTCACGACCCGTTTCATCCAAACAAACGACCTCGAAGCTTACCAGCTCTGCGCGCCGCCCTCTCCCGTCTGCCCTGCGCAACTTCTTCCTCCAACTTCCTATACCGCTCGGCGTCTTCTCTTTCCCGATTCTCAGATAGTTCGCGCATGGATTTGAGGAAGGCCGCGGGGTCGAGATCGTCGTCTGCGTTTGAAGTCGACGCGGGAGTGGAAGACATCGTGAGACAGGGATCTTGGGCTCGCAAGCCCTGTAACATGAACTAAAAACAAGAAAGGTACCACACAACAAACAGCACAGGTCGCAAGGACTGGTTCAATGGATGTTCTGTATTTACTCCTCCCGAACTCTATTCTAGAAGACTAACAGACGCTCGGCACATATTCCTAGTCTCCGATCGTTGTGGAATGCTCCTTCTGTATTCCCTCGAGGCCATCGTTCTGCGGCCTTGATTGTCAACTCGAAGGTCATCTTCTCCAGCCAATGACCTTTTCCGCGTCTGTGTAACTCGGCGTTGCTGCGCCCAACCGATTCGAGCAAGGCTCTCCATGCACGATGGTGTGCATGTGCTTGTTGACGCGGGAGAAGAGTGGATCGTGTGGTAAAAGCTAGTCCCGAAACGCGAGCGTGCCTGCAGCCAAGAGGTGAGGTGAAGTCCGCACCTCCTTCGAGACTCCCCGGGTCAGTAGAGGAAGAGACGGTCTTTCGCGTCCTGAACAACCCATCGCAGCCCTTCGTTCAAGTTCAGACCCGTGATCGCTGAGCACTGCAGGATGTGCCACTTGTGCGTTTGTATGCGGTCAAGTTGGAGCCCCTGTCAAATGTGAGCGCGAATGGAAGAAGCGGGGCCAACGACGAATCTACCTGTCGAATGTCGTCCTCGTTCATACAGCCTGCCACATCGCTCTTGTTCTTCAACACAAGAAGGGAGGCTCCCATGAGACGCTACACCTCTGTTAGTCCTACGACGGTGGTCACAATAGCAGTGGAAGCCAAACCTCTTGCACCAGTAAGCCCTTCAGCTCCTGCCTACAGTCGTCCAGTCTCTCACGGTCCATGGCGTCCACGACCCAGATCAACGTGTCCGTCTTCTCGAAGTAGTTCTTCCAGTACGTCCGCAGAGTCTTCTGTCCGCCAACATCCCCTGAACATGATCAGTACGTGTTCATCTGCTGAAAGCACGCGCAGAATCACAGATGTTCAGTTTGTATCTGGAGTTCGTCAGCAGCCAATTTCACTGCCGGACCGTCCTTGACTCACCCATCGTACTCAATCGTCTTTATTATAAAACCGAGGGTAGGGCTGACGGTATTCACATCCTCGTTCATGATCTTCTTCACGATCGTGGTCTTTCCTGCGTTATCAAGACCGCTTTGGTCTCTCAGCTCTCATCCATACTCGATCATCCAGCTACACTTACAGCATCAGTATCCTCATCTCCTTATCTTTCAGGCGAGCTTTTCGCAAGATCGATAACATCTTGCTTTGGCTTGATGTTTTGCAGAGGAAAGAGCACAAGACAATTTCACAAGCTAGAAACGCCCTCGACCAGGTCACGTGCAGTGGACCAAGCCCCTATATCAGGAGACATCTTCAGGTGCTCGGCATACTATAAACAGTCCCTCGTAGTCTTAACTGAGACGACAATACGACTTCCCCGGCTGAGGGTCTGACCGCAGAGAGCAGGACTTTGGTGCTGTTACGACCGCCCGAAAAGTGCTTAGGAAAGGGGAGGACGGGAGGAAGGAATTGACCAAGGAAGAGACTCTCCGCATACACGCTGCACTCCGGTGAACTCAAGCACATCTGCCACGCAACGGAGGTATACAGTTCCAGCGCTGGAAGGATCGCGCGGACATGGCGGCGACATTTTTGCAGATCCCCTCCTCTCTGCCAGGAGATAGAGCCAGGCAATTGCACTCTCAATACCGGCAGCCAGGACGACCAGGCAACACACAGTCTTTCTTGCGACAGATATCGGAAGAAGAAGATGAAGTCGAAGTTGGAGTCGGAAGCTTGGACCCGAGATGGAGTGGAACTTTTCTGCGAGGCAGTCACGAGGGACATCAACAAACACGACGTCACGCGCCAGCACCAGCCCACGACTTCACTTCATTGCCGCGAACAATAGCCAAGAGTTTGCCATTGACGCACACGTGTTCAAATTTCACTTCCAACGCTCACTCTGAAAAGTCAGTGCAACCTCTTACCTTTCTACTTCAACCACCTGGAAGTGCACATCAACTCGCCGGAGCCACTGAGTCTTCGTCGGACCACCACGCTACTGGAGCGAAGGAGTCTTCGCCGGACAGGCCTACAGACGCCATGGCTCCGTTCATACCTCCACATCTCAGGTACCAGAAAAAGAACAACATCCTTCCACCGGCCTCTGGCAGCACCGCCGTGACGTCCGCCGCGACCTCCGCCGAGAGGACCGGTCAGCAAGCGGCTTCACCACAGGACGACAGCTCTCCGGAGGAAGACTACTCTGGAATTCCGGTCACTACTGAAGGCGTTACCAGAGCCGATGCCGTCGCCAATGCTGCCATTCGTCAGCGTCTTTTAGATGATTTTGGCGTGACAGTGACTGAACCACAGCTAACACCACGCTACAGACTAGTTCCGTACGAAGACTCCGAAGACGAAGAACCGCTCATGATGCCGTCCAGACCGAGGGGCGAAGCCCCCGCAACACCGCACCCAGCTCCCGCAGCACCGCAACCAGCTCCCGAAGCAGTGCGCCCCGTTCTCAAGATCACACCCGCGGCCGGATCAGGTCAACCCTCGATGCAGGCTGGTGTGACGCAGGATTCGAGTCGTAGCGGCGGAGTCGAAGTTTTAGCTGGTCCATGCCATGGTCGTGATGGCCGTGGTGGCCGTGGTGGCCGTGCAGCACCGCACCCACCTTCCACAGCAGCGCGCCCAGTTCTAAAGATCACACCCGCGGCCGGACAAGGCCAACCCTCAGTGCAGACCGGTTTGACGCAGGATTCGAGTCGCAGCGGCGGAGTTGAAGTTTCAGTCGGTCCATCTCGTGGCTGTGGTGGTCGCGGTGGTCGAGGCGGTCGTGGTGGTCGTGGCGGTCGTGCACCTCAAGCCAACAACCCACCAGGCAACAGTTCACGAAACGCACAGTGGCCGACAAACGCACAGCTGAGAGCGAACCGGCCTCAACCGGCCACTGGTTGGGAGCAGGATGAGCGTATGTCTTGGAGCTCAAGTAAAGGTACTAAGGGGGCAAGCACTGCTGGTGCCGGTTTGGGAGGTCATGACGACAACAGTCATCCACTCGCCGATTACAACGGTGGCCTGGCTCCGGCAAGTCCTCCCTCACAATTCCACTCCAGAGTACTTATATACTAACTTCTTCTTCCCAGCCTACCACCGACTGGGACAACCGACCCGCATTCCGTGGCAGCCAGACTGTAGAGAAAATCGGAGCGTGGCTCTCGAACGTTGATGACGCCATGGGCTGGTTCGAGATCGCCGTCAATGAAGATGATATTCGTCTTCCGGCCGGAGATATCACCATCAACGACACCGATACTCTGCCAGACCTTGCGCCTCGCTACTGGATCCCAGCCACCATTGACGATCAAGGTGCGCAGGACTTCTTCGATTCACTCCTCGCCTGGCAGAAGCTACCGTTCTTCGAAGGAGACAGTGCGAAAGGCATGGTGCCATGGTGGGAGAAATATCAGCATGACGAAACTGCCCAGCTAGATCCTTACGTTCAGCCAACCGTTAAGGGTGTTGACCCGGAGGAGAGCGCCGAGATGAAACTCAAGCGCGAAGCCGACCAGGGCAGTGCTCGAACCGCGGAGAACCGCATGCGTTTCGAGAAGGCGAAGCAGGATGCCGAGCGTGGGCGTCACAAGCGAGCGCACGAGAAGGTGGAGAGGCTTCGCCAGTGCTCGTTGATTGTGGGAATGCCAGAGGTGAGTTGAGAATGTGAGTCTGACCCGAATACATACTGACACCGTTGCAGAAGATCGAGACCGGCCTCAAAATTTACATCCGCGGCGCACGCCCAAGCGACATTAAGTCCATCCTCGTCATCTACAGTCACCACGTGACTCACAGCGCAGCCGTACCGGAGAATCAGCCTGTCACCGAAGCGCAGATGACGAGGCGCATGACCGACATTCGCGGGTTCAAGCTACCATACCTTGTCGCGCTCAAGCGTGGCGCAACAGTGCCCGGCGGAGGTAAGAAGCGTCAGCCACCGATCATCCTCCCTGACGAGATTGTGGGCTTTGCGTTTGCGGATCTCCAGCACGACGACAAAGGCATGTATCGGTTCAACGCCGAACTCGAAGTCTACGTCGACAATCACTTCTACATGAAGGGCATTGCATCGTGTCTCATGGACAAGATGCTCGGGTTGCTCGATCCGACGACATATGCAGAGCGTGGAGGGTATGGGATTGAGGGAGACGAGGCGGAAGGTGTCGGCACTCCGATGAAGATCATCAAGCACCTTCTCATCAACATGTCGTACGACCGTGGGGAGGTAGCTGAGTGGAAGCAGAGATGGATCTTGGGATGGATGGGCTTCGAGCAGAAGGCTCAGTTCGAAGACCTTGGCATCAAGAACGGTAACAAGTATGACACCCCAACGCCCGATATGAGAACAAAACTAATTTCGTGAACAGAGTCGGCATGAGGATCTACCAGCGTACTACAGGTAACACCATTGACGCCACGAACCCGCCGATCGCAGCGTCCTAGCTTTGCAGACGATCAAGCAGGACACTAGGAACCACGAATACGACAACTCAACAATCATGATAAGCGCGAGATGAGAAAGAGGAGGATGGAGGCTCCTTTACTGTGACACTAGGATGGAAGGTGGTGTTGAATAGGGTGATGGATTGATGGAGCTTTTATGCGGACTGCGACTTCACAACGAGAACCACGACTTCAGCATGAGAACAACGACTTCAGCATGGAATTAACACACTGGGCATATGGGATGGGAACAACGAACTGGGATCATCAGACCCACAAGTATATTTATGTGCGATTGATTTTCGGGCGTTTCAGGATAACAACAGAATGACACTCTCCTCTCACTGTCACTGTCACATGCATTAAATCACGGCTTCAGCCGAGCAGCCCTAACCTATACTCTTAAACTACGTAACCACTTTGCAACTCTTCAATCTACGACCACCATCCGTCACTGCAGTAAATCATGACCGCAGGTGCAAAGCCCGCCCCAGCGCCTAAAGGCACGGAGTCCACAGTTAAGAGCATCGAGCTCGCCATCAACCTCCCACACAACCCAGGAACCCGCATCCACCTGCGTCTAGACGTCTTCGCTTCCAGTGTGATGCTCTTCCTCACCAGCGCCATTGCGGAAGGTGGACTAGGTAGTGCGGCGCTTGGAAGTTTCGTCTATGCTATGCCTGACGTACGACGCTCCCTCCCTGCCACAGACTGAATTATCACTGATTGTGTGCCAGCGATACAACCCCTCCCAACCCATGAGCACCCCTCTCTACAACGCCCCGACGTCCGTGGATTTCGCGACACGCATGTCCAAGGTGCTCGCGAGGAAGACGAAGATGCCTTGCTATGTGGGGAGCAGTATCAACCTGGCTGGCGGTGCGGGGGGCGCGAGTGTGGAGGAGGAGATGGAGGCTTTTAGGGCGATTGTGGGGGTGGTGGAGACGGCGGTGCAGAGGGCGGGTATTAGTGGGGAGGATACTTGAATGAAGCCATGGATCTGGGTGGAAGACATGTTAAGACGGTATACCGACATGGACACAAGAGGACAGGAGGGAGGGCCGAAATGCGGGTATCGAATGTCGCTGGACCTGAAACCATGATGTTTCTCGTGCGCTGCTACAGCGCTCGAAGCTGTTGCTGTACAGACGGTCCAGGGCGGAGTGGACACGATTTAGAGAGCACCGATCCTTGTGGACGTCTTTCGCTCGCTCGCCGGAGTCAGATGAGCACACCGAAGATGGACACATCGACACAGGCGGATGGCCGCTGCGCTGGAACACATCACAGAACCATTGAGATACTCCCACCAAGCGACTGGTGTCCCGAAGATGCAAGACAATCAGATGCAAGGGTCAAGAGAATATCGGTAGCATCGATCTACTCTTGCGTACCTCATCTTGTGTCCGAACATCTCCCTTCTTGACGGAGCCTGACACTGACCAAGATATACAAAACTCACCTGTACCACCTCGAATCCACTTTTTACGGATGACTGCATTGTGCGCCTTCCTGCACAACATTCGGTGACATTGATCAAGATCCCTGAAACATTCTCAGATGCTCTTTCCTTAAATTCAAACTTTCCCACATGCACATTCCTCCGTCTCAGACCTTGCATCCTGACATTATTTCATGACCTGTTCCTGAGCACTTGCAGCAAAAGCTCTAAACAACCCGCAGCTTAGCTTTACTTCACGTCAACAACACAGTCGACTCACTCTCACTTCTACCTCGACAAGACAGGAATATGCAGCTCCAATCCATCCTCGCACCGCTGCTCTCCCTTCTCGCTCTCACCGCGGCAGCCCCAACGTCGTCTCCGAGCTTCGGAGAGCCAGCACCTTTCAGCTTCATCGGAGACTCACCATCTATTGCCGGCAAAGCAAGTGCTCTGAGCAAGCGCAACATCGGCGGCGTACGACTAGCTGATGGCAAGGACTTCTCTGGACATGTCTGGTACGGCATCTATCCGCTGAATCAGTGCATCAACTTGGGTCCTTAGTACGTCCAATCGCCTTTGATGTGAACTTGTCGAAAGCAATGGCTGACCAAGTACAGTGCCGGCAATGTCCTCTCCTTCCGTCCGGACGAGGGCACGGAGTGTTTGCTCATGCAGTAAGTGCTTATCTGCGTCAAGCCCATGGCGTGTACTAACGATGGTGCAGAGATGTGTGCGATGCAAACCAGGAGTATGCAGACCTGTTCAACGTGGACGAACACCTCAACGATCTGTCATACTACGAGTTCTACAAGGACTTCCAGAGCTACATGTGCTTCACTGTCATTGCGACATGAGCGATATGGCGGTGGAGGTCGCGCGATTAGAGGGCGTGGAATGGCGACGAGACGACGAAGAAGTAATCCAGGCGATGAACAAGTAATCTTTAATGCTGTATCATAACTCTCGTATGAAGCAACGCAGCGAGAGCACGAGCTCGCGGTGGCAGAATCGCAAGACGTGGACCAAATCAGCTATGACAGTGCCATCTGCTCAAGTGGCTGTAGGCGCGGCACTCGACGACGGCTGCATGCAGCTCGCAATGCCGTTTTTACACATCGCTGTCACACAATCCCCTTGAATTCCAATTTCAGATGTTATCGCAGTCGTTCATGAGCGACGATCAAGGCCACACATCGGCTGTCTTCGTCGACTACCATATGCCACGAGCGTAGAGTGAGGGAGCAGTGTGGTAGTAAGTGATCGAATGAAGAAGCTATGGTATCTAAGAGAATGCAAGCAAGGCAGTTTGGATCTGTTTCGACAGAGTTCTCCTGCCACACGTTCCTCTGCCAATCCGTAGCCTCCAATGCCATCGCGCTGTCGGTTGAAATAATGCAATGCAGTGTTGTTGTGTGTGATGAGACAATATGGTCAGGACACCGTCTACTCGCGAGAGCAGGAGTCCACATACCAGCATAATCAACGTCGAGAGAAAGAGTGGTGCAAACTGCCAATACCATTCGAAGACGTCAGACTGAGATCAAGGCGGGATCAGTTGGGGCAGCTCGGTCCAAGGGTAGTCAGTGATGGTGTGAAGGCTGTTCTCGCAATCCAGCTTGTTTGGTGTTGAGTTGCTCAGTCGTCGTGTCGTACTCTCAACGTTGTCCAGAGACCATAAGCGCATTACCAGCCTCCGGGCCTGCCCCATCCGCCTTCGTCACCCCCATCGTGCCGACCCCAATCCGCGCCAAGCTTACGACGCGAAGAAGCATTGAAATCGCGCGCTTCATACTCCAGCACAGTAGTCTCGAGATCCTCACACTGCAGCTCACCAAGGCTCGCACCCGTAGCCTCCAAACGTAGTTGATTCAGCACGATGTTTTTGCTCTGAACGAAGTAGGCAGGCTTGGGAGGTGCATCTGGCCCCGTCTCGTTCACTCCGAAAACGACAATCTCGAGCTTGCACTTTCGTTGCTCTTTGATGAAAGTGCCGGTACCGGTGTCGAAGGAGCGGTGACGCTTGAACACGTCTGACGCGAGGGGAGCCAGCTGAAGGTTCTTGCCGGCGTAATATTTGCTGTTGCGCCCGTGCTTGTATTGCACTGGCCAGTTGAGGATACACAAGGTAGCGAGCTGAAGGTTTTTCTCAACGATGTGATCGATCGAAATCTTGAAGTCGCCGCAGGTCTCAAAGCTGTCGTACTCGAGACTGACCGTGGGCAACGCAATGCTTAGTTCCAGCAGCTTAGGACAAGCCTTGACGATCAGTTCGAGGTCCTCGGCATCGTAGGCAAGCTGAGTAGTCTTAGCGACTGATGGAGGCGGTGGTGATGAGCTGCCCCAGCCGCCCTGCGATGCTTGCGAGCTGGTCGCTGAATGATCTGACTTGCACGAGATGTCGAGAAGGAGCCTGCGAAGGGTGTTGCCGTGGTTCCGAATGCTAATGGAGGAAGGGAGTCTCGGCGCGTTACGGAGACAGAGCTGCAAATTCTCGATCTTGTTCCTCGGCACGTGTAGAGGTTCTTCGATCGCGTGGACGGTCTGATCTGCATCGCCTCCAAGGTCGTGCACCAGTGTGAAACTCTTCAGAGATGGATTGGTGGCGCCAGGAGCTACCTTCATCAGAAAGATGTCTGCACCCTTGCAGTGTTCGAGCGAGAGATGCTTGAGTTGAGCAACTCTAAAGCGGGTCAACCACGTGTCTTTACACAACGTGAGATTGACATCCTTGATTGTCAATGTTGTGAGTGATTGGTCGATTGGGAGATGGCCTGGCTTTGCCTGTGAGAGATGGCCGAACAGATTCGAGGTGAGTGGGTCGTCAATCTGGCGTGTCGGATCGTCATCTGACCGATCGGTACTGCTGTCCTCGACCTCTTGGGCGTCTCCTCCGGTCCACAGGCGCGCATCGACTTCGAGCTTGGTAATGTGGTTACGCTGCAGTGCCACAGAAGCCAACGACGTGCTCTCGACGTTACTCACCACAGCGCGCAAGGCTCTCAGATCCGGGAACACAATCTTGTCAAGCTCCGCGTACAGGTCCACGTCGGTGTCTGATGCTGCGTCGCTTCCGCTCCAACCGTCCTTTTCGTGGATTGGAATGATATCAAGGACCTGGAGCTTATGCTGGCGTTGCCACAGCTCGCTCGACAGCGAATCTAGAAGAGCATGCGGAACGTCCCAGCGATATAACTTGAGCTTGTGGGCAGAGAGGTGATTGCTGACCACTGCTAGCCACTGGTGCGCTAGCTCACGATTCGTGAAGTAAGTACGGTCTGCGTGGACGATCACTTCTTGTGTGTGCTGCAAACCAGTGTTGTCGGGCGTGAGCATGCGCGCAAGTTTCTTGTCGAAATCGGCGCCTATGGTGATGCTGACCGTGCGGTACAGCATAGGCAAGGCATGTTCCTTGCATAGCTTGCTGACTTTGCACAGATGAATCAGGTCGGACTTCTTGATCACCTATGGTTTACATGTTAGGTCTCGATTAGAGTCAGGCGAAGTATGGACGTACGAATGTGATGATGTGGGTAAGAACCTCGCTAGGAAGTTGTGTGATGCGAGCTGTGCCACGTTTACGAGCGCGATAGCCCCCATCTTGGTACTTCGCGATCACACATTGGAGCTTGAACTCTGCATAATTGACGAGCGGCATATTGCAGTAGTGTGTGCCCTCGGCGGTGCAGCTTGAATGTGTGGTTACCGTGTGGCAGAAGGGCGAGGAAGATGTTGCAATAGAATGGGCTGATGGATGAAGATATCCAAAGCAAGAAAGGTCGGCTAAGAAGAAGGTAGCAGAGTGCCAAGCCATAACACAAAGATTCACAACGCAAAGCTAGTCAGTGCACGACAACATGACGTTGTTGTAGGTGAATGCGAGGGCCTAATGTAGGTGGCAGGGCGACCGACAGCCAACGGAAAGACCTCAAATCACGGGTCAATCGCGTGAGGTAGCTTAATTGGGTAGATTTGGTCGATATATATTATTCATAGATCTGTTGAGGTAGTCAGCACGAGGTCCGTGTAGATCGTGTGAGAAGCAGGTAGGTCGAGAACATCGTGGTCAGAAGGAACAACTGAATAAAGCTTTACTCCTCATGTGGTAGTCGGAGAGTACTTGTATGTGCTAATCATCATAGGAAGGTCGAGGGGGAGGAAACACAACTTCGGGGACGTACCTTGCTATATGTGTTTCTCCTTCTCCGGCAGATCATCATCCAGATATGTTCCGTTCGTGCCGACGTGTGGGGCATCCACAGCATCCAAGACCTCCTGGTCAAGGACAACCTTTGGGCCGGTGTAGTTCTTGCTGCCATCCACGATCCACTGGATCAGACTGATGATGACGACGATGGCGAACGCGACGATGCAGTAGTTCATGTTGCTACCAGTGACAGGCAACTCCGGAGGGAAAACGAAGAGAACTGTGGTCAGGATCACGTAGGCAATACCGAGGAGATTGGCGAACCAGGCTAGCGGCTCAGGCATCTTGAACGCACGGTTCTTTGGTAACATCTTCCGGCCACGAAGGACATTGATAGCGACTGGAATGCCATATGTCAAGCCAAGTGCGACCACAGACGCCGACACGATAGCGTTGAATGCGGAGGTCGAGCCCAGGAAGATCAGCCCGAAGACGACGGTCACCACGACTGTAAAGCCGAGTGCCTCGAGTGGGACGTCGAGCTTCGGATGCACTCGAGCGAAGAATCTGGAGAATGGCAGGCCACCGTCGCGAGCAAAGGCGTAGGTCATTCTGCTGCTCGTTGTCATGATGGAAATGCCTGCGAAGAGCAGACACACCAAAGGGAAGATTTGGAGGCAGACTGCTCCAGCACGGCTTCCAGTCGCAGTGAACAGTATCTGACCCAAAGCGCCATAGGGTGAGCTGATCACTTCTTCGATAGGTCCAGCTACGAATAGCAGGGCCATGAGGAAGATGAATCCAGTGAACATCCCGATGAGGACGCAATATATCAAGATCTTTGGCGCTTCCACGGCTGCGTTAGGGATCTCCTCGACCATATGCGCAGTCGCGTCGTACCCTGTCAGTCCAAGGCCGCCCTGCAGCAATCCGAGGAGCCAAGCGATCCCATCTGGCCAGCCAGTCTCATTCTTAAACTCGCGGAAGACAAAGTCGGCTGAATGATAGTTCGGAGACGCGCAGGCCAGAATTGTAATCGTGATAATGACGAATCCGGAGATCGACCAGACGATGGCCGCCTGGTTGACGTATGGTAATGCAGAGTTCCCGAAGGCATTGACAAGTGCAGCGACCACGTTGTACCCGATGTAAATCAGGAACTGCTGCCATGGTTCGGCCACGTAGTTCTCGTTGTATAAAGCGACAATGCCAACGATTAGCTGACTGCCCAATAGGCCTGCTGTCGCGGTCAAGGCCATCCAACCAAAGACGTTGATCCAACCAGTGATCCAGCTCAATATCGGCATCCATCTCTTCCAGCTGATGATGGCGACCCAATGGTACTGTCCTCCAGCCGTTGGGAATGCCGAGAGAAACTCTGCCAGCGAAGCAGCAAGGCAAAGGTTGCATATGCCTGCCGTAATGAGACCCCATAAGACCGAAGTCGAGCCACCGCTGGGAAGTGCCAGAGACAGCGAAGCAGATAATGCTGTCCAGCTGTTGAGGATGGCGAAGGCCAGGCCAAGCATGGAGAACATATTGAAGTTCCTTTTCAGCTCCTGTTTGACGCCCAGAGCAGCCAGATGGTCGACATCTGCTACGCTGCTCCTTCTTCGACCTCCGCTGCCCACCGAAGCCTGTCGACTAGCCATGTTTCTTTCGGCGACTCTTGCTGTGTATGTATACCTCGCCTACGCGATCGCGGAAGTCGATATGGAAACCAAGAGGTGAGGGAGCAGGTGCATCTCTTCGACCGTCAGCTGTAGGCGGTCGTGCAGATATCCCACGCGAGTGCGGTATAACGCGGCAGCAGGATCATCTCGACCATCGTAAGTGGCACCCGGGCCGACGTGCGCCAGTCTAATCCGGCAGTTCGATCCCGCCGCCAGCGATACGGCGGGCATTGTCACTCCGTCGAATCTGTGCCGTCACAATCCGTTGGATGGAAAGCTATGCGTGATATACTCGAGGACCCAACGTTGAATGAAAGTCTCCTCGTCCCATGGTACCGCTGCTCAATTCGTGCTGGTGCGGCTTGGCACGAGTCTTGCCAAAGCTTGTCGTCGGAGGCGGCAGAGACTGCGAGTGGGGAGAAGAAATACCGGGGTGGACGTGAGAGGTCAAGTAGGAGGTAGTGAGAGATGGGAGGCGCGGAGCAAGTGAAGTCGGGTCAGAAGAAGAGTCAACGAAAGTTGGCAGTGGAAAGGTAACAGGATCCCGCATACGTTTGTATCATACAGCTGACAACTACATTCTTTGTCCCAAATCTACATGACATTCTTTGTGCCTCAAGCGCCCGACCTCACTTCCAGTTTGCGTGGTTTCTTCTTGGGCTGGCTGGGTTGCGCACCAGGTTTCTCGCCGTTCGCAGTCTGGCGGTTAGCTACAGGCGTACTTTGGTCCTGCTGTTGTACTCTTGAGCTTTGACGCGGTGTGCTTGAGGTCTGCGATGCTGCTGTAGAGGTCCGAGATTGTGTTCGCGCCGTAGTCTGTGGTCGCTGTGGCGTTGGTGTCTGCGATGCGTTCGAATTCACTCCCTCACCACCAAACTCGCCATACTTCTCCCCCATTTGCTTGCCCTGTCGAGCAGGTGGCTCAGGTTTCTGCTCCACCTTCGACTGTGTCGGTTTCTGCTTGGTCTTCTCCTTCGACGTGATTCCAGGCACATACGGCATAGAAGGTTTGCCACCTTGCAGAAGGCCTTTCTCGCCATCGTCCGCCTCTCGCTGACCAGTGTGCCCTTGACCAGCCTTAAGCATTCCACCGCCCTGGCTCATCTCCATCAATTCTGACTCTGGCGGTCTGTCCTGCTCCTTGACGCCATTGACCATCTTCTCCAGAGCTGATTTCTGTTCCTCCGTTGCCTTCCAACCCGGCAAATCACCCGTGATCTTACGTATACCACTGGCCATCACATCCGGCAGAGAGAACCATGGCCCATGCGCTGCTCCTACAGCATATCCAAGACCTGCGCCAAGTCCGCCTGTAATCGTTCCTGTCGTTCCTCCGACCTACAGACAGAAGAGCAGAGAGATCAGCGAGTGTCGTAGACAAGATAGGGCTTCGCCCATCGATATCGTACCAGTGTCCCAGTTAGTGTGCCCAAAGCCACCCCGATACCACCGCCTAGCCCGGCACCAGCACACAGTCCTTGGAACGAGCCAGTATTGAGATACCTCGCGGTCTTCCCAAAAGTCTCGGCCTCTATCTCCTTGTCCAGCGCTTGCTGCAGTAGCTTCTGTCGCTCTTCCGGGTCGCCAGCGGCTGCTGCAGCACTGATGAGCTCCTTCGCCTTGTTCTGGAGCTCAAGAGATTTCTGCGCGGCCTTTTGAGCCTCCTGCTGCCGTTCCCTGTCTTTAGCGGAGGTAGGCTTCTGGGCTGCGTTGCTGGCATTACCGTGCCCCTGCTGTTTCTTGGCCGCAGCAGGCTTCTTCTGTTGTTGTGACATGATCCAAAGCGCACAATATGCGCTTACTCTAGGAGTTACATCTTGAGTTGTTGTGATGATGTCGCCTTGGTCAAGGATCGTCGCTGGAAGCTGGCAGTAAATAAGGTTTACTAGTGCTGTAGCCTGACAACATGTCATGTCATCGGGCGGCACAGTGTGCGCTTTTGAGCATATACTGTACATCAATAACATTAACAACCTCGAAGCTACCATACTACAACATGCGCTGTCAATTCGCTTCGTACGTATGGTAGAGAAGAGAGCAACCAGCAGATTTGAGTGGAGACGCGCTCTCCCTGGCCAAGAAGTCACTGTGCTGATATGCATCTGGCCTGGCTCGGTATACTGCAAGCATACTAACCTCCAGTCAACCTCCCAGACTGTCACGCCTCAATGGGTCGCACTGCAGTAGATCGAAATGCCCGTCAATGGACGTCGCCGCCAACAGCGGCACTGCTCTCAGAAGGTTGTGCTCGCCCTGAGCATCACGCATCACCTGGCGGATTCGCTTGTACTCCTTGTAATCTTCGACCTCATCTGAGAAAGGACGGCGAAGCACTAGGTTCATACCGACTTGGCTGGGCAGACGCTTGAACTGGATGTCGTATACCATCCGTCTTGTCCTTGGATCCATGCGGATGGACCAGCCGGCGACTATGTGTCTACACGAAGCGCGTTAGTCAAGGCAGCAAACAGCACAACCTTCCGATGCACACTCACAGTCCACCATACCTGACTCCGGCTTTGGGTGCCCAGAAACTTCGCAGTGAGTGACTTCGCAAGATCCGAACAGGCTTCGTGGACTCTCTGGTAGCCGATGTCAAGCGGTAACGGCCGCGGTCACCACTCCTTGCTCGATAAGTGAAGCCATCTGGGGACGGACCATCAATTTCTTCGTCCGCGGTCATAAGGATAGCATAAGCACAATCGCTGTCGGCTGAGATGCCCCCTATAGGCCCTGCAGAGTCGATTATGCCATCGCGGAATGCGAGCAGTGGGTTGATCCACCAGCTATATGCTTCGTTAGTCTTGTTCAAAATCCTGCAGATTTCACGAAGAACTTACTCTCCCGGCTTGAACCCCAAATCTCCACTCCTTCTGGCGCGCATGGGACTGAGGCTGACGACTTGCTCCTTCAACCATCTGACCATCATCTTCTCCTTGCTGGTATCTTCCGGTCGACAGATGCCATGAAGTCGTCCTCCTGGCTCGTACAACGGAACGGTCAATTGCCGGAGTAAACCATGGCTTGTCACCCAAGCAGCCTTCACTGCATCCGCTCTGTCTATCAGTCTATTCGGCCAACGTGTCCCTTGACCAGAGATGGTGGTGAGAGCCAGGTGAAGACGACTGGAGCGGATGTCCTCCAGGCTGATGTTTGAGCTCAGCAAACGACGTAGGAGCTCATCCAGTTTCAAGATATCGTCCGAGTGGAGAGCATCTGGGCCGTCACGAGCGACTTGAGGATCCAGTTCGTCGCGGATCCAGCGGCATTGTTGGCGGAGATAGTCCAAGTCGTAGACGGAGTGTTGTGTCTTCAGTCCGTCTGGACGAACAGGCCTAGGGGGTGAAGCCATGAGTGCCCGACCGTTGAGATCTGCTAGCAGTGCATGAGAAGGCCACAAAGTTCGAGACGGATCCAACGAGCTTTACTTTCAATCTCGCGGCAGGAAATCGAAGATGAATCTAGATTGGAATAACAAACAATTCAACCCGAAGAAGATCCAGATGCTCCTACCTCGACCCTGCGTAAGGCTTCGTTTCCTGTATCTTTAGAAGCCACGACTTGCAGTAATAGTGAAGAACGAAAGAGCGTTGCGGTTGTACAACAGTATATCGGCAGCTGTCCTTTCCAGTGGGAATCGATCTGTCTGGCAACGGAGGGTGAACATCTCATGTGAAGCATGGTGACGGGAAGCATTGTGTTGCAATATTTCGGATCTGGAGCGTCGATACAAGGCGTAGAACTTCTTGGAATAGCTCCCAGCCATTGGATATGCTGACTTCACGTCTTCACCTCATGTCTTTGGTGCAGATCTCGCCTGGTTGTACCTGCATCTCGAGACCGATACACAAGACATCCTCCTGCGATCTTGTCGATTGAGGGAGGAATGAGTCGAAATATCATCGCCCTCACCTAAGGTATCCGCTCTTCCGAGAAGCTTTGTCGACCGCGTCGCGTCATTAGCTTCACCATGTCATCTCAGTAGTATTAGCTTTGTTACTACCGAATCTTTACGAATGAGTATGTCCTTGTCCTCTATATTACAATTCGGGATATCTTACGCGACGTGGGTGTGCGCGAAGGTGAAGCAATGAGTACGAACGGCAGAGGTTCGAAGCCTGAGCGCGATGCAGAGCAGCACGACGGTCCCCGACTTCGGAGGAGTGTGGTACGCGCTTTGGTGCAGGACTTCAGTCCCATATGGTATTCTGCTTCCACTCCTTGAGCAAACGTGATCCTAAATTGAGGTAGGTTTACCTGGTGCATGAATGCTGGCGCCATCGCCGAACTGCTGCATCAATGTCCATATCGATTCAATGGCATCGACATCCTGGCCAATATCTTCTTCGTCGTCGGCCTGGTCTTGTACTTGGTCTTCTCCGGCATCTTCATCGCCCGGTTCGTATGGTTTGGACGAGATGCGTATGAGGAGATTGTCACCAACATGGCAGACCTCACATTCGTGGCCTGCTGGGCTATCGCCTTCATGACCCTCACATCGAACGTGGCCCTTATTGTTAGCACGGCGTGGTGGGGTGGCTATCCCTTCTCGATTGTGGCATATGTGATGGTCTGGTTCGTACAGTTTTGGAACCTGACCTTACTTCTCTGGGCTTTCATTACACTGATCCGGAGGCACGACTCGTCGGATCGGCGGATGCCAATGTCTATAATCATCCCCGCAGGTGGGTGAAGGTGGCACCAGGCTCGATTGCCACACTATACTGACACGATGTAGTGAGCATGTCAACAGCCTCCCTGACTGGCGCCGTGGTCGCTGCGTTCGCCAAAGACCTCTCTGAGAGACTTGCCGTTCCGGTCATGATCATCTCATTCAACTGGGTCGGCGTCGGGATCTTGACAGGCTTGATCCTCTACGTATATCTGTTCCACAGCCTGCTCGCACAGGGTTGGCCTTCACCAGACCAGGCGCCAACAATGTTTATCCTGGTCGGCCCAATGGGTCAATCAGCCGCGGCTCTTCAGGTCCTGGGAGCGGCTGCTACTACCTACCACAGATTCGGAGACTACAATCAGGGGACCTTCCTGACAGCAGAGGCAGCGAAGGGACTCGATGCAGCTTGCGTCCTTATCGCGCTGCTCTTGAACGGTCTAGGCATATTGTGGTGCCTTTTCGGGATCTATGTTATGGTCGAAAGGGCGGTACAGAAACAATTGAGGTGGACTCCTGCTTGGAATGCCATAATTTGTGAGTGTGCCGGAAACTGGGAGCCATGTGATGCATGTGACATTGCTAATATCTCCTATCTTTGTTCCACAGTTCCGAACGCCACGCTGGCTACCTCGTTCTTGCTATTTTCCATCGAGATGGACTCGCCGGCATACCGAGTGATCACCTGCATTTTCATCGTCGTCTTGGTCATTCTCTTCCTGGTCAACATCTGGTTCACAGTGCTCAGGATATGGCAAGGACAATTGCTCATAGTGAGAGAAGACTGGAGAGTCAAGCAACAAATGGAAGAAGATCAGAAGGAGAGATGAAAGCATCGGTTTCGTGCAATAAAATTGTGCTGTTGACTTCAACCTCCTCCGAGTCCTCCGAGATCGGCCAAATTTCAACGCCCCTCCTCTGAACCTCGAGGGATCATTTCCACCGCACACAGCAAGACTGAACTGCAGAAGAACAGGCAAGATGCCTTCTTACGACATTGTTGTGTTTGGCGGTGAGTATCGATCGCAGTAGTCAAATTAAGGTAGTCAAAAGATCTGGCAGGCTGACGAGATCTTCAGGTGATCACTGTGGCCCAGAAGTAAGCGTTGCTCGTCCTTTCTTCGAGATAAATACTTATGAATATAGGTCACAAAAGAAGCACTCAAGGTACGTGGTCGAAAACTGCACAATGCCTCGCAGCTTCTCAAGGCTGATCTTTTTAGCTCCTCCGGACTATCGAAAAGCACACCGACGTGAAGTTCAACTTTCAAGAACACCTGCTTGGCGGCGTAAGTTGGCTCTAGACAAGTCTCCACGGCCATTACTGACCAGCAACAGGCCTCTATCGACGCGACTAATGTCCCTCTGACAGACGAGGCTCTGGCCGCTGCAAAAGCCGCTGATGCTGTCATCCTTGGCGCTATCGGAGGTCCGAAATGGGGCACTGGGACCGTTCGACCGGAGCAGGGCATCTTGAAGCTTCGCAAGGAAATGGGTACCTTCGGCAACTTGCGTCCGTGCTTCTTCGCCTCCGAATCCCTGGTCGACATATCGCCGCTGAAAGCAGAAGTATGCAGGGGCACGAACTTCAACATTGTCCGTGAGCTGACTGGTGGCATCTACTTCGGCGAGCGGACGGAAGACGATGGCTCCGGTTATGCCATGGACACGGAACCATACCACCGTTATGAGATCGAGAGAGTGACCAGACTTGCTGCGTATCTGGCATTAGCAGAGGACCCGCCTCTGCCAGTATGGAGCCTCGACAAAGCGAATGTTATGGCAACATCTCGTCTTTGGCGCAAAACGGTCACTGAGGTCATGGCCAACGAGTTTCCGCAGCTGAAGATCGGACATCATCTCATCGACTCGGCTGCTATGCTCATGGTCAAGAACCCCCGAGCTCTGAATGGCGTTATCGTCACATCCAACCTATTCGGCGACATTATCAGTGACGAAGCTTCTGTGATCCCTGGTAGCCTTGGTCTTTTGCCATCGGCATCTTTGACAGCTTCTCCGGACGGCAAGGGCAAGTGCAACGGCATCTACGAGCCAATACATGGCTCCGCTCCCGACATCAGTGGCAAAGGCATCGTCAACCCCGTGGCTATGCTACTATCGATGGCAATGTTGCTGAAGTACTCGCTCGAGCAGCATGCTCTTGCCAAGCAGGTGGAGGAGGCTGTGAGGATCGTGATAGACAAGAACATTCGAACCGCAGACATTGGTGGTACCGCAAAGACTTCGGAGGTGGGAGATGCAGTTGCTAGCGAGCTGGCGACTTTACTCAAGCGGTAAATGAGGCGTGCTCGGCGGGATGATGTGGCTCTACAGGTGTGACGACTAGACCGTCGCCATCAGTAGAACCAAACCCTCTTCGAGATGCGGCACTCGGAGTAGCATATATCATTCAGGCAGCCCACACCTGACAATGGACAATCAGTAGTCATAGAATACAAGAGCACGCACTTCAATGCTCTCCATTGCCGGCTTGTCTTCTTCGTCAGGGTTAGTGAAGGCGGTATGCGGCACTCTCCTTGCCCTGCCATCGTCCACGGAGTCGAAGCACTTGATGAGCGTCACCTCATCGGTACCTTGTGCATATTTGTAGTACCTACACACAAAAGGGCAAAAGGGTCAGCAGACGTCTTAGACAAGTTAGGGTTTTGCTCATCAGTTTTGTACCATTGATGCTTTGGACTAGGCTTGATGGAGAGTGTCTCTCCTCGACGATCCGGATAGATCAGGGCTGTTGGAACGAGGTCTTCCTCCGCGACCGAATGAGCATCGGCGACCGCGAGAGGGTCTTTGAATATCTGTCTGATCGGCCGCCAGACCTGTGTTCACGACGTCAGCCTCGAGTGCATTGGTGTAGACGAGCTTGAATTACATTGATGATCTGGAAACGCTTCTTGAGTAGCTGCTCGGCTTCGTCGGGAAGGTGATGAGAGACGCGCTCTATTGATGCGGCATATGATTGATCGATATGCACGCGGCGAACTGGACCACGCAGCTGAACCTTCGCCTCACCCTGTCTCTGATCCCTGGCCTCACGACGGATCGTGTGATCGAAGATGAAGACTCGGACGGCTCCCGTACTGTGGTATGATAAGCATGCAACGTAGTAATGCCGCAGCCTGAGACTGGAACACCACTTACGCATCCTTGAGCAACTGCTCGGTTTCAGGATAGTACTCTGCCTTGATCTGGTCATCATCGACGAAGTCCTTCTCCTTGGACTGACGCTGGTAGATCTGGAACCCATGACTGTCTAGGCTGTATCTGCCTTCGTCTCCGGCGATGTCGCGTACAGTGACTTTCTCAGCGACATAAGGCCGAACGTATGTCTCTGGCTTGCTATGCGCTATCGTTAGAGTTTGCAGCCTGTATATGATCATTGGTTACCTACCCTACATATGTAGGAGCTGGAGGACTGCCATCCTCGGCGGCCTTGTAGTAATAAAGCTCTGTAGCAACGTTATGCTTCTTGGGCGTATTGGTAGTGACTGCTGAGCCAACCCCGTTAGCGAAGCTATGTCCGGGTGCGTGCTGTACTGCTGCAGTGGCCATAGTGTAGTAGTCTATAGTATGATTGCGACAAAGCCATCTCGTCGCCCGTAGAGGTACCTATATAGCCAGGCGGGGTTGAGATGCGCATTTGTCAGAGTCCAAGCACGCAATGTGAGGGTGTGAGTACAACGACGAGAACGGCCAATGAGCATAGTCTTCGGCATTTTCAATCGTCCTCTTCACCTACACGCGTCCCTCGCCGTAAGTATTGCAGCCGCAGCACTACATCGGCCCCAGGGTTTCGGGCTTCGGGGCGAAGACGTTCATCCTTTCACAGAGTGCTCATTGCTGCGGGTAGAAAGCGAGCTCTCGATGTGTGAACAAGAACTTACCTAGATAGATGACCAAGGAATGCTAGCCTCAGACAACTGTAGCATCGTTTTCGCTTCAGACGACTTAGACGTCTCAGCGCACGGCTTTGTATGTCCGAATGGTAACCCCGCCCACCATGGATAGGTATGGGGCACGTCTGGCAGCCCTTGTTGCGATCTAGCGCCTTGCCAGTCCGGGTACGAACTACGTTTGAGTGCCATCGAGGTTCGCGCAGTTCTCAAAATCCGACCAACGGCTACTGATCAGTAGGACCAACCACCTAGCGCAAGCAGCAAAGGAGCAACCTCGAGATAGCTCAACACGAGTCAATACCGGCATCTCAACCAAATCCGACAAATGATGCTGCCAGACCATAGGCTTTCCTCACATATTCGAAGGTCCTGCGGGCATGGAGCTTTGCAGCTCGCGGTTTCTTCCATTGTGAGGAGACTCTATAGCTCTTGTGTGTACTGAGATCGCTAGGATCATCTCGTAAGGGCGAAGCATCATCTCCCAGAGGCGGTCCAGTCCAGTGTTTCTGTCCCCAGGCGATTGGTTATGAGTGGCGTTCGAGCACTTTGCTGAGTCTAGGTCTTTTCGTGCTTTCAGTCTGCCGCCATTGATGAGACACACAGAACTGGTATACAGAATGATGCGGCCGAAGCACGTCGCTGCTCGATCAGAAGCATGTACCAGGACGCTCACTAGCATTTTACACTCCGAGTGAACTCGCGAGGTACCGAAGCATGTTCTGCGTGCGTCGTGCGAGAGCTGAACCTCGCCGTGGGACACAGCTTTTCTGTTGGCTGCCCCTAGGTGGTGCTTTTCTGCGGTAGAACCACGTTGCGCTTACGATCCGTGGATATCGCTGAGATAAGTGCGACCCAGCGAAATGTGCCAATGTGATATGTGGAAGCCATGGGACGCCGGTTTTAGCATGGAAGCCCCCTGAATTAGCGCCACAACTCTATGCAGCACGAACAAGCTTCCTGGTCGGCCCCTTAGTATTTGATGTTCGCCAGCAAGGTTCCACCATGAATACTCCTGTATTGGATTTTGGCAAGTACATTCTCGACTTCATCTTACGCGGTACAGGTTTTGATGATCCGTGTGCTTGATTCTGTCAGTCGAGTCCATGTGTAACAGACGATGTTTCCCCCAAGCCCTCCGGGCCAACATGTCTCTTCGACATCAATGATCACGAGGAGGCGTCTCAAGGCGTTTTTCCCGGTCCTCGTTGCATTGCTCTTGATCTTTTTCTTCGCTTCAGCCTTCTATGGGGGCAGCAACAAAGAAAACGTGCTACTCTCGCGGCTGCACGACAATGATCGCGAGACTCACACGATACCCCAGGCCAGCCTGAACCGGGTCTCCGAGGATGGCGCCGACAGCAGAATTCCAATCCCAGATGATGACGGACCCGAGGATGCCATGAAACAGTCATCTGGTGCTCCGGGTAACGATGGTTATGGCGAGCTTGACTACGCAAATGAGCTCGGTCCGGCCGAGGAGGATCTCGACTACGACTTCTCGGATTCTCGAGATGGCGACGATTATTACTCAGAGGATCGGCCGTCGGATAACGGTCTGGTCGACGATCGTTACAAGCCCGGGAAGAGTCTACTCGACTTGATGGACTTTCCAGACGAAGATGAGGACAGTATCACGACCATCCCGGAACGAGGTGACTACCGGGAGCTCTTTTCCCTGACGACGCGAGATCGCCGATACATCCCTCTGTTCGTCGAGGGGGCTGGCACATATGGTCCCAATGTCGTGCCGCATCCGACCAAGTTCGACATGTGGATTGTGCTCGCACAGCGCTTGCAAGTATCAACCAAGTCCACCATGCACGAACAGATTGTCTGCACTGCCGGCTTCCTGAACGGTGTGTTCATATGCGGCGATACTTTCGAGAACTTGACAATGTCATCTTGGGTCCAGGGAGCTTGTGAGGGCGAGCTTGCCTACTACAACGACTACATTGGCGCTCGCGATGCCCGTATGTTCTACGGTCCGAATGGACCCTTCGTCTTATACGGCTCGCAGTCCCAATATACCTGCTCCGGCATGTGGCTGCAGGATGCTCGTACTTTGCTCGAACCCTATCATCTTGAGAAACCTCTAGCAAAGATCTTCAGTCACGCTACCGAAGTGCAGCGCCCGCCGCCGTACAAAGGCATTGAATCTGACTTCTTCGTATTTTGGGACGCGGACGGAAAGGCATACGCTCACTACGAGATCTGGCCGCAACGAGCGTTCGCACAGCTGGATATGGATGGTTCCGTCGGCGACGACCTTGCTGCATCAGCTGCAAAGAAAGATCAGGTGTGCGCCGCAAAGTACATGCCCACCATTGAACCAGAGAACGAGTCTCTCCAGCAAGCCAGCAATTCTCTTGCGATTACGCTCTGCGAGAGACTCAGCTCCAAGTGCAAACCAAGCGACTCCAACACTTTCCTCATGCACATCTTCCACCACACTTACGATTATGACTCTCACGCGGTGCTCGAGCCATTCGTCATGCTCTTCCAGCAGACCGCTCCATTCGCTTTGTATGCTATCTCGAAGCGTGCTCTTTGGATACACGGCCGCCAGGCGCTGACGAACGAGACGAAGTCGCCGCAGTACCCTGATCCGGAGGATATTCCAGCTGGACATACGGAAAGATTCGCCGTGACCAGCATCAGCTGGAAGAACCATGTGCAGAGGTACCATGGCTACACAGATGACACGATGATGCTGGGCGTTAGCATTGAAGATTCAAGGGCTGGCGTTATGGATGTAAAGGCAAGCGATCTTGTGCAGGATTTAGCCTTTTGTTAGCATTGATAGATTCATGAATATTGGCATGCCAACACTCAAACACTCCCAATGTTACATGACGAATTGACGATGTCTCCAAGGCCACAAGGACGTGAGATCCCTGCTGCTAGTTGGATGAGATCATGGTAAAGTCTTTGGAGTTTGAAAGTAGTACACAGCGTTCATATGTCGGAATCATGTTTCATCATAGATCCAATCTAAATGTATGAAAATTCCGCTCGAACGCTTCCGAATCAAGAGTATCCGCCCAGTCACCATATACAATACGCCAGACACCGCGCTAACATGACCTCTTCCAAGCACAACTCATCAACAACGTACCCAGCGATTACCTCCTCACTAAACCTGGATGCAGAGCAAGTCTGGGATCGACCGCCTCCTCCTTCTTGCGTGCCTTCGCATCGTCTTGGTCTTTGATGGCAATCATCCTCAGCTGATCTTCTTCAGGCAGAGACTCGAAGAAAGCGGTGTTGGTATCCCAGAGCGCGACACATTCGGGATCCCAGTTGCACTTCTCCACCTCACCATATACCTGACTTCGTTAGCATTGATCGTCCTCCTCAATTCTGCTAGTGATACTCACAGGATGCTTATAGCGAGGATGCTGTGTAGGCCAAGATGAGGCATGAAAGTGATGCATCACCAGTGCCGCCCTGCCTCCATGATTTCCTGAATCTGAATGACCTGTACCCGCCGCAAAGGCCTCAGAAGGCAGTACAAGCACGCCTCCGACAGCTCTAGATTCCTCAAGATCGTGAAATGGTTCCCATGTAACCTCCTCGCCCTCTGTAACCGACATTTCTGCCAATATCGCAGTAGTGAATGCTGAGGGTCCTGTGCCGGACAGTACCTCGTCAAAATCGAGTTGTAGTTCGGATATAGGGACACCTTGCTTTTGAGATAGGTTGTTGAGCCAGAGGAGGATGTTATTGATGAGTCTCATCATCACAGGAAGTCGAGGCTTGCACATGAATGTCCATTGACAGAAGGATTGCGCCTTTGAGCCGAGAAATGGGTGATCTGAACGATGAATAATCAGCACCAGCACTCCAGTAGTAGCATTTTTTGCCGTGCGTCTTGAAGGTATATTCATGACGGACCTTTGAAACCAGGTTCATCTGTCTCAATCCCGATCACCATATTGACGTCCCGCTCGTTGAACCTCTTGGGAACAAAATGTTCAATGGACCTGACCGCCTCCACATCGATATCTGCCCAGACTCCTCCTTCAGCGTACATGATAAGATAGCGTAGTAGATCGGACTGAATGATGCGGATCGAATTTAGAGATCGGTAGGTGTAGACGATATCCGGTCGGTTCAAGCCAGTAGGCCCGTAGAACTGTTCGACGTATGTCATTGCGCTGTCGTCGGTCAAGACCTCGTATCTATGAGCCAGATTCTTTGTGGTCCACGATATCGCTCGCTCGGTGTCCCGATCTTCGAATCGTAGTGCGTCCACCTTCCATGACTGCCATATCTTTTTGGGGAATTGTTCCATCTGAATGAATGACGGGTCTCGAAATCCTCCGACGGTGTTGTGAAGCAGCAGGAAGACGCCGCATGTGACGAATAGTATCAACAGCATTCGGAACTGGTTCGCAAAGAGTGCCTTGAAAGGCGGTCTCCCGTTGGCTAACTGCATTGCTGCACCCGCGATGCCAGCACGGCGAAATAGAAGGAACACAGGAACGTGTGGGAAAGGAATGGCTTCTCCACTGTAGGAGTGCACGAGAGAGCAAACATGAACACAAGAAAGTGAAGTGTCGCAGAGCTCGCTAGACGATAAGATTTCGCCAGACTGGTATAGCACGGTCTAGTGACCAGAGCAAGGTCTGGAGCTGGTTGATACGATCAGCCGTGTGCTTCATCGACCAACAGCAGGCCATAAGATAACCAAGATTGCAATGCAGCAGCGGCTATTTCAGGCTGTGGCTGCTGGGCTGAAAAGCGCCGATAACGGTGCAGCCGGAGCGGCCGGGTAGCACCGTACGAAGTGACGAGATTCGAGGGGTGGACGGCCCCGAGGCTGGCTGAACGTCCTTGGCGTGCTTTCACGACCGGTGAATTTCCGTGATGTTCACTTCATACGGGCAAGCGACCGCCATGGTAGGTGGTGTCGTGAACCTGGTATCCGACACGTGAGCGATCCTTTCATCATATGATGGGAAAAGGACCGGAGAGTTCGCCCCTTACACAAGCGCTATTGATTTGATTCGAGATCCGAGCTTGCCTGCAGGAACAGAAAAGCTTACCACCCGATCGGCGACCCTAATTCATGCTTAAAGTAACAACGTCCACTAGTGGGGCGATTCGCCTGTCAATGTCTCAGACAGATGGTCAGTATTAAAATGCTCCTTTCGGCGACAGCGGTGAGCTGGAAGAGATGACTTGTGATTTTATCACGTATCCACATATCTAGGTTCACGAATCGTGTCTGGGTGATGGGTGCGAAGTTTTTGGGTTTCGTTCGTTAACCGAACACAAGCACAACTGTCACCTACCTAGCGACCTTCCAATTGTCGCATCCCTCTACTTCAGTGATGAAGTTCGATCTTCTGATATCATGCCGCTGTATCTCGGTTGTGACCACTTCATCCGGGACTGACTTGCCAGTTATATCACCAGCCCAAGAACAACACCGGTTGAATGACAGGCACGGTCGAAGTGAAAGTAGGGTCGATTAATATAACTTGCGTAAAACGTCGATACCCTCTAGACCTAGTTGCTTCATCGCTATCATCGCGAAGCGCTGGTACATCAAAAACAGAATCCCAAGAGGATACAAGAAAAAGGTCCGTCAGACCTCCCATTGAGCATGACCGCCGTAGAATCATCCCAGACCGAACCTCTACCAAACGGTATGAGTGGGCTTGTTGGTGGTGCAGGTTGTTGTAGGAGTCGGCTTTCCGGTGACTGGCGCAGTGGTGTGTGGTTGTGGCGGAGGTTGTGGGTAGCCGTGGGGGCCCCTTGGTGGGTCGGGCTTGCCCGGGTACGATGGAGGAGATGGTGGGTCTTGCGGCTTGCCCCAGTACGGGGAGTCAGTTGGGAGATGGCCCTTGAGGAAGTCGTTGTGCTTGGTGGCCCACGATGGGTGGCTGTTGAGCCACCCTGGGTGGTTGATCAGGTAGTTCGGGTGTGCGGAAAACCAGTCCTCGACGGGCTGCTTGGACTTGACGGGCTCCGCTGGCTTTGGGCCGTACGGCTGGGGCGCCTCGGGCTTTGGGTCCGCAGGCTTCGGGTCGTGAGAGCTGGGTCCCTTGCCATCACCCTTGCTGTCATGGTGGCCCGCCCGAACCTTGCGCCATTCCTTCTGCCACCAGCCGTAGGAGTGACCACCCCATTCGTACGAGCGCTTCGACAGGCTCACGCTCTCGCAGTAGTTCTGAGCAAGGGCAACAGCAGCTGAGACTCGTTAGCTGGTGGAGGACAATGTTACTTGAGAGGACTCACGATTGCTGCCGTCAGAACTGCAGGGTCCGCAGCTCTCTACGCTCTCGATGAATGAGTTGGCAGAGCAGATGCAAAGGCTGTCGCTGGAAGAGCAGCCCGTTGCGGCAATGGCCTTGCTGATACAGCTTCCCTGTTATTGTTGTTAGTGCTTGATAGCCGAATCTTGCAACGGCCAACACATACGGCGCACTCGTCGATCTTTCCGGCACTCGCAATTGCGGCGAGCGCTGGCAGTAAATATGTGAAGGCCTTCATGGTGTCGAAGTAAGCGAGATGTCGCAATATGTCGTGATGATCGAAAATTGGTTTATGTGTTGGGAAGTAAGGTCAATAAGTTTAGTAAGGTATTAAAGAGTGTGTGTTCAAATTGAACTGTAGTAACGACTGTAACGAGCGTAACGAGCGACTGCTTCGACAAGAAGATGAGGAGTGCACTGCTCTGGGCGAGAAGCGGGCTGTCGGCGGCTTATAGCTACACAACATCTGCATGTCTGGACTGACACCGTGCACCAGTGGCCAGTCTCGCACAGAGTTGTTCGCCGGCGAACTTACATGCCTACCAAGACTTCATCAATGATTGTGGTGTCCAATATCGCGTGCGGTATGACGCCTGACTGCCATTTCCGGCTATTTGCTAGCTGGTATTGGATGGTCCAATCTCCACAGGTCGGGGGCGTCCTCGGGTACGGTCTTTGACGATAGGCTTTCCAGGCGGCCGAGGCGGCTTTGCCAGCAGAGTCCTATGAAATAGCGTGTCTCGCTCATCAACGCTCCGCCTCTTGATCACGAAGCTGAGCGTGAGATAAGCACCCGTGGTTGGGTCTTTCGTGAGACCTCAGGTAATGTTGGTTCTGATCCCAAGTGAAAATCACCAGGCCTGTACCTGGCAAGTTTTTGGCATATGCAGTCCATCTCGACAACACGCTGAAGATTTGACAAGCTCAAGGTGCCCTTGGTGCATACGGGATTCCGGTCTTGTCTCTGTATCGATGCACAGGCGCTCCACATGGCAAGTGGTCCAGGCCCGTATCCACGCTTTGACCGGACAGCACAACATCAAAGTGCCGTGGTACGCTTGTGCCAAGATCGAAACAGGGGGTTCGCTGGTTCCTGCATCTTTAGCCCCGTTCCTGCATTAGCTGCAGATCTCCTTTGATTATTTTTGGCGGGGTGTTGCAGTGCACCAGGGATAATTAAGATCGTGGCATGACTTGTGCATGAAAATACATACACCTGCTGACGTTGTGATTGGCAAGACATGGATTGAGGATTACCATTGGACGTGTAGGATGCACACTGTATCAATGAACACGAGACACCAATCGTTGGCCGGTCCGACGAGGAATATGTTCTTGGAGGTTGCTATATCGATCCTGGGTCTGACTGTTATCGTCTCGTATGCATGCCCACTTGCTCTTCTCATACGTTACAGCAGAGGTTGGTCAGACTAGGGCGCCGCCCAGTGTCAGGCCCATGGGGGTTCATTTCCAATGCTTCCACAATACCTCCAACCCGACATACGCTGGATAGAAACCCGCCCTGGACACCCTATGTAGCTGAAAGATCGTGCCCACCTACAGATTGTCAGACGTTATCTCGGCGACGCAGGATGCTCCTCAATCAACACGGCCCCGTCATAGTGTGGCGATGAAACAGGGAGGTCAGGAAGCACCTCACAAGATCGGGTCAAAATTTTAGCATTGTCGTAAAGCTGACCGTTCCGATGCTTGCGACTGGAGCCGAGTCATCTAGACGCCGAAGGTCGGAAAAGGGAAGATCAGTGCCGTAGGATGACTCGTTATCTTGAGCAACACTCGCTCCTACAGCTAGCTGTAGACCCTGGTCTGGTACACTTTTCACATCCAGCATGTTTCTCCCAGTACTGCGCTCTTCAGGACGCACCTCGCTTGGGTACAGCACTATAGTTGAACAGCCACCGAGCAAAATCGATGGTCGGCTCATCAATCAGCTTCGTAACCATTTCCGCGCACCAGAGCGTCAACGGGAGCAGGATGAGGTGCGGCACCAGGTAATTGACTTCCAGACCGAATATACCCCAGCTTGGGAACGGGAAGATGTTCATCCAACCGCCCACCACTGCAGGCTGGTTGACGCGCAGTCTGCCGACGGCAGCGTAGACTCGGTCACCTATTGTCCACAAGATCGGTCCGTGTACGAGATACAGCGAGAACGATATCCGTCCCAGGTATTGGCAGAACGAGGTCTCGAAAAACTTCTTGAGCCAGGAAATGTGTGGGATGGCGATCATGATGAAGGTTGCCGCCCAGAAGCGGTAGAACCATCGGAAGTCGTAGACTGCTTGAGGCTTCAAGGACGATAAGAGATACCATCCGGGCTCCTTTCGTAGGTGGTTGAGGTCGTTGGTGATAGAAGGAACGCCGCCCAGGTAGAGACTGGCCAGGAACAAGACGTAGTAGATCCAGCCTTGCAGAGGCTTGAGTCTGCTGAATATTTCGGGCAGCTGGTCCTTCGCAGCAAGTAGGTCGATGTCACAGAGCAGCATGCCGACCATGAAAAGCGCGCAGTACCAGCCATCCACAATGTAGAGGAAATAGAAGGCCAAACCTGCCTCAAAGCGGAGTCGCATGTTGGCCCTACAGCGGATGAAAGCAAGTGCTGCGGTCCAGACAACGATGGAGCCTCGCATCTCCGTAGGCAAGGACCAAGTATGGTCGTTGTACTTGTTGGTAGTCTCGGAGTTGAAGATGAAACTGTAATTCTTGAAGTCAAGATACCACTTCCACAGTTCATCGCCGTAGGTTCTCTCCGGAGCATCAGCGATAGGGTTACTAGATCTTATGCCGAACAGGTGCCATGAAGTCAAAAAGAGTAGCGTGGTCGCCGCGACTGGCAGAAACAAACGTAGCCACCGTCGAAATAGGGCAGAGCCGAGATTCTCCGCGAGTCGTCCAGTTTCTCCAGCTTGTATCAGGCTCAGCGGCGTCATTGACAGCACGTATCCTGATATAATGAAGAAAACTGCCACAGCGGTGTGGCCGCCGGAGAAGAAGACTCGTATGCCGGGAAAGCAGATGAACTTGTAGTTGCCATCCCAGCCAAATGCATCCTCCATGGCCCAGTCAGTCTCATGCGCCCAAAGTTCATGATGGAGTGAGTACACGAGCAGTGCCGCAAAGCCTCTCAAACCGTCTAAATATGCCGTGGGCCTCAGCGGTTTCTTCGTCTCTGTTGGTGCATTCGTCCATATCGAAGGCTTGATGAAGTCTGAAAAGGTCGTTCGCATCCATGTCGGGAGCCGATTGCGCTTCTTCTCGGAGTTATCCAGTAATGATTCCAGTTGGAGTAGTTCTTTCTCCTCGACTGCGGCCTCACGTGGAGAGCCAGACATCGTGATGGTGCCACGAGTCTACTGGCTGTGGCGAAAGCTGTCTTGCTCGGGCTTCCAAAGATGATGATAAGTCGTGAAAGGGCGTAATGTTTGCCTCAACGCCAGCACAGTATCGTGGTAGCAGCTCTATGCGAGGATTGTTCTAGAGGCCATGGCCAGGATCGCCGGAAGTGTGATAAGAGAACAACACCTTTTCGTCAAGCCGAAGTCAACTGGTACACTCGGCATCGGTGATATGTCGTGCCACAATGCTATATCAGCTCCTGGGCATCATCACCCATTGGCTCGCCTTTCAACCGTTTCCAGTGGATTGCCAGGCACCGAAAAGGGATAAAGTTGAAGTATGCATAAGCCTGTACGATGGATACGCTAAAGGACTGCTCCGTAAGACTGCAGTTGCCACAAGCTCAGTCCAATTCAGCCAGCCTCGCCTGCGCTTGTGAGAGATTTCCTGAACCTCACAAGGGCTCGCCGTTCTTGTCTCGGCACAACGACATCTTTCTAGACTGTCGAAGCCGTTGGCTTGGGTCCCTTCCAACGGCTGCCGCCGAATGGTATGGCGTACCGAAAGCGGCATGAGCATGTCTCTTGAAACTTTAGAGATCTTTCTTGTTCGAGGTTGCTGGTCGTTGAAGCTGCTCCAACAGTCCAGCATTGTCAATACGTTCATTTGATTTGTCCAATACTATTCGTTGTCATCCCTTGGACATAATCCGTTCCTGCCATGTGGTCCTCGTTGCGACTCCTCGCATTGGTACGATTGCCTCGAACTCTGAGTCGTATACCACCTTCTGCCAGACTGCTGACCAACGCTTTCGACAATATAGGGTGTAACAGGCGCGTATGGTGGTCTGTCTGACTTGGTAGGAGGGGACCCAGCCGGCTTCGAAGACGGTCATGACCTGCACCACTTCGTCACGGTAGGATACAGGATGGCAGCATGTCCCATACACCTGACTGACAAGGGCGGGACAGAGACCCGAGCTGCAAGCACCGCGGTACATGGTCGCCAAACACCACCCGGAAGCGATATCACCAGGGTATTGGTTCGTTACGCCATATTCGAGCATAGCAAGCCAGCACCAATCGCCGAGGCGCGACCACATTCCGTGCCAGACTGGAGCGCATATATACGATGGTGATGGGGTCCTCATATGGAGTGGAGCATGCCAATACGACAATCGCAATATTTTCAACTTCAGGCCAGTCATGATCGATGGGGTACAGCATTTCTCTTTCTGGCTGCCTAAACGAACGCTCGGTGAGCACATTGCAACCGAAGAAAAAGAGCAGACCGGCGTACTTATGAACACAAACTACGAGGAGGTCAACCGGACCTATGTTCGGGGTGGAAAATGGCTGGATGGTCACGAGTACAATGTCATGCCTGATGGGAAGACAATCCTTTTGAGCACAATCTGGACAATGAAGATAGATGCCTCGAGCATCGGACAAGGCGAACGTGAAATCTGGAACACTGGGTTCCGCGAGATCGATATTGCTACTGGCGAGATCCTGTTCGAATGGGTGCCAACAGATGCGCACGTGGATTTGAGTGAGAGTTGCGATATCCAAGGCATGGATCCAAAGTATAACCCTGGCAAGGCGTGGTAAGTGTCCGTATTGGCCGCTATATGATAAAACGCTGACGAGGACAGGGATTGGTTCCATATCAATTCTGTGGACAAGACGTTCAACGGAGACTACATCGTCTCCAGCCGCCATACCAGCACTATCTACAAAGTCTCCAAGGACGATGGTCGAGTCATCTGGAGGCTAGGTGGATGCGCTGGTCGTTCAGACTTTGACCTCGAAGAAGGCCTAGAGTTTCACTGGCAACATCATGCACGGCTTCGGTACGAGAACATGACGCACACCGTCATATCAGTTTTCGACAACGCTGGGGACGATCAAGAACGAAACCTGCAGATTCCTGTCCGAACTTCTGCTGGCAAGATCATGCTCCTGGATCATTCAACTGAGCCGATGACTGCGAAAATGCTGCGCAGGTTTGATAGGCCCGATGGTGAAACCAGTCTTGCTCTTGGAAATGTTCAGATGATTGGAAAGAACCCCGAAACGGCGAGCTACTTCATTGATTGGGCCTTCCCTGGCTACATCAGTGAGTACGACAGCCAGAACCGGCTGGTGTTGGAGGCGAAGTGGATGTCTGAACGCTTCCGCTCGTATCGGGCATACAAGGGAGAGTTCGTTGGCAAGCCACTTGAGACACCTGCTTTCAAGATTCTACCTACTGGATATGCCAAAGGCGAGGCTGCCACTTCGTTTTACGCCAGCTGGAACGGTGCCACAGAAGTCGAGAAATGGGCGTTCTTCGGTGGTGAGATCCTGAGTGGGCCACTGAAACGTCTCGGCTTGGTCGACAAGCATGGTTTCGAGACGTCGTGGGTGGCGCCTGGCATCGTGAAGTATGCGTACGCAGAGGCCATTGGTAAAGATGGCAAGGCACTCGGTCGGTCGGCCACCGTGTGCATATCGCCTTCGCGAGAGCTTGAGCACCCTTTTAAGATCTCGACACCTTTCATGGACGGCATTACGCTCAATGATGATCCATTGAGTCCCGGCCTTCCGATGTCACCGAGCCTGGAAGTGCCAGGATATGCAATGTACAAGATGCCGGTTTCAGAGTACGATCTCGGGACATCTGACATTTCGTCAAACACTGTTGCGACTGCACAAGGAGGCGCGCCATATTTCGTCGTCGTGGCGTTTGCTGTGTATGGTGGGTACGTTGCCGCCCGCAATGTGATGCAAATCGTTACCGCTCGCCGACAGCGAAATGGGTACAAGTTACCATCCAGCCTCAAGACCTGAAATACTGGAGCTACGAGACGAGGAAACGCCTGACGCCAAGGCCTCATAATCGTGACAGAGATCCGCGCCATCGAGTTGTTCTTCGGGACTATAAGGGCGGCAGCATCAGGACCAGTAGGTCCATCGATACACAAGAAGCCAACCGAAAAACACGAGCATCTGCTTCGATGTCGAACGAGTTGCTTCGGTCAATGTGTCCATCGTCAAAAGTAAGGACGAAGGAGCGCCTGATGCGCTCTTCACATCGATGAGGTACATGGTATCGAGAGCAGATCTTGAGGAGTGGGTTCGCAACGTCAACCAAGATAAGATATGCTGGGAATAGGTGTTCAAGGGTGGAGGCTGTTCCGAACAGATCAACTCGGCAGGAACTCCAATGGGAATCGAGTAGGGCTACAAGATGGAGGAGGAAGAGAGGAGGGTTAGAGAAGCGAACGAGGAGAGGGAGGCGTGCTGCCTATTTCGCGGTAACATGTTCATGCTGTGACGTCCAATCTGGCGCGTTCCATCATCAAGCTCGAAACTAGAGCTGTTCTGCAATTTCTGCTATGAGTATAGCTGGTGTCTGCTACAAAGACCGTCACAACTGCAACCAGAGAGTGCTCCGTTGTACGGAGTAGTAATAGGCCAGATCGCAGTGCTCCGACTTTCAGTAGGCGTGTGTGCCCAGCTGATGTATTTCTTCTAGACGTTGGATCAAGGCGTGGCAAGGATTATTCCGACCACGACGATCAACCACGATCAAGACCCACGAATTCGGAACGATCATACAACCTGGACGCCTCAATGATCAGCCAGATCGGAACATTGTAAAGTTAACGAGCATCCTAGGTGTTCTCGTGGGATCGGTATTGCGAATTTAGCAGCCGTTTGCGAACCGTTGTCGTTCGCTCGCTTGTTGGTGCGTTCGCACGCCATCGCAGGCTCGCAATGGCGCGATCCAGGAGACTCATCAAACCGCGCACGCGAGCCACGGCAAGATGCATATATATATTGCCGTCCCACCACCCTTAATCTTGCTTTCGTTTCGCACTATGGAAATGCGGGAAGCGTTTGCCACGAGGTGCCCGTGTTCCCCAGTGGGTTGTGAGATGGGTGTCGGACTGGTACGGATGAGGTTGAAAGACGATGGAACGAATGAAAGTCTGAGAGGAAGCTTGTGAGGCTGGGTATACTTCTGGGAAGATGACGGAGTTGATATGGTCGTGTCTGACCACGTTCGGCGATGCAAGGAAGTGCAGTCGGGGGAGGGCAAGATGGTCGGAATAGGATGGCATCGATGAGTGATCCAGGTCTCGAAAGTCGACATCCTCGAAGCACAATCGACGTGTCACCAGCACTCGCATGATGATGTCCCTCAGACTCCCGTGATGTCGCAACATCGTCGGCCACATGGGCGTAAAGGTCTTCGACCGGGAGGACGCCAAGCGCTGCCGTTGAGCTGATCCAGTATCTCACTCTTGGGTTCCGTTGGCCTGCTCGAAGATAAGGGCATACCCTACCGGGCTCCGAGTGCTGGCCGGCACCTGCTGCACTGTGCATTCGGGTCGAGGCAACTCACGAACAAGACATTGCAGCCTCGGCCAGTGCGGCGTCTCAAGCGCTGTGACCTGCATCCTCCGCGGTATCGGAACCAGCAGTCTGTGAAGCATGCAGGAGGTTCGTTGCTGGTATTGTGGAGCACTCCTCGACGCTCCTTGGTCGGCTTTCTGTGTTGTCATCCGCAACGACCGGAGTGGTAGTTTTGGGTGCAACACTCTTTCTTCGGAAACGGATTTATGTACCTCTGGCGCTCAAGCTTGACGCGCTGACACAACATCCGAGGAGGCATATCTTGAGCTCGTTGTGTGACCGCGTCTAGCTCGTGGCAGCACGTCTGGATGGCCCAGGCAGCTCAACAGACATGGAGGCGATACAGCTCCGCAGTCAAACTGTTTCGCACTCCCTGCCGAAGACCAGGCACCTTCAAGTACAGGTACAACCAGGGCATTGATCTGTTCTGTCGTGCATCGTCGTGGCTTGTCAGCCATTTTCGGCAGGTCAGAGGCCCAGGGGTACCTTCTGCGCGCGGGTGAGTCGAAGTGGCAACTTGCCCTTATCGCGTAGGTCAACGGCACACAATAAGACCACCCACTGCGTGGCAGGGTGCTAGAAGGTGAAATCCTTCGCGCGGCAGGCGGAGACCGGCCCAGGTGGGACCGCCATGAGCTTGTTCTCCATGGCAGCTCCCTTGGCGAGGTGGAACCGGTTATAAAGACCCTGCATATCTCAGGTATGTTAACGGCAGATGTAGCAGTCCACTCGATGCACACGACGGACGACATTCGAAGTCAATCTTCGCGTGCTGCTAACCATATCTGGAAAGCATGGCTGAGCTGTGGTTACATGTGCTGTGCACATGCTTAGTATGTAGTGAGGAGTATGCCAGGTGGTTGGTAAGTAGGCCCGTGGGGTCAATCAACGGTCCCGTAGGTTTCGTGTGAACTTTGCAATGCGCCAAAATGCAAGTCTGTTTCCAACTAAGCTTGCTTTCTTTTGCATTACCTTGGACTATACGCTGAAAGTCATGGAAAACGTGATGCCGCCTACTTTTTCCAGCCTAGCAAACCTAATAAGCGATGCGTATTTGTATTTTACCCGTCGGCGTAGCTACGGTTCGGTCCTCATGCATAACAAAACGCTGCGAAGTGTGGAGCTGACGGCTAGTGTACCAGTGAATGCCATGTACCAGGCGCGGCATTGCGAAACGAACAAACTCTATCGTGTAACTCCTTGCAAGCAGAGCTGCTAAGGTACTTCTACCAATCCTTCGCTAGCAAGCATCTGGGACTGGGTTGTTTTGTCGTTCACACAGAAGGTGGGCCTTTCGTGAACGTCTTCGTGCGCACTGGGCGAAGGGAACGAACAGGTCGAGCAAGCTCCTTGGCCGGCGGCATAGCGGTAGCATACCATCTGGCCAGGTGGAGACCAATCACCCGTAGGCTCTTCAACTGCTATAAGCGAGAGTTGTAGTCGAAAGTATATGCGAGCATGATGCGATGCAACAACGCGTGCCACCACGGCCGGCAGTTAGTACAAGGCGCTGTTGCAGTCCTCTATTGTAGCGCTTTTATTACCGACAAGCAGCATGCTCTCTTTCTGGTTTCAGCTTCTGGACTATGCAGCAGCATGGAGGTAACGTTGTCATCGGTGGAACAAGCAGTTGTTGCGAGATATCCAACGGGGGCCACCCTAGACGAGTTGCGGGCTCACTTGAGCACAACGCCTCAAGGGACCAATTTCTGGGAGAGTGAAGGAACCGAAGTGACTTTGATGATCTGGCAAATACTGATGGCTTTATGGTAGAAGAAGCTGCCTTCCATCTAAAGATGAGGGCTCGTCGGGAAAGCGTCTCTTCAGGGCTGGGGCGGTTGTTTGACATGGTCGACTTCAAAGGCGATGCTGGACCATGCGCACATCGAGATTACCAGCTGCTGGCACAAGCCATCATCGACCGCAAACCTGATGCCGAAATCTGGGAAGCAGTATTGACTACCCTCGAATCACGACTCCTATGGTCTTCCGAACGAAGTGATGCTGTGTCTCCGCCAGCAGAACCCGGAACCACTTCTCTCGACCACAGAGCGTCGTTTCGAAGCTGACGAGAGCGCGTGCTGTTGCAAACAAGGTCTTGGTCGCGGATGCGGTCCGGAACAACGATTTTTTCTTCCCATTCGACCCTAGAGCGAATCCCAGACGCCTGCATTGGTAGCGAGAAGAGTTCACACAAGCTGTGCTTCGCGATCTCGATCGCATATACATCCGAGTCGTCGACAAAGCGCATTTTTTTGATGCATTTGAACGGTTGACAAGAGACGTGAAAGCTCTGGGCCCGGAATTTCCGCTCTGGCAGTTTGAACTTGTGGTATTCCACGTTGTCAAGGACTTGGACGTCGAGTTTGGTGACTTTGAAGTGTTCAGGGGTCTGCAGGCTTGGAAGATTATGGAGGTGCCAGTCGGTGACCGCCATGCAGCTCGGACTGGTCCTATGGAGTAGCTTCTTCATCGCACGATGAACGCCGTCATTGCGATTGGGTGTCGTTGGAAATCTGGTTGTAGAGCCTTGCGATACCGATTTTCGACTCTGCGTCGACCTTGGGCTGTCAAAGCAGATTTTTGATGGCATCAGAACTGCCGCCACCCTTCACCTCCCACAATCATCTTCGCAGCCATCGCGCGTTCCTTCTCGCTCGGCTCGACCCACACCGTCGTCGCATCAGCAACCCTCTCAACACCAAACTGCTTCTTGCACCACTGCGACAATCGGTCAATCTCCCGCCGACTCAAGTCTTCGAGATCCTTGGAACAAGGCTTCTTTGCGCCATCGTTGATCGCCGCCTTGACATCGTCCAGAAACTCCTTAGCAGTCTCCAGTCCTTCAGGCCAGGCGGACTTGAATGCATCAGAATGAGCAACATCTCCATACCACGCCTTGGCATTCTCAAAGTCGCCCTCGACCCGATGGAGGAGGCCGTGGATGTACATGCCTTCCCAGGCTGGTTTGTTCTGCATGTGGCGACACAAGAAGTGCGCGCTCGGCAGGTCCGCGTTCAAAATGTGTAGGATGGCCTCCAGAGTGGGATGGAGTGATAGTTCGGCTATACTATGGCTCGCAGCGGGCGCATGAGGTCGCGGTGATTTCCGGGGCAGGACTGGGTAGCCATATGTTGAGGTTAGATGGGTGTAGATGTTGTCGAAGCTGGATAAGTCTTGAGGCATTTTGATCCTGATGTTGTCGTTAAGGTGCTGGAGGTGGACGTAATCTCTGTTCCAGGCACCAGGCTCGTCGATACCAGGTTAATTTCAACCAAAGGCTGTCTCGACAGGATGGAGATACAAACCAAACTTTCTCAAAGTGATGACCGCAAGATTTCTCCAGGTTCGATGAACAACGACGTGGATGTGGATCGAGGTGTTTAGGGCTCTCGGCTGCCGTCGGTGTGCCGACCATCTCCTCACATGGCAGTTGCGACCACAGCTTTCATGAACAGGTAGAGGTAGGTAGTCACATATGGGATGTGTTGTAGCTCCGGTAAGTGGTGCCTCATTTTCTCATATTATTGATCTAAACCACAGAAGAAAGAAAGATATATTGTTTCCGTACTCTCCAAACCCCCAATTCAAACATGGCTCAACCACCACCCTCTGCACCCAACGACACCCCCTCCCCAGCGAAGAAAATCGGCTACATCGGTCTAGGCAACGCAGGCTACCCATTGGCTTCCACCTTGGCTGGAGCAGGCTATCATCTGGTCGTCCGAGACGCAGATATCTCACGAGCTCAGAAGTTGGTGGACGAACATCCGGACACGTCAACGGTTGCCGCTCTCGACGATGCCAACGCCTTCAAAGATGTCGACGTCCTCGTCACAATGTTACCGAACGGCTCCATAGTCCGGGACGTCCTCATCGGCCCTGCCGGCGTGGCCAGCGCAATGAGAGCGGGTAGTGTGATTATCGATACCTCTTCTGCGTCCCCTTTCCACACACAGGAGACAGCGGCGCTCTTGCAGCAAGCAAATTCCGGAGTCACCTTGATCGACTCGCCCGTGACCCAGGAGTACGCGTTCACTCTCGCCAAGGGCGACGCCACGCTCATGGTCAGCTGCTCAAATCCAGCCGCGTTAGAACTCGCGATGCCGGTGCTGAAAGTAATGGGCAAACACGTCTTCGTGATGGGTGTGTAGAGCCTGGCCCTCTTGTCCGGGACATTGCTAACCTGTCTGTTCCTCAAGCGAGCTAGGTGCAGACCACGAGATGAAAACGCTAAACAACTACACCAGCGCCGCGAGCATCATGGGCCTCTGCGATGCGCTGATCGCTGGGCAGAAGTTCGGCTTGGATTCTGCGAAGATGGTCGATGTGATGAATGTAGGGACGGGAGTGAACTTTTCGACGAAGGAGAGTTTTAGGACTGATGTACGTCTCCTCTTGTCTGCTCTTGCGGAGGTTTCTATTAGAGAGGTTGGGTGCTGATGCAGTGCTGTGCTGGTTAGGGTCTAACACGTAGATTCGAGTCCGGCTACCAACTGAGTCTGCTGCTCAAGGATATGAAAATCGCGAGGACGCTGATCGATGAGATGGGCCCGCATTCGGCGCTGTCGGATCTGATTATTGAGAGTTTTGCGGATGCGGATGAGATTGCCGGGCCGGGGGCTTGTCATACGCAGGTGATTGAGGGGTGGGAGAAGAAGGCTGGGGTGATGTTGAAGCAGAGTAAAGAAAATGGTACTGGATAAACTTTCCATTGGGATTTGACCGGCAATTCCTGCTCGCGTGCATAGTATTGGGGTACGCCAAACGCCGGTGCTCGTGCTCGTCCGCCATGCGGGTATCATGATCGTGATAACTAGAATTGATCTGCGAGATATCAGTACACCACCCACAAAACGTGCAAAATAGTGAAGATAGCTTACCCAAAGTCATACTCATACTAACATCAGTATTCTCCACCATCTTCTGAAACTCCTCGAAACTAATCTTGCCATCCTGGTCCAAATCCGCCTCCATAATCGTCTTATCCACAATTTGCTGCAACTGCTGGTCCTTCAAATTGCTCCCCACCATCATCTTCAGCACGATAAACAGCTCCCCGTTGCTGATGTAGCCATCGCGGTCGATGTCGTAGACTTTGAAAGCGAAGCGGAGTTTTTCCTCCTTGTTGCCTTTGGAGCTGAAGGCGCTGAGGCCGGAGACGAATTCTTGGAAGTCGACGTCGCCGCCGCCGTCTTCGTCGAAGATGGCGATCATGCGGGTGGCGAGGGGGTTGGAGGAGACTTGGGGGAGGGCGAGGAATTCGTCGCGTTCGATTGTTCCGGAGTTGTCCTGTTCACTTCATAAGTATATCATAGCATATGCGGGTTATACACTGTGCTTGGTTCTACACACTTTGTCGAGCTTCATGAAGCGTTTCCGTAGGCGGTCGACCTCCTCCTTGTCGACTGTTGGGTCATATGTCAGCGGTCTACTTGTGATGTGGGAGTACTGGTGGTGCTGGTGGGATCTGACATACAATTGCTCCCCTGCACAATGTTCTCGAGCATCTGTGAGTTGGCGTTCCCCATCTTGGCTATGTCAACCTGTCGTTGTGGTGAAGAAGAGAGGTCTCTTGCTGGTTCGCAACTTTCTTGAAACGCCCTCTCAGCTCTTGGTCCTTGCGGGGATCGTCAGGGCCAAAGAAGGTTTCGCTTCCGAGACACATCTTTTGGCAATCAAGGTCAGAGGCAAGAGCGATGCTCCATATGAATGTTCTTTGAACGCAACTCGTCTTTCTACAACAACCCATCACAACCACAACAATGTCACACCTCCAAGACGCGGCCATCCAAGCGGCGGAGACAATCCAAACCGCACATATCAAGCACCACCCTTCCGTCGAGCAAGACCGCGCGCCTTCCACAGCAGCAGATACCAAAGAAACCGTAGTCCTCGACCGATCCCCCGATGCCGATGGCCTATCCGACATAGACGAAGATGAGATCCCCGTCTCTCTGCTGCGCTCACCGCGGCGACGTCCAGCGATGCCTCCACTCCCGGATTTACGGTTCGAGCAGAGCTATCTCGCGAGCATCAAGGACACGAAGGGGTGGCAGGGCGTTACGTATATCACTATGAGAGATCAGGTAGGTTGGGAACTGAAGGTGCTAGAGGTGAGGGTACTGTGCTGATGTAAACGCAGGTACTGATGCCACTCGTGCAAGGCGTAGCGTGGACTCTTGCGGTCGCTGGATGGAAGCATTGGAACGCGCGTGCCACGTACAGTGGGCAAAGCATTGGCGCGAAGGTTAGAAGATGGTGGTGGGGTGTCAATAATTGGAAACTGCCAGGGGAAAGTGGGATGAAGAACGAGAAGCTTGCTGCGAGCGCTGGCGAGTTTTATACTGGGCCTGCGAATGCTGGATCGGATTGAACATGAAGTACTTCTGTCAATGGGGCGCAGTACTGTGACCGGCTTGCGGTACGCATTAAGTGGCAGAGCCGGTCTCACTTTGACGCGACAAAGAGGCTTGTGCGTCGAGGCCTGGTGCTGTCGACCTGAGCATAAGTCTGGATCAAGGATGGCAACGACCTGCTGTTGTTCGACAATAGCAATCTCGAAGGTCTCTTCAACTCGAGAGCTTCCATGGATGTGGAAGAACATGGACCGCGGAGACACAACAGACACACAAGCCGCACGATGCGATGGACAGAACAAACTGATATAGTGTAATAACGCGACCACCACCGCGAATAAGGCCAGATTGAAGAGAGAGAGAGAGGATGTGTCGACTTCTCCGCGGCAGCCTTGGCGGCTTCAGAACTATCACGAATAACATTCTGGAGGCATAACTCAAGAACACCCACGCCGGGACCGACCACGGATGCAAAGATAAACTAGCTTCTGCCTCGGACTCTGTTGACCACCGAGCAGCGACATCGCTATGCAGCAAGAAAAAAGCTAATAATGCGATCGGCACACTAAAGCATGCCGATGGACAGGGCTTCCGTGCCGAGAACCATGTTGCGGTCGCTCTGAAGCGTCTCCTGCTCCCCAGAATCTGAACAAGGATGGACGTCAGACCAAGCGACAGAAGAGAAAGTGGCGTCACTCCAGGCGAAGAGCCGACTCAACGCGTGGGAGCAGAACCTAGAACACCCTCACGACGAATGAGATGACAGCTGCCTACGTTCAGGGCCGCCCGATGAGCATGCAACTACGCGAGTTTTAGCCTGATCACGGAGCAACGGCAAGCTGCGGCTTTTGCGGTCAGCTTCTGGGCCCTGCGAGGTTCTCTGCACTGCCATGTGCGCTTCACGAGAACGTGATTCGAACCCTCTGGTATGCTGGGCGTTCCTTGCTACGAGCGACGACAGCCTTCCAATGGCTAGCACCTCGACTGCAGCACCGACGGCGAAGGCCGATGGTCGTATTGCTTTTCCACGGCTCTGATGGTCTGGATATACACCACCTCCGGAGGCATCACCGCGCCCTTCGCCAGTGATATGGTGAACTCGCCATCCATCTCATGGTAACACAAACAAGACGCAATAGTCACAAGGCGCTCAGAATCGAGGTGTATGGAGGGGTCTTATGCATTTGAATCCTCGTCCTACTTCACAGGGCAGTACGGTGGTGGATTGCGTTCGATTGCGTGCTTGCTACAGCTACCCTCCCACCCAATGACAACCGCTTCCAGAATCGTTCTTTGCAGCAAATGCAGCGCTTGACGCGGAACGGGCCTCTTGGACATGCTATCTTCTCTATCTTCACTTTCAAGACCTTTAGACAGTATCAAAACACTTATTGTTGCTCTCCAGCAAGCACATGAAGTCGCGCACGTCGTCATGAAAATCGCGCGGCCGGCTAGAGCTTCGACATCGGACCTCAGCCCTTGGCATCGCTGATGCTAGACCCGCTCATCAGGCCGACTTCTGCTCGCGATTGGGTCAACGTCTTGTCTCGTCTGATTCTTTCCCACGACGGCTCCAAGCCACTTTCCATGCTACTGCGAGGGCAGCCGTGTAGTTCGCACATGTGTGGGACTGGATGCGCGTCACTGGCTCTCTTTTCTTGGGAGAGCGTTCGGCGCTTCACCCCCGTATGGGATCCCACCAGTATGATACTGGCTTCTGGGCTGCGGATACGGTCATCTATTTCGGCAATTCGTGGTGTTTGGATGGGTCTGTAGACTTGGAAGAATGTATCTCTGCGGATACGGAGGCAGTTGGTTCTATATAAGATTGTTATCCGCACCGCTTCGAGGTTTCCTGTTCTTACTTCACCTCATTCATACCAGAGTGAGTGGCGCGTTGAGTTCGCTGCTGCCGTTCTCAGCTGTCGTGTTGCTTGCTATTACATTCGAGAGACTGTATTAGCAATATACTTATACCTATACCACTGACACATTATACGTTTGTCCGTGGCAGACAGCAGAATCTTGAAAAATAGCTCTCCGTCCTGTCTTGCCCAGTATGACGTCCGACCAAGCGTCGAAGAAGCCCATCTTTATGGCCACGCACCCGCGTGCGTGCAGTACCGCTTTTGAGCGGGTGAGTTGCACAATACGAGAACAGATATGGGAGTGGTTTGCTGATGCAATGTGCAGGTTTTCATGACTCGCAGGAACAGTTTGGCGACTATCCACGAGCCTTTTGGCGATGCTTTCTATTTTGGCCCTGAGCGCATGGGCAGCAGATTTGAGGAGGATGAGAAGGCGAGAGAGGAGAGTGGATTTGCGGACTCGACATTCAAGATGATTTTGGATCGGATCGAGTCAGAAGGCAAGGAGGTGCGTTCTGATTCTCCGTCTGACCTACGAAGCGGAATTTCAATACTTACATCCGCCCAGGGCAAGCGCGTCTTCATTAAAGACATCACATACTACATCGTGCCCCCAGAGAAAGCGCCCGGCCAACCCGCCCCCTCGCTCCAGGACATCCCCAAGCGCGGCGTCGGCACCACCACCCCTCCCCCGGCCTCAGCCCGCTCGACGACGCCCCAGGACTCCGCCGTCGACCTCGAGAGCCCACCAAAGAGTCCGCCGCGGAGCCCTCCGTTCCCGTACGAGACGCCAGTCAACAAGCGCAACCCGACCGTTGTCCCACGCGAGATACTGGAGAAGTTCCAATTCACGTTCTTGATCCGTCATCCGCGGAACGCGATCCCGAGCTATTACCGCTGCTGCATCCCACCACTTGTGGAGCGCACGGGGTTCAATACGTTTATGCCTAGCGAGGCTGGGTATGAGGAACTCCGTCGTCTTTTTGATTATTGCAAGGACACTGGACTTGTTGGTCCCGCTGTCACCGGGCAGGAGAACGAGGGTAGGGAGAATCCGGCCGGTCAGCCACAGATCACCGTTATTGACGCTGATGATCTGCTTGATGATCCGGAGGGTGTGCTGAGGCAGTACTGCGAGTCCATTGGTTTGGATTTCCGCCAGGACATGCTGATCTGGGATACTGAGGAGGCGCATGAGTTTGCGCGGGAGCAGTTCGAGAAGTGGGATGGGTTCCATGACGATGCTATTGGGTCGAGGGATTTGAAGCCCAGGCAGCATGTAAGTCGTCTTCGAGATGCCATTCGTGAGCGCACCTGCTGACCAGTTATCGTAGAAGCATGCGCCAAAGAGTGACGAGCAGCTTTACGCCGACTGGGTCAAGAAGTTCGGACAGGATGCTGCTGATATGATCAAGCAGACTGTCGCGGATAATGTCGAGACCTACGAATATTTGAAGCAGTTCGCCATTCGTGTTTGAGGCGCTGCGGATGATGAGATGACATCTTTAGCTTCCCTAGGTAGTCTTTGTCAACGAGATCTTCACCACTGTTGGTCGGACAGAATACGAAAGTGAAAGCGTCAACTTTTTAGCGGACCATTGGCTTTCTATATAAATTTGTCGACGCCAACGTTTTTTGAGGTGAAGTCCTCGAGCACGCCATCGGCGGAAGGATGTGGTGATCAGCTTTGCGCCTGGTCGATGCAGGTACCAAAGGCTTCTGATCCGGTTACAAGCGAACCACTCAAGCCACGTCCAGCCAAGATATGCGGTACCAGAAGGTAGTCTGATATGAACTCGTCGACCTCCTGTTCGAAGGATGGCCCTACATCTACAGTAAACATTGGCATCTGATGTCGTGGCTGAAAAGCGTGCTTTGGTCGTCTCCAACAAACCACCAACCCCAGCCCGAACACCTCGCTTGAAAGTGACCAACAATCGTAAATAAGCACGGGTGAACCTGCGGTGCTCTTCATCATCTCGGATCGTGCCCAAGACCAGGTTGAAACAGCCCTCCAAGATCGTGAGTAGGATAGCTGTCAAACCAAGGCATCATGTCCAGCCCAAGCATATTCATATCGACATCCTGGCTCTCGATCATCATATCGCTGAACGGATGCATTTCGCTGCTGCTGCCGTGCCAGAATGTGGGAGGGGCCATCCATCCCGCAATTCTGCCATAAGACGCGGTAGTTGTGGGCCCGGCCGGCGTGAAGTTCTGCTGGTTGCTCAGGTCGTGCGGGTTTGAAGGGGTGAAATCGGCAGATGCGGAGTGGTCTAGATGTGCAATTCCGTTGGCTTGGGCTGGAGGATTCATCTGCATCAGGAGCTCGATGTTATCGTGGTCAGATATGGCGCTGCCGTCCGGTCCATAGCTGTTGAGAGATGATGGATGATGCGGGTTCGATTGGGCGGGTTGCATCTGTGTTGGATATTGCATCCCTTGGCCGGTCGATGGGTCAACATCGTTGGAGATTGGCGCACTGTTCTGACACATTGTGGTACCAACAGCTCCGCTCGGGTAGTGCCATGCGAGATTGGTTGACGGCGAGTTCATCGTACCGGTCAAGGTCCAGCCAATGGCTTTGGCGTTGTCTCCGCCAGGATTACTAGGCAGCTGCAGGCCATCGTTCATCCACAGATCTTGAGCACTAATGTTAGGATCATACAAGTAACGGCCACCACTCAATTTCCGTCGCCACCCGGGTGTGGTGAACGATGGTTCAGGCTTGGGTCGCTCCATCGAGCTCTCGCCTTCTTCCACGGTGTACAATAGTGGGTCATCGATGCCGTTGAATTTTTGGTCCAGGATAGTGAGGATATACTTAGCACCAGCCCAGTACGTTTCCAAGCTGACAAGAGCCTTGTAGCAGAGTTCGTAATGCTGGCTCGCTGCTCTAGCAAGCAATGTGTGCTTTGCAATGGCATTCGCTGCCTTCGCAGCTGATAACGAAGAACCGCCGCTTTTATCGGAACTTTTGTGCTCATCCGTCATGGTCGATGACCGTCGTATGTCGTTCGCCACGGAATCAGAAGCTGAGCCGTCTGGTGGGTTTGTGAGGTCGCCGATTGAGAGCCGTTTCCTGTTGTCCGGCGTCGCGTTCAGAGACTGTGCCTGGTCTTCCACCGCACTCGTCTCCTTTCGTACCGGGCTACAAGCACGTGATTGAACACGCGATTGAGCGGTGCTCGATGCACTTTGTGCCACCGTCTCTTTTAGGAAGGCGCAGGCGGCTATGTAGATCGGCTGCGAAGTGAACGGGTTGCCCAGACTCGCCTTTGCATCCATAAGTTGGCTGTAGCTCAGTATGTCGGCAATGGTCTTGGCGGAGCTCATGGAAAGTTGCTGCGAGTTCGGGAACAACTGCAGCATCTTCCCTTCGAACGTCTTGAAAAGTGTCGGTTGATGCAACAAGACGATCAGTGTGTGGAACCAGAAGTGCAGGAGTACGAAGTTGGTGCCCTCGCCAGCCTTGTTGTAATGCTGGAAGTTGACAGCGTCGAAGTGCAGTCGAGGGGACAAGCCCTGGTAGAAATTCGTCACCTGGCTCTCCATGCTTGCAATTTTTCGAGGCGTCTCAGTCGTGATGTCTGAAGGCTCCTTGATGCTGTTCAGCAGGTCCGCAACTCGGCCGTATAAGTGCACAATTCTGATCAGCGCCGGAAATGCGGCCGGCCATCCTGACTTGGTATCGGTCGTCTCCAATGCCGGGAACGACAGCTCGATATCCTTGTCTCGTAAGGTGCTACGCCGCCCCGTTCCTGAAGAGATCATGCGGTCGAGGAAAAAGACCGCCCAGAAGGTGTCCACTCGCTCCTGCTCAACGGCCTTGAGCTCATCGATATCATCTGAAACCCCCAGCTGCTCAGGTAGGCCAATGATACCGTCAGTAGGGCCACACTTTTCCTTTGGCCCTGAGACCCTTCGTGTGTCGTCGTGCGTCTTCTTGGACGTGCCTCCGGATACAGAGTCGGAAGGCAGCTCTGCACTGCTAGCTGTACTTTCCCGCTTGATCATCTTAGGCGTTGGACCAGTAGTACCGCGATACTTCAGTCCTTCGATCTTGTGCAATCCAAGATCCTGCGCCATCCGGATCGAGATTCCCAGATACATCCATAACCCGCTGTCTCTGCTCTCGCCGAATTCGACGTAGGCCAGTAAAAGTGCTGCTTGGACAGCGGCAACGCTCGGGAACGAGAAAGTATCAATAATTGCTCTTTGCGCGCGCTGTGCGAATGCGTGACCGTACTCCGCTGGGGTGGCTTTGACATCGTCGCTGGTTTGCGCTACTATTAGAGGGTGCGTCGAGAACCTCGCAGCAATCGCGCAAACCGCGTCCACAAGGATGGCATCGACCTGCTTCTCCTCGAGATCTCTCAGAAATCGTTCCCGCTGCAGGAAGGGATAATTGCATCCTAGGTGGATGAAGAAAGTGTTGGCCAGATGTGTGATGAGCTCGCTAGGAGGCATAGGGCTGGAGTCGTAGAACGGAAGGTTCATCGGGTTTCCACTCTCCACGTCGGGAGCAATGCCGGTTGCGTACTGGTTGTGTTGATTTGACTCTGGAGCATGAACGATCGTATTGAACGATGGCGAGGCAGCCACGCCGGCCACTGCAGCTGCGCCGCCATCCGTGGACGCACGACCCGCTTCCGTGTCCTGCCGTCTGACCTTGACGACCATCTGCTTGAAGCCTGGCATGATCGCCGTGGGTCCAAGCCAGCGAAAGTAAGGCATCCGATTTCGCGGCCTTGAGAACAATGGTTCTGGCTGCGATTGAGGGTCTGCGGATAGCTCAGAGGGCGGCTTGCCTAAACTAGAAGCTGCTGCTGCGTTTCGCCCTCGCGAAGGGTGTTCGGGTCTGGTAGTCGACCAATCTAGAGGAGGCAGGGCCGTTGACATGTAAGGCGGATGGCTGAACTCAGGGTGGGGATCGGATGCCGGACGAAGCTGAGGAGTAACGTCGCGCCCTCTCTTCTTTCTCTGAGGCTCATGTTGGACGCCATCCTCATCAGATGATCGAGTTGTATTGGCATCCGACGCGCCGCGTTTACGGCCGGGCCTGCTTTCTTCCGCATAGCCCGCGCAGTCCAACTTGTTCTGCTTGCACGTCTCGCATGTCGGCCGCTCACCCGAACAACCAGTCTTGCGCTTTCGGCCTGTACAAGGTCAGTGGCAGACCGACTTGTGAGCGTCCGCCCAACACCAATACCTACACGTCAGACATGCCGCACCGACCCTTCTTCTCTTCGGATGCGGCGCCCCGTAGTTCGTTACAAACCGAAGCGGCTTGTTGTGCTTCTGCTGCGACGACGATTGAGTGTCTGCCAGTTGCGCGTCCTTCCCGGGTCCATTCGCCGTTTCGATCCTCTCCATAGCAATAACGCTCATCTTCTCTTGCCTTTCCAAAGGTATATAGACCACTGCGCTGATGTTCTTGCCCTGCGACCACCCTGCATCATTCAACCACGAGTCGGCGCTTTAGACTGTCAAGGAACAAGAATGCGCAGCAAGGCAGCGCCGCTCGTACGCGGTAAACTAGTTGCTAAGGTTCAACCGTCGAGGATTGGTGTGGGATCGTTGCGGTCGTAACTCTGTTTTGTCTGCTTCGAGATCGATGCCGAGGACTGCAGGCAGAACAGAACAAAGAGCAATGAGTGGAAGAAATGGGGGATTGGGGCGGCTACTTGAACCAGTCTATCTCCTCATCCATTTTTTGGTTCTCTACCGGCGTGTAGCTGTACCGAAGGACGAGATTTCAAGGACGTTGGTTGGAACAGCCACAACTCGGATCTCCAGCCTGCCGAGTTTCTCCACACTGCTTGTGCGGAGTGCTCGGTACAGGCCGCAGAAATCGCACAATGGAGTACAGGGGGGTGCCAAAAAGACTGACAATGGTCAGAGCGCAGTCAAAATGTACTAGGCTCAAACGGGAAGGCCCGCGATTGACCGCAACTCAAATTCCATAGATCCTCTTCCCGTTTGGGCCTAGCACATTTTGACTGCGCTCTGACCATTGTCAGTCTTTTTGGCACCCCCCTGTATGTGCATCTTGACGGCGACCCTCAGTACATATAGTTGTCGAAGTCGTCACATATACATCGCCATATTGCCAGCAAAGGAGTAATTCGAACGTGCCGCAGCAGTCGGCTTGATCAAAAATGCGTATATATCAGGTCGACTGCAGCGCCGCGTAGGCGTATGCTGAATGAAGCTCGTCTGAGGTAGTATGTACATCTTCGCGACCAGAAAGAACTCCTAGCAGATTCCTGTCTCCGAGCCATGCCATCGAGGACACCCAACGCACCCTAACCTTCCCAAGGACGGCTACGGCCAAGGAGTTTCATGCATGCTGCGTCCTAGCCGCAAGTCTTGTGATTCACGCCATCATCAGTGTTGATCCAGGTCAGCGTGTTGGCCTCAAACCCATCATCGCCGCGTATAATGACCTGAATGCATTCATCGTTGTACTGAACCATGTATTCGGTGATGGCCTGGAAAGTATTGCCCCAATCCTCATCAGTCAAGGTATAGTCGCAATCATTATAGTCGTACCCTTTCGTGACCTCGAAATTATACCCTGTCAGCGTCGAGCGCTTGACCAGGTCGGAGCCGTCGATCTCTAGACTCCGCTTCCCACCTCCTCCGATTGGAACCGTGGCTTGGATCGGTGCAGGGCATTGGCCGTTTTGCCAGGCGTTTTTCAAGTATGTGACGGCCGTTCCACCGACCACAGCTACTTGGGCAACGCCCGCGGAGACTGCGGTGACGCCGAGACACATGGTGTTGGTGTTCCCAACTAGCTGGGTCAGTGCGAGCTCTGATCGAGGTTCACAGGTGGAAGGGCACATTACATTGCGTGGTACTATAGATCAAGGAGGCACCCTCGGGACAGCCCACTCTCTTCTCCAGAGTTTCATAGCGTCCTCCTGACTTCGCAGGTACTGCGACAGTGGTGCCAATGTGAAATGCAGACACTGCAAAGAGGAGAGCCTTCCCGGGATGCATTCTGCCTATGGTGATCGATTGATACACGAGAGGACCAACAGCGCAAGTAAGCGTCGATAGCGACGATCAAGGAGGTGTGAAGTTCGGGTCGATTGGACGGGGTAAGCTGCTCATGCTGATACGAGCAGAAATCCCGCACCTAATATATGGGCCTCCCAAGGGTTTCGACTCGCACGAGCTCTGTGCATTTGGGTATTGTTGTGATCGACTCGAAGTGACGTCTCGATTGGCACATGGTGTTGAGTCCACATGCAGTGTAACATGGCCAGGTGCCAAGATGTATTGACTTCTCAAGCACATGTATGGTGTCGAAGCAGAAATCCTTTGGATCTTCTCCGATTTGGCGTTGAACAGGATCGTCGCTTCGAAGGAGCCGCTAGATGGATCGTTATACACACCGTGCTGAGAGATAGGTTTGCCAAGGCCATACAAGACGGCATTTACGGCACCTCCAATGCATCTCCAATGTCGCTGTTTGGTGTAGGACGCGGATCGACATCAAGAAGTTCTGGACGATCGTAGTGGCACGACCGAGAGCATCCTCGGAAGAAGCGTGTCCCGAATGGATGGGCTTGGTGAGAAGAGTGTTTCTCGGACTTGGTTCGAGGTAGTGCGATGGACTTGCGAGTCAGATATTTCAGACATACCTTAGTGCTTTCATGTATACGCCAATGTGGGAAGAGGGGAGCTCTCCGTGCTATTGCCGGCGCCCGCTATAGCATAAGAGGTAGCAGGAGGCGAGTGGAGGAGCACGTGTACTGTGGGCTCCACTCACGCCAAGCACTACGTGCCTTACAAAGCCATTGGGGAAGGAGTAACGTGCTGTAGAAGCAGATCGACATTGGTGTATCCGCCGGCCGGTACCAGGATTTGATGGCGATGTGGCATGCGGCAGTCGAGTTGAGAGCTACGCGTCCAGGCCACTGTGGAAGTTCGATAAGAGCGAGATGAACAGAGGGGCTTGATGAGATATGGATCGTCAACAACCAACTTTCCGAGCTCGCGGGTGCTCTCGTTCTTCGTCTACCTTTGATACCTGATCATGGAAGTGGCTGTAATGCATGTAGTGACAGAGCGAATACGGTTCTCGGCAAGTAGGAACACGTTGTAGAAGCAGTGCGCGTGATATAGAGTGGATAAATTCCTCAAGGATGTATCGTCCGGTGAAGGTGTGAAGTTGGCGAGAAGAGGTTCCGAGTGAGGAAGGGGCGGCGAGAGTCTTGGCTTTCCCGATGGTGTAGTCTCATCAATTGCGTATATTGCACACCATCGACCACCAACAATGGAAGCCTCCACAATGTACAGAGCGATCCGAGCGACCTCTTCACTGAGCGTGCGCTGCCAACGCCGGCGGACACCCTATATACTTACCCGGCATTTGCACACAACCCCTACGAACGAAGCAACACTTGTGGCCCATCCCACCGTACCAGGACCGCCACCGCAAGCGCCGCAAGCAGCCGTCACACATCCACAAGACCGAGTCGAGCGAAAACGGCGGCAAGCTGAAGCTCTCAGACAAAACCGAGAGCAAAAGGCGAACACTTCTAAACCTGGCTCTACCTCCACACTTCGCAAGAGATTTTGGAAAGATGTACACGTCAGGGAGGCCGAAGACGGATACGAGGTCCATCTCGATACTCGACCGGTGCGGACGGCTTCGCGGCAGGTACTGAAAATCCCCAAAAACAAGAGAGCTTTAGCGACCGCGATGGCGCTCGAATGGGATCAGCTCGTATCTGCGCAGCAAGCGATGAAGTCGCATCACATCCCCATCACGTCTATCACATCCCGGACAATGGATATCCTGGGCGCCGATGATCAATTCGGCCCAGCAGAAAATCCTGTGCGTGACGGCATTGTGAAGATGGCGATGCGATATTTAGCGACCGACACACTCTTGTGCTGGGCGCCGGAGAAGAACATACACGACCCGGAGGACCAGCAAAGCGCTAAGCCCTTGCGGCACCGGCAGAGAGAAGTTGCGGAGCCCATTATCGCATACCTGACAACGCAAATCTTCCCGGGCGTCGAGATAATACCTATTCTAGGCGAGGACAGCATCATCCCCGCCTCTCAGCCCGAGATGACTCGCGAAGTTATTCGAGGATGGGCCTCGGGCCTCCCTGCATACGAGCTTGCGGGTCTTGAACGCGGTGTCTTGGCGACAAAGTCTTTGCTTGTGGCGACGAGATTACTTGTGGAGTGGAGCACGGAGTTTGCACATCTTCGAGCTTCAGGTGACGACAGCGATAGTGTACAGACAGAAAGGAAGAGGTTCGGGATCGAAGACGCAGCCGAGGCGGCCAATTTAGAGGTCATGCATCAGATCCAGCGATGGGGTGAGGTCGAGGACACGCATGATGTTGACAAGGAGGATGTGAGGAGGCAGCTGGGCAGTGTCGTGCTGCTAGTAAGCTAGAAGATGAGAACAAACTAGAGATGTGCAGATAGAAATGTGCTTCGGCAACAACCAGTCCAATGCCTCACTCATATGTCCGATAAGTCGCCTATACCGAATAGAGTTCTCTCCTAATCGGGGTTCAGATGCCGACTTCACTTGCGCTTGGTCATTCAATGCTTTAGCACACATGTATACAGACTTGACGATCGCTACAAACTGATCCTCAGCCTTGACTCGGAGCCCAGGGAAACAAAAAGATTACCTAAACACACCACCATGGCCCCATCCACATCCACCCTCATCTTCGGCGGCTCAGGCAAAGTAGCCCGCCACATAACCCGCCTCCTCGCATCCGAAGGCCACACCGTCCACTCCATCATCCGCAAGGAATCACAGATCCCCGACATCAAATCCCTCGGCGGCACTCCTATCGTCCAAAGCATCGAAGACTCGTCCGTCTCCGACTTTGCCAGAACTATCTCGGAGACGAAAGCTACCACAGTTATCTGGAGTGCTGGAGCCGGCGCAGGAAGCCATGCCAGAACTCGTGCGGTAGACCAGGATGGCGCGATCAGAAGTATGGACGCTACGGCCCAGGCAGGCGTGAGACGGTTCATCATGGTCTCTGCGGTTGATGTTAGAGATAGGACGGAGCCGGAACCGGAGTGGTATGATGACGAGGATCGGGAGCGGAATCGTAAGTGCTGGGATGCTATTGGGCATTACATGGAAGCGAAGCTCGCCGCGGATCTGAATCTAGTGACAGAGAATGGGCGGAGGGGGTTGGAGTGGACGATAGTGCGGCCGACGACTTTGAGCGAGGAGCCTGCGAAGGGGACGATTGCGGCGGGAAAGGTGCATCTTACTGCGGCGATCTCGCGGGAGGATGTGGCGAGGGTGGTGGTGGAGTGCATGAATCAGGATGCGACGAAGGGGCTCGCGGTCGATTGTGTTGGAGGGGATACCCCAATTGGTGAGGCTATTGCTGAGGCTGCGGAGAAGAAGCTTGATGCTTTTGAGGGACGGTACTAGAGTTGAAAGTATGCAGACTGTCTGCCTCAAGCTTGTGTACAATTGTATATCTACACGTTGATTATGTCATTATTGCTGCTCCTTCTCGGAGCGGTGTATCAGCATCTATCGCACAAGCACATCACTAAGATCAAGTACCCTCCCCGAAACGCCATGCGAAGCAAATCACCACCAAAGTGTATCAGGTTCGACGGTACGACTAATACCGCATTTTGCCGACCATACTGAAGAGGAATGCCGCGTCCCGTTCCTGTCGGATAGTTAGCGTCGAGTACATCTAGCAATACAGTTCCATAAGCACGACTTACCAATGCCAACTGAATCAGATACTTCTTGGTCTGCGATGTGCCGACACCACCCGTGGCCGCCGCGTGACCCAATTCACCATTCGGCCCCACCAATTCTGACCATAAAGTGACCGCAACACCAGTACGGCCAAGACGCTCGAAGCAGTGCTCTGGCAGCGTGATGTCGAGCAAGGTGTTTCCCCGTTTTCCCATAACGAGCACCCGTTTAGCAATCCCGGTCGAAGTCGGATCGGCAGGTATGGTGGGATCAGGACGGGGTGGTAGCATGACCGTTAGCCGTGCATGACCTAGATCCCGCCATGAAGTCATGTTGTGACGGATATAGAAGTGGCACTTGGTGTTGGTGATCCCAAGGGGTGTACCCATCCGAAGGTCGAACGGTACCGGTGTGGCAGCGCCTGAGTCGAGGGAGTCACTGCCGGAGCTCCGCGTGCCTTCTCTTGAGACGATCGTGCTCTTCGCAATATTGAAGATGCGGCTGCCGTTGCCAAACTTGCGGAGGGCAGACATGGCAGAACCCATCGTACCAACCGATGACTGGCTGGCCGCAATTGAATCTGAACGTGCACCCTTAGAACGATAGCTGCTGCCCTTGCGCGACAGTGACTTGATCCAGGACGGTGCATTATTCGATCGTGCGGAGTTTCTGCGGTCCATGGCTTGACCCCAGTTGCTGGTAGGTGCAGGTCGAGCATTTTGTAGAGCAATCCAGGTGGGATTGTCGATGCGGGCTCTGTTGATCGTATTATACAGTCTCTCGCACTCCTCGGGACTCCGCGAGCGGAACATGATGTTGTCGCTCACTCGCAATACGGAGTTCGCTGTTGGCGGAGATCGGATGGAGATATCAAGAGCAGTGCCGCGGCGTAATGGCACCAAGGGTGTCAGCTCCAGCGCCACCAATGGTTTGACACCAAATGTAGACGGACTTGGGCCATATGGGTCATCCATCTTGCCTGAAACAGCATGAGCCTGACCCAGGTCGAAGGCCTCAATCAGCCCTGGAGTTACCACGATCTCGCATTCTTCCGGGTGCATGGTGTCCCATGTTCCGCGATCGTTCCACGAGAGGATACATGCCACAGATTTGGCAGCGCCGTTCGCACTTGGTGGCACCGTTCGGTAGGGTGCTTGTGATGGGGAGTCTGATGGTCGCAGAGTATCCTGATCGATCGAAGATGCGGACTTCTGAGAAGCAGCTTTTGTTACTCTGAGAGGCGCCGGCTTGCTGAAGTCTCTCAACTCTCCAATTGTGGAGATCGCCTCGTCAACGGTTGATTCAGATGTGATCGATTGGAGATCGTCGTCTGAGAAGTCGCTGTCCGAGAAGGAGTCTGAGGCCGAGGAAGGTTCGTATTCGTGTTTGAGCGGAGAAGACGACCGTCGATGCTTCTTCAAGAAAGCTGGTGTGAAGGACGGAAGTGCTCCAGATCGCAGGCCGAGAGAAGTTGGTCTCGCAGGTTGAGTTGGCGTTGGTGGCTGCTTCGACCCATGTTCGACAGGCGTCTTCTTCCGTAGTTTGGCTGGTGCTGACCAGGGTTCCTCGACTTGCATCTTCGGAGCGGTAACGTCACATTTCGGCCGCTCTTCTGGCTTTGTTTTTCTCAATTTGCTGATAGTCGGCATATCTTGAGAAGGTACAGAAGAAGTTCGCCGATGCATCGTTGGTCTCCTCGCAGGCCGATCATCCTCATCAGCGCTTTCGTCGGATCCACGGTCCGACGTAGGGATCCAGACGCTGTAGTCCTTCGCCGACCGAGAGGTTGCGTTGTCCGACGTCCATTCTGTCTTCGATCTGACATGATGGTACCTCGACCTCTTCTCGTTGTCGGAGCTGCTGGCATTCCGAGCCTGATCAGCAAATCGATCGTGGGCAGTGTTGGGTCTCTCCTCTACGATCGTGTCGAAGTTCGCGCGCGGAGGTGGTCCAGTTCCATGATACCTCTTTGGCCTGATATTTGGCAGTGGTCCAAGTGACGAACCTCCGACTGTGCTGTTGATTTCGCTCCCATCCCACTTAGGTGCTGATGAGCTTGCGCGCTCACCAATAGGGACGACCGACTCCGTTGGAGAGGGGGGAGCATCGTAGCCTTTGGACGGAATCCGTAGTGTGTTGAAGCTCGACTGCCGCGTCAGCCGAGGAGGCATCGGGTCAGAGCCAAGCATGTCGAGCCATTCTTCACATTGATCCTCACTCGACCGCAGCGACATGATTTCACGCCACTCTGCGCCAGATGCTAGCAAGCCTCGCACCATGACCACGATTTCTCCCTCTTTGTCACCTTTGCGTGCAGTGACGTAGTTAGCCAGGATTGGTGGGAACAGCAACCACCGTCCGGAGAGCGAGACTTCGCAGAACAGCACGTCTCCTGGCCCTTGGATTTCAGGTCGATTGTCGCGCCTGATCAGTTCGACTTTGCAGCCCACTTGCTGTCCACTAGAATGGTAGAGCTCCATGTCGAAGTAGTCTCTTGCTCCTACGCTCCTCGACGGATCAATTCGGACGCCATTGAGTTGCACGAGGTTACGAGGATCTCGTGCTCTGGTAGGGTCGATAGCTGCTGCAGCCTCGTCTTCCAGTCGCGCGCGCTCATCGTTAGATCGTCGGCGAGCCTCTGCGACAAGGTCTTGGTAGGCATGTGTTATATCATCTGCCAGCGCTGACGGCTTGGTCTGATTGATGACTTTCAAGGTCTTGCTGAAATTCTTGACACGCACCAGCGGCCGCTTCAGGAGGTATGCGACGTCTACCCGCTCGCTATCACCTCCAGGACCGTCGCCATTGCTGTTTCGTTGTATGGTGTTGTCCCATTTCGACGAACCATCTTGGCCGGCCTCATTTGCCGGAGCCAAGTTGACCACGATGTCCTCGAAGCCCAAACGCCATACCCTAAGGTACTCTGAGTAGAGTTTCTCGGTATGTTGTGCCCACAGAAGAAGCTCGTTCGCATCGTGCATCGGTATCCGTTTATGGCTCGTCTTCAATCGCTCGAGTGACACACCCATGTCGTAGATCGGTTGTGTTAGAGCTGGGTTGTCGTGCAAAGAGCTCTTTCGCGACCCAGGAGCTCGGCTTGCGTCGTTCTTGGAGATGACATAGGCGAGCAAGACCGGGATCACACCGTCGACCAGAGTTCGCAGTTCTCGTTGATACTTGAGCTCATCTTTACTGATTTCGTTCATGACATCGGCAACGGTAGCATTGCCACTTCTGACCCGGTGTCGCATGCTTCGCGCAGGCGCGATCCTGTTGTCCTCCCGCGGTGTGGACAAGACGGACATGAGGTCCGAGTGCTTCGTCAATCTTCGTTTGAGTCCGGTACCATTGTGCTCGGGCTCATCGCCATCGCTGGCTCGCGAAAGTGTACTGTCGTCCGCTAGCGTCAACTGCCTGTCGGAGGGCGCCATCATACTCACGCCACGCGTCGGTCGGTCCTTGACCGGAGAATGAGCGTTGCGGCGGGCACCGCTTCGCTTTAGGCCTGCTGGCGATGCGTCGTTGACCCAGTCGTCTACCGTGTTCCAGCTGCCGCTTGGACCTCGAGGCTGCTCATCAGTATCGATAGGTTCAACACTTGGCCTCGGTTGTCGCGTCCTCGCGCTGCTCCTCCGGCGACCGCTATCGAACGCCTCATCGCCGCCTCCCGTCCGTCTTGAAGTGTGGCGAGGAGTGTCGGGCACAACAGACGGCTCTGAGGGCGCCGTGAAAGGATCCTCTGGCATCTCAGACAGCCATCCCTCTATCCGATTGCCACCAAAGACTTTCGGGATAGGGTTATGAGGTGGCCTGCCCGCAGGTATTCTAGCTTTGGCTGGCTTGTCGTCCTGGTTTTGTGATGAAACTCTCGCCTTGGCTCTACTTACACGGCGCGGCAAGTCTTCTGTGTCGGAAGAGCGACTACGCGTCTGTATGTCGTCTACCAACTTGCTGACATTTCGCTCCTTTGGAGCTGTGCGCGGTCGAGGTGTGAAGTCCTTGGTTGGCGATGGGTCCGGGGTCGTAATGTCCGTGGCCGTGCTCGGCTTGCCGACTGATGAGGAAGGTGCGGTGAAGCTACTGTCGGTCGCGCTTGCACTCTTGCGCTCCTTTCCATTCTCACCAGAATTCCTCGATCGCCTTCGCCGCTTCACGTACACTTTTGTACCAGGCGATTCATAGTCAGGAGTACCCTCTCGGTCGTCGTCACGTTCGCGCGACTTCGATCGTCGTGGCGCTTTTCGCGGCTCACGATCATCCACGACCTCTATGGTTGAGGGTTGGACTTTGAGGCCAACACTGACCACACTCCGCCGAATCGTGATGGGCTTTGGTGTGACATCCTTCGCCTTCTCCTTCTCCTCCTCATTCTCCGGACTTGCTTCGTCTTTCTTGGTACGATCTCGTCGCCAGTGGCCATCGCTGATGACCCGCTTCTTAGGCGTAGTGGCCTCTTTGACCTCCTGCGGGATCTCGACTGCCGCTTTGGATTTCCGCCTCACCCAAGCCTTCTTCTGTGTGTCGATTTCGCGCGAAGTCTTGCGCTGAGCTGCTGTTTTGTTCGCAGGCTTGACATTTGACCGTGGCGTCTTCGGTGTTGTTGGAGTATTATCTGCTGACGGATCCTCACTGTCGTCCTGATCTGCGCCTTCCTTGTCCGAGACATGCTCGATCACCACAATCTCATCAGCAGCCTCCTCCTCAACAACCACCACGACCTCATCTTGCTCTTGCGCGACTCCAGCTCCCGTTTCGTTCCAGCCCTCGATCTTCGACTTGAAGTCCTGCGATCGTTTCCTTGCTAGGTCCCGCCCAAGCTCTGCGGTCTTTTTCGTGGCCGACTTCTGAGCAGCATTGGGCGATGGCATTGGCGCGCCAGTCGATCTTAGGTTGCAAGCATGCAATATACCACGTCTACACTGCTCTCGCCAGAAGGTGTATCGCTACTCGAACTCCTACACTCATGCTGTAACCTGTGGTTCGGTGCTCGTGCCGTCGACGTGGTACAGAAGCGGTTGCTACGCCGGCTCGATCGGTCTCGTCGTAGGAGTTCGTTGGGCTTGTTGTGCGCTCTGCAGCGGATACAAGGCAATGTATCGCTGTCGTGTGCGCCCTCAGACTCGGCGGAGTGTCGTATAGTTGTCTCACGGGTCGCTAATCGGGTGTGTTCATGAAATAATCGGAACCAAACAATGATAAACAGTCCAAGCTCGCCTTCAAGCCACACCCATGTCGTTCTCGCTTCGGCCCAGTTAGTTACACGAGATTTCCGCCCAGCATAAGAATCCTTGTCACTCTTGATCATTACAGCCCAGCTGCGTTTTCAAAGCTTTTCGCTCCTCTACGCATCATATTGGAATATAGATGGCTGGTATAACCGTTGAACTCGACCTTCGATCTGCGCCATCGGTCGATCGGCGCAGTTCCCATTGGTGGCGGTCGAGCTTGCGGATGTCTTGCATGCAAGCAGCAACCTTATTCTCGAAGACACGCTGTGGTCGGTCTAGATTCTCGGTCAACATCGGTGCTGGCAAGGACTCGAGAAGAGAGACGGAACGTAGGTCGTGGACCATATCTTACGGCGGCTGTAATGCTTTAAGACTGCAACCAAACCTCTCGCAAGACGACTCGAGATGGTGTGTTTGAGACGATACAGTTGGGTCAAGACGATACGATCTGGAGACCGCACATAACAGAGGTGTAAGCGGAGTGCAAGGCACCAAAGCCATTGTCCCTGCAGCACGATCAGAGGTGAGACGGTGTGAAGTGAGTACGTATCGCAACAAGCACAGCAAGTATTTATTTCCTTCCATTCTCCCTCGTAAAACTACATACAGATCATACATCCATGATATTTTCCTTCAACCCAGGGTGCTCCGCAGATACAGCTCGACTTTCAACCCAGCCCAGGAGACCAGATCTACTCAATGTCCACCTTCTTCACCTCAACATACCCGCTGTCAAGCTTCGGCACCTCCACCGACAAGACACCATCCTGCATCCTCGCCGTAATCCCATCAACATCCACAGCCGCCGGGTTGGCTCTACTACCAAGACGGACCTTCCTCTCAAAAGCACCAATCTTGCGCTCATTCATCGCCAGAGTCTGCAAGAACTCCTCATCACCAGGTCGGTACACGACACCAGCGATGCTGAGCTCAGACTTCTCGGCATCCCAGTTGACGCCCACATCCTCCTTCTTCGCGCCCGGAAGCGAGACGTGGACCACGAAAGCCTCCGGGGTGTCGAAGACATCGACATCAGGCTTGAAATCGTCGTTCTGCTCTTTGGTGGCGCCTTCTTCGCCGAAGAGTTGTTCTTGGAACATGTTGGCCAAGGCACCGAAGCCGCCCATGGCGCCTCCCATCATGCCGGGGAGGCCTTGAGGGCCAGGAGCACCGCCGGGGAAGCCGTGGTGGCGACCGCCTCTGTTGCCCCATGGTCCGCGGCCGCGACTACGACCACCGCAGCCGTGTCCACGCTGTGGGCCTGGGCCGTGGGTGCTGGGTCCCTCTTGTGTTTGTTGACCGGTTGGTGGAGCTGCAGCGTCCGATGGACCAGCTTCACCCTCCTTCTCGTTGTTGGTGTTGGTCTCGGGTTCCGCGAACGGTTGCTGGAAAGGACCACGGCTACCCTGTGGCGGTCCGTGGCCATGACGGCCTCTGAATGGGAAGCCACCTCCGAAATTCGGCATCGCTGGGAATCCCTGAGCCCATGGGTTCCCGGCCCACTCGTTACTGTTGTTGTTGTCCTCGTTGTTGGTGTTCTCGCCACGATTGGCGAACATAGGGTGATTCTGCCCCTGCTCCTCCATACTGGCGATCCAGTCCCAGAAAGGAGCACTTCGGTTGTAGTAGTTGACGTTAGGCATGATTGTTTTGTTCTATATGGTTGAAGGGTAGTGATATGAGGAGTGGTTGGATTCGTTGGTAGTATGAGATACGTCAGAAGAACAACAGCAACCACTCGAGCTTTATACACCAAGCTCTAGGCAGCTCCCAGGCAACTTACTACAACGTCACAGGCCCGAACGGCCGCTCGCAAGCAAGTATGATGCCGTTTCGGCGAATCACGAAGAGCTGGATCGAAGCAGACTGAACACCATCGAAGAACTTCTACGAGAGAATAGGTAGCTACTTGACACGCGTTCGAGATGGAGGGAGGAAAAGTAGGCAGGTTGAAAGCTGATTTGCTGGGAGTACGTATCTCTACTTGCCTAGTGGGGTGGTGGCGAAAGTGTGAAGTATGAAAAGTAGGCGAAGATCGAGGATACTGACCGATGGACCGAGAAGAGAGGGCTGCTATTAGCTTGTTGGAGATGGTTCTAGGCGTTCTGTGGTCTTGATATCGTGAGTCACGGAACGTGGCAATCACAAGTGGATATGTGAATGTCGTTGAAGCATATCGGCCAGTGACGATGCCGGTCTCCGAGTTGTGGCGTCGACGCCACACCTGTCGCAGGGCAGCATTTCTCTCTCCTTCAGCTTTCTTTCTCGGACCCGACAGCATCATCGCCAATGATCAGAGTGATAGGACATGTCAATACTGAGGCATTGCGGCGGCTTGATCTTTGGACACAAGACACGTCGAGGTCTCAAGATTTCAACGTCGGTACAAAAGACCGTACAAAACGCTATCGAGTAGCGTGCCTTCTTACTGCAGGTCGATAAGACCCCATGTATATATTACATCGACTCCGCCTTGCGGCATGCCAGGTTTGTTCATACAGAAAGGTACCAGTGGTTTCAATGCTTAGCTGTTGCTTGTCTCTCTTCGACAGCTCCTCCCTCGGTGAAGACTTTCGTGCATTGGTGTGAACAGGAACCGTCAAGATGAAACTCCTCCTACTGCTTACGGCTTTCCTTTACTCGAGCGAAGCAGCTCTTCACCGTTTTGCTCGCAGCCATGATAAAGCTCTTGCTAGACGACAGTCGGCCGAGACAGAGGACTACAAGCCTCATTACTTCCAGCAGAAGGTGATATTCAGCATTCAGATTGAACATGATAAGCCAGTACTCATGCTTCCCAGATCGACCACCATCCAACCAGCCCTCGCTATGCGCCTCACACGGAGGACACATTCCAACAGCGATACTACTTTGATGCCTCGTTCTACAAGCCAGGTGGACCTGTGTTTTTGTACATCGGTGGTGAGACAGCTGGGCCAAATCGGTTCGCAAATCTGCAGACCGGCAGTAAGTCTCCGCCAACACGTTCACCTCTAGATGCTCGCCGTTGGCTGATAACGAACAGTAATCAGACTGCTCATGGAGTCTGCAGGAGGCCTGGGTGTGATCCTCGAGAACCGATACTATGGCCATAGCTATCCGTTTCCGAACAGCACGACGGATAACCTTCGGTTCTTGACCACAGAGCAAAGTATGCCAGCCGGTTCTACGGTGGAAAGCTTCTTATTAAACAACATGTACTGACACGTTGCAGCTATTGCCGACAACGCGTACTTCGCTCAACATGCCAAGTTTTCCGGTGTCGGCGGCAAAACGTCCATCAGTGCACCGCACTCTCCTTGGATCTTGTATGGTGGTAGTCTGGCTGGTGCTGAAACAGCTTTCTCTCTGCACGAGTACGGTGGCGACGGAGGCATCCTTTGGGCTGGTATAGCTGCCAGCGGGACTACTAAGGCTTTGCTGGAGTACCCGCAATGGTGCGTATTGCTGCTTGTAGTTCGCATGCCAGGCCTGGAGCTGACGACAATAGGTATGCTCCGATCCAGAAGTACGGACCACAGGATTGTGTAGCAAGTATCACCGCCATTGTAGACAACATCGATCAGGTGTTCGACTCTGGAGACGCCGATATGATCAACAAGATGAAGAGCGTTTTCGGGATGGAGAGTCTGAGCGACGGCGATTTTGCTCAAGCCATAGCCTGGCCCAGTATGTTTCAAAATCTGCGAGCTGGATCAAATGCTGACGATGGATGCAGTTGGAGGACCATTCATCTATTGTACAATGCCTGTCTTCACATCTCACGCGAATGTGTTAACATCAGCGCAGTGGCAAACACCTGGCAAGAACTAAACTGGGACCCATTGAGCGGTTCCAACGACTTCTGGTTGTTCTGCACCAACGTCACCAACCTCGACGCACCGGAGAGCATCACATCTGTTGACTACGAGCTCAGCTCTGTCACCAACGGCGAACCCTGGACGAATCTTGGAAACTATGCGAACTATATCAAGAAGTATCTCATCCCCGCCGCGTGTCCGGATATCGCGGTCAATAGCACTGCTTGTGCAAATACACAGGACGCCGACTACTGGGCCGACACTTCCAATTCTGGAGATCGATCGTACTTATATACCACCTGCACAGAGTATGGCGTGTACCAAGTAGCGCCAAAACATGGCCCCTCCCTCATCGCCAACCCGTTGCAAGTTTCCTATACCCAACAATGGTGTGACTGGGCGTTCGCGCCTGGACAGTATAATGCCATTTCATCCACGCCCAACCTCTGGCGCACGAACAAGTACGGTGGCTACAACGTCAGTCAGAAGCGACTAGCGCACATCGATGGCGACCAGGACGTCTGGCTGGACGTTTGCTATCACTCCAACCTTGCTCCGTTACGGTATTCGACAAGTTTGCAGGAGGAAACCGATCACCCGCAGCTGCTGATCTCGGGTGGAGGGCATCATTGGGACAGCAATGCTCTGGGCAGTGTTAAGAACATCACCTTGGAACCACAGTTCATTCAGAATGTGCATTTGTGGGAGATTCGGACCGTGGAGAGGTGGATGAGGGAGTGTACGTCTTGCACCATTCATTCAACACGATGGCCGCATGCTGACGACTCGGACAGGGCATGCTTCTCATTGAGGATTCAAAATCGATCATGTTATAATCGACGATCAATATGGTAATGACTATCAGTATCTGGCAAAGGACTATATGCCCTGAGATGCGTCATTGCTATATCCTTTCCATCGGCGTGCATTGCATTGCTGTCACCACTCGGCGTGATGTCACCATCAGTCCCGCCGAGTGAAGATGCATGTGCACCGTCGCTGGAGCCGGTCTGCTGGAGGTTGTCCCGAGGTTCTGCATAACGAATCCGTGGTTCGACCCTTCGTACTGTGCCACGAGTTTTACATCGTTCTCTCTGCCCTTCGCGAAAAGTAAAGGACCGGACGATGCTGACGTGACTTGCTGCTGGGTTCTCTCAGGTCCCAGTGCAGCCAACATCAGCGCCTTAACGTCAACGAAGTCGAAATCTGGTAAATGCTTCCAGTATCGCGTCCGAATTGCTTCGTAGATGTAAAGTACACACAAGACGACGTTGATGACCAGCTGCGCAATCTGATATTTCGAGTCGCCGAACTTGATGGCAATAAAATACCTTACCACGGGTTGCGAAGAGCTTTCTCCATCGTCGCGACCAACAGCGAGGATGCCTTGGTACATCAGCAAATCGTCCAACACAGCTTCCAGTGAAGTTTCTAGCGTCTTTTCCCACTTCGCATTCTGATGAGCTGTTTCGTTGGAGGCAAGACTCGCGATCGAATCGTAGTTGGTCTTCAGAGTACTGTACAGCACTGGTAACCCTGACGAGGACGATGTCATCCGCGACATGAGATCGAGATCCGAGAGAGTCAGATTGACGATATTGCTTTCGTCCAGTGTGGATACCTCCTTTAATGGAGTGACGGTGATAATTTTGTCAGCAGTCGAAACGTTGGTGAGGAAGGCCATCGGCTGATAGTCGATTGTACAGGTCATATTGCCGGGTCGGTTCGACCAGTCCATAGCTGAAGTCGCTATGTAATGAACACCACCCCGTGAAACAGCTGTCCATGCAAAGTAGCCAAATGGCGCTGTGTTGATATAATTGTACGCGCCGGTAGCGATATCGAAAGGCGGTATGTCTATTGGTGCGGAGATATTTCCTGGTTCCAGCGTAACAGAGCTAGACCTACAGAGATTGAACTGCCCTCCTGTACTGTATTGTTTGAATAGAAACGTAGTATGGTTCTGTTTTGTACACGAGGCCTGAATCTTGTACCCAGATTCCTGATAGGAGAAGCCTTGGTGGTACGCATGCTCTGTCATGTTGGTGACATCAAAGACACCGCTCGAGGACCCTTTGCCATACGATCGACCGACATAGCTCCAGGTATTATTATCCAGTTTAGGATGAAGCCGCGGACTCGTGATGTTCGTGGCTGTAGCGACGGTCATGAGAAGACTCCCAAGGTGGTTCGTGACAATGCAGTCGTCAAAGGGAGGCAGGCGATGCTGACACTCTGTCAAGATCAGTCCACTTGACCATATTGGATACATAGATCTTGAGACCGGGGTGTTGAACACAGGGACCAGTATTTCGCCATCTTCTCGCGATGCGGTAGAGAACAGAGGTGTGAACGATCCTGCCCACAGCGCCCCCAATACGGTACTCGTCGACAGGAGCATGGTGAGAAGTGCAAGTTTCGCGGCGGGCAAGGTGATATCGAAGCGCTCAGCTGATAACGCGGACCAAAAGCTCAAGGTTCCAGTGGTCGTAGGCGATTCGAATAATCTGATGCGAGCAGCAAAATTGATCAGCGAGCAGATGAGGACCATCTGTGCTACTGCCAGGACCACCGAGATGATCTGCACAAAGACTTGAGTCGTGTTCCGATTTCGTTCAACCAATCCTGGGAGGTTGCCATTGTATCTTTCATGTCTGATAAGGAATACCGTGAGTGAGGCAACGAGCCCTAGGATGAGGCAGAACAGGGGCCACGTCTTCCGTATCATCAACACCCGCTTCATGTCGTATGCAGCGCGATGCTGTACGCTGCGTCGTAGAACGCATGAACGCGAAGGTGGAAGAGCAGATCATGACAACTTACGACAAGTCAATATGAGCGGTGGCGAAGCATTCCTAGCACATGCAGATGCATGGAGTAGTTCACGGGTCCATGTCACCGGTTATGTGGCTGTGGGCGTGCATGAGTGACTTCGACCAGTGTCTCGCATTTGGCATTTATTCGCAATCTCTCAAGGAAGGCTGAACTATGAGCCGCGGCCGGTCAAAGATCAAAGATGCTTTCAGATGTATCTTTTTCGGCAATCGTGCGTTGTTTTGCTGCTGTCTGGCCCCACGCGTCGACATAGTGCCGTGCCACAGCATGGAAGTATGAAATTCGATGTTGCCATTCGATTGGTGCAACTTGATGATTGCCATACGAGAATACGACGAGGTTGTTCGAGGAGTTAATCATCAGTGACAGATAGGAGATGGAAGATGGCAGGGGTTCTTTTAAGCTTGAAGCTAACCTGGTGTGGAAAATCTGTGCGAAGCTTCATGTCTGCGGGGAGTAGGTAGTACGCGTCAGACTTCTTCTGGTGAATATTGATGTTGTTGGTCGAATGATCACGGCGGAGGAACGACGGACGATGGCGAACGATATAGAGCTGGACCAGATCGAGCGTACCGTGAGCCGAGCTCGATCAGCATCGAAACACGATGTCGACCTCGTTGGCATACAGACCAATGTATCGACTCGAGAGGATACTGTACCCGATGGAGGCTACGGATGGATATGTACCGCTTGCGTTTTTTTGATCAATGCCCACACATTGGGCGTGAACAGTTCGTGGGGTGTATTTTTGGCCCACTTCCTTTCTAACTCGACTTTCCCGGAAGCAACGCAGCTGGAGTATGCACTGATCGGTGGTCTGTCTATCTCAACGTCGCTACTCATCTCTCCGGCGGTCGGCTTCTGTAACGAGAAGCTGGGCACCCGGCCCAGTCTGCTCATCGGCACGGCTCTGGTCTTCCTATCTTTACTCACGGCGTCCTTTGCCACACAAGTCTGGCATCTCTTCCTGTCCCAAGGTGTCTGTTTCGGCTTTGGACTGGGGTTCCTGTACATCACCGCTGCACCGATCCTTGGACAATGGTTCCTGAAGAAGCGCAGTCTCGCAGTCGGCATAGCTGCTTCTGGTGCCGGCTTCGGTGGTCTGGTCTACAACTTGGCTGCTGGCGCAGGAGTCGAGTCGCTCGGAGTGCAGTGGACCTATCGACTACTCGCTTTCTGCACTCTCGTAGTCAACCTCATCTGCTCTATCCTACTGAAGGACCGCAACAGCGCTGTGAAACCACAACCGCGAGGGTTTAAAAATATCCGAGAGTTCAGTCATATCTCAGTCGTGCTGGTGATCCTATGGGGCACCTTTACTGAGCTTGGGTACATCGTTCTGCTATATTCGCTGCCAAACTACGCCCAGTCGATTGGGTTGACCGCGCAACAGGGCGCGGTAGTTGGTGCCGTACTCAATCTGGGTTTGGCCTTTGGTCGACCAGCTGTTGGATTTTTCTCGGACATATTCGGTCGCATCGACGTTGCTACCGCCATGACAGCTCTTTGCGGCATCTTCTGCCTTACCATCTGGGTGCCTGCACAGTCATATTCTGTGCTTCTCGTCTTCGCTCTCCTGAGTGGCACGGTCACTGGAACCTTCTGTAAGTCTCAGCCTTGCCGTACCATTGATGTGTTGAGTCTCGATGCTGACAATCATGAAGGGGGCACAGTGGTACCAGTGACGGCTGAGGTAGTCGGCTTACAACGACTACCCGCCGCCTTCGGCATGATTTGCTTGCCACTGGTGTTTCCAACTGTTTTTGCCGAACCGATCGCGCTACAGCTGGCCTCAACATCCGGATATCTTTCAGCCAAGATATTCGTTGGCTGCATGTTTCTTCTTGGAGCTGCCAGCACTTGGGCCTTGCGCTCTTGGAAGATATGTGACACCGAGAAGAACGAGATGGCTGGATCAGAAGGACAAGGTCGAAATCTGCTCTGGTTGACTCCTCGAAGACTGTTCATGAACAAACGAGTGTAGGCTGGAGATTGTGCTCTATGTTGTCTTTATCGGATGCTGCGGCGCTTCAGACGACCAGAAATTATGCAAAGTGTCCTCGCCGATTGTGTGCATATTAGGACCAAAAACACGCATATCGGAAGTTCAAGAACGGGTCTGAGCTATCAATATATGTAGATGTGAGATGCTGTATGCCGTGCTGCCAGGTAGCTGGACGACGGTCGGTGTCTCAGTTCATGAACCGTTTCGCAAGTCCCTGTACTCTGCCTTTCAGTCCGTCGACATGCTTGTTATGATCCTGTGCATGCGACTCATCAGCATGCTTATCAGGAGAGGGGTCGTTGGGCTGTTGGGCAGAATGTTGCTGTGGTGCGGGTGTATGTTTTGTGCCTTTGCCACTCTTACCACCAACAACGATTGTGAACAGCTTCGGATCGCCTGCATTCACTTTGCCGCTTTGGTCGTCTCCATCGTCGGGCTGGACATCGTCGTACGCAAAAGCGTAACCTTTGCCGTCAAGGTTGTGTTTATGCACCAATCTTGCGTAGTGATTCGTCGGATCTATGCGGTAAAATGTTGATGGCTGAGATGGTTGGTCTTGTGAGTCGAGCAGCGAGGAGCGGACGAATGCGGCCGCGAGGCGTGGTATGATAGCATTGCGAGTTGCAGAAGGACCGGTCGTGAACGGCCCGCTGTTGCATCCAAGTACATCGTTGGTATTCGGCTTGGAAAACTTCTCGCCGGCAACCTCAAGCTCGTCGTGCTTATTGACGTGGCCTTCAACAATACCGGGGCCAGCTTGGGTGTTGATCTTCATCTTCGCTCCAGACTTGTACTTTTGCCATACCTCATCGATGTGTTTCTCAAAGTAGCCATCGAAGTTGGCACCCACAGCATTACCGTGGGTCGCATTGAGGACGCGAAGGTTACGCCCCTCGTGATGGACTACTAGCTTGTCCCAGGGTTGATGGTCTTTCTGCGCCTGTGCTTGAAGATCCTCAGCCAGTCTATCAAGACCATTTGGGGCCATGCCAGCAACATGCTCCATATCACCCGTGGCTCGCTGGAGGCTAATGGCGATTGGCATCCTGGGAACGAAATCCACATATGATATGTTGGCATACAGTTGATCGTTGTTGAGCGTGAATTCGCAGAACCCAAAGTTGACGTTTGCATTCGGGTCAGATGGGTTGAGAACACTAGGCTCGACCAAAGCAGGTTCGGCTCCTGGATTCAAGAGGAACGTGAGCTTCCCTTCAGCTATCCATATGCGACCGCCGGCAATCTGTGGGATGGTGATGTTGACAGTGTTGCCAGGTTTGCCCAGTGGTATGGCACAGTCCTCCTTGAGTGGCGAGCCTATAGATGAAGGGTTCTTTGGGAAGTAGAGATCTTTGCCGTTGGCCTTAAGGCAACATCTCTTGTTGCCATGCTGTAGTGCTAGTCCCGTAACATAGGCATGGATGTTGTCTAGCTCGCTGTCGTTCTTCAGGGCGATGTGTAGCGACTCCGGCATGGTGATTCGGTCGCCAGGGTTCGCAACTTGGTTTTAGGTCGTCAGTAGTCCGCAGAAAGATAGAGGTGTGCAACGAGATATGCTTTATGAGATCGTGAGATCGAGAGATCGCTCATAAGAGAAGGCAAAGAAACAGGTTGAGATCTGGGCAGTGACGAAGGCCATCGCCAAGATTCAGGTGCGTCGACGGCGCAAGCACGTGTTGACCTTGGGAGTACATCGCTCACCTCGAATTCACCTACTCATCAGAGATGTCTTGAACGCGAGAGTAAAGGTATATGAGCCTCAAAGGACGAGCGAGATGAAAGCACGCTCGCTTCGATGGGCGCCGTGCAGCAACTCGATTGAGCCGATGCTGTGCGAGTTTTCATCTCGTCAAACTTTTGCGTCCTGCAAGGAAGTTCTCGGGCTCCCCAAAACATGCCACCAAAAGACTTTTCTACAGCAGGTTATAGGTAAGCCACGACTACTGTTTTCCATCGTATATTATTTCTTGTTACAGTCTTCGTCTGCTATATCTTGTTCTACTAAATCATTTTCTATCTTTGTGAGCGTTGGTAGCGATGGCGCAAGGAGTAAACGGGAGCGCGATGGAGCACGAACAGCATGTACTAATAATCATTACTGGCGGGACAATTTGCATGTAAGTGGCAGAGTATATAGGAGTTCTGCCTGCTTGACTGACTCTCCGACGCAGGCAGGACTCGCCAGATGGGCTTGTACCGACTCGAGATTTCGTACACAACTGCCTTCGACCAAACGCGGATTTTAACGATGGCTCGCTGTGGGAGACCACCAAAGTGGGTAACGAACATGGCGGGACTGGAACTGCAAACACTCTCCGGGCGCCTGCTCGGACGACTGCATTGCGAAGCTACAAATACAGCGTCTTCGAGTTCTCGAGCCTCATAGACAGCTCATCGATGGATGGCAGCCACTGGAGTCTTATCTTGCGATGCCTGACCTCCAATTGGAAGCACTTTGATGCCTTCGTTATTCTGCACGGCACAGATACGCTAGCTTACACGGCTTCGGCGCTTGCATTCATGCTGGGACCAGTCGACAGGACCGTGATCGTGACCGGATCACAGTTGAGCATGTATGCGCCGCATAGCGATGCGAACGACAACCTCCTGGACTCGATGACGATCGCTGCTTCTTATCAAGTACCTGAGGTTGGCGTCGTTTTCCACCACCATCTGTACCGCGGCACGAGGGTGACCAAAGTCAGCGCTTTCAGCGTAGCAGGCTTCACGACGCCTAATGCAAAGCCTCTGGCGAACTTCGAAAGGCACGGTGGTAAGCCGTGGAGTGTTGCGCTACAGTCAGATAGCATACGACCATCCGATGGACACAGCAATCTCGGACTCGTTCGTGTACCTACTCGCGGCTTTGATGAATCGATCAGCTTCGACGCTGGCCGCGTTGCGGTACTGAAGGTGTACCCGGGAATCAGCATTGGACTTATTAGCAGCATCGTTCAGATACCAAACCTTGGTGGAGTAGTTCTTGAGACCTTCGGCGCTGGCAACATACCTCTAGGGAACGGGAGCAAAGGCCTTCTCGAGATCTTGGCTGGTGCCGTCGAAAATGGTGTGGTGGTTGTGTCTGTGACACAGTGTAAGAACGAGCACTTGACTGGCCTTGAGCATATCCGCTAATGTGATGCAGGTTTAACCGGCAGCGTAACGACTGCATACGAGTCGGCACGCAAGATGGAGCGCAGAGGCATCGTCACTGGTCTCGATATGACTACCGAGGCGGCATATACTAAGCTCGTGTGGCTTCTGTCAAACGTTCAGCATTCGCCGAGCGATGTGGCCAGGAAGATGAGGGACAACCTTCAAGGAGAATTGACGGCTGACTTCAGAGAAGAGCAAAGGATACAAGATAGGGTGCCAGAGAAGTGACTTGGATTGAGGCTGCTATATGCCAGATTTCTAGAGATTTTGGGGTTTGAGCAGTTTCCCTATCTCCAGCGACATGAGCGTTCATGCGTGCCTTTCAGGTCATCTGTACTGATGTAGACTTTCTTAGAGCCGTCACTCTAGGACCACAAACAAATGCGATGCCTCACAATCGAAACGTTTGATGACTCTGCAGCGACTTGTAGCCTATTCCTGCTTCTTGTGACAGTCAATGCAGAGTGTGTCAGCCGACGATTAGTGATCCGCCACTCATCAGGTACCACAGGTGTAAGGTTGCGAGAGCTTTGGATCTAGATACCTGCATATAATAGACCCAGGTGCTTGCAATACCAAAAGTGCATTGATAATCAGATAGCTGCCTGTCGCTTCCTCTCACCATAGTCCAGAGCAACGTCCGACCGCTACCACCATGGCCGACACGCCGTCCCAAATCCAGGTAGACGTCTACCTCCCTCCCCTCCTCAAAACTGCCACCGGCAGCTCAGATCCCAACAAGCAATGGTGGTCGCCAATCAGCTGTACACTCGTTCATACCCCCAAGGAAGCCATCCTCATCGACACCTCACCCACCCTCGACCAGACGGAGGCGCTGGCGGACTGGATCGACGAGACCATCCTGCCAGGCGCGAAGCTCAAGTACTTCTTCACCACCCACGCCCACGGCGACCACTTCCTCGGCTTCCCAGCGCTGGCGAAACGGTACCCAGGTATCAAGCCCGTCGCCACCGCTAAAGTCGTTGAAGGTTTGCAACCGACATATTTCGACCAAGCGCTGGCATACTGGACAAGCCTGTGGCCAGAGTACACCATGAGCTCGGAAAAGGTAACGTTCGAAGCACTGCCCAGCTCGAACGAGATCCTTCTCGACGGCCACATCCTCAAAGCTCACGACGTCGTGCAAGGCGACTCCTGCGCCAACAGCTTCCTCCACGTCCCCTCCCTCTCCTTGGTCGTGGCCGGTGATTTGGTGTATGGGGACTGCTACCAGTACCTCGCCGAAGCCAATACGGCGGAGAAGAGGGCGAACTGGATCAAAGCCGTTGAGCAGATCGAGGGGTTGGAGCCGCAGATTGTGGTGCCGGGGCATAAGCGGAGGACGCAGGTTGATGGGGCGTATTTGACTAGGTCCACGAAGGAGTATATCCGGGTATTTGGGGAGGAGTTGGAGAAGGTGGGGAGTGCGGAGGGGTTGGAGGGGAGGATGAAGGAATTGTATCCGAAGAGATGGAATGAGTGGATTTTGGAGAGGAGTTGTGTGGCTAATTTTGAGAAGAAGGGGACGTGATGTGCATACCTTGCCTAGAAATGGTTGTGTATGAAGTGTGAGGAGAGTCTGTACGGTGGTCGACCAGGCGGGCTACGGGCTAGAAATAGGGAGGAAGTGATCTCACCTGTTCGGTCTCACCACCTGTACCGTTACACCATACAATGGAGAGAAGCGATTCACGTTCGTCTTTCCATGCCAGCGCGGGATAGCTCGAACCGGTCTGCTGTCGGTTGGTGACTGCTGCACTGAAGCACTGTCGCCGCGGCGGACCAATTTCATCCAGCCTCCGTGTCACCGAAACTCCCTGTCTGTAGCACCAGCGCATGGTTGTGCAACCCTAGATGCGGGTACCCTCGAGATGGAATCCAAAAATAGCCTTCCACGGGCTTGCGCATCGAGAGCACTTCAGACGAGGTCGACGGAAGCGGCTACTCCACCACTTGTATCAGAGTCGTTGTTGACCCAGCATAAGAAGTACCTCGCGCGTTCGATGGAATAACGTTATAGGTGAAAACGATGTGCGAGAGAGCTTGAATGGTGTTTGGTGGAAGCTCTCGCCGCCACCGTCTGACCAACAAACCTCCCTACCCCAGTCGTCCCAACTCTTCTTCCTCCACAGCCTTCGCAATTGGGCCCATCCCTCCAACACCGCAGTTCAGCTGGTCTGGCGCGTTGATATAGAATTGGTTGCTTTGTTAGCTTTCTTTTTTTCGAGTATATATGCCACTCGCGGGTGCGCAGCGCACGGCATGATGTATAGTACTTTGCTTCTCCTGTCGGCATGCATATCGGCTGTCCGCTCGCAAGACCTCAACCTCAACCCGCCAGGAAATCCTAACGATCCTGGGTTATCGCATTATGTCTCGGTATGGTGTGATCGCTCTGTAACGAGTGTTCAACAGACTGACAGGAGGCGCAGAGACCCGACCTCGCAGCGCCGAAATGGGACCTCAAGATCTACCACGAAGACCGGGTCGCTCCCGGATACTGGTTCGTAGCACCATACAAAGCCTTGCGACAAGTCGACGAGCATAGATCATGGATTGGTCCACACATATACGATGGCAAGACTGGGGAGCTGGTGTGGAGCGGGTCTATGCTCTCATTCAGCAGGGAGAATGTCGAGGACTTCAGGCTTAGCAATGTTCGTGGGAAGGAGATGTTCACGCTCATGGCGGCGGGGCCAGGGCTGGCTGTCGTTATGGGCCTGGACTACCAGATCGAAGAGACGCTGAAGGTCGACGTGCCCAACCAGGTCAACACACACGAGCTTAACTTCGTGGAGAATGGCACACGCGCGCTGGTGATCAAAAGCCATGGCCAAGAGGCCTCGAAAGAGATGTCGCGAAAGATCGGCTACGACGGCAAGTGCCATGCGGCCTTCGACGGGTTCGAAGAGTATGATACGAGTACGTGGAAGTCCACGTTCGACTGGCGTTCCTACGGCAAGGTTGGTTTCGAGGAGAGCAGTCTGACCCACGCACCTGTCGAGGACAGGTGCAAGAACAATTGGGACTTCATGTAAGCTGCATAAAGCTCTGAGTGTATGCACTACTGACATGCAACAGACATGCCAACTCGGTGGACAAAACGCCAGAAGGTGACTATTACTGGTCATCCCGCCACTGCGACACAATCTACAAGATCTCCGGCAAAGACGGACACATCATCTGGCGACTCGGAGGCAAAACATCTGACTTCAAACACATGAGTGATGACATGATCTTCTCGCGCCAGCATAACATCAGGTGGCGATCACAGAACGACACACACGTGAACGTAACGATCCTCGACAATGCAAGAGGTATCGATCGCCAACCACCGACCGCTGACAGGTCGCGCGGCATGTTGATCACTCTCGACGAGAAGAACATGACCGCGAGCGTTATACAAACGTACGACCATCCTGACGGAGAGGGTGGTTTCGCGCCTCGACGCGGTAACTACCAAGTCCTGAAGAACGGCAACATCCTGATGGGCTGGTCGGAGCGCGCGCAAGTGAGCGAGCACTCGCCAGACGGCAAGCTTGTTATGGAAGCTCTCTTCAAAACGGAGTTCCTTGGCTCCTACCGCAACTACAAGTTCGACTACATTGGTCATCCTATCGAGCCGCCGGTCGCTCACTCGCAGGCCTACGCTACTCCGAACAACTCCACCACAACCGCCGTGCACGTCAGCTGGAACGGTGCCACTGAAGTTGCGCAGTGGAACTTGTATCGGACTGTCGCCAACGGCCAGGTGGATATCCTCGTCGCCACCGCTGAGCGATTGGGCTTCGAGACTATTCTCGCCTACGGAGGCTATGCCAGCTACATCGTCGCTGAAGCCGTCAATAAGAACGGCACGGTCATTGGTCGCTCTAGCGTCACGAAAACGTTTGCACATGCCAATGTGACGGCCGAGGCCGTGGCGGAAGAGGATACATGGCTCAAGGACCTTCAGAATGATATGGTGTGGCATACTCGAGGCTTGCTTACGAACCCGATATCGACCTTTTTCACTGGGTGTATCTGCACCGGGATCGTCATCTTCGTGGCATGGCAGGCGAAGAAGCGGAACGTCTTTGGCCGATGGTTTGACAGCTATCAGGGTCAGAAGTACAGTCGGGTTCAAGATTTGGATCGTGAGCGGGAGCAGGAGCTGCCGCTTCATTCGATGTATAAGGAGGGTGGTCCTGAGGATCGGGAGTGATCAGATCGAATTTACACGTTATGTACACCGCTATATTGACGACTTAGATGCTTTAAGATACACTGTCCTCGGTACTGTGTTATATTGGCATGACGTCCTCCAACGAGCTAGACTGCTCGAGCTCTTTAGCGCGCGCAAGCCTCTCCTCAGCATCGTTGGTGTTCAGATATGACGTCCGACCCTTGATGAACCAGAAGCCGACCGCAATTACGAGCATAACTCCGAACACAGCGATGGCGTAGTTCATATCGCCCGCAGATGGTGACGGGCTGCCTGGAAAGAAGAAGAAGACCGAAGTGATCGCACAGTAGACAACGCTGATCCAGTTGATAACCGCTCCAAATCGTCCCAAGGAGAACTCGCCGGGTGGTAGCTTGTCCCGACCTACAGCTAGTAAGGTGAGGATCGGCAGCCCGTACGAGACTGTGAGGGCGATGGTGGCGACACTGAGGATCGCTGAGAGTACGGTGCTGGCGAAGAGGTAGAGGATGCCAACCAATGCGATCAGGAAACCTTGCAGCCAGAGGGCTCGAGCTGGGACTTTCCAGGTCGGGTCGATGCGGGCGAAGTATGCGCTCCAGGGGAGCCCGCCATCTCGAGCGAATCCCCAGGTAAGCCTCGAGCCGGTTGTCGCGATACTGACGCCTTGACCAAGGCCGTTGAAGACGAATAAGGCGAGGAGAGCCACAGCACCTTCCAGACCCACTGCATCCTGGACGAGCTGCATGAACGGCAGACCGGTTGGACTGTTGACAACATAGTTGATCCTCTGAATGCAAAAGAGGCACACAACCATGAAAACAAACCCCGAGACCGCGCCGCAGACGACAGCAAGCCAGATAGCCTTCGGTCCATTCTTCCTCGGCAGCGGTATCTCCTCAACCATATGCACCACCGAGTCGAAAGCCGTAAGCCCATACGCCGCCTGCACCAGCCCCGTAAACCACACCACTCCATCTCCCCATCCCGTACTGTTGATCCAGCGCGCAAAGACAAAAGACGCCGGCTGATACGACAAGCCCGACCTAGTGCCCACAGCAATAAGCAGAGCCAACGAGAACACAACAAAAAGCGTGCAAAACCATATCCCAACGAAGTTGTTGAACATCGGCAACACGCTGTCCTTCCGACACGCAGTCAAGTTGATGACCGTGAACAGCAGCGTGATCCCGAGATAGACCAGGAAATTCACCCAACCTTTGCTACCGGCCGTCCAGGCGGGGTCGTACATGATTTTGAAGCTTAGCACGAAGTTCGTCATGAAAGCGATTTGGCTCGCGGTTAAAGTCCACCAGCCGAAAGTGTTGATCCAGGCGCACAGGTAGGAGACGAAGCGTCCTGTGTCGGTGTTCCAGAGCCGGTAGACCCAGTACGCCTGCCCCAACGCTGTAGGCATCGAGCTTAAGAGCTCGCCGAGCGAGACTGCAACGCAGATGTTACAGACGGTGACGAGGACGAGACCCCAGAGGATACTGACGGGGCCGCCGTTTGTAAGACCGGAGCCTAGGTCTTGAGCGAAGGTCGACCATGTGCCTAGAACCGAGAAAGCAAGAGCCAGCATACTCCAAAGGCTGAATTTCTGCGTGAGCGTGTGTTCGCCGACAGCCATATCGTGTGAGTGCCGCGGGCTCAAGTCGTCTTGCTTTGGCCGCTCGACTCGTTTCCCGTCCTCGTGCATGGTGTCGTCCATAGCTACGGCCAAGGCAGCTTGCTAGTTGGTGGTGTCAATGTGTTGGATGTGCTTTGTTATAATGATGTACAGCCGCAAGAACCCATGGATGGGAGCGAGATCCCAATTTCTCGGTAGACGTCTAGATAATTGGAAGGATACATTGTCGTGGGCATGCTTTCTTCTTCTGAAGTTTAGGGCATAGAAAAGTTAAAATGGTCGCGTGCACATGCCATATAGAGCCATGTGGCGTCCGCGTTCGGTCCAAGAGGTGGAGCAAAGGGAGTCGTTGATCCCCACGGGGAGGTAACGAAGGAGGAAAATGCATCAGCGGAGCGATGTTCAGCACTCGTACGCGGGTCAGGTAGTATCGTGACATTGACCAGTGAGGCCCTCAGTCTATCTGTTGTATCTTCTATGGTAGCGGCATCGCCGGCTCGCTACACGCATTGCGGCGGCCAATCGCAGTACCAACGCCTTGACGATATGCACCGCACTGGGTATACGTACGACACGCGTCAGCTTGGCAGCCATTCCGAAACGCCTCCCATGCAACGCTAAATCGATTTCAGCATCTTCCGTCACCCTGGCATGTCTCGCTCCATAGCATCGTCCTCTGCCCCGCGATACACCCTCTTAATCGGATGCAACAGCATAGGTGGCAGACACATCCTCCCCTTCCCACCAACCATCACCGTACTGCCGCCGAAACTCTCGCCTCCCGCCGGTGCAGCCTGACTCCCATCAGGCGTCCTGGCCGGGAACTCAACTGCTCTGCCCTTCTCCTCGAACATTTCTCCACCCAACCGAAGCAGCGGGTTATTCGGAAACTGCTCCTCACTCCCGATATTCGCGCCCCAGCCCAGCCACCTCCTGTAAAGGATCCTCGGGAAGTCGCTCGCATAGTACCAACTCCACCCAGCAAAATTATGCTCCCGGTCCTGGTTGTACACACTATCGCCTCTCTGTCCCCACCGCGCAGCCTCACCTCCATCGGCGTTGAAGACAGCGTCCATGTACCAAGCTGGCCATCTCCGGTCTGTCCAGATCGGGTGCGGCGCATAGACGGCTTTCAGTCCATGTTGTAATGCGACGGTGGCGGGCCACATCTCGGCTTGCATGGTGCGGCCGGCGCGGTTCTCGAGGTGCATGGCGTGGATTTGGCGGCGAGAGAAACGGGACAGAGTGTTGATATACGCTCGTCTCGGGATATCCTTGAAAGCTGGATGAGTGAAGCCTTCGTCGATGGGAGATTGGGGTGAGAAGTGCGGGCGGATGCCGGGGAGGTAGTTCCAAATTTTGTCGCGCATGGTCCAGGAGGTATTCACGGGGTCCCAGATGGGCTGGAGGGAGATGAGGTCGGCTTCTTCGTCCACGCCCCATTCGAACGCGTCGGTGTCCATGGCGTGAGGTGGCGTCGGGCCCACTGTGTGCTGTATAGTGGTATTGAAGGGTTGTGCGCCCCAGACGGGGTCCATGGAGCCGTTCTTAATGGCTGTTTGGATGCTGGCGTGGGTGTCGTCGAGCCAAGCCGAGTATGAGCCGTGAGCAGCTGGGAAGTAGAAGCGTGCATTCCGCTCCCAGAGGTACTTCCGAGGCTGCTTCTTCGCGAACTCCGTGATCTTTTCGAGGAAGTGGTAGTGGTTACCAGTGCACCTGGCGTCGGTCTCCCAGTTCCAGACGAAGTCAAATTCGGGATACATCTTACTGAACCACTGCAACGGCATGAACTGGTGCCAGTATATCTGCCAGTCGCCGACTCTCGGATACCACTCCTGCAGCATTTGCTCATTCCAGAGGATGCTTATATGCTGTAGCTCATCTGGAACGTGTTGCTCGAGGAGGTCTTTATACACCTGCTCATCGTTGTAGATGTTGGCGTGAATGTCTTTGACGTTGATGAAGAGGAAGACTTGGTACTCGCCTCCGGAGAGGAGACTAAGCTCGGTGACCAACGAGCGGATCGATTCTATGTCGTTCGACGTGTACACGTAGCCTTCCCATGACCGGATCAGGACCGCCGTACGTGAGTGGTGCTTTGCGCCTTGCGCATGTGATTGATCGAACTGGTCCAGCTTCATGTGCCCTTTCGGAAGCTTCTTGCTGATCCGCCGACCGGCAGGCTGACGAGCGTTGGTGTCGAACCGCTCCTTATTGGCGAGCATACACCAATCTTGCAGCTCACCCCAATTCACGATGTTCCAGTTCGGCTTGTTCGACGATGGCTCCCAGTCCTGCACTTTCTTCTTGTCCAGCTGGCCATATCCGTACGGTCCAAATCTGTTATACCGGTCGAAGCAATGCCCAAGATCGATTCCAGTGACATTCGCATCGCCCACCGCCGGTTCTGGAAACCCATTCGGCAGAACCGGATACGCTTTCATGATGTCCTCGGTGCTCTCGTTCAACAGCTTCCCTCTCGGACCTTGGCAGGGCACATATTCGCCTTTCCACTCCTTCTTCCACGCCGCACTATTGTAGTCCGGGTATGGAAGGTACGGCGTAGGCGTGGCGGATGCAGGGTGCTGCTCGTGCAGCTTCTGGATGCCATTGTTGATGTAGTAGTCGTTCTCCCACTCGAAGCCCTCCCATCGATTTGGATCGTAGTCGTGCTGTGTGCCATACCAGTCGTAAGGAGGCCAGTGAGACGGAAAAGCTGGTGGTGTCCATTGCTTGAGCAGTTTTTGGACCTCTGACTGGACTGTCTTGTACGGATCATGTGATAGAGTCTTGAACGTCTGCTGCACTGTCGGTCGCGATGTAGTCCGGGTGGGCGTAGAAGTTACAGTCGTATGCGGTGATGAGCTCGCCGGCGCGCCAGGTATTGGATTGGCTGGCGCTGTGACACCGTGGCTTGCAGGTGTCGGTTTCACGCCCTGCTCTGGCGTATGCAGGTCATGCCCAGGCGGCCTCGATACAACATATTCCACCTCATGCCCTCCCCCCGGCGCCCACGTCCCCGCCTTGCTCTTTCCGCCCCCAACCGATGTGAACCCCGGTTTCGGCAGTAGATCGCTATACTCCGAGCGGTTCAGCAGCACGACGACGAAGACGAAGACAATGCCGGCGACCAGCGCCAGCCTCCTTGGCGAGGCAAAGGCGGTAAAGAGCATGCTGTGCCACGGAATTCAGTAGAAAGCTGCATATGGTCATCAATCTCGTGCTACCAGGCCTGTCGTGGGTCTCATGATGGTTTTGGATAACATCAATCCTTAATTATCCCTCCTTGCCTAGCAAATTGTGAGAGACAGCACCAAGACACAAGGTAGGGTAGCGGGGGAGGTAATCGCGCCATGGATGCATTACACTTGTTGTACTGGAGGTGTCCACGACGCAATCCATATGCCGCGCATCTCAATGGCCGCAGGGTCATCAGTGCTCTGTTCTGCGGCTCGGTCCTATGGGTGTGCAGTTCCGCTGCGCGAAATTTCATGTTTGAGATGTGTGGGAGCGAATCAGCGTGCGATGAATGGGATGCGGCAGGAGGGATGACGCGTGTCGCGGCAGTGGTTTTGAATATTACTGCAGTGGTGCTCCATGGATGACAGTAATCATTCGCCGTGTTGATATAAAACCAATGGCTTGTCAACCTCCATGACCACCTGTCCAGGCAAAAATTCCCCTCTTCAAAGCCGCGACTCCGACATGGTTTGCCCATGTTGCAGCTCGAGCTCCAACACGCACTTGGCAAGCTCAATGATGATGCTACGGGCCGTGGCAGAAGAGCTTGCGGGTGCAGGTGTAGCTCAGCTGAGGTGTTCCCGATGAACCTCGCAAAACGATCTCGTGCTACTACATGTGTTTAGGAGCAAAGTGCGTTGGCGAAGGCGAGCGGGGCGTGCAAACAGAAGGCAATAATAATACCTATCATGACTCGCATCAGAGATTGCAGAATGGGTCGCGGTCTCAAATCTAGACCCGCACAGCCACAAGGCGGCATGGGCGTTGATGGGGATCTACGCCCAGTTTTTCGGTTTGTAACAGGTTTCGCCGTAAGATCGCTAGTGCCATCTCTATTTCCCAATCGCCTGGAACCCACCGAGCGCACTCGCCACACGAGAGCGCGTTGATCTTGTTTTTTTGGGTAACGGCCTGGCGGGTGCGACGCCTCTTTGTGGAACAAGTGACGTCGGAGTGCGCCTGCTAATCTCAATCTTGACGGGTGCACAGCAACGAAAGGAGTTCTTCACTGTGCTATCATCACCTCCCCCTGCACTCCATCCATTGTGCATTTTCCCTTACACTGACAGTTCATACCTCTCGGCGGTGGATGCTTGACGTCCTGTACCGGCCACAGCAACGACAATGGCCTCCGGAGATGCGACCCACGCGCTTCTCCCACGTGCGGTAAGTAAACATTCACGTGCACATCACGATTCATCAATGGCTTGTCACGACGACACTGACACTACACTCGCAGACCCAACAGACTGGAAGCCACCGCGACAGCCAGGGCAGCTCGTTGTCAGGATTGCTCTCGACTTTGATCCCGGTCTTCATCATCTCCTCGGTTGTCTTCATCCTCTTCCTTGTCTGCCGCAAGCGCGCTGACCGCGTCTACCAACCACGCTCTTACCTCCCCGCCCTCCGCAACTGGCAGCGCTCGCCCAAGCAGACGACCGGCTTCCTGGGATGGCGCAAAGAGTACAGCATGCTCCGCGATGATTTCGTGCTGGGCCATGCATCCATTGACAACTACCTGTGGCTGCGCTTCTTCCGCATGCTCACTATCATGTGCTTGGTCGGCTGCTTCATCACCTGGCCTGTCCTGTTCCCCGTCAATGCCACCGGCACAGCGCCAGACACCACCGGGTTGGATGTTCTGACCATGAGTCACGTGCTGCCTGGACCAAAGTATTATGGCCAAGCTATCATGGCCTGGCTGTTCTTGGGCTGGGTCATGTTCCTGATCTGGCGAGAGTCGCATTACTTCGTCCGTCTGCAGCAGCACTACTTCTTGTCACCATACCAGAAGGCTCGCATCTCCACCCGCACCGTCTTGTACATCAATGTGCCTGAGGAGTCACGTAACGAAGAGGTCGTACGACGGGACTTCGCCGGTGTGCGCAAGGTCTGGCTGGTCACCGTTCCGGAGAAGCTGGCCGAGGATGTCCAGGAGCGCGACAAGGCTGCCACCAAACTCGAAACTGGCGAGATGAAACTCTTGACCAGCCACACCAAGAGACAGATGAAAGCGGAGAAGAAGGGCACAGCCGTGCTTCCTTCCAACAACCAGGATGGGTCCCGCAACGCTGTCGTCGTACATGAAAAGGACAAGCCAAGCCATCGCCTGCCGATCCTCAAATTCCTGCCTCTCGGGAAGAAGGTCAACACAGTCGACTGGTCTCGCTCCGAGCTGCATCGCTTGGTCCCAAAGATTGCTACCGATCAACACGCAGCGCGACACGATCGCACGCAGCCACAGGGCGCTCTATTTGTGGAATTCGAAAGTGTTCTGGCTGCACACAGCGCTCTGCTACAGAATGGGATCAAGAACAAGCACAAGATGACGCCCAAGGAAATCGGCATGACACCTGATGAGGTACTCTGGAAGAATGTTATCAAGTCGTACGCGACGGTGCATCTTATGAACATCCTGTGCACGGCTTTCGTCTGGTTCCTATGCATCTTCTGGACCATTCCCGTCGCGGTCATCGGCGCCATCTCGAACATCAACTCCCTCACGAACATGGTACCCTTCCTCAGCTTCATCAACCACATCCCACCTGTCATTCTCGGCTTGGTGACTGGACTTCTCCCTGTGATCTTACTGATCGTCCTCATGATGCTCGTTCCCATCATCATGGGCGTTATGGCCAAGATGTTCGAGCCTACCATGGGCCTAGTACAGCTTAAGGTCCAAGGCTGGTACTTCCCGTTCCAAGTCATCCAGGTCTTCCTCATCACCACATTCGCTTCTGGAGCCGCCGCTGTGGTCACGCAGATCATCAACGACCCATCAGGCGCCCCAGCCTTACTGGCAAAGAACCTTCCAAGGGCCTCGAACTTCTACATCTCCTACTTCATCGTGTTCGGACTCATGACAGCTGCGATGCAGTTCTTGAATGTGGCGCCCCTGCTCTTCTTCTTGGTCTTGGGCAAGATCCTCGACAAGACACCACGCAAGCAGTACAATCGTTACGTCAACCTCGGTGGGCTTGGATGGGGTGCGCTGTACCCCAAGTTCACCAATTTGGGCGTCATCGCGCTCTCTTATTCTTGCATCGCGCCACTCATCCTCGGATTCGCCACTATCGGTTTCTACCTCCTCTACCTTGGCTTCAAGTACAACATGTTCTTCACCCTGGGCACCAATGTCTCCACCCGTGGCGAGTCATATGCACGTGCGCTTATTCAGCTCATCACCGGCATTTACTTGGCTGAATTCTGCCTCATCGGCCTCTTCGCCATTGGAATCGGCCAGACGAATCAGTCCATCGGCCCGCTGGTGTTGATGTTGGTATTCCTCGTCGCCACCATCGCATGGCACGTGATCATGAAGCGCTCGCTCAAGAAGCTGCGCGCCGATCTTCCTGGTGAGGGAGCTGCAGGCCTCGTATCTCAGCTCGAGCACCCTAACGGCGGCGCCGACATCGAGAAGAACGGAGTCAACCCCAACGGTCACCACAACGGTCAGGCATACAACCAGAACGCCTACAATGGACGGACCGACGGCTACGCGCATGACCCTCAATCAAACATGGGTGATTCTTACAACGGCCAAGGCTACAACGGACACACCCACGGAGACATGCCCGCGAAGGAGCACGCTAATATCGCTCCGGCCGCGAAACCCAGCATGATGACCCGTATCAAGGCATTCTTCAAACCTCAGCAGGCTGCCTCGAACGTCATCACCGCTATCTCGCCTCTCCTCGCTACTCCATCCCGCCCGTACACGCGTCAGGAAGAGGAGGACGCTTACGTCCACCCGGCTATCATCTCCGAGTGCCCAATCGTCTGGATCGCGCACGACAAGTACGGTGTTTCTGGCCAAGAGGTCATGGCCTCGAGGCAGAAGATCGGCGAAGGCTTTGAGATGACCGACGACCAGGCGTGGTTTGACGATAAGGGCAAGGTGCAGTGGAGCCAGGAGATCGAGAAGGCGCCAATTTGGGAGGACGAGCCGGCGTACTAGTTCTGATACCATGGGATCGGCGTTGTGAGGGACTTTCTTTTGTCACGAAGGGGTAATCACAGAGGGATCGAGAGAGCGGGACGGGATGGCTAGCGATGGTGTTGGTCTAGGTTTCGGGCTATGAAGGTGTATTGTAGAACTGGTCGTTTCCGGATTGCTATGAGGCATTCACTGATACGAGTAGCAAGATTAAAAGTCGATAGCGAGATACCATTGAACCTTTACATGTTAAACCTCCCGTCTTCCGTGTTCCACACCACTGGCTCCCGGCTTTGGCTACTGCCACTGTGTCTTCGGTTTTGTAACGCTTCAATTCAAGATTGGAGATGTGAGCTAACATGACACAACGTTGGCCACGCATGATAAGCCAGCGGATATCAATGGCACTATCGTCTTGCTCTATTCCGCGACCCTCAATATCGCCTTTCCGAAATTCTTGCCTTCGAACAGTCCCAACAAGCCTTCGATCGCGTGATCCATTCCCTCCGTCACGGACAGCTTGGTCGTCAACGACCCGTCGTGAAGCCATTTCTGCACGTTCTCCTGGTGCTCCTTGTAGTATTTCGGGGTGAGGTCGGAGACGATGAAGCCTTCCATCTTCAACCGTTTCTCGAAGAAGACTTGCAGATTTTTGACACCATACTTCTGCTCGAATGGTTTGTTATAGTCGGATATCATGCCGGAGACGACTGAGGCGAGCGTTAGCGAAGGAAGCGGGAGAGGCAGGGAAGGGAGAGAACGTACCGATACGCCCGCGCAGCTTCAAAGAGGCCAGAGCAGCTTCAAGGTGCGCACCGCCGACGCTTTCGTAGTAGATGTCTATACCATTCGGTGCGAGACGCGGAAGTGCTTTCATGGGCGATTCTTTCTTGTAGTTGAAGCCAGCGTCGAAGCCTAGGTCTTTGAGGATGTAGTCGAGCTTTGCGTCGTCGCCTACGCTGCCGATGACTTTGAGTCCGGCGCGCTTGGCTAGCTGCCCGACCAACGAGCCGACAGCGCCGCTCGCAGCGGAGATGAAGATCGTCTCGCCCTTCTTCGGCTGCCCGATCTCGTAGAAAGAGCTATACGCCGTCAAGCCTGGCATCCCGAGGGGACCGAGAAAGTACTGCGGGTCGAGATCGAATTTGTTGACGAGTTTCCAGACCACGTCTTCGCTGATTTCTGAGGCGGGGAGGTAGCTGTATTCTTCGAAGTTGCCGGACATGTAGTTTGTGATTAGATCGCCTTGGGAGAACCTGAAATTGTCGGAGCGGAGGACTTTAGAGATGGCGGAGTTCTTGATGGGTTGATCGAGGGGGTAGGCTGGGGAGTAGGATTCTGTTTTGACGTCCCGCATGCGGCCGCGTTGGTAGGGGTCGAAGGAGAAGTAGAGATTCTGGACGAGTAAGCCATCTTTGGGGAGCGAGGCATTGAGATCGATGGGGCGGTCTTCGATCACGAGATGTTCGCCGGCGACTGGTGTGTCGGGAGGTATCTTCTTGAAGATGAGAGATTTGTTTTGCGTCATTGTGATTGCGTGTCGAAGTGTTACGAGTCGGTGCGGCTCGTTGTTGGTATCGTTGACAATTGTTTGGCTAATGGTCAGAGTAACTTGTGGTTTCGAGATGAATGATAGATTAAGAAATTGAGGAAGCGTAGACACTTATATGAGGTTCCGTGGCAAACCATGGTCGTCAAGTTCACGGTATTCTATCGCTGTGAATATAGCTTACATGATCCTACCTGTTGACACCTTGTACGGCACGTCATGAGCGTTGGTCGCAGAAATCTCGGTGGCATGAAGTTCTCGCGATAGAATTCTCAGAAGTGGTTGTTCCGACATGTTCTCGCCTCAAGTGGATCCTGACGTCGGACTCTGGCTGAATCATCGGTCGCCGAGCTCGCTGTGGCAGCTTTGTTCCAAGCCACGATCGCCTTCTTCAGCGTGGTCGCTTGTCTCTCGAAGGTATTGATTGGTTCATGCTATATAGACACCCTGGTCACGGTGCTGTTGTTCCGAATAGGCTTAGATCTGGTATGCAATTCGGACGCAACGACCATAATAACCACATCGACTCCGCGAGTAATTCTCGGGACTGTATCTGTAGTATGTCAGGCACAGTTGGCTTCGTATATCATTGCTAGTCCATCGAGTGTACTTGATGTAGGTGTCTTTGTAATCCACGAAGACACTCACTGCCGCGTTCGCAAGATGCACCGCAGAGCTCATAACTCGTTTGAACTTCTACCGGATGATAAAGCAATGTCGACGATATTTCCGAGGGAGGTACCAGCCAGCAGACCTGGGGCCAATATAAAGTGACCAGTTCTCGGAGCAGGAAAGCCTTCACGTTCCATCACCTTCGCAATTCGACCACGTCCAGAAGCAAAGTCATTCAATCACTATGTCCAAAGACTTCGTCACCTTCAAAGGCTCCTCGAGTGGCAAAGTCGTCGAGTCAACCATTCAGCCTTCGCTCGGCCCAACAGAAGCGGTTGTCCGACAAACACACTCCGGAGTCTGTGGCACGGATCTCCACCTCTCCCATACCAACAATGCTCTCGGCCACGAAGGTGTTGGTGTCATCGAAGCGCTAGGCGAATCCGCCCACCTCATCAGCGACGTCAAAGTCGGCGACCGTGTCGGACTCGGCTGGGTCCAGAAGTACTGCGGCAAGTGCCGAATGTGTAGGAGCGGTCTCGACTCCCTATGCGAAGATTCCAAAGAACTTTGGGCAACTAACAACGACACTGGGTCGTGGGGCAAAGGTAACGTCTGGGACGTCTCGGCCTTGCGCAAGATCCCAGACGAGGTGGAGAGCAAACATGCTGGGCCATTGATGTGTGCTGGTGCGACTGTGTGGGGAGCCATGCGTAAGTTCAACGGCCAGAAAACCCTCCGCTGAGACACCTCGTGCTTGCGTCTCAGACGTATGCTAATATACCCATTCATTTTCGCAGAAAGGTGCAAAGTCATGTCGCACCATCGAGTCGGCATCGTTGGCATTGGTGGGCTCGGTCACCTGGCTATCCAATTCCTGGCTAAGAGCGGCTGCGAGGTCGTCGTCTTCTCCTCATCGGACAGAAAGCGTGAAGAAGCGTTGGAGTATGGGGCCACTGAGTACCACTCCATTGGCGACATTAAATCGCACCGGGGAGAGACGAGCGAGTTGTACACCTCGCAGAACATCAAGGCCGCTCGAGGCTCGATCAGACCGTTGGATCATCTGCTCATCTGCACCGGTGCGCAGCCGGACTACTCGCTGTAAGTAACCTCAAAGTCTCGAAGGAACAACAGAGCTACGTACTGACCTTTACAGGTATATGCCGCTCATGGCTATGGGCGGGAACGTGGCGCCGTTGACAGTGGATCTGGGACTCACTCCGATCCCTCTCGCTGCCACTATCTTCCAAGGAATCAACATCCTGGGCGTCAAGGTGTGCAACAGGACTGAGTACGACGATATGTTCAGGTTCTGTGTTAGGCACAACATCCGTCCGACCATCCAGGAGTTTCCAATGACGGAAGCAGGCATTAATGAGGCTGTTGATGCGCTGAAGGACGGGAAGGCGCATTACCGGGCTGTAGTAGTTGCGTAGATATCTCCAGAATTGAGTGGTTGGGTTGCAGAGCATATCACCGACTGCAGTGGCAGCGTCCCTAATGATACCTTGGAGAGGCGACAGCACATCCTTCAGTCCTACTATCTCTTCTCCGTCGTGAGGCCAAACGATTCAAGGGTTACTCATCGACTGTAGTGGCGGCACGTCTGATCGCGTGAAGGAGAAGGGGTGCCTTGGCGAGGTGGCGACCATCTGGTTCTCTATTAGCCAAAGACGCGCCTCAAGGCCATATCAGTCACTGTAGTGGCGGCATCGCCAATTTTGCGTCGGAGAAGCGGCATCGCGGCAGGCATATCGCATCCCTATCTCCAAATTAGCAGTCAAATCCCTGCTGGCAATATCAGTCACTGTACTGGCACCACCCCCCTTCACACTTCAGAGAAGCGGCGTCAGAACTCGGTCGCTAGACCTCTCTCATTGTTTGGCTACTACTACCGCCGCCCGGCAAGCTCAAACCCCCAATTCTCCTCGCGATCGTATCGCCGACAGCGTCGACGGCCCCGCGGGGACTTTTGAGAGAGATCTCGTGCCGTTGCGACAGCACATTGAACAGCCTCACGGCTGTGCCGGCCCACACGCGCGCCGGGTCCGCCGCCCAGATCCATCCCCATAGCATGCTGGCATACCATCCCAGTGCCCGCGTCGTCCACCTAAAGGTCTGGACTTTGACTGTAGTGGCGGCGTTAGTGATTGTGTCTGGGAGAGGGGGCACATTGGCCGGGTAGGCTTGAGAAAGGGGGTGAGTGGACTGACCTTGGGCACTGGGAGGTAGCGCCGTTTCTCCTATCGCTCCGGCGTGTTTGGTGGGGCTGGCGGAAGGGGTGGTGGCGTCGTCGGTGGTGATGGTGGTGGAGTTGGTAGGGGGCTCGCCATTCTGCTGGTCGAGCACTTGTAGTATTTTATGTAGTGGCAAGAAGGGGAGCCAGGTATTGAGCTAGTACAGTTTTTGTTAATGCCACGATTCCTCTGTTCGCGTTTCGGAGAACGGGCGTACTTACCCAGTCGGTTGATGGTGAGAATGGCTGATTGTTTGATGTGTAGACGTTCAGAGCTGGTAGACTGGTGGTGCTCGTGTTTCGAGAAGTGGAGCGTGAAAAAGAAGTTAGTTGACCAGCCGGCAGCTTGCCCCGTGCTTTCTCGCTCATACTGCGGGACTGTAAGGGTACAGCGTCGTTTGCAGCAGCATACGAACCACTTGCTGCGCTCGAGAAGGTCGGTGTCGCGTCGTCGTCTTCATCCTCGTCGTCTCCTATAGCGAATGCACTGTCTTCGGGGACATTCGAGAGTGTCGGCGACCTCGTTGCTCGAGCGCTGTCGAGAGATGCGTTGCGGATGGGACTTCTGACACCTGTAGGCTCTCCTGCATCCTTACGCTCCTTATTTGCACGATCGAGCTCCTCTAGCGCACCGTCAACAGTAAAGTCGCGTAGCGCCTCGAAGCGTTTGCGACTCCGAACGACCGCATCGACAAAGCGCCGGTTCTCTGGATTTGCTGGTTAGCAACAAAGACATTCACTCCGAGATATCCCACAACGCCACCCAACGGCCGGTGCTCGAACAAAGAACTTCCACCTCGACACAACCTGGAGACGCTACTACGGAGACGTACCTTCTTGTTGATGCTCAAGCAAAGCATTCATCGCATCCAGCAGCGAAGACAACTGTGTGTAATTCGACTCATTCGCCAGCAGGAAAGACGGCTGCGACATGGACACGAAGGCATTCAAGAGCATGGAACTGGTAGCCCGCTGTAGGTCTTGCACGTAAGGCGCGATGTTGTTGATGACGCCCAGTAAAGCCGGATACAAGGACTCGAGACCTCGGTTCGAGCTCGTTAGTAGCCCATGAATGTGCTAGCACTGATGTTAGTAGATTGTTCTTGCCACCTGGAGGTCAGGACCACGTACGCCGATAAGGAAGTCCGCATAGCTGCCATGGAAGTTCGGTATCTGCAGCGCAGCTGGCAAAGTCTCCTGGAACGTGAAAGGCGTATTGAGCTTCCTGCCAAACTTCTCCTCGACGCTCAAGGTCTGCAGGATGAACACGCACATCCGGACAATACCCTGCTTCGCTGAATCGTCCTTGGCGTCGACGGCGTAGTAAAGAACAAGCACGACGAAGTCTTTGGCCCGATCCGTGTCGATGAGGTAACTCCGGAACCGCTTGTTGCACTGTAGTAGCTCCCAGAACAGCGAGAGTGTCTCTGGAGCGATCGGAGCGGCTGTCTGCTGGTTCGTAAGGCGCTGGACTGGTCGAAACATGCCTGAAGTTGGTTGCATCAAGATCTGCCTCAATCCTTCGCAGATGAACTGGAAGTCCTCTGCGCGATGAAGCCGGCCAAGTGCCTTCCGGAATTCGTTAGGACCATTGTCGGGTACTGGATACGTGATCAGGACTAGTAGGAACTGGAGGCTGTATGTCACAAGCGCCTGCTTAGAATCCTTCGCAGGACCTAGGTCGATAGAGAAGCTCCACGGATTCTGGTTGTACTTCAGGACCTGCGGAGACGAGCGAGAGTCAGCATATTCGGGTCAACGACATGGTCCCGCCTGCAGCCTTCAGGCAGCTTTATGACTTCTCCTACACTTCAACTCTTCTCTCCTCTCTCATTCAATATATCTCAGAGGTTTGAGTAAACCCACCGTATTCAAAAGCGAGCAAAGCGTATTCAGAATAACCTGCCGATCACTCTGCGTCGTCAGATACGTGAGCGGCTTGTTGTCCCTCTCTGCCACCACATCTACTCCTTTTGTCAGCTATATCCTTTCCTCAACTCCTTCTCAGACGTCCACTTACTCGGCGCAAGATACATCGCCCGACTGCTCAACGCAAGCAGCAATCGCAGCACTTCCATAGCATTCCTCTCATTCTCCTTCGTCATCCCTACTCCCTTCTGAGCTCCAATTCCACTCTGCCAGACCACAAACATCGGCTTCAGTTCCGGCAAGCCATTGGCATCGCCCTTCGCGGGTAAGGTGAAGCCCGGGAAGAAGAGATAGTTGATCAGAATATCCAGCAACTGCTCGCCAAGCGGTGGGCCGAGAGCGGTATGTTTCTGCTGTTCGGGCACGCTCTTCGTCTCGTTTAGACCGTCGATATACTTCTTCCTGCCTGACTTTGGGTCGAGGTATTCTGCTGGTTTGCGGGGTGTCCAGAAGAATTGCGCTTCCCAGTCTTGGAGGTGGTCGGCTTCGTATATGTATGGTAGGAGGCGGGTGAGGATGCGGACGCCGTTGAGGACTTCTGGCGCTATGGGCATGTGCGGATCATCGTAGACTCGCTTAGTTTGCAGAGCGTGTAGACGGCCGATCGTGCGGTATATGAGCGTCTCGGCATTCTTCCGTGGTGCGGTCTGGCTGTGCAGTGGAGGTCTGTCGCCGGTGGTGTTGAGAGTGAGGCTGCGCAGGTCGTTGGGCGACCAGAGGGTCTGTACATCTTCGGCTGTTTCGGGGAGTTGGAGGAACTGGGGTACTTGTCAGTCTATGCTCGTGCAGGTCGTGGTATATACGGCTGAGTCGTAGGGAGGGGAGATTGCTCCACCACGACGCCGCTCCAGCGCATTGGAAGACACCACAAGGTCTGAACATACCCTTGACCACCACTGACTGTCTATAGGTATGATGTCCTCACCCGCAAGGCGGAAGATATCCTCCTTGAAAGCGAGTTTACTCTCCGAGGCGCCCATGTTGCATTGCTACTCCGGGAATAGCGGAGAAGGTAGGTGTTGTTACCTGCTCGGTTGGAGGTGTGGTATACGCTCGTCATGTATCAGGAGAATGTCTGCCTGGCTCCAGAGATGTTTGTTGTTTGTCCTCATCGAGATGCTGCATGTGCTGCTGGATGGGGCTGACGTAGGTTCGTCAGGTGGGCGTTTGGGAGCGGGTCAGGAACGCTCCGTGCCTTCAATACCACCCGGAGGACTCCTCCTCCTTTCAGATCTCGTGTTCCAATACCTCCTAGACAATATGAGTACAGCATGTCTCGAAGGTTATGATTGAGTCGGTAGCTGGACGCGTGGGTGTTCAGTCACTAGCGATTTCAAGGACGAAGACGCTGCCAGAACAAAATCGCCGCCTACGAGCCTGCTTCACACCCTCCGGTGAGACTGCTCGATTTATTCTCTAGGCGTATGTTTTGCTCGGTCTATGTACAGGCTCTCCATCCATTGACCTATCACTACATGCTCACAACCAGGCCACCATTCTAGTGAGCTTTGGCTCCATCGTACAAGTATCCGACAACCTTCCTGTTGAGCTTTCGCGGCGGTGTATACACTTTGTGTCCGCAATCACGAGGAGCAGCAGGGGCTGCCTTTGGAGGAGGAGCTGCCTTTGGAGCTGGCTGCTTCGGCTGCTGTGGCTTCGCTGCAGGCTCGCTCGCACTCTTCTTCTGCGCCGCTTGTTGGTCCGCCAGCTCCTGCTCCTTCTTCTTCAACGCGGCCTCTCTTTGCTCGAGATCCTTCTTCTTCTGTTCCTCTAGCTTCTTCAACTCTTCCTCCTTCTCCGTCAGTGCTTTCTCCCGGGCCTTCAGATCTTCGGCACTGAGATCTGACTTGCTCTTCTGATCCTCAGTCAACTTCTTCAGCTCCTCGTCCTTCTCCGCGAGTGCCTTCTCCCGAGCTTTGAGATCCTCGTCACTGGTATCCGACTTGCTCTTCTGATCGGCCGTCATCTTCTTGAGCTCTTCTTCTTTCTCAGCCACAGCTTTCTCGCGAGCTTTCAGCTCTGAATCGTCGGATTCCGCATTCGCCTTCGCCTGCGTTGGGTTGAACGATGCTGAGTCTGCGGCGTCTTTAAGGTACCAGGTGAGCCAAAACTCCAGCGATTTCTGAGTCGCCCGTCAGCAATCATCCCTTTCTCACGGAGAACAACGTCACACACCTCCATCTGCCACATATGCACATAGTTATTGTCCTGATACTTTCCTTGGAAATCGTTCAGGTACGATTTGCCACTCGTACAAGCATTCGACCGGATCGCACAAGAACCTGGCGTCTTGCCCTGCTCCAGAGTCCACCATTGCTTCTCGCCTACACCGATCTTGCCCCAGTTGATCTTATTCGGCTCATTGTTGCGGAGATACTGGCCATCGGCGACGTTCTTAAAGGCAACAGTGTTTGCTTCTTCGCCGGCCTCGACAACCCAATGCTGGCTCTTGTTGGAGTCTTTGGGCAGGCAGTCAAGGACACCTCTCGCGGTGTTCTCGAGACATTTGCCACCCGCGACGGTCACAATATAGAATGCTTTCTGTTCGGACATTGTTGGAAAAGTATGTTGATGAGAGGTATGGATAACAGCAGAACACGCAGAACACCTACCTCGAGAACACCGGTCGGTTCACGCAGCTATTACGTCAAGTATGTCCCTTCGCTACAGCTGCAGCAGGGTGTTCAATTGTCATGGCCATGCAGGTGTTGGCCAGCTACGACTGGTGAGAGTGCCGTGTCGACTGCATATAGAGACCGGGTTCCTGGTTCCGGCTACACGGCTGGGTGCGAATCATCAGGTTCTTTTTCGGTAAACCCTCGTCTAATCGATATTAGAGTTCGTGCAGTGAGCCAAACGATACACAGATCGGCATTCTGCAGATGCCTCTCTCGGAGTGATCAGGTTCGGGCACGGGAGAGGGCCGAGAAGGAGCTCTCATTTGTTCTTCCAAACCCGAGAAGTGGGTAGAGGGGAGTGGAGCAGCGATCGGCCGCCAGCATTCAACTCTTGGTATGTATTGACCGATTGGAGTTAGGCGTGCTGAATCTATCTCACAGATATACCACGAAGTACTCAGATGAAGACAGTAGACTTCCAACTGTGCTTTCTTTCACCTCTGCAACACCTTCGCGCCACTGGCACCGTTTGGAAGTATACCCTACACCGTCGCCGGCGCCGTCGAGCGTTGATGCGTGAAGATGGGTCATGATGTAAGTTTCGGCATCACAATCGTGAGGAATCTTCGATATAGTGTAAGTTAAAAGTTTTCTTTGCCATATATTAGACCTCTTCTTCCTCCCGGGTGTCGAACAGTCCTTTACGCAAACCATCATGCTCTCATTATCGTCTGTTTCGTCTCTCGTATTGGGCTCAGGCCTGTTGTTTTCCAGCGTCTTCGCTTCCAGCAACAGCAGTAGCACTGGTTGCCGCTGCTTTCCGGGAGACAGCTGCTGGCCTTCCCAGCAAGGATGGAACGAATTCAATCAGACTGTTGGAGGCAAGCTGATTGCCACCGTACCCATCGCGAGCGTCTGCCACAATTCCGATTTCGGCTCATACGATGAAGCGGCGTGCAAGACCTTACAAGGGCATTGGCCTTATCCCAAGACACATTTCGAGTCGAGCTCCTCGCTTATGGCACCGTTCTTCTCGAATTACAGCTGCAATGCGTTCACGAAGCCGGATACTCAATGTACATTGGGCAACTACATCTCCTTTGCCGTCAACGCCAGCGGTACAAAGGACTATCAAGATACCATCGCATTTGTACGCAAGCATAATATCCGACTTGTCATTCGCAACAGGGTACACGACTACCTGGGCAAGTCTACGGGCGCGGGCGCCCTGGCGATCTGGACTCACCACATGAAGGATATGGAGCTTGTTGATTACAAGTCACCATCGTAAATTGGCAAGGCCATGAAGATGGGTGCAGGCGTTCAAGTGTGGGAATCGTACAAATTCAGTGGTGACCACGGCTACACGAACGTTGATGGCGACTGTGCGACTGTCGGCGTAGCAGGCGGATATACTCAAGGAGGTGGCCACGGACCTGGAGCTTCGAAGTTCGAGCCAGCAGCCGACCAGGCATTGGAGTGGGAAGTCGTCACAGGAGAAGGTGAAGTCCTCACGGCGAACATGGAGAACAACACAGACCTCTTCTGGGCTCTCTCTGGAGGCGGCGGCGGCACATATGGAGTCGTCAGCTCCCTCACTGCCAAGGTGTATCCCGATCTCAAGAGCTCTGCGGCAAACCTCACCTTCCCTTCCGAAGGCGTGAACAATGATTCTTGGTGGGATGCGGTGGAGACTTTCATTCACGAATCACCGAACCTCATGGAGAGTGGCTGCTTTGCGATCTGGTCTTTCGAGGCAGAAGATGGGTTCATGATGAGGCCTACGAACTGCCCAGGACTTCCCCAGGCTGAGCTGCAGAAGATCCTTGACCCTACTCTTGAGAAGCTTAAGCAGCATAACATCTCGCACAGTAAGTAGCAAGCCGTCTCTGATTGAGAGATGTTATCAAAGTCTAACAGCATACAGAGTTCCTGATCAACGAATTCGACACATTCTATGACAGCTATAAGACATTCAACGCTCGACATCTTATCAGCCCGTCCGTCGAGGCCAGTCGTCTTGTTACACGAGACAGTTTCGACTCGAAGTTCGACGACTTGATGAGTCTATACCGGACTTATGTCGAGAATTGTCTGTCAGTCGGAACTACAGCCAACAATATCTCGATGCAAGGCTTCCCGCCACATAACAACTCTCTCGACCCTTTTCGGCGAGAAGCTGTCTTCAATACGATCTTCTCCCTGTATGTCCGATCTCCACGCAAAATTTCAAGAGTTCCCACTGACATTGTTTCGCACAGACCGATGCACCAGACCGATTGGGAAGAGAACATGCACCGCTACAGCGAGATTACCGGACATTGGCTGCCGATGATGGAGGAACTTACACCAGGTGCTCGCGCGTATATCAAAGAGGCCGATTGGCAGCAGCCAGACTGGCAAACGGTGTTCTACGGCGAGAACTACCCGAAGCTGCTGGAGATCAAGGACAAGTACGATCCGGATCAGATCTTCTTTGCTGTTACGGCTGTTGGGAGTGATCGATGGTATCAAAACTATGCCGAAGGAGGAAGGTTATGTAGGGCTTAGTAGACCATAGATCATGTAAGGGCCAGTAGATCATACAATGTCTTCTCAGCAGCATGGCGGACGATAAAGCCACTACAGTATCAGATCTGCCCTTGATAGCTCTGTTGTTAGATTGGAGAACGGTGTCGATGGACAGTGCTTTGATGACCATGGACTTATGACGTGGAGTTAATGGTCGAGGAAGTGGCACAGCGTTCTCGACAGATCAAACAACGATGATGCAACTACAGCGCTTGATATTGTGTCGGCTGCTTCGTTGCTACGGACGAGAGCTCCCTGTCCCTGATCACCACTTCGTCCTGAAAATCTCGCTATTCGGCTCCTCATCCTTCAACATGTGCTGCTCAATCAGGCGACCTACCATCTTGCTGTATCCATCTGCATCCGTCTCGATGTCTCTCATATACCCAAACCTTTCCACCTCTTCGCTCGTGGTAACGCTCCGCTCCCAACTCTCGAGCGCATCGATCTGCAACGCGACGAGGTGAGGGCAGCTTTCTCTCAGCGTGGAGAATGCCAAGTTAGCGATCATCTGCATCTGCGTTCCCAATAACGGAACCAGCTCGACATCTTCGCAAATATGCATAGTACCGTCTTCATCTTCTTCTCTCATGAATAATTCTTCATCCAGACACTGCGGATACACCAGGAGGCGGAGTGATACGAGACTCTTCAGCGGCTTGAGGGCCTCGATGACACTCTCGACGTGGTCCGTGTAGTCGTAGGGCTGCTTCGTGCTGTTGGCGTCGGGGTCTTCTCGTTCGAGCGGGAGAGTCAGGGCGAATTGTTCGAGTTGCGGACACTGGGTGCAAAGATCTTGGATGTCCTTCAAACGGTACTCCACAAAGACGCCAATCTGATCAGGGTGGCAGAGTAATCCTTCTCCCAGGAATAGAATGCGAAGGCTTGTTCCGTGTCGCCGAATTGCTTGCCAGAAGGTACCACCTCGTTCTTCTGCCAACTCGCCTTGGCTAATCCACAGTTCGCGAAGGTCATCGTTCCTCCGTAGAAAGTCTTCGAGTATCGCGCTCGAATCATCGGTTGAGTCTAGCACGAACTTGGACAGCCCTATTCCTGCCTGGCTGAATTCTGTCAACAGCCTGCCACCCGTAACAAGGACATGTTAGCAAGTGTCTCATAAATATCAAGAGGGCCTATACTCATTGGAGAACGTACACGTCTGCCCCTGAACACTCAGTGAGCTCGAGAGTGGCCAGATTGGTGATTTCGATCGAGCGGGCCAAGAACGATCCAATGACATGGCAGTGGTCGCCCATGAGCCTTAGATTTAGCCGTTTCAGAGTGAGTTTTGGTCTCGTAGACCCTGGGTGGATCCAATCTGCGAGCAGGATACTGAGCGCGGCCCCGGCGTCGTTTTGCAGCACTGAGCCCCCGAGTGTAAACACGATCGAAAGGTCCTGTAGACCAGGAATTTGACGCAAGACGTGGCGACTCCGCTCACAGTCTGCTGGATTTCCAAGCACCAAGGTCAGGACCACAACGTTTTGAAGCTCATCTGCTTGGGGCAATCCCTTGATGGAGGCGCCAGGAGATCGGCGATGTACCCAGTAATTTCGGAGGTTTCGTTGTCGCATATGGATGCGTTGAGTGAGGTCTAGCGGCAATCGTGCGAAGGTCTTGATGTCAATTCTCCTAAGTGAGTCTCGCGGGAAAGCCAAGATGACGCCCTCAAGGGCCTCAGATTCGTCCGACGGAGAACGCCCGGCTTCAATTTCCAGGTACTTCGTATGTGCGAGATTCTTGTTGTATGACACGAAGCTGTCCGGGCAAAAGTCCAGTCTCTCCAGCGATATCGTGATGCTGCGGTAAAGCTCCGGTGCTGTAGTGGCATGGAGTTCGCTACAAACCAGGAGAAGAGCTCGACGGTCGCTGGCAGAACTGACATAGCCGACAATCTCCTGCTTCAGCTCGGCCGGGAGGCCTAGCAGCGCTGACATCGTTCTCCGCTGTAGAATTAGGTAGTTGAGTACAAGTTCATGCACTGTAGTGGCCCGAAGGCTGTTCTTGCGAAGGAGAACGCGCAATACCTGCCTGTGCCGCCGCCTACGCCGCTTATACTGTCTACACACTTGACTTACCTTGACTGGTCTGAGGAGCCAGTTCTCCGGCTGGGTGGTGGTGGTGGTGGTGCTACACCCACTGAGCGCGTGAGGTGGTGGTTGTTGTTAAAGTGGAGAGGCGAGGGAACAACAATATTGCTGTTAGCGCCGGCCCAAGCCGTCGTGCCTGAGGCCAGCCAAAATCCACCTTCTCGCGTCCGGCTATATGGTCTTCGTGGCAATGTCTTCTGCTGTAGTGGCACCTCAAAATTCAGATCCGTCGAGACACCTGGATATCGACCTCCACTCATGGCACAACCACAAGATCTCAGCGTAGCCCGCGCGGTCTTCACTGCTGCTCTCCTGCGCGCCGAGCCCGGTGCCCCTGAGATATCTCGCGACAATGCCACCCTCTTCGCGCGCTCGATTCTGAGAACGTGTAACATCTGCACCGCGTTCAATATCAAGGTTGGTTCCCGTGGTATTCTCCCTTCTACGTTTGCAGAACAAGCAGCTCACGGTCCGCATGGTAGGTCGCCAAATCTTTCATCATCAGCTACATTCTCGGGTCTTCTCTGCGGACATCAGCTCTTTCAAAGTACCTGCTTACCCTCAGCAAATCCTTCGCACCTCGAGATGCGGAGACTCGTGTGGACACGACAATGCCCGGAGATGAGAACGAAGGCTTAGGCAAGATAGTAGATGGCAAAGTGCAGCAACCGCCAGAACCAGCCTTCAAACGACTGCATCTGCTATACCTCGTCCACGATGTCTTGATGCATTATCACAGCCATAGACTTTCCAGTGGCGTGCAAGGTAGCTCTGAAGCCATTGAGCAACTGCGACCAGATGTTAGCAAGCTATGCGAGCTCGCTGTCTGTGGGTGCGGTGGCGACACGAGAACCACGAGCACGTACCAACCCGTCCTGGAATTGCTAGGCTTCTGGGAGAAGTCAGGGCTGTTCAGCACGTCTTCTACAGACCAAATGCGTAACGCAGTCCGCTCTGCAGATGCCAAGGACTGGGACACTGTGCTCGACAAAGTCGCCAGGGACAATGAGAACGGTCAAAAAGTCCTCGATGACGACGCAACCAAATGGATTCTACCAACCCACCACGGTGTGCCGTCCGACCCAACAGCACCATGGCACGAGCTTCCAGCTGCCAACGGCTTATATCTCAAACGCACAAAAGGCTATCCGCTTCTCGCCGGTGCCCTACCACCACGTGGTTTCCCCGTCTCAAGTGGAGGTCAAGAAGTAGATCCTCAGCTCAAGAAGGACATCAGTGCTCTCTACGAGGATGTACTACGGTGCTTTGACAAGTACACATCAGCCGAGGAGGTACAGGATGTTGATGCTCTCGGCAACATCGTTTGGAAAGACCCTGAACGGCCAACCACGAATTACTGGGGCTTCACTCTGGACGGTATTGACAAGCGCAAGGAGCTTGCTGCTCACTTTTCGCGGAACACGGTGGGGTATAACGGGTACGGACAGATAGATCAGAGTAGGCATCAGCTTGATGATGCCGTTGAGCGAGCCCGTGCGTTTGCAGCCGAGCGAGGGCGTGGTATGGGTCGCGGTATGAGTCGCGGACGAGGGGTTGCGGGTGGAGGTGGGTTTCGCGGTGGACGGCCAGGACGTTGGTGATATGTTATGTGCATCACATATCATACACTGCTGTCTACAGAAGCTATACACCTTCCCCAGATCGTACTATGCAGATCATCCTCGGAACGCCAGACACCCTGCTAAATCCCATTGCCACATAATCTTTTCTTCACGCAGCTGTACTATCCCACTCATTCCCAACATACTTGAACCAATTCGGCCTACAATCCTCCCGATTCAACCACGCCTCCCCATCCGTCAATCTCCCCTTGATACACCCCTTACACTTCGGACTATTCGGACAATTGAAGAACGGGATATGCTGATACCCGATATCCTTGAACCAATGTATCCGATCGGAGTCCTCAAACAATCCCAACGCAATCGTATGCACCGGCGCATCACCCCACCGCTCATAGAAGAATCCGCCTGCGCGGTCGAGATGGTTAAAATACGCCTCATAAGCCTCCGAGCGCCAGAAATCCATATCCGCGATCTCGAAGTTGGACCAGAAATGACATGTGCTGTAGCCGTTGGCTTGGAAATTGTGCTCCGGACGGCGATCGCGATCGGTGAGGAATTTCATTGCGTTGTTTTGGGCAAGGTATTGCTTATTGTTTGCAACGAACTTCATGGTCTCGGGCCAGAGGGTGGTGATGGAGGGTGGGGAGTCGTAAAGCGCGATCGTAAACCCGTATGTTTTGTTATGGTCCCGCATGTAGCGGAAGACGTCGTAGTCGACGTCGCAGAAGAAATGCACATTCGGCTCCACACGCCAGTAATACTGGTAATCCGCCAACGCCGGGTGTTTGTAGAAGAACCCGCTGTTCCATCTACACATTTGGTGGTAAGAGTCCATGTGTGCGTACTGCACGTCCATGTCTTCGAGAAGGTTGGCGCTCTCGTGCATTAGATCCCTGTTAATCCAGCCTGGGATCTGCCAGTGCTCTTTTGGTATTACTTCGTACCGGCACTCTGCGTTCGTTTGGTGTTTCGTAACTGTTTTGAACTCTTCGGTGAAGGGCTCGTCGTTGATAAAGGTCCAGGGGTAGTTGAACTTGTGGTTCCAGGTGCGTTCGAGGTCTTGCATGCTTTGGACGAGCTCTTTGAGCTCCTTATTTCGTACGAGGCTGAGGAGGGTGGCATTTATGCGGTCGCTGAAGGGGTTGTCGGCGTCGTAGTTGTGGCCGTCGACTCGGTGGAGCGGTTCGGGGGGTTCGCCGGTTTCTGGTCTTTGGTCAGCATGGTTGCTAAATGGGTAGAGTGGGGGTTATGTACCGTCAAGATTTGGATCTCGCGCGAAGCTCTTGTAGTCTTCTTTCTCGTTTGAAGCTGTAGGCGGGCTTATGGGATTCGGGTTCCGGATCATCTGTAGCATAAGGAAGAAGAATAGAGCCATGCATGCTGCAGCAAGCAGGCGGATTGGCTTTGGGAAGGCCATTTTTGATCGTCGCGGCCGCACATCGAGTAATCCGGGTTGCTGTAGGTATAGGCCCTTGTCACCTCTCTCCATCAAGTCGGTGTGGCATTGGTCTCTAGTACACAGAAACCAGACGGATATCTTCCTACAACTTCCCTGAGGTCGTTCTCAGATTTGGGCAGCCAATCAGACTTCGACAAACCAGAAAGCTTATTTGCGGCGACCCGCGGAGGTGCCAGATTAGGCAGTTACGCGACTTCACGTGTTCACGCGACAAGAACTCGCAAAAACGTACGCCGGCGAGACCGACTGTAATGACTACAACGACAGACACGATGAGATGACACCACACTACGATGGCCCACGCTGCGACGATAAACCAACTTACAGATAACCTGGTCCGGAGCATTGTATCATCCGACCACGACAGCATCCCCATCGACCAGATCCGAGAAAACGCGGTCAAGTCGCTGAGAAGCTCCAGCCATGCCCGGACGAACCAGTTCGACATCCACTCGAGACTCATTGGCTTGGTCGAGAAGTTCGCCGTGCTGAACCGCGATGATCTCTCCGAAGCACTGCAGTTCAGGCTAAGCTTGCTACCTGTAGAGTCGAAATGGCTGCCAGAGATTCTGTCCCTACTTCTGCACCTGTCCGAAAGACCAGTCGAGAAAGCGAATGTCGAGACTCTCGATACACTGCCTCATCGGATTGCCGATGCGTCTTCAACCTTGGCCTGGGAGGAACTTACGGCCGACGCCCCGATTGATCACGACGGTCTCTGGGACGATGTCGAGCGCGGGTATCACTCCAGTGGCGACGATGCTACAGTGGATGAGGAGCACGACTCCGACGCCACTACTTCCACACAAGCGACGAGCATAGCCGAATATAATGTTTTGGCACAAGCAAGATCATTTATTGTACCACTTGATGACAGTGCCCTTGAAGAGGTCAAATGCTTGCGTGAGCATATGTCTGAGCGATCTGGTGGGATTGCCGTCTCCGAGCTACTCTTAGTTCGAGAAACACTCTTAATGCTACACGGTCTGCCGACTAGTCTTTTTGTGATGAATAATTCTACAGGAGGAGTTACCGCAGCCGATGGCCTTCAGCTGCAAACCTCTGCTGGAACCACATTGCGCGACATAACGATGCAATTCGCGGCAATTGGCTCAGCTATCAATGCCCTTCGACTGTGGGTGCGTACAGAGCAGGGGGTTGCTTATATCCAATCATGCCAGGCTGCTACGCAAGTCTGCCTCTCGCGATTCGGAAAACAACTCGCCGATCTCGAGCAACGGTACTTGAGTAAGACGGCCGATGTGGTTGTCAGCATCGTAGGGGTCAGGTCCGCGGTCGAGAGAGCCGCCAAACCCCTGGTCCGTCTTGGTCGGATCGTTCAAACCCCCTCTCCGCAAGAGCCACACGGGCTACTGAACGGTTTGTACGATGCAGCATGCGCCAGCGAGCTGTCCGGAGACCTTACCACCTTCACAGTCCTCCTTCCAGTGTTTCTCGCAGGTTTGAAGACCTATCTTAGGTCGATATCGTGCTGGATAATGAGCGGAACGTGCGACACCAACGATGAGACGTCTCTGGTCATAGACCGAGACCCAGCTTGCGACTTAGGCAATTTCTGGCACGATCGGTATGCCATGAAGACGTTCGCAGATGGCCAGCCAAATGTTCCCATCCTTCTCCAACCGCGTGCCAGCCGGATCTTTGCTCTAGGGAAGAGCCAGGCCTTCCTCAAAGCCCTCAAAACCCCGCCGGAAGACGATGGTCGCGACTTCTCCACCGTATTGCCAGACTTTGATAGCGTGGTAGAGCCGATCAAGAGGACCGGGTTGCGTCCGTTTGCCGAGATCTTAGAAGAGTAAGTCAGCCTGACAATGGTTCTCTCAGATACAATCAACCGCTGGGCGGCGCTGTGTGCCCATTGTAGTTCGGCCCAAAGCTGGAGATACACTTGCTAACCCATGGACCCACCACTTTAGGACTTTGAGTGCCTGGCTAATCACTACGGCCGAGGACTCAACACCTGCACTCCGTCGTGCGCTATTCGACAGTCATGGACTGCTGAAGTCGTACGCCAGCCTGACCGCAATTTTCTGCTCGGAGAATGGCAGAGCGTTCCAGGATTTCGCCGAGACAGTTTTCTGGTCAATGGATCATGCTCCCAAGGCATGGAGGAACGAGTTTCTCCTCTCCGAACTGGCCAACAACACGCTTTCGGCAAGCAGTCCTACAGCAGTCGACACCACTCTGTCCATTCGGATCGTGGAAGCTGACGCTCTCGCGCTGTCCTCGATACAACAGCTGCAATGCTTGACGTTGGAGACTATTCTCCCATGGCCAGTCCAGAACATCACACGCGCACGCTCTCCGACCACTTATGCGAAGGCGTTTGTACTTCTTCTGCAGATCTATCGTGCAAAGTCGCTGTTACGCAGTCATTTCTTCGACCTCCGTCCTTCGGAGACTCCGCGAGCGCTCACTATTGCCCTTGGCTTGCGGCAGCGACTCTCGACAACAATCGAGATCTTACATGCACATATTACCACCACGAGCAGCATATCGAACAAACTTTTGCTGCGAGAGACGCAGGAGGCGGACGATATCGATGCCATGGTGGCTGTCTGGAGCAAGCATGACAGGCAGCTGGAAACGAGCCTGCTGCTCAGTGTGCGGCCACTCAGGGAGGCTGTGTTGACCTCCCTCGAGCTTTGCGAGCGATTTGCTAATACCTGGGCGAGACTTGTTGCTTCACCGCCTGAGGATGATGAGGACAACGAGCAAGATATAGACAGTGCCGGCCCACCTCTCGAATCTTTCGCACTCCTGGAGGAGGAAGCAAACAAGCAGCTCTCCTTCCTCATCGCAGGTCTAAGAGGCATTAGCAGAGCTGGTGGAAGCACAGCACTTGAGATGTTAGCCGAGCGTTTGGAGTGGATAGCTCAATAGAGAATCATGATACCCCTTTGACTACCTAACCAGACCTCTTGTACAGCTTCGTCTCATTCAAAGTCGACAGCAGACTGTTAGGCTATATATGGCAGTTCGAGGTTCTCCATAATCCTAGATAACTTTGACGCTACCGTACGACAACACATAAATCTATGCGACTTATCACTATTCGCACGAAGAGAAGTCACGTCGTTACCCGTTGCATGACATGAGTTGGAAGTCTCCCAAGACATGACAGCTTTCGTGCTATCGTATGACCACGTCTAACTGATAGCTCATTGGAGAATTACGATACATCTGCTACTTACGATGAGTAACTCAATGACCTAGCACCAGAACACCATGCTAATGACAATTTGAATCCTTCCCAGGAATGTCACCCTAGCAGCTTCATCTCCATCCCTCAAA